>Ga0208061_100296_pt1 | contig 15181 bp, 10 predicted proteins | sample DeeseametaMP0555_FD_184209 | JGI IMG/M metagenome (GOLD analysis project Ga0208061, IMG submission 184209) | Marine microbial communities from the Deep Atlantic Ocean - MP0555 (SPAdes) | ecosystem: Environmental > Aquatic > Marine > Oceanic | place: South Atlantic Ocean | collected 2011-01-23 | reverse complement strand
GACGATCATCGCCTGGCCCGAGGATCACGAGGGGAGGGTGCGCGAGGCGCGCGCCTTTGTATCGAGGAAACCTCGCGGTGTCTTTGGCTGGGTGACGCCCGTCAAGGGTGGCGAGGCGCAGGTGAACGTGGTCTTTGCCTCACGTGTGCAGGGCTACGAACACTTGATTTATTCTCAGCGCCTGAGCGTGGGGCCTGACGCGCAGGCCGAGGAGCTCGGCTTGCGCCTTCGCGCGGTGCTCGATCTGCTGGCGCGAGGTGAACACCCTCGAGGCGCGAGGGAGCTGCCCCCATCGGTCATCAGCGAGGATAAATCAGCGGAGACCGTGGGCAGCGTCGGCGAGTCTCTCGGCGTGATGATGTTCGAGGTCGGATACATGACCTTGATGGAGGAGCTCGAGAGCGAGCGAACGGTGCATGGCGTCATGCTCGGCGTGGAGTATTTATTCGAGCAGCAGTGGTCATTGATTTTCTCCTACGCGTTGCAGAACACGGCGTTCTTCGAGATCGATGGGGCGCCGGTGCTGGTTTATGGCTTTCCGATGATGTTGGCCGGGCGCTGGCACCCAGGAAGGGAGCGTTGGCGTTGGGGTTTTGGGCTCGGCGCGTTGGTCGAGATCTCGCGCGCTCGCCGGTTGTTTCCTGGAACGGTCGTGACCGAGAGGTTGAGCGCGGGCTTCTCCTTGCAGCCGCATGTCAGGCGAAGGTTTATCCTGCTCGACTGGTTGGGCCTCGATCTCGAGGCTGGCGTGGAGGTCCCGATCGTGGCCAATGAATTCGACGCGGTGGGGAACGAGATCCTTCGTCCGAGGGGTCGCTTTCGCCCGCATATCGGGCTCTCGCTGTTGTTGATGAGAAAAGTTGAAAAAAAATGACGTCCGTTTTTATCGCTCGTTTTCTCTAGAGTAAGTGAGAAGACGAGGACGTGTTCAAGAGCTTGGTTTTGACCCGGTAGCAAGGCAGCGAGGATGGCTCGATCTGCTGACAGTTTGTTGCTCGAACATCCGACGCATGCGCCATCCCGCGTGCGAGAGGCCGAGTTGTGCGTGGAGACGACCTCGCCATCATGGCGTGCTGATCTGGCGTTGTGCGAGCGCGCGGCCGAGGGAGAACCGGCGGCGCGAACAGAGGTCGCCGAGCGGCTCTTCGATCGCGTGCGCGCCATGTCCGGTTATATGTGCGGCGGCGACTCGAGCGCTGAAGACCTGGCTCAGACGGCGATGATCGAGATCTTGCGCGGTCTGGGCAGCTTCCGTGGCGAGTCATCGCTCGAGACGTGGGCGGATTGCGTGGCGTCGCGCTCGATCATGCGCCAGATCAAACGTTCGAGGCGTCACAGGTTCCGCTTTCGCCTGCTCGGTTGGGGGAGGTCCGGTGAGGAGATCGAACAGGTCGCGATCACGCGGCCTTCCTCCGAGCTCGTGCTGGTGCGCCAGCGGTTGGCCGTGGCGTTGGGCAAGTTGCCCGAGGATCGCCGCCTCGTGATGATGCTCAAGCTCGTGCAAGGTTACTCCATCCGTGAGATCGCTCAGATGACAGACACGCGCCCGAATACGGTGCGCGATCGCTTGCGCCTCGGGCGCAAGGCGATGCGCGAGATGATCGCGCGCGACGAGCTGTTGTCGAAGTGGGCGAAGTCGAGAGGCATTCTCGGCGATGAAGACGAAGGTGACGAGGGTTAGAGGGTTATGGCCGATCCGAAAGAGATAAGCCGGTTTGACCAGGCGCTCGGCGAGGTGATGGGACCGGAGTCCGCGCCCCTCGAGGAGCTCTCGCCGGTCGAGCGTCAGAGCAGCATCGACGCGATCCTCGCGGCGTCTGCGGGGCCTCACGAGCCTTCGGATGATGCCGACGAGGAGCACTCGCTGTCGCGACGCGAGGTCGTGTTCGCGGCTGCGGCGATCCTGCTCGCGGCGTTCGCGGCGCTCGCGCTCGCCATCGATTCGAGCAAGGAGCGCGATGTTGTCCACATCGGAGAGCACGACCTCGCGCGAAGCGTCGCGCCGGATGAGAATCCCAGCGTCGAGCCGAAGCCCGCAGGGGTGAGGGTTGGCGCGCAGGAGCCCTCGATTCTGTCAGTCGATCAGGTCGTCGAGGCGCGTGAAGATGGTGCCGTGGCAAAGGTCGACTCCACGCGAGCAGAGTTGGCGAAGGGCGCGTCACTGCGCCTGAAGGAGCGATCGAAGAAGAGGTTGATGTTCTCACTCGAGCGTGGCACCGCGCGATTCGAGGTGGACCCCGAGCGCGAGCAGTTCGTGGGGATCACGACCCCGGATGCGTTTGTTTCTGTGGTCGGGACCGTGTTCACAGTGACCGTGACCGATGGCAACACGCACGTCGAGGTCGAGCGCGGCAAGGTGAGCTTTCATCCTCACGAGATGAAGGGGACTTACCTCGAGAAGGGGGACAGCGCTGATTCCTCGAGCGGGTTGTGGGTTCCACTCGAGAGCACGGTTTTCGAGAAGAGCCAGGCTCGAAAGCAAGAGCAAAAGCGCTCGATCGGGATCTCGGCGAGGCAGCAACAGCAGGAAGAACAACGATCGGCTCACAGGGACATCGACCTCTTCGCCAAGAAGGACACGCCGAAAGCGCGCTCGCCAAAACCGAAAGAGGAGAAAGAGGAAGAGATCGACGTCGCCAGACATCCTGGCGCGCGAGGATTACTCGCGCGCGCCAGGAAGGCGCGCGCCGAACAGGACTGGGAGGAGGCCGCGAGGTTGTACGCCTTGCTTATCAGCATCCACCCCAGAGACCCGGCCGCGGCTCCAGCGATGGTGTCCCTCGCCAAGCTCTCGCTCGAGAAGCTCTCGCGGCCAGAGAAGGCGCGCTACTGGAGCTCGCGTTACCTGAAGGAGGCGCCAAAGGATGCGCCGCTGCGACGCGACGCGCACGCGCTTCACTCGCGCTCGCTCGAGATGCTCGGCGTCCATTGACGCGCGAAGCCACAAAGCCCACGCCATACCTTTTTCTATCATACCTTTCGATGCGGTAGGGCCTCGAGGGCTTCGCGCGGATGCCAGCTCAGACGTCGCTTTTTTATAAAAAAGCGACGTCTGTTTTTGTGTGCTATCTCCTCTAATAAGTCGAACATTCAAAAACCCTCGTAGAGCAGCAAGAGGAGAGAAGATGTCGTCATTTATGTCGAGGTGGAGCAGTGTGTTTATGCTGATGGTATGCGGTGCGCTGGCAGGGTGTAACCAAAACCCTGTGGTGCCATTTAATCCCGACGCGGGGCCATTTATCAAGACCGTGGAGGTGGGCGGTGATGTCCCGATGGACATCCTGTGGGTGATCGATAACTCCTTCTCGATGTGTCAGGAGCAAAAGACACTGCGCGATAACTTCGACGCGTTCGCCAGCGAGATTGGCAAGACCAATCTCGACTTTCACATCGCCGTCACCACGACGCACGCGCCACGCTCGGGGCTCGTTTATCAGACGAACGCCATCGAGGGGCAGATCCAGTCCGTGCCAGAGCCCGCGCCGGGTCGCTCCGCGGAGTGCATCGAGGGGGACGGCGAGTTCGATGGCGTGATGACGAAGTACCTGCCCGTGCGCGAGGCGCTGGAGGCGGCCATCGCATGCGCCAGACCCGAGGCAATATCGGCCCAGGATTACGTCTGGAGTGATGATGAGATCGGTTGCGCGAACCTGTCGCCATCCGCTCAGAACGCCAGCGGTTGCAGAGAATCACTGGGGCTCGACAGCATCGTGGGTGACGACGGCATCCTGGCGGTCGATGACTTGTTTCCTCCACAAGATGCCTACCGCGCGATCCCGAAGGTGTTGCGCGCGGAAGACTACACCAAGGCGGATGGCAACCTCGACCTCGAACGATTGCGCGCGGACTTTGCCTGCATGAGCTTTGTGGGGACGCGAGGGGACGGCTACGAAAAGGGTTTGCTGGCCGCGACCCTGGCGGTCTCGAAGGAGTTGACTGGCGGCGCGCTCGGCGCTCCCGAGCTCGATCCGAGCAAGCCAAACCACGGCTTCCTGAGAGATGAGGCAAACTTCACGGTGGTCTTCGTATCTGATGAGAATGACTGCTCGCATGATGGCTCGATGCCCGAGCGCGGCCAGTCCTGCGGGTCTGATCTTTGCGACTATTACAACTCCGCGCAGCTCTCGCCAGATCAGACGCCGTTGTATCAGCCCGGTGAGTTGGCCGAGCTGTTGCGTCAGAACCTCTCGGAGAGCAAGGGGCGAGAGGTCCTGGCGGGGGAGATTTACGCGGCGGGGATTTATGGCACCTCGCGTCAGTTTCAGGGGAGCTTCTCGCCAGCGCAATGCGGGGATATGCGCCAGATCGACAAGCTCGAACCCGTGTGCGAGAGCGGCCTGGGGCGCGCCGCATCAGGCGATCGTTACGAGCGATTTATACGCCAGTTCGAGAATCACTACCCCAACTCTGTGGTCGAGCAATACGGTCAGGATGCTCGCCTCGACTTTCAATACTACGAGCCGTTGGGGTGGATGTGTGGGACGACGTTCGCGCCGGTGCTCTCGGCGCTGGGGAGTTTTATCAGCGGCTCGAGGTTGTGCATCGAGAAGGAGCTGCTCTCGGAGTGCGAGGTGGACGCGGATTGCCCGGCGAGTCCGTTTGGAGGGCAGCCTGGGCGCTGCGTGAGTGAGATCGATGGGGATGGTGAGGTCGAAGGGGGGAGGCGTTGGTGTGATACAAACCTCTCGCTTGTCCTGGAGCGTCGTCCCGGTGAGGAGGCGCTCTACGAGGCGGTCGAGGAGCACCCGTTTTGCGAGCCGTCGAGTCTGGGCGCGCTCGCCATCGATAACGCGTGCGTGGTGAAGCCGGAGCATTATGCCGTGGAGCGACGCTGCGCGGGGAGCAGGAAGTTGCAGGTGGAGTGGACGGGCGATGGCAACATCGAGCGCCTGCTCTCGGGCTACGAGTTGCACCTGAATATGCAGTGAATCGGCGCGTGCTCCTCGCTTCGATGGTGCGTCTCTTGGATGACTCGCCAGGGATCGGTGTGTTAGCTTCGGCGGTGGCAAAGAATGTCGACCCCGATCCATGTGTGATTCTCAGGAGGAAAGATGCGCTCTCGGTTGATGTTGTTCATGTTGGTCTTCGCGTGTCTGCTCGCCGCGTCTGTGGGTTGCAAGGAGAAGACGGCCGAGCCCAACACCGATGTCGTGGCCGAAAAGCCAGGTGAGACACAAGGTGCTCAGACTTCAGCAAAGGCCAACGAGACCACGGCAGAGGCTCCCGAGGATGGCGTCGTCGGGACGCAGAAGACCCCGTTGATCTGGAAGATCGAGGGGGAGAACGGGCCTGTTTATATGCTGGGCACGATCCACCTTGGCTTTGACGCCGAGAAGGAGCTTCCAAAGGGGGTCTGGAGGAAGCTCGACCAGAGCGATGTCTTCGTGATGGAGACGGATCTGACCAAGGCGCAGGCCGAGATGGCCTCGAGCGCGAAGTTGCCGGAAGGGGAGACGCTCGAGAAGAAGCTCGGTGAGGAGTACTGGAAGAAGCTCGACAAGCGCCTCGGTGGCATCGCCTCGCAGTTCAACTCCGTGAAGCCGTGGTTTATCGTCAGCATCCTGATCCTCAAGATGGTTCCCGAGGTCAACGGCACGCCTCCCATGGATCAGCGCCTTCACATGTACGCCAAGCGACAGGGCAAGACGGTCGAGCACCTGGAGTCACCGCAGCTCCAGCTCGATATCCTGGAGAAGACGCTCTCGATCGAGGAGCTCAAGGAGATGCTCGACGACTTCGACCAGCAACGCTCGGACTTGCTCGCCATGTTGGAGTATTACCGGCAGGGCGACCTGGAGGGGATCCAGAAGGTCTCGTTCAAGGATCGCGATGAAAAAGCGGAGATGTACGAGGTCCTCTTCTATCAGCGTAATGAAGCGTGGGTGGTCAAGATCGACGAGTACATCAAGCGCGGCAATGTGTTTATGGCCTTTGGCGCGGGCCACCTGTTCGGACCGCGCGGCGTGCTCGAGCTCCTCGAGAAGAAGGGTTACAAGCCCGTGCGCGTGACGCCCGAGGAGCTCGCCAACGCTGAGAACGAGGCGCCCGCCAAGGATGATACTCCATCCGAGGACAAAGAAGCCGAGCAGTGAGAATCACTGCTCGGCTCGGTTCGATCCTGCGCTGTCAGCCGTTTACTTCGAGGTCTTTGCGAAGGGCCCGTTCGGGTCAGGGCGAAGCTTCTCCATTACCCCGACGTAGGCGAAGTTGATGAGCAGGAAGACCCACCAATAATCTGCGATCTGGCGCCAGAAGGTCTCCTCGGGGCCGTAGAAGTACTCGGAGATGCCGAAGTACTTGTTAAAGGATGGCATGGCGATGGCCATCAGGATGTTGGTCGCCACGCCATCGCTCTTCGAGAGCATGTAAGCGGACACCATCGCGGTGAAGAAGAGCAAGGCGAACAGTGGCCCGATGGCGCTCCAGTGACGTGATGCGCCAGGGAAAATCATCGAGAGCGCCCAGCCAGGGAGGCTGCGCTTGGTCTCGTGAGCGATGATCTCTTCGCGTTTGACGAGCCCCACCAACATGAACGCCAGCATCAGCAGCGCGAAGAGCGCGGCGGGCGCGGCGCTGAGCCAGCTCGTCGCGGCGGACTCTGCGCCGTCGCTGATCGAGTCCGCCATTTGGAAGACCGACAACGGGTTCACCCAGGGCTCGAGCTCGGCGGTGTTTTTCCACAGGTCGCTCCACTGATCCTCGGTCGGCGTTGCCATGATCGGGAGCTCGGGGGCGAGTCGTTTCTGCTGCTCGAAGCGCACGCCCTCGACCTTTTGGCCGAGGTTGTATTTGGCGATCGCGAAGTCTGGATCGAGCGAGAGCGCCTTCTCGAAGTGTTTCTTCGCCTCGTCTGCCTTGCCCGCCTGTCTGGCGAGCACGCCGAGGTTGTTCGCGGCCTGTGGGTGGCTGGGGAGCTTGCTGTAGAGCTCGGTGGCTTTTGCGTCGTCGCCGCCTTGTTGCGCCGAGATGGCGAGCACAAACGTGCGCGCGTCGCTCTCCCTGTCATAGCGCTCGAAGAAGGTTTGCGTATCGGGGTGGCCGAGCGTCCCGGAGAGCATGCCGACTGGCATGGACGCCATCACGCCGATGACGGTGATGCCCGTGGCGACCTTTCGCAGCGTGTAGAGCGAGATGGCGATCAGGGCGAACATGCCGACGAGTTCACCGCGCGTGAGCCTGTTAAACAGGTTCCATCGCACGAGCTTGGAGCTGTCTGGAGGGACGCTGTCAAAGCCCGAGCGGATCAATTTGATCAGCAGCAGAATCCAGAACAGGATCCCACCAGCGAGGTAGACGTTGAGCCAATCCCCGGTCTCGGCGGCGTCTTTCGCGGGGCCTCCGAAGACGCGATAGGGATAGGACGCATCGCGCAGTTGCTTCCATTTTTCGGCGCCCTGAGCGTCGCCTCGTTTTTTGGCGGCTTCATAGAGCGCGTTGTAGAAGTGCGTCGAACCCTCCGAGCGCGGCGCGAACTGCGCGAGCCGCATCCCGCGTCGCTCGAGTACCACGAGATCCTCGGGCTTGCTCGGCTCAAAGGTCTTGTCGCTGTCTGCGGAGGGACCCCCGAGCCAGATCATCACTGAAATCAGCGAGGTGTTCAGGTTTGGCTCGTAGCCTTGCTCGAGCAAGGCTTTCATGGCCATATCGAAGGCGCGATCTCCGAGCTCGGGATCGATCCTGTCGAAGTCGCGGGCGATCAGGATGAGCTCGCGATGGTAGGGCTTCGCGATCTTGAAGACCGACTCGTAGGAGGCTCGCGCGGCTTCCGTGTTCCCGAGCAGTTGATAGACCTGCCCGCGTCGGTGGCGCATCCAGAAGTTGGTGGGATCGGCCGCGGCGGCTTTCCCGAGCGTGTCGATTGCTTTTTCCGCGGCCGCCCGACTCTCTGCGGTGAGGTCGAACTCCACCCCATTCAGTGATTTCTCGATCAGCTCCGGGAGTGGTTCTTCGAGCAGCGCGTCTGCTTGCCTCGTCGGCAGACGAAACGAGAGGTTGTGCCCCATGGTAAAGGGCATCTCCACGCCGCTCGTGGTGACCGTGTAGGTCTGTTCGATCTTCTTGCCTTGCCAGCCGTAGTCGTCCGTGACCGTGACCTTGACCTTGTCATCGATGACCTTCAGGTCGCTGCACCTGTAGGGCAGGTGTCGCCTCCAGTGCACCGAGCCGTTGTAGGCATCGAGCTGGTAGATCATCGCCTCGCCGCACGCATACACGTGGTTGTGATGCTCGAGCACGAGGACGCTCTTGTCCGGGTAGTTCTTCTTGTCGAGGATGGAGTGACTCCACGTGCGCCCGTCGTCGGTCTTGGCGACAACATCCCCGCCTCTGGCCTCGACCTCCATGGCAGAGGCGTTGGCGCTCACGAGCAGTATCCCGAGCATGGCGAACAGCTTGATGCAGAGTCTCTTCACGGCTCTCTCCTTGTATGGATGACGATCGTTCGGATTGTACTCCGAACCAGGCCATCCCGCATTCCTTGAATGAGTGGTGTGATCTTTCTCACACCAGTTCAACACGTTGGAGAGGCGATTTGGATCTGATTTTCTCGAAGAAGGCGCTCTTCAACGCACGAGGTGGAAGCCTCTGAGCATGGAGAGCAGCTCGAGCCTGGCGAGTTGGAGCGGGCCAAGCTTCGCGAGGCTCACATCCAGCGATGTGATCGAGGCGGTGTCGAGCCAGGAGAGCAACCTGCGCCATGGCGCCTGGTCCATGGGCCTTAGCCGGACGGTCCGGAGCAGCAGCGAGGGGGGATAGGAGCTCTTGGTGGTCAGGTAATGCTGCCAGTTGCCCGGCATCTTTCGCAGCGCATCGGGCCATCGAGAGAGCGCCTGAGAGGCGTAGGGGAGGAGCGTGTTCTCGAGCGCTTCCGGGTGATCCAACCACGCGCGCTCGAGCAGCTCGCAGAGCTCTAGCCAGGTCGCTTCCGACGGAGACCGTTGGAGCAACGAGCGCAACTCACCGAAGAGTTGCGCCGAGGTTTCGCCATGCGTCTGGATCAAGTTCTCGTTCACCATCGCTCCGTGCGGTGCGGCTTACTTGTCGACATCGGATCTGTAATTTGGCGAGTCATAGACGGACCTGTCCGAGAGCGGTCGCCCGGTGCGTTCGCTCAGGAGTATGCGCATGTTGTGTGCGTAGAGGGCTGGGTCATCGAGCTCCTCCTGGCTCGGGTGATAGGTCTCCAGGATCTCGATCTTGATCGGCGTCTGGAAAGAGGCCGCGAGCCTGTAGAGCTGTGTGCCAAAGCCGGACTCCTCGCGGTTCCAGAACGGCACCCACTCGGGGAAGTGGAAAATCACAGGGGTGATCGGCTTGCCGATGGCGAACGCGCCGACCTTGAATTCGAGCAGCGTGCGCCCGTTGGTGTAGGTGCCCTCGGGGAAGATCAAGTGTCGATAGTTCGTGTTCTCGATGGAGTCGCGCAAGCGATCGACGACGCTCGGGCCGCCGTCGTCCTTGCCGCGATCGACGTAGATCGGGTCCGCGGCGTCGACGAATTTACCGAAGACGGGGAGGTCCTTTGTCATGGCGGCGGCGACCGGGCGGATGTGGCCGAGCGCGCGCATCAACGCCATCGGCTCGAGGATGCAGATATGAGGGGCGATGTAGAGCTGCGCGTGATCTTCTGGCGAGTCATTGTGATCGACGACCTCGATGCGAAACTTGGCCGCGAGCATGAGCCAGAACGTCATCGCGTGCGCCGTGCGATCCTTGAGCTCGAGCGGGAAGCGTTTGTAGAACGGCACGACAAATGGCGCGAGCGCGAAGGTGCCGAGCAGACCCGCCGATGTCAGCGGCAACGTGAGTAAGAAGGCGGGGATCGACTGGCGCAGCGGGCGAACATCGAGCACCTCGAACGGATCGGTCGCCGTGTCGAGGTCGACCCCTTTATCTCCTGTCGGGTCTTGTTGATTTTCGGGGGCTTTGGCGTGCTGGGCCATCGCTGGACCTCGAGCTGTCGGCGGAACCTTACTACCAAGTGCGCTAATCACTCTCGCCGCGTCGCCTGCGAGAGCGTCCTCTCGTACCTATCTGAATGGATTCGATTTTCTCCACGTTCGGTATACCACAGAACGATCACTTCGCGAACTTGGCGTGATGCCAACATGTTCCTTGTCGCCAGCGGGCATCGCGTCGCAGCGATCATTTGCACCGCGAGCCATCACCCCATTCGAGCACCTGGAGGTAAACGGGCAAGGTTCCTCTCGAGAGCATATCGAGGTCACTGGCAGCGGCGCGAGAGAGATCGATGACGCGGCCCTTGCTGTAAGGGCCGCGATCATTGATACGCACGACCACGGACTTGAGCGTCTCGGGGTCGGTCACGCGCACGATGGTGTGGAAGGGGAGGGTGCGATGTGCGGCGGTGAAGCCGTTCATATCGAACGGCTCACCGCACGCGGTCTTTCGACCTTGGAAGCGCTTGCCATACCAGCTCGCGATGCCCTGGAGCGCGTGGCGTTCTCCATCGGGGCCCGCGATGCGCTTGGTCGTCAGGTCCTCTCTCGGATCATCGATCCGATCACGGCGGCATCCTCCCGTGACCACAACCGCGATCAGGAAGATGAGCACGCGCGCGAGGTTGGCGAGCCTGGAGTGCATCAGGGATCAGTTGCCATCACAGGATGGTTCGAGGACGGTGATCTTGCCACCGTCCGAGTTCAGCCCGAGACCGACGAGCACGAGCTTGGGGATCTGATCGTTGCCAAAGTAACCGATGGCTGCGTAGCTGGCCTCGACCTCGTTCGAGATCCTGATGCTGATCCCGCCTGTGTTGTCGCTGTCGCTCCACCCCATCTCGTTATAGGAGTGGCGCAGGAATCGGGTGCCGAGGAAGATATCCGCGTAGCCGTCGATGGCGAGATCGGCGGTGAACAGCGTGGTGGCGCTGCCTGGTGTCTGGTTCCAGTACTCGGTGAAGTTCGCCTCTCCATCGTTCTTGAAGGCGTAGAGCGCCGGGGTGCCTGCGCCGGGAGGTGCCAGCGCGAACAGGTCCGTGATGCTGTTCTGTTCGATCGAACCCGCCGAGATGAACTTGAACGGCGCGTCTGCCTCGGGCAGATCGAGGAACTTGGCGTCGATGCTTCCATCTTGCTGGATGTTCCCGGCGATGAGGACGCGCTCCTGCGAGGTCAGGATCGCCAGATCCAGGCCGGGGTTCATGTCGAAGTTCCCCACGATCAAGCCATCGTTATCGCGGATGGCGGGCTGGAGGAAGCTCTCGTCCTGGCCGAGGATGCTCAGGTCCACGCTCACGCCATCGCTGGAGGCGAACCCGCGGTCACCGGTGCCAAAGTAGAGCTTGAGGCGAGGACCGGAGGCGATGACAGCGAGGTCGTCATTGCCGTCGTTGTCGAAGTCTCCAGCGATGGCGTCGAAGGGGACGCCGCCTGGATCGAGGATGTCGATGTTTTGCGCGCCGTCGAGGATGACGCGCGTGCCATCGCCGTTGTCCTCGTTGAAGTAGAGCGTCAAGTCGTTGGTGTTGACGGTGACGAGGTCGGGGAACGCGTCGCCGGTGAAGTTACCCACCGCGATGCGCTTGCCGCCCGCGGTCGAGGTGCTCATGTAGCGGCTCTTGAACCGAGTGTCGAGCGATGGCGCCTCCGGGTCGTAGCGGTAGACGTTGAGGCGGAAGTTGGACTGGTTGTCGATGACGACGAAGTCATCGTGGCCATCCTGGTCGAAGTCGGCGACCTCGAGATCGGTGTACTCGTCTTGAGCGACGGCGTTATCGAGCTCGGCGCTAAAGAGAGGGCTCAGGTAATTGACCTGCTCGCGTCCGGGGCCACCGGGGAAGCAGGAATCACAGGCATCGCCAAAGGAGTCGCCGTCGAGGTTCTCCTGATCGGGGTTTGCGATCGGGCGGCAGTTGTCGCAGACATCGCCCACGCCATCTTCGTCCTGATCTGCCTGATCGTCGTTGTCGGTTTCCGCGCAGTTATCGCAGGCGTCGCCGAGCGCGTCGCCATCGTTGTTCGCCTGCTCGTCGTTCTCGACCATGATGCAGTTATCACAGGCGTCGCCATGAGCGTCGCCATCGGCGTTGGCCTGCGGCGTGTTCGCGATATCGACGCAGTTGTCACAGACGTCACCGACCGTATCGGAGTCAGCGTCAGCCTGATCCGCGTTTTCGATCATCACGCAGTTATCGCAGGCATCGCCCGCGCCGTCGCCGTCGCCGTCCGCTTGATCTTCGTTGGCGACGTCGACGCAGTTGTCGCACATATCGCCGAGGCCATCGCCGTCTGTGTCAGCTTGATCGCTGTTGGAGACGCTCGGGCAGACGTCACAGGCGTCGCCGACGCCATCGCCGTCCCCATCAGCCTGGTCGGGGTTCGAGACCGCCGCGCAGTTATCCTCCTCGTCCGGGACATCATCATCGTCCCCATCGGGGGTACAGGCGGAAAGGGATGTCGCCAACAACAGGCTACCGAGCAGGCAAAGCCAGCGCTCGGATCGCGAGGTTTCGAACAGACTCATGGAGGATCCTGGTGGTTAAGGTTTGGAACATGTCGTGAATCGCGCGCGACACCATCATCCACTGCGCGCCGACCGCGCTGCATTATTAACAGGCTGGTTGTGTGGTGCAAGTCAGACGATTTTGACCAGGCATTCGGGCGTGATGTCGGTCACGGCATACATATGGTGGCGGCGCCGAAGGTGGGGCGCCTCGCGGTGTCCGGTTGCTCCGGGGTGTCACAGCAAGAAGAGAGCGTGCGGTCTTTTTTGTGGTGCGCCACACAACTCTAGCTGCTGTGTTCCCGATAACCTCTCGTGAGCGCTTTGATTTATCGCGTGGATAGAGAGGACAGAGGTGGCGACACAGAAGGCAGATCACGATGGCGCATATCGCAGGCTATTTTCGAACGGGGCGCTCGTCGAACAGCTCGTGGAAGTGTTTGTTGGCGCGGACATCGCGGCGGTGCTGGATTTCTCGAGCATGAAGCGCGTGAACGCGGTGCATCACAGCGAGACGTTACTCAAGCGCGAGAACGATCTCCTCTGGGAGATCTCGATGGTGAGCGGTCACCCGATTTACCTGGTGTTGATGCTCGAGTTTCAATCGAGCAACGATCGAGGGATGGCCGCGAGGATATTGACCTACCTCGGGCTTTATTACGATGCGGTGATCGGGGCGAAGGGGTGGTCTGCCGATGATGGTCTGCCGCCCGTGCTCCCGATTGTTTTATATAATGGCAAGGGGGCATGGACCGCGGAGAAGAACGTTCGCGATCTTATTCCGATCAGTGATCTGTCACCGTTGGGGGATTTTCAGCCCAGCTTCGAGTATTGTTTGATCGAGGTGGGGAAGTATCCTCGAAAGGAGTTGAGCGAGAACGAGGATCTCGTCTCGGTGCTCTTTTTGCTCGAGCAGGCGACCACACTTTACGAGGTGCGCGCGGCGCTCGAGCTGGTGCTCGAACGCACGTTTGGAAGTGATCTGGAGAGCATTCGAAAGGATCTGTTCACCTGGATCAGCAAGGTGCTCTACACGCGTATGGACATCAGCATCGATCAGCAGCAGCTCGATTCGTTGACGGAGGTAAAGGACATGTTGGCAGAGAATCTCGACGAGTGGTTGGAGTCCCTCAAGAAGGAAGCACAGGCGAAAGGTCTCGAGCAAGGTCTCGAGCAAGGTCTCGCGCAGGGCGCAGAACGAGGCGTGCGCGATGGGCTCAAGCGAGCGTTGTTGATGCAGCTCGAGGAGCGCTTCGGTGAGCGAGAAGGGCGCGAAGCGTTGCTCGAGGATGCTTCGAAGGAGACCTTGCTCTCCGCGTTCTCATTGATCTTGAGAGCGGAGTCCGAGGATGCGTTTTGGGAGGCGTGGGGCGCTTCGTGAAGTCAACGTACACGACTTCATCGAGTGTGATGATGTGATCGGTGTGTGGCTTGATAAAAAAGAGGGCCGGAGATTTTCTCGAGAAAATCTCCGGCCCTCTTTTTTTAGCCTATGGCTGACGAAATCAGTCGACGATTTCGAACAGGCCAGCAGCGCCCATGCCGCCGCCGATGCACATCGAGACGACGCCCCAGCGCTGGCCTTTCTCGGCCATGGCGCGAAGGAGGGTGCCCGTCATGCGGGTGCCCGAGACGCCGAGTGGGTGGCCGAGAGCGATCGCGCCGCCGTGCGGGTTGATGTCCTCGTCTGCGATGCCGAGCTCCTGCTGGCAGTAGGATGCCTGCGCAGCGAACGCCTCGTTGATCTCGAACATGTCGATGTCCTCGACCTTCATGTCGTGCTTGGCGAGCAACTTGCGGATCGCTGGCACAGGGCCGATGCCCATGATCTCTGGCGCGACGCCAGCGACCTGGAAGCCGCGGTAGTAGCCCATCGGTTTGAGGCCAAGCTCGTCGGCCTTTTCCTTGGTCATGAGCACGACGGCTGCGGCGCCATCGGTAAGCGGCGAAGCGTTACCGGCGGTGACGGTACCCTTGGGGTTGAAGGCGGGGCGAAGCTTTGCCAGACCTTCGACCGTGGTGCCGGGGCGAGGCGTGGAGTCCTTCTTGACCGTGATCTCTTTTGCCGTGCCGTCAGGCGCGATAAAGGTCGTGGTGACAGGGATCACTTCGTCATCAAAGAACCCGCGCTCCCAGGCAGCGATCGCCTTGTTCTGCGAGTTCGCGGCGAAGGCGTCCTGGCGGGCTCGCTCGACCTCGAACTTCTTGGCGACGTTCTCTGCCGTGGTGCCCATCGGGGTGTAGACCTCGGGCATCTGCTCCATGACCTCGGGGTTCGCGCTGGCCTTGTTGCCGCCCATGGGGACCATGGTCATCGACTCGGTGCCGCCTGCGATGGCGACATCGATCGCGCCGACCATGATGCGCTCGGCTGCTTGCGAGATGGTCTGCAAGCCGGACGAGCAGAAGCGGTTGACGGTCAGCGCGGGGACGGTCTCGGGGAGACCGGCGAGCATCGCGGCGATGCGCGCGACGTTCATTCCCTGCTCGCCCTCGGGCATGGCGCAGCCGAGGATCACGTCCTCGACGTCTGCCGGATCAAGCCCTGGAGCGCGCGCGAGCGCGGCCTTGATCGCCTCTGCTGCGAGGGTGTCAGGGCGCGTGTCTTTGAACTCGCCCTTGTGCGCGCGAGTAAACGCGGTGCGGGCGTAGGATACGATGACGACTTCTCGATTGCTCATCTTCTTCTCCTGCGGGCGCGCCATCATGAAGGCGCGCC
>Ga0208061_100295_pt1 | contig 15248 bp, 7 predicted proteins | sample DeeseametaMP0555_FD_184209 | JGI IMG/M metagenome (GOLD analysis project Ga0208061, IMG submission 184209) | Marine microbial communities from the Deep Atlantic Ocean - MP0555 (SPAdes) | ecosystem: Environmental > Aquatic > Marine > Oceanic | place: South Atlantic Ocean | collected 2011-01-23 | reverse complement strand
GACCTCGATGTTCACATTGAAACGGATGGCGCCCACGCACTCTCCAGGCAACGCGTCGATCGCCACGGGCATCTCGACCTCCAAGCCATCGAGCCACTCCAGATTGCGATAATCACTCCCGATGAAAGGAACCTCGACGAGCTCGTCGACGCGGTCTTCATCAGGCGTGCTCGCGTTTGCTCGAAGCAAACGCTTACGGGTCCACGTCTTGACGGTGCTGCTCAAGGGAAACAACCGCTCGAGTAATTGTGTCGCGCCAGTGATTCCCTCGAGCGCGTCGGCAACCTCGGCAAAACCGAGGTTGCCAGGGAACAGCATCTCGGCGAGCCGCTCGAAGACGCTGAAGTCGCCAAACCTGTGCGTGCTCTTCCACGTCGCATCGAACACGAGCGCGTCTCCCCTGGTCACCTCCAGACATCGCTCTCCGACGTTGCTAAAACCAAAGACCTTCGGATAGCCATAGAGCTCCCTCCCCAACGCGACGGCGAATGAACAATCCACGTAAAATTCAGTAGTGAACAGCCCCACGCCTCCCGGGCCAACGCATGGGATCGAGGGCGCGACCTCGTGGTAGCAAAGGGTCAACACGTCATCGCCCTCCCCTCTCGTCCTCATCCCCGAGAACAAACTCACGGTAAAGACGTAAAAGCCTCTCCCCACAGGGAGCGGCGATAACCCAGGCGGGAGCATCGCGGCGATCCTGTCCGGGTCGGCGCGGAGGAAAAAGTAATAGATGGGGAACTCTTCATAGACGATCTTACCGGGGATGATCCTCGCTCCGGGAGATTCGAGATAGGAGTTCGAGTAGTGCACCGTGCGCTCCAACCTCGACTGACGGGTCGCGGCCAGCTCAGCGAGGACCTGAGTCACGGCGAGCGCCAGCTGGCCACTGGTCGAGATGGCGCCCGAGAGCTCGTCCTTCGAGATGGAAAAAGCGATCACCTGTGACCGCGCGATCGCCGTGAGTTCTGTTTCTTGCCCTGACAACACAGCATCCAGACCGAGCACCTGCGTCCCCCGCTCGACGCAGGTGATATCATTGGCCCACGCGAGGCCAATGTAACCGGATACGACGACGACAATCTCATCGACCGGGCGCGATGCTCCGAGCAAGACATCACCCTTGCCAAAAACTCTGCGGCGCTTGTCTGGAAAACTCTCATCGAGCAGGCGACCGAGACCCGCCATGGCGCTGGACACGTGTGCCAAGGTAATACTCCACTTATTTATTTGGTGTTTTCAAAACCTTACCACGCCTGCCCGAACCCACAAAGACCGAGTAATAAAAATAAATATCTCCCCTTACATATGAAATTTTCTAACCGCACGTACCTCGATCGCACACGCTCTCACCATGTTGTTTTTGGCTTGATTACAAAGTTATAGGGGCCAGGCCAGAATTTTAGAGCGGCACTCTGGAAATGCGCCTTTGACTCAAACATTATGTCAAAACCGCTTATCCAAAAAGCAGCAGATGCGGCATGGATTGTACGGTTGGTGGTTTGGTGGTTCGCTCGTGATGGAGGTTTTGCCAAACCGTCGCTGCAACGCAGAGGCGACTCGAGCGCTCTGCACGACCTCCAATAAAAAGCCCTCCCACGAACGTGGGAGGGCAGCAACGCTCGCTCACGAGGACATCAAGCCTTGCCTGGTGCGACGAACAGCTCCTGGAGATGTTGTCCAGTCACGCTCTCCTCGCATCTGGCGACCTGGCGAGGTGTCCCCGAGACAACCAACTTGCCACCATGAGGCCCTGCTCCAGGTCCGAGATCGACCACCCAGTCACACTGCGCGATGAAGTCCGTGTTGTGCTCGATCACGAGGACCGTGTGCCCGAGATCCACCAGCTTTCGCAACGCGCCGAGCAAGACCTCGACGTCCTTCAGGTGAAGCCCCACCGTCGGCTCGTCGAAGATAAACAACACAGGGTCGACATCCCCGCGCTTGTTCCCCTGCGCGATATAGGTCGCCAGCTTCAGACGCTGCGCCTCACCTCCAGACAACGTCGGCGTCGGCTGCCCCATCCTCAAATACCCGAGCCCCACATCCGCGAGCGGCTGGATCTTACGGATCAACGTCTTCTGCTGCTTGAAGAACTCGAGCCCCTCCTCGACCGTCATGTTGAGGACATCGTCGATGTTTTTGTCCTGATACGCCACAGAGAGCACGCGATCCGTGAAGCGCTTGCCCTGACACTCGGGACAAGTGATCTCGATATCCGCCATGAAGTGCATCTCGATCGTGATCGTGCCAGAGCCCTGGCAGTTCTCACAACGCCCTCCAGGCGTGTTGAAGGAGAAGTCACCCATGGTCAGGCCTTCCTTCTTGGCCGCCTCTGTCTGACTGAAGAGCTTTCGAACATCGTCGTAACCCTTGGTGTAACTGAGCGCGTTCGAGCGCGAGCTTCTGCCCACCGCCGACTGGCTCATCATCACGACCGTGTCGAAATGTGTCAGCCCCTCGAGCGAATCGACCGCGCCTGCCTCGACACCTCCCTGCCCTTTCAAACGCCGCCAACCGTTGTAGAGCGTTCGGTGCAACAACGTCGACTTGCCAGAACCACTGACTCCCGTGATCACGGTCAAACGTTCATGCGGAAACCTCACCGAGAGATCATCGAGGTTGTGCTCGCGCGCGCCGACGATCTCGACGTGTGGATGATCCTCGGGGAAGGGCTCTGGCTCTGCGTCCTCGACGACGCGAGTCCTGAGCGACTCGCTGGTCAACGTCTCGGCCTCCATAAAGGCATCGATCGCGCCTTCGAAGATCAGCTCTCCGCCGCGCTCGCCGCTGAAAGGTCCGAGCTCGACGATATGATCCGCGCCGAGAATGATCTCGGGGTCGTGTTCGACGACCACGACCGTGTTCCCGAGATCTCGCAGTCGGTGCAAGGTCTTGAGCAGGCGCGTCGAATCGATCGCGTGCAACCCCGCCGTCGGCTCGTCGAGCACATACAACGTATCCGTGAGCGCACGGCCCAGGCTCGTCGTCAAGTGAATGCGCTGCATCTCGCCGCCTGACAGCGTGCGCGACTGGCGCCCAGGCGTCAGGTAGCCAAGCCCCACCGTGTTCAGATAACGCAACCTGTGGAGGATCTCATCGAGCAACACCCCGACCGTCTCGCGCTCCTTGGTCGTGAAGGGAATGTTCCCGAGCTGCTCGAGCATCTCCTCGAGCCTCATCTCCCAGAAGTCCGAGACGGCCATCCCGTGCACGCGCACGTTTCGCGCCTGCGGTCCGAGCCTCGCGCCGAGGCAATCCTGACAATCATCGTACCCGCGGTAGCGCGCCAGGAAGATCCGCACGTGCGTCTTGTACTGCTTGCCCTGGAGCATCTTGAAGAAGCCGCGCACTCCCTGCCACCCCTTGCCACCCTCCTTGACGAAGCGTTGGTGTTCGCGCGTCAGCTTGCGGAATGGCAGGTTGACCGGCACGCCCTCCTTGCGGCAGGCGCGCAGCATCTTGTCCTTGTAGGTCGTATACTTCGAGGTCTCGAACGGCGCGATCGCGCCGTTCTCGAGCGTGATCGTCGGGTTTGGAATGACCTTCTTGAAGTCGAGCCCCACGGTCTTGCCAAACCCCGTGCACGTCGGGCACGCGCCGAGCGAGCTGTTAAAACTAAACAACGCGGGCTGAGGTTCGATCGCGTCGGTCCCACAGTTGTTACATCGGAACGCGCGATCGAACACCATGAAGGGCTCCGAGGCACGATGCTCGTAGAGCACCAGGCGACCCTTGCCCATGTTGAAGCCAGCCTCCAACGCTTCGGAGATGCGCATCTTCTGATTCTCACGCACCACGATGCGATCGATCACCAGGGGAAACTCATCCATCCCCAGGACGCGCTCGAGCGCGTCTGCGTCATCGAGCTCGAGGACCTCACCCTTGACCAGAAGCCTCCTGTAGCCATCCTGCACCAGCTGCTTCAGGATCGCGGGACGAAGCTCCTCGTTGGAGGCGTCGATATCGGACACCACGACAAGCTTCGTGCCCTCCTCCATCGCCAACACGATCTCCAATGCGCTCGCGAGCGTATCGCGCTGCACGATGTGACCACACTCCACACAGGTCACCTCCCCGATATGGGTGAACAACAGGTGGAGGTGATCATCGATCTCTGTGACCGTGCCCACGGTCGAGCGCGCGTTCTGCGTTTCGTTATGCTGGCGAAGCGCGACGGCGGGCTGGATGTTCTTGACGAAATCCACCGGGGGGCGCTCGAGCTGCTGTAGGAACTGGCGCGCGTACGTCGAGAGGCTCTCGGTGTAGCGACGTTGCCCCTCGGCGTAGAGGGTGTCGAAGGCGAGGCTCGATTTGCCGGAGCCGCTGAGCCCGGTGACCACCGTCAGCTTCCCTTGTGGGATCTCGACATCGATCCCCTTGAGGTTATGGGTGTGCACGCCCTTGAGTTGGATGTGCTCGGGAGCAGCCGCGCGGCTGCGGAGAGGGATCGCTTTATGGTGGTGTTCGACGCTCATGGTGCTTTGATCGGGATAGAGAAGCGCTCGGAGAGCGCGTTGATGGTGACGAGCAATGTCTTCTCGTCGGCTTCCTTGGCGTATTGATAGGCGGTGCCCAGGTCCTTGGCGGCCACGCCCCATTGTCCTGCAGCGAGCGCGCTCTGCGCGCCCAGCAATGCGATCTCGGCGCGTAGCGCCGCCGGGGTCTCGAGCGGCAACTCGGCTTGCGCGCGCGACATATAGGAGATGTTCTTATCCGGCCTCAGGTTCACCAAATGAACCCTGGCACGTAAACGCACGAGGTGTGCTGGCCACTCCCCTTCGAGCTCGTAAAAGAGCGCGCTGTTGGCCTCGACCACTTCTGAAGCGCGCGCGACCTTGCCGCGATCGAGCAACGCGTCGACATACGCCTCGGTCGCCCTGACCTTCTTCTCTCCACCAGATGCTGACGCGTACGCGGACTCGACCTTTGCAGGCACGGCGCTGTCAGAGAACTCGCTCGCGGCGAGCAAAGCTTCGAACTGATCACGCTCGCGCGGTGTGGGCGCGGACATCTCGAGCTTCGAGGTTCGCTCGAGCGCCTGACGCCTTACCCCGAGCGGCTGTGACCCGAGCAAGAACTCCCAGGTCGTCGCCTGTGCGCCCTCCCAACCACCGCCCGAGGCAGCGCATGCGCGCAATAACTCGCGCCCGGTCTCGGTCTCTCCAGACATCGCCGTGTAAATGCCACGCTCGCAGGATGCCTGGCCCGCGTCGAGTCGCGGAGAAATCCCCGCGACCGCGAGCTCGTCGAGGACCGCCAGCGCCTCGTCCGCCCGACCATCGATATAGAGCAGCGACGCGCGCGCCCTGAGCGTGGCGACGACCCCTGCCTGATCCTTGCCTCCACGCACCAGGAACCGCCCGAGCGGTTCCTGCAACTTCTGCAACAGCGCGAGCTCCGCGAGGATCGCCTCGCGACCGCTCGCCGAAGACTCGAACGCGCCGACAAGTTGGAGCGCGCGAGCGCGATACGCGCTCGCCAGCGGCGCAGGATCATCTGTGAGCAAATCAGCAGCGCTCGAAGCAAACGTCTTTACCTTGGCGCGATCGCCCTTGCTCGCGGCGATGGCCGCGCGAAGATACTTGGCGATGCCTCGCTGGCGCTTGGCGTCGAGCGAGTTGCTGAGTTCGACAGGCATCCCGGCGCCCAGAGATTCTACGCGGTCGAGCGCGCCCGCAGCGAGCGCCGCGCGACCTCCCTCGATGAGAACCTCTGCGGCGCCATTGAGGATCGCCATTTGAGCGGGCTCCTCGATGTTCTTCGCGCGCGAAACGATCTGAGCAAAGGCTGCCTCGGCTCCCTTGGAGTTGCCTTCATGCAACGCGATCTGCAACGTGGCCAGTGAGATCCTCGCGCCGGGAACACCGCGCTCGAGCTCGTCCTTCTCGAAGCGAAGCTCGGCCTCTTTGCGCGCCGTCTTCAGGTCCTCGAAGCGCGACGCTCTGGCGAGCGCCGCGAGCCTCTCGAGCGTCAACTCCTGGACCAGCTCTTTTTGCCGAGCGACGCGCGCATGCAGCGCACCCACGGCCAGGACGCGCAGCGCGATATCCTGCTGACCGCGCGCGTTCATGGCGTTGGCGAGTTCCGCACAGAACGGAGCACGGCGCGCGCCGTCGATCTTTGACATCATCGCGAGGACGGTATCGATCTGCTCCGCGTCGGTCTTTCCAGTGGCGACGCTCTCGAGCAAGGCGGCGTGGATCGCGATCTCGGGGTTTTGCCCCCTCCACTCGTCATCGAGCGTTCGCGAGAGCTGCCCGAGCAACGAGGCGACCTGCTCCTTTCTGCCACGCATCCAGTCCGACCAACCGCGCGTGATCCAGCTCGCGACAAGCGCCGGCGTCACCTTGTAGCGCGCCACGGCGCGCTCGCACGAGCGCGCGAGACCATCGCGGCGCGCGGCGTCGACCTCCTCGACATACGTCATCAACCCTTGCGCGCAAATCGACGCGAACGCCTGCTCTCGCCGAACCACCGAAGGCGTCCCGCTGATCCCGCGCCCCTCCCCGAGCAGCTTCCCATAGGTCGCCAACTCCTCGAGTGATTCTCCACCATGCGCGAGCAAGATCGCAGACGCCGCGCTCGCCATGCCGGTATCATCCCGAAGCTCTCTGGCCACGCGAAACATCTCCTCGAAGTCCGCGAGCGCCACGCTCCCCGGCTCCCGATACTGAGAGACCAACGCCACGACCACGTTCGCGCGGTTGATCCCCGCCTTGTTCTCGATCTGCTTCATCCTCGCCAGCGCGTACCCCGAGACCTCGGCTGCCTCGCCGAGTTTATTCTGCTTCAGGTAGAGCTCTGCCAGCTCGAGCTCGGACTCCGCAGTGCTGAAGACATCATTGCCATGATAGGCATGGCTACGCGCACGCTTCGCCTCGATGTTCGCTTCCTCTGGCCTGTTAAGCTGTGAAGCGATCGCCGCGCGCAACAACTCCACGCGCGCGACGGCGAGGAAATCACCCGAATTTTCGTAAGACTTCGCCGCAGATAGCGACAACTTGAAGGCCTCCTCGAGCTTTTCTTGCCGCGCGAACATCACCCGCGCGACGAGCTCGTCTGTGCGCCCGAGCGCGAGCCAGCGCTGCTTTGCGGGCCACCTCGCAAACACCCCTCGCGCGGTGGGCGCGAAGGCGCTCACGCGCTCCACATCGCCCTCGCTCGCTAGCGCACGCATCAGATAATAAATCGTCGCGCCATCGAGTGATTCTCCCTCGCGCGTGACCTCAGACATCATCCACTGCGCACGGTTGGCGTCGCCCATCAGGGACAAACCGCGCAGTTCCCCGGCGCGCGACTCACCTCGACTCGAGAAGCTCGCCCCGTTCACGAAATAGAGCGCGCCGAGCGCGCTTCCTTCCCGAAAGGACGCGAACGCCTCGAGCAACCTCGCCGCAGAGTCGATATTCTCGGCGACCATCACCTCCTCGGCGATCGCTGCTGGGATAACTCCTTCCTGACCGAGCATGGCGTCAGCCAGATCACTGCTCGCCAGATAAATACGCCCCTCGTACTCCCACATCACCACATCGACGCCAGCGCTCAACCCCATCGGGGCCGCCACGCTCGTGTAGAAGCGATCCAGCTCGCGAGGCATCTGCACATCGAGATCCCGGACCTCGATCCCCTCGCCCAACGCCTCCAGCGGGAGGGGATTCCCGCTCCCCACCCAACCCACGACGAGCCCATCATCGGGGATATGCCCATCGGGTACGAGCAAGAGCAACCGCTCCTCGGATGGGATCGTTGCCGAAGTCCTGGACAAGAAAGAGGCGCCATCCATGCGCCCCACAGCGACCACGGCTTCGGAGAACCTCTGGCGAGACATCAGGGTCGGCGAGAGCGCGACGATGCGCGCGCGAGGGTCAGGAGCGCCGCCGAGCCACTTGACCGGCTTCGCTCCAGGTTCAGCCAGCGAGGTCGCCTCGAGGTAGCCGATCGGGTGCGTGAGCTCGACCCCTTCGAGGGAGTCGTGCACTTCGAGCTTTGCTTTAGCTTTTGAGGCCGCGCTGACCCAGGCGTGGGATGCGGCGCTTACAGGATGGAGTTCATAGGCAACGCGATCGCGGACAACCCCCAGAAAGAGCTTGCGCTCTCCGGCGTGCTCGATCGTCACCCACACCTGCTCCTGCTCGCGCGCGCCTGCGGGGACAGCAAGAATCCACTCGGTCCGGGGGTTGACGATGAGCGTCGGCGCCTCGACGGCGACTTGCTCCTCGAGCAACCCTGCCGTCTGCGCGGGTGTTCGCGCACAGTTGACCGCGCACAGCGCGGCCAAAACAGAGATAAGGATAAGTGGGGATTTCGAGTGCATCGCGCGCCTCGGCGTTGGTGACATGATAAGAGATGCGAAACCAAGCCCGACATATGGCCTGTGTATTGGAGGCAAAGATACACCACACCTCCGCAGTACGCACCGCTCACGTCACCGCCACCACTACCAGAACGCACGTTCAGTAGCAAGCCCCCATCCTCACCGAGCGCTCACTCTTCCTCACCACCACTGGCGCCGGGAGCAGCGTCGGAAACATCACCAGGATCGGAGCCAGAGACAGACCCCGCCGCGATCTTCTTGTAGGACTCGGGCTGCCTGGAGGGCTCGTCGATCAAATGACACGCCACGAAGTGATCGGGCTCGGCCTCGTGAAACTCGGGCATCTCCTTCTTGCAACGCTCCCAGGCAAAGGGACAGCGCGTGTGGAAGACACACCCGGAAGGAGGATTGATCGGGCTCGGGACATCCCCTTCGAGCACGATGCGCTGACGCGTCGCCTCGATCTCGGGATCTGGAATCGGCACCGCCGAAATCAACGCCTGCGTATAAGGATGCATCGGCGCTTCATACATGCGCTCGCCAGTCGCGAGCTCGACCATGTGCCCCAGGTACATCACCGCGATGCGATCCGAGATGTGCCTGACCGCGGCCAGGTCGTGCGCGATGAACAAATAGGTCAGGCCGAACTCCTGCTGGAGATCCTCCAACAGGTTCATGATCTGCGCCTGAATCGACACGTCGAGCGCGCTGATCGGCTCGTCGCACACGATAAAGCTCGGGCGGCTCGCCAACGCTCTGGCGATCCCGATTCGCTGGCGCTGACCTCCCGAGAACTCGTGCGGATAGCGACGGACAAAGCGAGGATCCAACCCCACGATCTCCATCAACTCCTGCACGCGCCTGCGCGCCTCCGTGCCGCTCGCGAGCTTGTGCACCTTGAGCGGCTCACCGATGATATCGCCCACCGTCATCCGCGGATTGAGTGACGCATACGGGTCTTGGAAGATCATCTGCAGGTTGCGCCGCTGCGCATGCAACGCCTTGGGGTCGAGCTTGACGAGATCCACGCCGTCGAAGATGACCTCGCCAGCCGTGGGCGTGTAAAGCTGGAGCAACGTCCTCCCGGTCGTGGACTTGCCACAACCAGATTCGCCGACCAACCCCAACGTCTCGCCACGATGGATCTTGAAAGACAACCCATCGACCGCCTTGACGCGCGCGACCTCCTTGCGGATCAACGCCCCCTTGTAAATGGGGAAGTGCATCTTGAGGCCTCGGACCTCGAGCAATGGTTCTTGCTGCTCGCTCATCCTGCTTCTCCTTGGAGCTCGATCGACTCTCCTGCGGTCACCCTGGCTTCGATGTCATCGATGTGTTCCGACGACGCGTGCGTCCCGAGGTCCGCCGCGCGGACCTCTTCTGCCCGCCAACAATACGAGCGATGCCCATCACCGAAGTCGACGGGCTCGGGGAACGCCTCGTGACACTTTGGCTGCGCCCACTTGCAACGCGCCGCGAACGGACACCCTGGCAATGGCTTGGCGACGTTTGGAGGCAAACCGGGGATCGGGATCAACCTCGCCGCGCGACCCTTATCGAGCCTCGGGACACTTCGCAGCAACCCCACCGTGTAGGGGTGCGAGGGCTTGTGGAAGAGCTCGTTCGATGGCGCCTCCTCCATCACTCGGCCCGCATACATCACGATGATGCGGTCGGCCATTCCGGCCACCACGCCGAGATCGTGCGTGATCATGATCACGCTCGTCCCGAAGTCCTCGCGCAAGTCCTTGATCAACTCCAGGATCTGCGCCTGGATCGTCACATCGAGTGCCGTCGTCGGCTCGTCCGCGATCAACAACTCGGGCTGACACAGCAAGGCCATCGCGATCATCACGCGCTGACGCATCCCGCCAGAGAACTGGTGCGGATACTGGTCGAAGCGCTCGCGCGCCGCCGGAATCCCCACCTTGGCGAGCATCTCCACCGCCTTCTCCCTCGCCTGCTCCTTGCTCATCCCCTGGTGGGTCATGAGCGGCTCGGTCAGCTGACGCGAGATCTTCAAGAAGGGATTGAGCGAGGTCATCGGATCCTGCCAGATCATCGAGATTCGGTTGCCCCGAATCTTGCGCATTTCCCTGGGCTTTAGCTTGAGCAGATCCTGCCCCTTGAACAGGATCTCGCCGCCGGCGATGATCCCTGGAGGTTGCGGGATGAGCCCGAGCACAGTGATCTGCGTCACAGACTTCCCGCTGCCGGATTCGCCCACCACGCCGACGCACTCGCCAGGGCGCACCGAATAGCTCACGCCATCCACCGCGCGCACGACGCCTTCATCCGTCTTGAAGTGGGTCTTGAGGTTCTTTATCTCGAGCAATGGCTCGCTTGATTCGCTCACGCGATCCCTCTCTTACACAATAACCAGTCTCATTCGTTCACGACCGCTCCGAGCCCCTCAGTCCTTACGCAGCTGAGGATCGAGCGCGTCGCGCAAACCATCGCCCAGGAAGTTCATGCTGAGCAGCGTGACCGCCAGCGCCAACCCAGGCGCGATAATCATCCAGGGAGCGGCCTCCATGTTCTGTCGCCCCTCACTCGCCAACGCCCCCCACGAGGTCAACGGCGCCTGAACGCCGAGCCCCAGGAACGAGAGGAACGCCTCCTCGAGCATCACCGCGGGCACCGTCAGCGTCGAGTAGACGATGATCGGGCCGAGCGCGTTGGGGATCAGGTGACGGAAGATGATCGCCGCGCTCGGTGTACCGATGCAGCGCGCCGCCTCGACGAACTCTTGCTTCTTCAAGCTGATGACTTGGCCACGAACAATGCGCGCCATCGTCAACCACTGGATCGCGCCGAGCGCCATGAACAACAGGAACAGGCTGCGCGTCTGAAACACCGAGATAAGCAAGATCACGAGGAACATGAACGGAAGGCCGTACATGATATCCACGATGCGCATCATCAGGTTGTCGACCTTCCCTCCGACAAATCCCGCCGTCGCGCCCCACGTCACCCCGATGAGGAAGGACACCAGCGTCGCGATCAAACCGACCGCGAGCGAGATCCTCGCCCCATAAATCAATCGCGTGAGCAAATCACGGCCGAGCTGATCCGTCCCGATAAGGTTCACCCTCGGCGCAGGGAAGCCGCCATACTCCTCGGGCGTCAACTCGCCATCCTCGTTCGCGTCCTTGAGCGCCATCACCGAGCGCGCCTCGCCGATGGTGATCACCTCGACGAGTTTCCCAGCCTCCTCGTAGCTGATGCGGCCATCATCGCCCGCGTCACAGAGGAAGATGTCCTGGTTCTCGATCGGCGCGAGCGAGACGCGCACCATCTCCCACTTGTTGCAATCGGTCGAAAACTCACTGGGCGGAGGCAAACTCAACGGCGCGCGCACATACTCACCGTAAGAGAGCGAGCCGTCGCTGTCCTCATCGAGCGTGCGGAACTCCTGGCGCCAGTACGCCTGCTGCACCTCGCGATCCGTGATCACGCCATCGCCGTTGATGTCGATCTTCTCGAACGCCCACTCGCCGGTCGTGCTCATCAGATCGTAGTGCACGATCGGCACACTTCGCGCCCCTGGCGGCTTTGGCGCCACGAAGGGGTGCTGCTCGTCGAGCGTGAAGTGCGTGAGGTTCGCGCTCAGGACCTCGTAACCAATGGCGATAAAGCCCATGAACAACACGATCGCTGCCCCGGCCATCGCCGCATAATTCTTTCTCAAGCGTCGGAGAGCATCGATCCAGAGGCTCGTCCCTTGCTCGAGTTGTGTGCCCTCTTCGGGCTTGGAATCACTCATCGAAGAAACCTCCTCAGTCATAGCTCACGCGTGGGTCAAGCCACGTGTAGACCACATCCACCACCATGTTCAAAATCACGAGGATGCTCGAGTACATGATCACCGTCCCCAACACGACGTTGTAGTCGCGGTTGAGCGCGCTGCGCACGAACTCCTTGCCCACGCCGGGCAAGCCAAAGATCTCCTCGACGACCACGCTGCCCGTGAGCATCGCCGCGATCGCTGGTCCCATGTAACTGACCACCGGAAGCAACGCGCCCTTGAGCGCGTGGCGCACGACAACAACCTGTTCAGCGAGTCCCTTGGCGCGCGCTGTGCGGATGAAGTCCTGGCGCACGATCTCGAGCATCCCGCCTCGCGTCAGGCGCGCGATGTATGCCGTGTAGTAAAGCCCGAGCGTGATGCTCGGCAGGACCGAGTCCCACCAGGAATCCCAACCCACCGCGGCGAACCACCCGAGCTCGAGTGAGAACAGCATGATCAGCACCGGTCCCAACACGAAGTTCGGGATCGAGACGCCGAGCATGGCGACCGTCATCAGCGAGTAATCCTGGATCTGGTTCTGCTTTAACCCAGCGACAAGCCCTGCAGGGATGCCGATAAGCAAGGCGATGAACAGCGCCTGGAGCCCGAGCTGGAAGGTAAACGGTATACCCGCGCTCAAGGTCTCCCAGACGCTCAGGTCCGTCTTCATGCTCTGCCCGAGAGACCCGCTGGCGAGTGTCCCGATGTAGGTAAAGTACTGCGTCTCGCCCCACTGCCCTGGCCCGAGCACATTGACCGGGCCGACCTCGAAGCCGCTGCTCTTCTGCCACATCTGACACTCGGCCACCGGCGTGATCGGGATCTCGGTGTAGATGGGGAAGACGGGCTGATCGAGGTTGTTCTCCTTGACGCACGCGCAGGTGTTCGACTCGCGCTCTTTCAAGCACGGGTTCGATGGCGCCTGGCGCGTGATCCAGAGCGAGGCAGTGATAATGATCAGGATGACGAAGATGCTCGATACGAGCCTCCGCAAAATAAAGCGCGTCACCTTCGACTCTCGACTTGGGGGATGGAATCAGAGGGGAGCGCGCGCCGAGGCATTCTCATTCTAGCCACCGGCGCGCACTCCTTGTCTTCGGTTTACTCGTGCGCGAGCTGCCTTGTGCAAGCCGCGCCTCTCGATCACTTCTCGGGGAGCGACATGTACTTGAAGAGGTGAATGTCGCGGTTGTGCTCGTGGAAGCCTTCGAGTTGGCGGCTCGCGAGCATGTTGTTGGTGTAGAAGTAGATCGGAATCACGGGACCTTGCTCGAGCAGGAGCTTCTCGGCTTCCTGCAGGTAGTTGCGGCGCTGGCGAACGCTCGGCTCGGCCTGAGCTTGCTTGATGAGGTTGTCATACTCGGGGTTGCTCCAGCCGGTGTCGTTGTTGCCGTTGCCACTCACCCACATGTCCAAAAACGTCATCGGATCGTTGTAGTCGCCGATCCAACCTGCACGAGCCACCTCGTAGGAGAGCGTGTCGATGTCCTGGAGGTAGGTCTTCCACTCCTTGTTCACGAGCTCGACCTCGACGCCAAGGTTTGCCTTCCACATCGCCTGCACGGCCTCGGCGACGAGCTTGTGGTTCTCGTCGGTGTTGTAGAGGAGCTTGATCTTGAGCGGCTTCTCGTCGCTGTAGCCAGCCTCGGCGAGCAACTTCTTGGCCTTCATGACGTTGGGGGAGATGGTGAAGGCGGACTCGTAGCCAGGCATCGAGTTCGGCACGAACGCGAGCGCCTCGGTGTAGAGGCCCTTCATCGTCTGGTTGACGAGCTGCTGGCGGTCGATGGCCATCGAGAGCGCCTGACGCACGCGGTTATCCTTGAGAGGACCGTCGTCCTTGACGTTGACGCGGTAGTAGTAGGTGCCGAGGAGCGCGTGGCGCACATAATCAGGGTGCATCACGAGGTTCGAGACCTGCGCGACGGGCAAGCTCGTGCCGGTCCAGTGCAGCTCGCCGGTCTGGTAAGCCTTCACCACGGTGTTCAGGTCCGAGATGATGCGCAGGCGAACCTTGCCGAGCTTGACGTTGCCAGCGTCCCAGTAGTTCTCGCTCTTCTCGAGGATGACATCCTGCTGGGGCTTGTAGCTCGCGAGCTTGTAGGCGCCGTTGGTGATGATGTTCTCAGGCTTGGTCCAGTCATCGCCGTGCGCTTCCACGGCCTTCTTTGGCACGGGGAAGAACGTGTAGAACGAGACGAGCTCTGGGAAGTAAGGCGTGGGAGCCGTCAGCGTCACCACGAGCGTCTGCGCGTCGGGTGCCTTGATGCCAACCTTGCCCCAGTCGCTCTCCTTTCCTTCCGAGTACGCCTGCGCGCCCTCGATGTTCCACAACAGCTGCACGTAATCAGCGGGGAAATCAGGCGTCAGGATGCGCTTCCAGGAGTAGACAAAGTCCTCGCTGGTCAGCGCGTCGCCGTTGGACCACTTGGCGTCCGCGCGAAGCTTGAACGTGTAGGTCTTGCCGTCCTCGCTCACCGAGAAGCTCTCGGCCACGCCCGGAACGACGAGCTCCTTGGCGTCCTTCAGGTCCTTGGTCTTTGGACCGGGCATCAACAACCCTTCGAAGAGGTTGAACGCCAACCTCCCCTCGGGCGCGCCGCTCATCTTGGCGGTGTCGAAGGTCTCCGGGTCTGCAGCGAGCGCCGTTGTGAAGAACTCGGCCTTCGACCCCGCGACGAAGTCATCGCCGTTGGCGTCGGGTGATTTCGCCGCGCCAGTGGTGCTCGTGGCTCCCTTGGCCTTGGGCTTGACCTCTTCCGGGGTCTTGTCACAGCCGACCCCGATGCTCAGCGCGATCAAACCCGCGAGCATGGTGGCAGAAGACATGGACGACAACATACGCTGCATGAAGAACTCTCGTAGTCAGGACGCGTTCAGCAACCTCCACACCCGCCGCGACAGCGGCGGTCAATAGAGGTCGTGATCCGAGCGCGTGAATCAACGTTTCCAGGATCTCGTCCGCGCGCTGCGCTGCGTGAAAGTCGACTCTCACAGGAGCACGCATCGAGGATCATTCGATGGGGCGCAGTTTTAGCGCCGAGGATTGTGTGGTGTCAATGACCGAGGAGCACCCTCCTGCTGGCCTCGCGCCGCGTCAGAGCGCGGCCCGGGAAAGCGAGGGGCCGAATTTTTTGCCAC
>Ga0208061_100294_pt1 | contig 15255 bp, 12 predicted proteins | sample DeeseametaMP0555_FD_184209 | JGI IMG/M metagenome (GOLD analysis project Ga0208061, IMG submission 184209) | Marine microbial communities from the Deep Atlantic Ocean - MP0555 (SPAdes) | ecosystem: Environmental > Aquatic > Marine > Oceanic | place: South Atlantic Ocean | collected 2011-01-23 | reverse complement strand
CCCCACATCATGATCAAGGCGCTCTACGTCGAGAACGACTCCGACGTCTGGAAGTACCTCGGCGTCTGCATCCTCGTCTCGATCGTCTTCACCGCGCTGCTGCTCGTCGGGATCTACGCGCACATGATGGAGATGCCAAGGGACGCATTCATCAACCCGAAAACGGGCGACTTCCGCCAGGATATGGTCATGGCCGTCTACATCACCAAGACGTTCAGCCCGACGATGGTCGCCGTCATCATGGTCGCGCTCATGGCCGCCGGGATGTCCACGCTCGATGGCATCCTCATCGCGCTCTCCTCGATCGCTGCCAACGACCTCTTCCTCAACCTCACGCGCGATAACATCCTCAAGGACAAGACCGAGGACGAGCAGAACAAGATCGCGCACCACGCAGGGCAGGGGATCCTCGTCGCGCTCGGTATCATCACGTTTATCATCGCGCTGAATCCGCCAGAGCTGCTCGGCATCTTTGGCCAGCTCGGCGTCTATGGCATCGTCGCCGCGAGCCTGACGCCGATCCTGGCAGGGATCCTCTTCCAGAACATCCACCGCTACGCCGTGCTCGGGAGTTCCATCGCCGCATTGCTCGTGCACTTCGGGCTCTATGGCGCCTATTACTTCACCAAGAGCCCTGATCTCATCTCCTATGGGTTCGCCAACCCTGGCGTGACCGCCACCTGGGGAATCCTCGCCAGCGTGCTCATCGCCTTGCCCGCTGGCTTGCTCACCATGAATAAGTCCTCCGATGGCGAAGAGGCCGCGCTCGCTGAGGCCGCCTGACAACTGCTCTCGTGAACCTGCCCACGATGGCCCGCAAAAAAGAAGCCGCCGAAAAATCCTGCTGGATGGTTGGAGTCGTCTGACTCCCCACAGCAGGATTTTTCGGCGGCTTCTTTTTTGCTCGGCGACAGGCGTCGCCAGTCGCCTCACCGCAGTTGCTTCGTCACCGTCACTTCGTCACATACGTCATCACTTCTGCGTTATATGGCGAGACCTCGCCGCTCAGGAGCGCCTCGTGTTCGGTGTGGCCGAGCACGTGGTAGTGAATCCATGCCATGGTGTAGTGATTGATCATCGGCAGCGCGATCTCTTCATCGATGAAGGTGTCGTTGCAGCCGTCGTTGGCCGCTTGCTCGATGCCTCCGAGCAAACCGCACATGTTCGAATAGGTGAAGTGCCCGGCGTTGGGGATGTCGAAGCGCGCGTGCTCACCGCTCATCGCGGCGAACATCGGATCGCCGTTCTGATCATTTGGGAGCGCGCGGTCACGCCCTGCGGTCATGAGCAGCGTGGGCGTCGTCACGGACGCCATCCCCTCATCGCGGAAGACATCATGGATGCCCGGTGTGTGCGGCACGGCGGCCTTGATGCGAGGCTCGTAGAACCCATCGCGGAACAACTCGATGCTGTCCTCGTTAAAGAGCTCGCAGGTCTCGTCGGGGGCGCCGTTGGCCCCTCCCTGTTCGCACTCGGCGAGCAGCTCGTCGACGGCGAATTCGGCGCCGACCATGGCCATCGTGGTGAAGGCGCCAAACGAGTGGCCGCTCATGGCGATCTTGTCCAGATCCAGGCGCCCGTGGAGCTTCTCGTCCTCGGGCAAGACCTCGAGCCAGTCGATGATCGCGCTGATGTCCTGTGGGCGCTCCACCGCCGAGCCGTAGTTGATCGCCGAGGGGTTGTCCTCGATCGTGTTATTCTTGTGATAAGGCGCCACGACCACCCAGCCATGGCTGGCGAAGTGCTCGGACTGGAAGTAGCTCTGCTCGGCGATCGAGCCGTTGCCATGCGAGAAAACCAGCACGGGGAAGGTCGCTGGCTCGTCAGTGACCTCCGGGTTGTCGAACGTCAGGTTCGTGCGGCGCAGCAGCCCGTTAAAGTAAGCAGCGCGCTTCATCAGCTTGATCTTTGTCGGATACCAGAAGACCACCTTCAGCGTGCGATCCTCCATCGAGGGGAGGATCTTGTAGGTCATCTCGGTGACCGTATAGCCCACATTGTAGGGACCCTTCCGGGTGATGTCCCAGGGACCCTCGGGGATCTCGAGGTACTCGTTCTCCATGGACATGTCGGCCATATCGGCCTCCACGCTCATATCCTCATCGCCGCCCTTGTCCATGTCTTCTGCTGGCGAAGACATGTCATCTGTGCCACCGGACCCCATATCCTCCTCGCCCGAGGTCATATCCTCGGTCTCAGGGGACGCCATATCAGTCGTCGGCGAGGTCGTGTTGTTGTTCTCCTCGGCAGGACCCGAGCAGGCGCTCGCGAAGAGGAAGAAGCTGGCGGTGAGAATCACCGAGACAAAACGGAGGGAGGACGCGCGCATCATGATTCCTCATCATGGGAGATATAGATAGCGTCGGACATCGAGCATCGAACAGGCCGATAATATAGCGCTTCGGGGAGGTTGTTTCCAATGCCATCCTCGCCAGGCTTCAGGCAATGGGCGCCATTGCGCGCGAGCACCTCTCGCGCTACCTTTCGGGCTGAATATTTGTGCACCGTTTGAAGGAGGCGTTTATGGCGCTCGGACCCTGGGATCTCGCTGCTCGTATCGACGCGATGCTCGCCGCGCTCGAGGAAGATCCTCGCGTCGAGGTGTTGCTTATCGAGCGCCAACCGCCGCTTGCAGAGGATGCGCTCGAGCGCATCCACGAGCTCCTCGGTTGGGAGCTCGCTCCTCGCTTTACCGACTTCTTTCGACTCAACGATGGTCTCAGGGTCTCCTGGGTCGACGCCTCCTTTACGCCAGAGGATCGCTCCTCGCTCCAACCGTGGGAGCACTGGCTCGAGGCCCGCGATGCCGAGGTGCTCTGCGGCTCGATCCAGGTCCCACCGCTCGAAGAGGTCCTCTTCGGGGCGAGCGACTTCGACGGGTTCAGCATCGGCTATGGCGAATATATCGCGACCGTTCTGGGCAAGTGGGACATGCGGATGTTCTACGATCGCCTCCGGGAGATCGACGACTACGAGCACGACCTTGGCATGGGGAGCTATTACTTGCCCGGGATGATCCTCGACCCGCTCTACCCCGATCCTGTCGTCATCTTCTCGGATGATTACAAGGCTTCGGTGGATTCCAGCTTGCCGATGCTCGTCAGGGAGTACCTGGATATGGTCGTGGCCACGCTCGGCATCGAGCGCGTGCGCAAGGAGCGCATGAGCTACACCTCCGATGCGACGACGCAGCTCTTTCTGGCACCCCATGACTGGTTACGCGGTTTCCCCGACGCATCACAGGTGCTCGACGCGCTCTTCGAGCCCGATGCCCATCGCGACGCCACCCGTCGTATCCAGCGCCTTATCGATGTCGAGGGGAGGCCTGTGCAAACAAGCGCCTACGCATCCTATGTCGACACGACGCTGCACGACTCGAAGCGCATCCCCGAGGATGCACCCTCGGCGCGCGTGATTCGAAAGGATGACTTTCAATGGGATCACTGGGTGATGGGTGGGCGGGCGGTCTTCGAGCGATTCCCCGAGAACCACCCGATGGTCATCCCGCTCCTCGATCCGAGGCATTACCGCGTCGATAACCCGATGACTCCCGAGTACATGCCTGCCTCGACCTTGCGAACCTTGATCGGCGCGCCGATCAAATTCAGCGCGCCGCGCCAACACCCACCTTCACAGGTAGCCTGTCTGATCGGCATCGACACGACCTCGAATCCTGCTGATCCGAGGTTGTGGTATTACAGGGCGAGCTTTCACGATGGCGCTGATGGGTCCTGGCACTTTGGCTCCTACAGCTACCACCATGTGTCAGTGAGCGAGCTCGAGTGGATCGGACTCGCGCTCCCCGACTTTCACCATGGTTGGTGATGATTAACCCTTCTTGCGCCCGAGGAAGCCGCGACGCTTCTTCGTCTTCTCTTCCTCTTTGACCTTCTCATCGGGTTTCTCGCTCTTGTCATCGTCGCGTTGCTCCTTGGCGACGATTTCATCACCGAAGCGCTCGTAGTTCGCGAGCCACGCGGCGGCGTTCGTGATGTAGCGACCCGTACCCGCGCTATCCCACTTGATGTAGAGGCGCGTGAAGCCACCATCGAGGATCGCGCGCTTTCCTTGCTTGTCATAAAACGAGGCGACGAGGTTCCCGGCCGAGCCCCAGATCAGCGGCGTGAGGGTCTCGTTTGGCTGGATGGTCGCGATGGTGATCCCCTCATAGATGTACTCGATGCCCGTCGAGAGCAGGTGGTCAGGCAAGATACCGGAGGTTGCCTTGCCCTGGCGCAGCGTGATCGTCTTGTCGCCCATCAGGTTGCCGTTCATGTTCGCGCCAAAGAGCGCCTCGGCGACGTAGTTGGCGTCGGCGTAATAAGGTTGATTATCACCCCAGATGTAGATGCCGTGTCCCTCGTCGAAGAACTTCTTGATGACGGCCAGGTGCTCCTCGTTCAGGTGGCGCTTGGAGTCGGCGATGAGCCAGAACTGGTTGGCCTTCTTCAGCGCCTTCTCGAGCTCTTCGGGGCTCGGCGCGGCGCCTTTGAAGCGGTAGATCGAGAACCCTTTCTTCTTGAGCGCTGCGCGCGGCGCCTCGAAGTCGAAGTTGGACTCCAGCGTGTAGAGTTGGAGCACGACGATGGTTTGTCCCTCGAAGGCGCCATCGATGGCCAGGTCATAATCACTGCTCGAGGCGTTGCCGTAGGCGTCGCGTTCGACAGCCTGATCCTCGTAGGTCGTGATGACCTTCCCGGTGTCGGCGTCTTTTTTGTCGACCCGGACCTTGCGTTTGGCTGGCGCGGAGGAGACCCCGGCGGATTTGTTGTACTGAGCAAACGCGGGCGCGCTTATGGAGAGCGCGAGGAGCAGGAGGCCGAGCGTGAGCAGGTGATGGCGAAGCTTCGTGAAGAGAGGGGACATGGTCTTGGAACTCCAGAGGAAAAAAGGGATGTGAGCGATGCACATCCCTTTCAACGGAGCCCTGCGAAAATGGATCTTAAAAAATCAATCCTCGTCCCAGAAGTGCCTGATCGGCGCAGAGAGGAAGGGGGAGTTGGCGAGCGCCTCGGCGCCTGCCTCTCGGATCGGGTTGCCGCGCAAGACGAGCGTCTCGAGGTTTTTGAGCGTCTCGGAGTTCGCCAGATAGGTCGCAGCGGCGTCATTGACCCAGTTGCCTGTCAGGTCGAGGTGCCTCAGGTTTGTCATGTGCGGGCTTTTGGCCAGGGCGTTGATGCCAGGGGCTTCGATCGAGTTGCCGGAGAGGTCGAGCCACTCGATATTTGCGAGGAACTCAGAGCCGACCAACGCAGACAACCCTTCATCCTGGAGGCCGTTGTAGGCGAGGTTGAGCAGGGAGATCCACGCGAGCTCGGGGGATTCGGCGAGCAGCTCGGCGTCCTCGAACATGAGGTGCTGGCAGCGCAGATCGAGCTTGCGGGTGATGATCAGCGCGGAGACGTGTTCCCCTTCGAGCAGCCGGTCGATCCAGGTGGCCGGGGCGCTGCGAAGGTTGATATCCCAGTCCTCGATCATGTCGTTGATCTTGGGGCCGATCTCTTCTTCGAGGGCCACATCATCCGCGAAGACTTCGACACGTTCGCAGAGCTCGCGCCAAAGCGCGAGGCTCGGAGGCTTTCCCTCGAGCAGTTCGCGAAACGCTTCGAATCGCTCCTCGTCGCTCATCTCTTCTCCATCGAGTCCGATGTCTGACACCTTCACCTCGCGCGTTTGATGCTTTCATCTCGGTGAAGTCATCGAACCAACCATTCAGTACCCAAAAAATCGCACGACACTGGCTGATCATGACGATACGGTGCACCAGAAGGGCTGACAAGTCCGTTTTGCCCACCAGAGTAGCGAGCATGCCACTTCAAGCGTATGCTGAAAACGTTTTCCCTGCAAATTTCCTGAGTGGATGCGGGGTTGAAATTCTCGATGGAGTTCGTCTTGGTGCCTGATTTCTTCTCGCGTATCCTCCCTTTTATGTTGGTCTTTCCGCTGGTTGGTTGCGAACAGCGGCGACCCGCGACTCCTCCCGTGACGCCGACGAGCGCGCCTGCGTCCACGACCGCTCCCGCTGTTGCGGTAAAAGATACGTCGCCACGAGGGACGACCGCTGCGCCTGTTGTGACGCCTCCCAAAATCACCCGACATCCCGGCAGCGAGAGGGTCATCGCCATCGGTGATGTGCACGGAGATCTCGAGGCGTTCAAGCGCGCGCTCACGCTCGCGGGGCTGATCGATAACCAGGATCGCTGGAGCGGTGGCAAGCAGGTGCTCGTCCAGACCGGTGATTTGCTCGACCGCGGCGATGACGAGATCGAGATCATGGGGTTTCTCTACACCCTGCGCGAGCAAGCGCGCAGCGCGGGCGGAGATATCGTGCTGTTGCTCGGGAACCACGAGACGATGAACGCCAGGGGAGATCTTCGCTACGTCACCCCCGGCGGCTTCGAGGACTTCGCCGCGATCAAGCTCCCGGAAGACCCCGGTAAGGTCAAAGCGCTGGAGCGCTTCCCCGAGCAAGCGCGCGGCCGCCTCGCGGCGTTTATGCCTGGAGGTCCCTACGCACAAAAGCTCGCCACGCACAAGGCGATCGCTGTTGTCGGTGATTCGGTCTTTGTCCACGGCGGCGTCCTCCCCAAGCATGTCGATTATGGGATCGACAAACTCAACGAGGAGGTCAGCACGTGGTTGCGTACAGGTGGAGAGTTCCCCGCGATCATGTCCTCACAGGATAGCCCGCTCTGGGTGAGGCTTTACTCGCAGGACGAGGGCCTCGCCCGAAATGGCGGCTGTGATGTGCTCTCGAAGACGCTCGATAAGATCGGCGCCGAGCGCATGGTCGTGGGACACACGCCTCAAATGGGTGGGATCACGTCGGCGTGTGATGGGAAGGTCTGGCGCATCGACGTGGGGATGGCCTCGCACTATGGCGGTGAACCTGCCGCGCTCGAGATCCAGCGCGGTCAGGTTCGCGTCCTCTCGACGGCGCGAGAGGCTGTGCCCGTTCAGAAGTAGAAGCGAATGTGGCCCGTGAAGCCGATAAGATCGAGGTCGACGCCAGGGACAATGTTGAGCGATGGGCGCCACTCGAGCACCAGGTCGATCGGGATCGGGTTGAAGTTAAACTCCAGACCTGCGACACCGGCGACCGCTGCGCCGACGCCATAATCACTGATGCCCACGGCGACGCCTGGCCCGACATTCCATCCGAGCTCGAAGACGCCGACATCCGCCAGCGCGGGCATCTCGAACAGGTAGTCGAGGTTGAGCCCGATCCAGTCACGTCGGAAGTTAAAGCCGACGACGCCTTGCAAGGCCTGGCCGCTGCTCATGTAGTACTTCAGGCTCAAGCCCGAGTTATAGGTACCACCACCGATACCGAGCCCGAAGTTGCCTCCCTGTCGGATCGGCGCGTCGGCAAAGGCCGGGGTGCTCGCGAGCATCCCGAGCAAGAGAATCGACGTGGCGATGGTCGTGTGCTTGAGCGCTTTCTTCATACTTTCCTCCAGTCATTCATCCATTGTCATCTCGAATGCGTGCCAAATGTGTGCGCTCGCAATCGAATGCCAAGCAAACTCTGTTCACTGTCAGAGAACGCTTTCTTCGAAATAGAGGATGGTCTTTTTGTTGCGCGGGTCACAAAAAAACGCGCCTCGCTCCTGAACAAAGAGCAAGGCGCGTTCTACAGGTCCAGTTTCGCGCTCTTATCAGGGCGCGGGGAAGAGCGTCTCGATGGTGGACTTCGTGGCTGCCACATCGAGCTCGTCTGCGGTCCCGGCCCATGCCGTCTCGAGTGATGCTGCCGCGTTCGCGTCGCGTGCATCAGCTGCGCGCTGGAGCGCTGGCCCGAGGATTTTCAGGAACGCCCAGTCCGCGTCGCGATCGACGCCTTCGTTCGCGTCGAACTCGTCGAGGCGCCAGACCACGAGGCGCGCGAGCCCATAGTCCAGACCTTCATCGAGCTCAGCGAGCGCCATATCGTGGAGCTCGGTGTTGGTCGCCTCTTCGCCATCGTCGATGCCGCGCCAGCAACGGACCGCGATCAGGCCATCCCAGACCTCGTCGTGCGCCGCTGGCGCGTGGGTCTTGAAGTAGCGCGCCAGACCGAGGCCGCCATCCTGTTGCTCGCCGCCGCCATAGTACGCGAACGAGGAGTCGCAATCCTTGGCCTTGGCCGCGCAGGTCGTCGCCTCCTTGTAGCTCGAGACATAGAGGAACCAGAGCAGGGCAGCTTCGACCTTGGCGGCCTCGACCTTGTGTTCGCCTTCGCCCATGGCGCCCTCGGTGAAGGCGTCGAGCACGAGGGGGCGGATTTGCGCGGGGCCGACGCAGCGGTTCGGATCTTTCTCCGGCACGCCGTCATCGCGACAGGAGAGCGTCATGCCTCCTTCCATCACGGGCATGTAGTGCTCGTCCTCGCGACGCGAAACACGCGAGTCGAGCCCTTCTTCCTCGACATAGATCAGGTTCGAGTCGATGAAGTCCTGATCCATGATCTCCATCTCGTTCTCCCACAGGAGATCGGCGATGTCCTCGAACGCGCCGATGCGCGCGATGCTCGAGATGGTCTCCTCGAAGCGCTCGTATTCGGTCGTGTCCGCGCGGCAGGTCTCCCACTGCATCAACACATCGGCGTTGCTGGTGTTGTTCGCCGAGGTGTTGTTGGCGGATGTGTTATTCGCCGACGTATTGTTCGCCGACGTATTGTTCGCCGACGTGTTATTCGCCGAGGTGTTGTTGGCGGTGGTGTTATTCGCCGTCGTGTTGTTCGTGTTGTGATTTTCGTGGTTCGCGTGGTTGTTGTTCGCCTTGTTGTTGTCTTCATCGCTGGGTCCACAGGCGACGAGCACGAGCATCGAGGCGCACAGTGCGAGGTTTCTTTTCCAATTCATTTTAAAAGCTCCATCAGAGATCATTGGTGGGGTTGATTGAGTGGTTCGAGCTCGCATTTAAAGGCCGAGCTCCATTTGCATCGTGAAACTCCTGCCCGGTCCGTTCACGCTGGAGCCGTGGTAACGGTAGGCTTCGTCGGTGATGTTCTCGAAGACGGTGTGAATGGCCGCGTGACGGCCAAATCTCCAGCCGAGGCGGCCATCGATGACCATGAACGCTGGCGTACCTCCGCGCGGGATGCGTTCATCGGAGATGTCCGAGAGCGCGAGGCGATCCTGTAGACCTGCCCAACGCATCCCCGCGCCGACATAGAGCCCGCGGTCGCTCCTCCAGATCCCTTCGACGGTCCCATTGAGCGGTGGAATACGCGAGAGCGGGACACGATCGTCGAGGATCGCGTCCGGGTTATCGGCCTGGAAGATAGGTCTCGGGCCATCTCCCCACGCATAGGCGATGGTGGATTGCAGCTCGACATTCCTGGGGAGCTTGAGCTTGAGGCTGCCCTCCGCGCCGAAGATGCGCGCCTGACCTGGCAAGTTCACCAGCTGGAGGCGAGACCACGTCGTGTAGCACTCGGGCGTCGACTCCCTGGATGGGCACGCATCTGAATCGCGCGTCGTGCGCGCGATCGCCTGGTCGAGCGTCGAGCGATAAGCCCAGGCATCCGCCTCGATGTGCCGGGTCGCCACGCGAACGCCGACCTCCTGGGTGACGCCTCGTTCTGGCTCGAGGGCGGCGTTCTCGATCTGGAACCCTGGACCTGTGCGCTGGCGCGAGGTCAGGTCATCGAGGTTCGGCGCTCGAAACCCCTGGTCTGCATTCGCCAGGATCGTGAGCCACTCGTTGGCCCACCACTCCGCGCCGACGTTCCCGATCCATGCCCCCCAGGTCTTGTTCACACCGAGCGTGCCGGACTCCTCATCGCGAGGAGCATACGCGCTGATCTGCGTGCGCCGTCCTCCAGCGCGCGTGATCACGCGATCAAAAATCTGCAACTCGAGCTCGCTCCAGAGACCGCCCCAGCTGTACCGCGACCCCGACAAATAGAGCCCGCGCGAGTACTCCTTGGTGTAATCGAGGTTGAGGAGCGTGGTGGATGCCGTGGAGTTCACGCGGTCGCGGTACACCTCGCCGCCATAGCGCCCGATCAAGGAGAGGTCGTCGCTCAGATCGAAGCGCGCCGTGGTCGCGCGATAAAGCATCCCGTAGGTGTCGACGTCATCCTGACCTCGGTTGATGACCTGCGAGTCCGGGCGATCGTAGCTCCGTTTTTCATGCTGTTTTTGCCAGCTGAAAATCAGCCGCGACTGCTTCGCGAGCACCCCCCAGTTTCCTTCGATCGCGCCGTAGGCGAGCGTGCGGAATTGCTCGTCGTACTTGAGGCATTCGCTCGAGGGGGCGTAGGCCGGAGGGCAATTGTCTGTGCGAGGGGCGTCGTATTGGCGGTAGGCGTAGTAGCCAAACACCATGCGCTTGTCTCGGTCCAGGTAATAGACCGCGCGCAAATCCCCGGTGAGTTCATCGAAACCCGTCCCGAGCTGCGTGCGTTCATCATCCTCGAACCGAGGCACCTGAGGTTGCTCCGGGTTGCCGTCCATATCTCGGTAGGGGCCATAGACGATGCCGCCGCTCTCGAGTTGGCCCACGGTGCGACCTCCGAAACCTGCGAGGATCCCGAAGTTGTCCGTGATTTGCGTGTCGAGCGCGAGTCGCCCTCCAGACTCCCCATCCGCGCTCCCATAGCGGTAGCTCACCACGGGCCTCATCATGAAGCCCTCCTCGGGATCGAAGGTCGGCTCGAGCGGGACGGCGTTGATGGCGCCAGCGATGGCGTCGGTGCCATAGCGCGTCGACGCGCTCCCTCGCACGACGTCGATATGATCGATGGTGCGAGAGTCCACGGTGAAGAAGTACTGATTTGGTCCCTGGCGAAAGAGCGAGTTGTTGAGGCGAACATCGTCGAACATCAACACGGTTTGTTGACCTGTGCGGCCTCGGACAAACGCGGAGCCCTGGCTGTGGGCGGTTTGCTGTACGAAGACGCCAGCCTCGTAGCGCAGCGCATCTGGCGCCGAGCGCGGCTGGCGCTCCTCTAGCTCCTGGCGCGTCACCGTCGAGCTCGCCTGCCCCGGATCGGGGAGACGCCTCGGCTTGGCGCGCGTGGTCACGCTGCCGCCTTCGTCGACGAGTTCCCCCTCATAACTCGGCTCTCCAGTTGTGATCGTGCCGCCTTCCACAGGCTCACCGTCAACTCGAGTTTGCTCGCCATCGGTTGTCTCAGCTTCGGAGGGCGCCGTCGCTTCTGCCTGTGCGTGTGCGTTCTTTGCGAGCGTCACATTCGCCGCGAAAAAAACACACGCGCAAACACAAACTGCTCGCGTCAGCCGTTGGTTGCCGCGCATGCACCGTGCTCCACCTGAATATCTGCTGAACAAGTTGGCCTCTTTGTGCCTGAGTGAAGTATGCGGAATCAGGCGATCCGTTTGTATGGGGGATCTTCCCGGATCGGGGTGGGAGTTTTTCCCGAATGGCAGGGGGCGGGGAATTTTGCTCAGGAGAGCTCGCCAGACTCCGAGGTCAGGCCGAGCTTCATCGCGACGCGAACCAACCCCGCGGTGGTGCGCACATCGAGCTTGTCCATGATCTGTGTGCGGTAGTTCTGGACGGTCTTTGTCTTGATCCCGAGGCGTTTGGCGATGTCCTGGCTAGTGTTACCTTCAGCGATCAGCTGCAAGATCTCTCGCTCCCTCGGCGTGAGCGGATCTCGATCGTCCTCCTCACTTCGCAGATAACCCTGCAAGACAAAGTGCGCGATGCCCGGGTCGAAGTAGACCGCGCCGTGATACACGGTGCGTATCGCCTCGCAGAGCGTCTCCATGCCGCCCCCCTTGAGCACGAAGCCGCGCGCGCCAGCCCGCAGCGCGCGATCCACCGTCTGCGCGTCATCGTGCATCGTCAGCATCAACACGTGGATATCAGGGCGCATCGCCTGGAGTTGACGCGCGGCGTCGATCCCGTTCAAGCCTGGTAACCCCACGTCCATGATGACCACGTCGGGGCCTTGCTCGGTCGCGAGCTGGACCGCGTCCGCGCCATCGGAGACCTCGCCGATGACGCGCAGGTCGTCCACATCCGCGAGCAGCGATCGCAACCCTTCGCGCATCAGTTGATGATCCTCGGCGATGATGATGCGTATTTGATCAGACATCTTGTCCTTGATGTTTGGCTCGTGCGTCCCGGGGTGTTCCTCGGGGCAAGATAACGGATACTCCTTCGTCGGTACACAGGGGACAAAACACCTCGCGACAGCCTGGCGTGTTACCTCTAAAGCGGTGCCCTGAATCGGAGCGTGGTGCCTTCTCCTAGCGCGCTCTCGACCTCGAAGCTCCCGCCGAGAAGCTGCGCCCGTGCGCGCATATTCGATAACCCGTGTCCCGGTTGCTCGAGCTGATCCGGTGAAAACCCCTGGCCATCATCGCGCACCTCGAGCGTGATGTCTGCTTCCGTGCGGGTGAGCGAGAGGCCGATCTCATCCGCCTTCGCGTGCCGCTCCACATTATGGAGCGCCTCCTGAAACACGCGCAGCAAGCTCGCCGACAACACCCCCGGGAGATCCTCCATGTTCCCCTGAGTTCGCACGAACACCGCGATCCCCGTGGAGAGCTCGAAGCGCTCGGCGTTCTGGCGAATGACCTCGAGCAAGTTCGCGGCATCGAGCGCCACAGGTCGGAGATCCTGGATCGCGCGCCGCAGATCAGCGAGCGCGTCCTGGCATTGCGTCGACGCGCTCTCGAGGAGAGCGCGTTGATCGAGGTCCTCGGTCGTGCGCATCGCGCGCTCGAGATCGAGTCGGAGCGCCGAGAGCTCTTGCGCCAACCCATCATGCAGCTCGCGCGCGATGCGCGCGCGCTCCTCATCCTGAACAGCGAGCACGCGTTGACTCAGTTGCCTGATCTGCAACACGGCTTCGTCCACGCGCTCCTGCAAGGTGAGGTTTGTCTGACGGAGCTGCTCGCGCGCCTGCACGAGGTGCGTGGTCGTCTCTTCGATGGCGCGCGCCTGGCGCCGCACGATCCTGACGGGGAAGTGATAGAGCGCCAGCCCAGAGAGCAACCCCAACAGTGCACTCAGCGATGCGATCAGCAACTGCCTCGCGGAGATCGCGCCAGGTGACAGGGACACAGAGAGGGTCCCGAGCTCTCCGCCTGTCGTGACCACCTTGGCCTTTGACGCGACCCAGGTGTATGGCCAGCTCGTGGGTTCGCGTTCGCCGCGCTCGAAGAGCGCGGCGCCATCGCAGTCATCCACGCGCAGGTGGGCGAGGTTCTGCACCTCCTCTGCCGCGAGCGCGCCTTCGACGACCTTCTCGATCCTCCAGCGCCAGACGTAAGGATGCCTCGAGGCATCCTTTGCGACCTCGTGCGCGAGGTTGCGCGCGTAAAGATCCGAGCGCGCTCTGGCGCGCTCGAAGTCCAGCCCCGCGACGAGCAGCGTGGGCGTGAGCACGACGATCGATCCGAACAGGATCGCCAGCGGGAGCATCTTCCTCGAAAACGCGCGCACCAGCTCGCGGTCATGGCGTGCGGTATCCATGGTCCTCCAGTAGCTGTCGCGCCTCGTCTCCGAGCGCAAATGAGAGGAAGCGCTCGATGACTTCGCGCCGCGCGCCCTTGTCTTTCGCTTCGACCAGGTAAATGGGGAGCTCGATCTCGAGCGTCGTTCGATCCTCCCGTCGCACCTCGAGAGGATGCAGCGGGAGTGATTCTGTTCGGATCATCCCGACATGAAGCCACCCGATCGCGCCATCGATCTCGAGCAACGCGTCGCGCATCTGCTGATCCGTGTGCAACACGAGGCCGCGCTTCGTATCTCGCTCGGGTGGCATGAGCGCCTCGCCGAGCTCGGGGTCGTGCGCTCGCAATAACTTCAAGCTCGAGTCCCCTCGCTCTCGGAACAGCGGCGTGATCGGTCTCCCGTCAGGCCACGTGCGCTGCTCTCCGCGATAGATCGCGAGCAGCGTGGCGCGATCGATTTGCGTGAGCGCCTCGCGCCTCGTCGCGAACACCACGCGCGAGGTCGCCAGCGGGTGCTCCTCGAAACCCATCGCCATCTCTTCTGGCGTGAGCGAGCGAGCCGTGATGGCGAGGTCGATCGCGCCCGCCGAGAGCGCGCGCAGACCTCCTCCCGTACCGATCGATACCGGCACGAAGGCGCGCGCCTTCAGGTCATCGGTTTGCTCTTCATAAGCCTTTGCGAGCATTTTTATCGGCGAGAGCCCTGCCCCTGTACCTGCGACGATGACGCCTTCGGGGCGAGAGGAGGCGACGCCCGGCCTGGGGGCCGCGCAGGCGAGGTCCGAGGATGCCTCGTTGTGGCACCCCACGCATAGCGACACCACGCAGAGCAACCCCAACAATGATCGCCATGCGTATGAGGTTGGCGCTTGAGAGGTTGTGGTAAACGTTCTAAAACCGTGCGCCACGTCCCCTTGTCGGGGAGTTGATGTCAGTTTGCCTGGAGGAGAATGCATATGTCTGATCAAGCGACGATCACGAGCGAAACAGCCCTGATGATGGAGAAGATGGTCGGCCTGGACCCGAGCGATCCTCGTTACATGGTGCTCAAAGCGGCGCTCGACTACAAGGCATCCTGGATCGACCTCGCCGAGCACCTCAACGTCGTGGCCGCCAACAAGGATTACAAGGAGTGGGGCTACAAAGCATTCAAAGACTACTGCGACCAGGAGCTCCAGATCCGCCAGGCCACCGCGCGCAAGCTCGTCCGCGGCTTCCAGTGGATCGACCAGGAGGCGCCCGAACTCCTCCCCAGGTTGATCGATGATCAGGTCGACGTCGCCGCGCGCGATTCCGGCGTGATGCTCCCCGATGTCGACACCGTCGATGTGCTCGTGAAGGCGCAAAAAGAGGTCAAGAAAGAGCGCCTCTCGCGCGATGTCTACGATGACCTCAAGGAGCGCGCGCTCCGTGGCGAGCACACGGTCTCAGAGCTCAAGCAAGACCTCAAGGACGCGGTCGTCGTGCCCGAGCCTGACCCCAAGAAGGAGCAGCTCAAGCTGATGCGCCGCTCGCTCCGCGCCGCAGAGAAGATGGTCGAGCAGTTTGAAGAGCTCGGCATCGATGATCAGGAGATCGTCGAGCTCGCGGCCAACCTCCGCGAGAAACTCTTCGAGTTCGTCGCCGGTATGCTCGACGAGCAGGCTTACAAGGACGGCGGTGAAGGTAGCAGCGACGACGCCCCCGCAGCGGAAGAAGCTCCCGCAGAGGACGCGCAGAAGACCGAGCAGGTCACCGTGATCGTGGGCAGCAAGGATCAGTTCACCGGAGGTTGATCCTTCGAGCTGATGGGTCGTTCGACAAAGAAAGCGGGCGCGGTGATTCGAGAAAACCACCG
>Ga0208061_100293_pt1 | contig 15266 bp, 12 predicted proteins | sample DeeseametaMP0555_FD_184209 | JGI IMG/M metagenome (GOLD analysis project Ga0208061, IMG submission 184209) | Marine microbial communities from the Deep Atlantic Ocean - MP0555 (SPAdes) | ecosystem: Environmental > Aquatic > Marine > Oceanic | place: South Atlantic Ocean | collected 2011-01-23 | reverse complement strand
CGAGCGCGCCTTGAGGCGCGCGGCCACCAGCGAGATGACACACCTCGAGAGCAAGCTGCCGTTCCTGGCGACCGTCGGCTCGAACGCACCGTTCATCGGGTTGTTCGGGACGGTCTGGGGCATCATGGTGGCGTTTGTGAACCTTCAGGCCAAGGGCGCCACGGGGATCGAGGTCGTCGCTGGTCCTATCGCCGAGGCCTTGATCGTGACGGCGTTCGGCCTGTTCACCGCGATCCCTGCGGGCGTGGCCTACAACTGGTTCCTGAGTAAAATCCGCGTCGTCTCGGCCGAGATGGACAACTTCTCCAACGACTTCCTCAACATCGTCAAACGCCACTTCTTCAAGTGAGCGTGGTTGGCGGGTGTACGTGAGTGAGCGTGGTTGATTTTATCGAGTGAGAGGGAGTCAGGCGTATGGGCGCGAATATGGGCGGCGGCGATGGCCAGATGATGTCCGAGATCAACGTCACACCGTTTGTGGATGTGATGTTGGTGTTGTTGATTATCTTCATGGTGGCCACGCCGATGATCGAGGAGAACAAGGACGAGAAGCGCAAGGTCGATATCGATCTCCCCGTGACCAAGCAGAACGCCAACCGGATCGACCCTTCTCAGACCGAGAAGATGATCCTGGTGATCACGGAGGACCTCAAGGTCAAGCTGCGCAACGCCGCGGCGCCCGGCGAGGACACCGAGATCCTGGATTGCTCTGACAAGGTCGGCGGCAAGGACCCGAAGCGCTTCGAGCCTTGCTTCGAGACCATCGAGCAAAAGCTTGGCCAGAACCCCAAGCTCCAGGAAGAGAAAGAGCTCTACCTGCTCGCCGATACCGAGATCCCTTACGGGTTTGTCGTCGGCACGATGGCGCGCATCAAGAAGGCTGGCGTGAACAAGCTCGGCATGGTCACCAACCCGGAATACATGGAAGGTGGTGGCGAGGACGCGGCGCCCGAGAAGAAGAAGTAGGAATGATTCCCCGACAGCCAGGGCTTTTGGCTGTATGCGACGCGCGGTGCGACCGCGTTTCGACAATGTGACCCTTTCCTGAGGCCAACGTGAGCATCCCTTCATCCCAGATACCGCGAAGCGCTTTGAGCGGGCGCGGCGAGCTCGACCCGGCGACGATTATCACCGGCGTGATCGCCTCGTTCGTGCTCCATGGATCGATCATCGGGCTGGTGATTTTGGGGACGATGCACACCGAGGAGAAGATCGAGGAGCACGTCGAAGAGAAGATGCTCGAGTTCGAGGAGGTCGATCTCCTGGCGCTCGGCGAGGAAAAGCCTCCCAACCAGCTCCCGCGCATCTCCAACGTCAAACCTCCCGAGGTCAAGCCTGACGAGGTCAACATCGCCAAGCCCAACAAGGACGCGGTGGTGCTCGACAAGAAGGAAGAGGAGAAGCCAAAGGACGCCGAGGAGAAGAAGGACGCCAAGGAGGAGAGCCGCAAGAAGCTGCTCGAGGCGTTGAGCGCTCAATATGATGAGGAGCGCCCGGCGAACGAAGAGATCCCGGAGGGGAGCGAGGATGGCGTCGTCGGAGGTCTCTCCGACGCTGCCAGGGCGAACCTGATGGGGACCTATCAGGCAAAGCTCGTGGGCGAGATCTCGAGGAACTGGACGGTGCCGACGACGATCCCTCCCGAGCAGATCGCGCAACTGCAAGGTCGGGTGGCTGTCTACATTCGCCTCTCGGAGGCGGGCTATGTGGTGAGTTACTCGTTCAAGAAGCGCAGCGGAAACGAACAATTCGACGCCTCGATCGAGCGCGTCATCAAGAAGTTTCAGGTGTTGGGTGGCGGGAAGAAGCTGCCCTTGCCTGACAACCCCGAGATCCAGCAGATCGTGCTCAAGAAGGGGCTCAATCTGAAGAACTGGGAGTACACGGGGCAATAGGTTTGCCACCATTGGCTTTGCAAAGATAAGACAGGGACAATGGGGTAATCGAAACCGCGCGCCACGAGGGCGCGCTTGACCAAGATGATGAAACATCGCGGAGCGAATGCATATGCGAGACTCCTTTTTGAAACCTTCAATGATCAAGGCAAAGCGTTTGTTTGTTTTGCTCGGGGCGCCACTGCTGGTGCTCCTGTTCTGCGCGCACGCTGTCGCGCAGGGCGACGCGCCGCCCGAGCCTGAAGGGATCGATATCACCGTCAAGGGGGGCGCCAAGCGCGTCCTCATCCCGATCGCCATCCCCGAGACCAAGAGCGATGGCGGCGACAGCGCCAAGGTCGCAAAGCGCGTCGAGGAGCTGCTCCGCCGCGATATGGAGCTCGCTGGCTACTTCAAGGTCCTCTCCAACGAGGGGCTCTTCTTCGATCCTGCAAAGGAGGGGATGGCCGCCTCGGACATCAACTTCCAGAACTGGGCCAACGTCAACGCGCAGGGGCTCATCAAGACTGAAGCCAAAGTCAACGGCGAGGGCAAGGTCACGCTCGAGATGCGCCTGTTCCTGGTGGACAAGGGCACCGAGGCAAAGCTCAAGTTCACCGCCGACTCGAACATGTCCAAGGACGCCTACGAGACCGCCGTTCACGAGTTCGCCAACGCTGTCGTCGAGTACTACAGCGGCACGCGCGGGATCTTTGGCTCACAAATCGCCTTCGTGCGTCGGAACAAGTCCGGCCTCAAGCAGGTCTGGGTGACGGACATGTCGGGCGAATCACTGCGCGCCGTGACGCGCAACTCCGCCATCAACCTCCTTCCAAGCTGGGGCGGCGGTCGCATCTATTACACGAGCTACCTCGATCAAAACCCGGACCTCTGGGTCTACGAAGGGGGCAAGAGCCGCAAGTTGTCCGGTCGCCGCGGTCAGAACTCGGGCGCGGCGCAGTGTGGCAACAAGCTCGCGCTGACGCTCTCGATGGGCGGTGAGAACACCGACATTTACCTGATCGACCCGGAGTCCGGGAAGAAGATCCAGCGCCTGACCGACCACTGGGCGATCGACACGAGCCCGACCTGGAGCCCTGACTGCTCCAAGATCGCGTTCGTCTCGGGGCGCTCCGCCTCGCCGCAGATCTACGTGATGAACGCCGATGGTTCGAACCAGAAGCGCCTGACCTACAAGGGAACCTACAACACGACGCCAGACTGGTCGCCAAAGGGGGACAAGATCGCGTTCACCTCGCGCGACGAGCGCAACGTGTTCGACATCTTCACCGTGGACCTTGGCGGTAATATCGAGCGCCTGACGCAAGATCAGGGCAACAACGAGGACCCCTCCTTCAGCCCGGACGGGCGCTATCTGGTCTTCACCAGTGATAGGGAAGGGGGAGATCGCCTCTGGTTGATGACCGAGGACGGCGGTTATCAGCGCGCGATCACGAAAGGGACCGGCTACAGCTCGCCAGCCTGGGCGCGTTGATAAGGCGCGCTGGAATGAAGTCTTTTCAATGACGTGTTGACGCTTCTGTTCCACGGCATACCTTTTGGGTCATTGGCAGCGATGAGGACGCTGACCACACGAGCGATCGCGTGGTGAGCACCGCAATCAGATCACGAGTAACGAGGGGAGGATCTCCAGGATGGTAGGATCGAGACAAATGAAGAGGATGGCGGCGAGTTGGTTGACTGTCAGCGTGGTGGCCCTTGGCGGGTTGACCGGTTGCAAGAAGCCGCCGCAGGATGCCATCGATGGCGCCGAGCGCGCGCTCCTCGACGCCGAGGCGCGAAAGGATTGCTCCCAGGATAAGTACGCCGCCGCGCAAAAGCTCCTCGACGAGGCAAAGAAGCTCGTCGAAGAGAAGAAGTACAAGGAGGCCGAACGCAAGGCTCAGGCCGCGCAAAAGATGGCCGAGGACGCCAAGAAGACGGCTGACAACAACTGGGAAGACTGCAACCGCCGCAAGGAGGCAGTCGCCGAGGCCAAGAAGCCGGTCAAGACCGATGATGGCCCCAAGACAGACGCTCCAGCAGAGCTCCGCACGGTGTTCTTTGCCTATGACAGCGCCGAGCTGACGCCAGCACAGCGCCAGCAGCTCGAGCAGAACGCGCGCTGGATTCGCCAGAACAAGCCAGGGAGCATGATCCTCGAAGGGCACACCGACGAGCGAGGCTCGGACGAGTACAACATCGCGCTCGGCGAGCGTCGCGCGATGGCCGCGCGTCAGTACCTGATCCAGCTTGGCATCGACGAGGGCGAGCTTCGTATCCTCTCCTATGGCGAGGAGAAGCCAGCCTCGTATGGCGCGAGCGAGTCCGACTACCGCCAGAACCGACGCGTCGAGTTCAAGCCCAAATGACCTACGCCCAGGACATGACCCCGATCTTCGATAGCCTCGCCGCGCTCGACGCGCAGCGGGGCTATCCGCATATCGCCATCGCCGCGTCCTGGTTCGTGCCGAGATCTCATGATCTCGACGAGCACGCCGCGCGGATCTTCCTCGATGTGCTCGAGCATACGTTGGCAGTGGGAGAGGGCGCCGAGGTCGGGCTCGTGCTGATGTTCCGAGGTGGCTTTGCCGTGTTCGCAGACAGCGTGCGGAGGTCGCTCGCGCCGCTTGTGGTCAAGAGCGCCTGCTTGCTCACGTCTGTGACGGGCGCGGCGACGCCGATCGCGTTGCTCGCACAGGAGCTCGAGCTGGCGATGGGCGCGGGCCTTGGCTCGGCGGCAACCGGGACCATCGGTCCTGTCCCACCCGCATGGGCTCCCGAGTTCGTCGATGGCGATAGAGAGGATCTGTTCTCGCGCGAGGAGCCCGAGCGTCGCCGTATGCTCGCCATGGCGCGCGAGCGTCGTGAGCGAGAGCTGCTCTCGAACGCGCTGGCGCTCTCGTTCGGGTTTTCTGGCATCGACGAGGATCAGCGCGAGGCACTCATCAGCGCGCTCGATTTTCAGGGGCTCGGCGCACAGCTCGCGCTCGGCGCCAGAGAGCTCGAGGCGCTCGGCGTGAGCGCTCGCTGGATCGATGGCGAGGCGCGCGCGACGACCCGAGGGTTGGCGCACGCGCTCGAGGATCTTTTGGGGTTAAAGAAGGAGCCCGCGCCTGCCTATACGGCGTCGGGCATTGGCACCGAGGTCGAGTTCGAGATGGCCTCCGGAGAACCGGGCGCTGTCATCGCGTCGAGCGAGCGCGCCTGGCTGCTCGAGTTGGATACAGGAAGACCCGATCCTGACACGGGGCTCTACCAGGGAGACTGGTTGCAACTTCGATGATGAAAATGGGTTGACCCGGTCACCAACAAGTCCTATAAACCCCCTCACCTCTTTTCGCCGGAGTGGTGGAATCGGTAGACACGGTGGATTCAAAATCCACTGGCTTTACGGCCTTGCGGGTTCGAGTCCCGCCTCCGGTACTAGAGAACAAAAGGCATCCTGAATTTCAGGATGCCTTTTGTGTTTCTTGTCCATGTAAACCCATCCCCACAACAAACGCGTCAGGGCATCAGGGCTGCTCGGGTTACTGATTCTGACGCCAGGTATGCAGCGCCAGCTCGATGTCCTTGTGGGGCCGTGTGGTATCGAAGCAATGCGTCACGATCGCACAAAGGATGTCGGCCAGCGGAGAGGTCTCGAGCTTTCCATCCGAGATCACCTCGGCGATCTCGGAGTCGACGAGGTTTCGGTAGAGCGTGAACTCCTGATCTCGCACGATCATGCTCCCGATGTAGAACGCGGTGCACCCACGCAGGGTCCTGGTGCGTTCCCCGAGTTCGAACTCCCACTCGTCTTCGACATCGAGATAGTTGCCATCTGGTCCGAGCAGGATGTTGGCGCAGGTCAGGTCGTTGGAGTTGCTCTCGAAGTCCGCGATGATCCTCATCGAGTCTTGCATGCACTCTTCCAACTCGTCCTCGGTGACGCGCTCGTCGAAGTGAGCGCGGAGTCCATCTGTGAACGAGATGTATGCCTCGTCGATCTCGGCGTCCGCTTCGGGGAGGATGTCCGCAGAGATCGCGTCGATGTAGGCGTCGACGCCGCGCAGTGTGAGGCGGCGGAAGGTGCACTCGTAATTGTCCTCGTTGGGGTATGGGACGCCGTCTTCATCCAGGTCATCGATCCACTCGAGCGTGAAGCCATCACACCAGCAGAGCAGATCGAGTAGGATCGGCTCGAGTCGAAACTTGCTCGAGAGCGCATCCTCTCGCCATGTGTCTAGCGCGCGAGGTTCGCGGCGATGAAAGTTTGCCACGACAGGGTCTTGCTCCTGGAGTGTCTTTGCGGTCGCTTCGATCATCGGGACGAGGGATTGCTCGAAGGTCGCGAATGGCAGGATCTCTTTTGCATCCTCGATCGAAGCGACCACCGCCAGAGGTCCTTCGAGGTCGGCGAGCTTCGACTGGAGGTAGGGATACCACTCTTCTCGAAAGGCTGGCGTCGCCGCGGCCTCCTCGATCAGGGACCACAAGGCGCGCCTCTCGAACGCGTTCATCGAGGGTTGCTCGAGCAGCGCGCGTAGTTCTCCAAAGGTGTCATTGCTCACGAACGTATGCTCCGCGACGTGATGATAAGTGGGACGGCCAGTCGATGTTGTGTTTCATGATGAACGGATACACGTTCACGAACCAGCCTCATTTGACGCGACGTTCGTAGAGGGTGGGGGCGCCTGTTTCACCGTGCTTGTTATTTCCCCAACACCAGAGCTCACCTGCATCGCTGATCGCGCAAGCATGCCGCTTGCCGACCTCCACACTCCTGACCGGAGGGAGCCCTTCGATGGTCGTGAACTCGGTGTAAAAATCGATGACGTCGTCAGACTTCACCGGGCTGATTTGACCTGTCTTGTTGTGGCCAAGGCAAGAGAGCGTGTGTTGTTTGTCGAGCTTGCAGGTGACGCCTTTCGAGCTCGTGATATGCTCGATGTCGTTATCTTCGAGCGTGTAGGTGCGCTTCTCCTCTTTCCCCTCGTCGTTTTGTGCCCAGGTGCTCGCTTCGCATGTGAGCTTGCCATTCTCTCGAAGCGAACAGGTCACGTTGACAGAGGTTGTTGTGGCTACGATGGCCGAGCCAGTTTTTTGTTCGACAAACGGCGAGTCGGGCTTGGTCTTGCAAAACCAACTGCCTGAATCAGAACGCAGGCAGAGGCCGAGGAGACCGTTCGGTCGGAGCTCGACCGGGATACCCTCGAACGCGCTCTTGAACGCGCCGTGCCTGAAGTCCTCGTGGCAGAGGACCGCTGCGTCGGCTTTCCCATTGGATGTGCAAACCCAGTAGGAGTTGGGGTGTCCGAGGACATGTACGTCGAGCGGGATCTGCTTCTTTTGCTCGGGATCGAGGATAAGCGCAGGTCTGGTTCTGTTTCCTTCAAAGGAGAGCCACCCTCGCTCCGGCGTCTGGAGCAAGAGCCTCTTGTCTCCGGAGTTGATCACCTGCGTGGCTGAAAGTTCTTCGCGGCTTCTTTCACCGCTCGCAGGTGTCGATTTCGGGGGAAGCATCGCTGCGAGCGGGATCGGTGTCGTGACGATGGGGACATTGATTCCTTCAATGGGCCTGCTGTTACCGACACCGCCCATCCACCAGAGCTTCTGGTCTGAGGTTCGAGCGATGGTGGTCGAGCCAATGATCGTGACGGACGCCACGTTTGATAGTCCCTCTACCCTGGCAGGTTCCTTGCCCGCTCGCGTTGTCATGTAAGGTGCTGCGGGGTTGTAGCAGACGATCTCTTCTCCTGCCTCGATGACGCACGCGTGTTTGCCTCGCAGCGCGAAATGTGACGACGAGAGGATGGTCGAGAGGTTCTTATTGCTTCTGTTCTCGAGCATCTCGGGGAGGTAGGCGCTCTCTGGCGATCCTCCCATCAGCGGCCTCGGTTTGGACCACTCGGTCGCCACCGTTTCCTGGCAGATGAGGTTTGACGGTTGTGTGGTGACGGCGCACCACTTCCCTGGCCTGGAGAGGATGTCGAAGGCTTCCGCGCGAAAAGCCTTTCGCTTGACCTCGCCGTGGGTGAAGAATCCTCCCCAACAGAGCAAGTCCGTCTCGCCGAGGATCATGCACGTGTAGTCCTCGCCGAGCGCCATCGCTTTGACGTCGCGAAGTTGCTCGGCCGCGCCTTCCTCGGGCGCTGTCAAAACCGTCGAGCCCGACACCTTCCAGCATGAAGACGTGCGGTCCTCGAAGATCACGCAGGCGTGCTCGGAGCCGATGGCGAGTTCGGCGATCGAGCTGTCAAAGGTCCTGTTCAACTCGACATCTGGGATGGGCAGCCCCTTATCGTCGAAGGTCACGCACTCGACTCGCTTCTCCTCGACGATGGCGCAGACGCGCCCCTCGAACGTGGCGACAGCGCTCGCGTCGGCGAAGAGCTCTTCGCGCCTGTCAGCATCCGCGCCCTTCCAGTAGATGACACGGTTCGAATCCAGCAGCGCGTAGAATGTGTTGTCGTCAGCGGCGAGGTGGGTGAGAGACGTCGTGAGCCTGAACGGTTTGCTGGTGTAGGGAGGGGAGTTGTAGCTGTCGTGCTTCTCGAGCTCTTTCGGCGTGTGCTCCCAGCAGCGAAGTGCTCTCCCTCGCGCAGCACAACCATGGCGTGAGGAGAGCGCGATCTGCGGTGTGGTGGGTGTGCTGTCTGTGGTGGCTGGCGCGGCTTCTGTCGGTTTGTGCGCGGTCTGGTTTGTCTTGCTGTGTTTGCAACCAGCGCACACGAGCACCATGACAGTGATTGTGAAGAGTTGTCTCAACGGTCCCCCCTGGATTTTTGGTATCGCACGCTCGCGGCAACGATAGCGAACAGTCAGTCAACGCCTGGACATGGGCGTATTTGCCAGGATGTTTTGTGCTTCCTGAGTTGGCGAGCACACGTTGTGAGCATGCGAAGGCACGCTAACACGCATTCTTTTCATCTTTAAGAGGAGACATGGGCCTGTGCTTTCGTGAGTTGTTCGATGCGCGCTCGGTTGATGTATGGCTGCGTGCACGAGGTTGGCCCGCGAAAAAGGGGCCGCGACATCGGGCAGTCCAGCGAGATTTTGGATCGTCTGCCCGATGTCGCGGCCCCTTTTTCGCTCGGCGGCAAGCCTCGCTGCGTGCACTGACAGGTTGCGTATAGCGCCGCCGCGTGGGTGTCGATGATCTTGTTGGATGTTGCACCTCGGTGACTCGCGAAGACATCCAATAGATGGCAGGATCGCGCGATCGTTTGGATGTGAGGTTCCCGACTCGAAATGGTGGACTGGGAGCGGGACTTTCACCTGGTTAAATCGAGCGAAGCGGGATGCCATGCTGTCCTCTTCCTCGCGAGAGGAGGGGCCATGGAGTGGATGTAGGGAAACCGGCGTGCTGAAAAAGGACTTTGTTTTTCAGCTGCTTGCCTCCATCTTTAGATCATGAGGTTTCCTGTCGTGGCGAGGGTCCTCGAACAACGCACGAGGTTAAAGGGAGGTGAGAGATGGAACTGTGCAAGAACCTACTCATGGCACTTTTGATAAGCGCGCTCCCTCTGACAGCATGCGTCGAACCCGAAGGCGGCGAGCCCGCCGAAGGACCTCCCGTCACGCTCGTCGAGGATGAGGAACAACCGGGAGGGAAGGGTGATGTCCCCACCGAAGAAGAGCCTGCCCCCGAACCCGAAGATGAGCCCGAGGATGTCGACGAGGAGCCGCTCCCGTTTCTGATGAGCGTGCATTTTGTCCGGCAGTTCAAGACGTGCGAGATGCCGGAGTGCTTCCAGGAGCTCGAGTTCGCGCTCAACACTGGCGTAATGTGGCGCTTCGAGCACCGCGAGCGCGTCGAGATGGTCTGGCTCACCGACGAGGAGCACGCGAGGTTGCTGCGCCTTGTCACCTCGGCAGATTTCGAAGGGGCGGTGCGAGAGGGCGATTTTGGTTGCCCCGAGCGCACGGCGGATGACTTCAACGTCGCCCTCACGATCCTCTCCAACGATGACGCCGTCGGATCACAATCTTTCGACGTGAGTGGTTGCCAGGACACGGACAACATCCAGGAGACCCCCGATGCTCTCGTCGACTTCGCGATCGAGGTCGAGCGCAAGTACGATTGATACATCTCCTCGCCGCGTGACTCCCTGTAAGGAAGTTGACGCGTGGCCTCGAGTCGTGAAGAATCACTGGCACGATCTGAAGGACGCTCTCGAGAGAGGTAAGAGGATATGAAAAAGCGTGCGATGTTTGTGTTGGCGACGGCGGCGGCGATGTTTATCGCGGGACCTGCCATGGCGGTGAGTTTCCAACCCTTCACCAAGGTGACGGATGTTTGCCCGACATGTCCCAAGCGCGCGACGGACACCGTCACGCTCAACTCCTCGATGAAGATCGCGGCCAAGGTGGTCGCCGAGAACGACGACTTCTTCGTCCTCTTTCGCTATGGCGAGGTCCGCGCGGTGCCAAAAGGGAGCGTGCAGTCGGTAGAGTGGTCCAATGGATCGGCGCCTGCCGGGTTGACCTCACAGGATCAAATCGTCCTGAAGAGCAACCACGTCCTCACCGGCTCGATCATCGAAGAGAACAGCGATCGCGGCTTCTACAGGATGCAATCCTCGGTAAACAAGCAGACCTTCGTGGTGTTCGCCAACAGCGCTGAAGCTGTCTACAAGGCGGGTCGAAAGGTCAAGTGAGCGCCTCGGGCGCTCGAGGTGCCCGCGGACACGAGAAAGAGCAAAGGGCGCGATCGTGAAAACGATCGCGCCCTTTGCTGTTTTCCGTGCGCTGATTTCGCTCATCAGAACGAGTGCAGCCTCGGGAGCCCGGCGCTCTGCTCGAGCGCCTCGACCTCGAGCGCGGCCAGCTCGTCGAGGCGTTCGTTGACCTCATCAGGATCAAAAATTTGTCTGGCGAGGCTCGTATAAAGCGTGTGATGCCTCGCCTCATCCTTGTAGAGCTCGGCGTAGAGCGTGGCGAGCTCCTCGTCTTCGACGCGGTCGGCGAGGATCTGAAAGCGTTCGCAGCTCCTGGCCTCGATGAGCGAGGCGACGAGCAGCTTGTCCATGAGCGCGTCCGGGTCTTGCTTTCGCGCGTGCCTTGCCAGGTGACCCGCATAAGGGGCAGGCTCGAGGCGGACGAGGTCGATCTCGCGTGCTTCGAGCACATCGACCATACGCGTGAAGTGGGTCATCTCCTCGATGACCACCTCGCTCAGCGCGCGCGCGATGCTCGGCTTGTCAGCGTAGCGAAAAATCATGCTCATCGCCGTGGAGCCAGCGCGCTTCTCGAGGTGTGTGTGATCGAGAAGAATCGTGGGGATATGATCGCGGATGCGATCGAACCAACCATCATCGGTGGGGGCGGCGAGGTGCAACATGTCGGTCTCCTTTCTCATTTGCGGCGCGTGCGTCTTTTTACAGGGCGCGGCGGTTGGCCTGACACAGCGCGCCGCGAAGTTTGCACAGGCAACCCCAAAGACGCAAGAGCCCTTGGCGAGAGGCGCTCCAGTGCGGGTTTGCCTCCGGTGCTCAGGGGGCCATGTGGTGCGATGTGTGCTGGACTTGTTCGGTGAAATCTGTATGACTGAGAAACTCCAAGGTGAGAGGGATCTCGGGTGATGTGACGTCGCGATGTGCGGCAAACGAGATCTGGCGCTTGGAGAGGTCGTGGAAGAGAGGTGATCGATGAGCCTGAGTGAATTTTCCGAGAGTGAATATGTGGGGCGCGAGCGTCGCAATTCAGTTCGTGCGCGCGCGATGCTCCCGTGTCAGGTGGAGAAAATCGATCGAGAGCAAGTCATGGAGTTCGAGTCCTTGATTCTGGACGCGGCCGTGCTCGATAGCGAATACGCGAACCTCGATGAAGCGGACTGGAGCGAGCGCAGCGATGATCTCTCTCGCGAGATGGTCTACGTGCTCAACGAGATCCGCGCGCTCCGCCAGCAGCTGACAGACATCCGCCGTGGCGTCGAGGCTTCGAGCAAGACCGCGCTGCGTCCGCGTTGGCTGGTGCTCAACGATCGCGGGTTCTGGATGCCGCTCGAGGACGATCAGGAGACCTTCGAGGACGAGGATCTGGTCAAGATTCGCCTCCAGATTCCCTCGCTCACGAGCCCCAACATCATCGCGCTCGGGCAGGTGGTTCGCCAGCGAGAGACGCCAGGAAAACGCGGCGTCGCCATCGAGTTCCGCTCGATCTCGGCGATCCACTCCAAGGCGATCCTGCGTTACGCGCTGCGCCGCGAGCGGCAGTTGGCGCGCAGCAAGCTCTTCTCCTCGGTCAACCTCTGAACCCACGAGCGCTTCGCGAGGGGCGTAAAGGATCGCCTCTCCTCGCTGAATCATTCGCATTCTTGGCTCCCCTTCGCTATGGTTGTGCGCACGTGGTGACGTGCGTAAATCTCGCGTAGGGGTGTTTTTTTATGGCAGCACCTTCGATGCACGAGCCGAGAACTTATAAGGAGACAACATGCCCAATTCGTCGAACTGGCGATCCCTTTCCGTGGTCGCGTTATTGCTCGCGTGGGGATTGACCGCTTGTGGTCGCGATTCCCTCCAACGCGTGTGTACCTCGGACAGTGATTGCGCCGCCGGGCGCGTCTGTTACGAGGGCGCGTGTCAGGATGAGTCAGTGGTTCCTGAACCCGATGCTGGCGTCGATATGACGGTGGTCGATGGGGATATGGGGCCGATGCCCGACGATGGTCCTGATGTCGATATGCCTCCGCCCGTGGATATGCCGCCTCCAATCATGTGCGAGGCGACGCGCGATTGCCCTGGCAACGGAGATCCCGTCGCTCAGGGCGACAGCTGCGTGATTTACGGTTGCGATGGCGATACGTGCGCGGCGAGCGAGGTCGCCATCGATTGCGCCGGCGGCTTTGTCCAGATCGGCTGCGAGTGTGGCCTGGTCGAGTGCGAGGACGCAGGGGATTGTAATGGTCTTGGCTGCGTCAATGGCTTCTGCCAGGAGTGCAGGACCAACGATCACTGCGACGAGTTGGTCTGCGGTGAGGATGGCTTCTGCACGGGGTGTAACGAGGACCTCGACTGTACGGCGCGCGAGATTTGCGTCGAGAATATCTGCGAGCCTCGCCCCGAGTGCCTGATCGATGACGACTGCGAAGATCAAGAGATCTGCCTGAGCGGGCGTTGTGCCTTCTCTCCCGAGTGCAGCAAGGATTCGGACTGCGCCGATGGCTACGAGTGCATCGGCGACCGCTGCTTCGAGGCGATCTGTCGCGGTCCCGAGGATTGTGACCCCGGTCAGCTTTGCGATGGTGGCGCGTGCGTCGATCCTCCCGTGACCGTCCAGGACTGCTTTGTCGCGACGCCCAACCAGACGGTGGCGCCGGGGCAGACCGTGCGCCTCGATGCGTTCGCGGTCGATGCCAACGGAAATGGCGTGGCCGCGAACTTTGTGTGGATGACCGACGCGCCGAACGTGGTCAGCGTCTCGGGTCGCGTGGCGAGCGCGCAGGCTCAACAGGGCACCGCCAAAATCACCGCCGCGCTCGATGGCGGAATGCCGATCATGTGCAGCGGCGAGGTCGAGCTCTCGAACATCGGACCACCTCCACCCATGGGTGGGCTTCGCGTGGTCGTGCTCGATGCAGAGACGGGCGCGCCTGTGCCGAACGCGGATGTGTTGATCGGGCAGAACACGCTCGGTGGCACGAACTCGCTCGGCGTGGCGAACTTCCCTGTCCCCAATGGCGAGTTCACGGTCTCGGTGTTCAGCGACGAGCATGACTTCGTGACCGTGCACGGCGTGCGCGCGACTGATATCCGCATCCCGCTCAATCGCCAGAGCGGCACGGGGCCCGTGGCAGGGTTCAAGGGCCAGTTCGACATGGCCCAGGTCAGCACGCAAGGCGACTTCAACCTCGGGCTCGCTGGCGCGAGCATCCCCGGAGGTCTGGTGAACTTCGACCTGAGCACGTTGCTCGGCGATCCCTTCCAGACAAACTTCATGATCCCGGGGCAGGGCGCCATCGACTTCCCTGTCCCCGGTGGGCTGGTTATTTATGGCCGCGTCTTCGGGCTGCGCCTGAACATCAAGCGTAATTACTACGTCAGCTCTCCTGGTGGAGCGCGTCTTGGCTGGGGCTTGGCGGGTAAGATTCCGGTCACCGAGCTGATCAGCATCTTCCAGGGCGGAGGAATCGACTCTGTGGGTGAAGCGCTCGCGGTCCTGCTGCCGTTGTTCAACCGCTTCGATCACGGCGTGCGACCGATGCAGTTGACGCCGCGTCCCCGCGTCACCGATGTCAACGACGTCGATGGCGATGGCAACACGATGGAGCAGGTCCCTGACTACGATAACTTCCCCGACGAAACCCTGAGACCTTCGGTGCGCCAGCAGCTCATCACGGATATCGGCGTCTCGAACTTCCCGACGCTCAGTGATGGTCCTGCGGAGGTCGCGATTATCGTTGGCGGGACGCAGCTCGACTCGACAGGCTTCGTGCCTCTCGGTATCAGCGCGACCAACGACGAGGACGGCGATGGCCGCCCCGACGTGCGTCGTCTGACGATGGCGCCTCCTTACGGCTCGCTCGTGGGTGGTCGCTTCGCGCTGCTCTCGATCGCGTTCCGCGCGGATGGGTTTGGCGGCAGCAACAACGGCGTCGAGTTCCCTGACGAGTTCTCCGTGGCGCTGTGGAACGGCCAGACCTTGCCGACCTCGATCCAACTCGGGACCTTCCCGAGCAGCGCGACCGTCTTCGAGGACCCGATGGCGCGTTCCTTGACCGTCGACTCACCGGCAGGCCCGCTCTACCGAGCGCGTTTCGTCGGCACCGATCGAAGCTGGGACGTCTGGGCGCCAGGGCCAGCAGGTGTGATGGGGCAGTTTAACCACAACTTCTCCGTGCCCACGCCTCCCATGGGACGCTCGGACATCTACGTGAACTCGCAGAAGGTCTTGCTCGATGCGATCCGCACGCAGGTCAAGATCGACGATCTCCTGCAACCGAGCGGCCTGCCTCTCTATGACGCGGCGCTCGTCGCGACTGGTTTCGCGAGGACGCGCGTCAGGTAACACCTGGTAAAAGATGTTCTTTAAAGAAGGGGAGGCGAGGTTCGCGAAACGGACCTTGCCTCCCCTTTTTGCTGGCATATAATGCCGCGGTTGTTGGGAAATCGGGGGAGAACTGCCCCCATGGCCAGGATGACGCGCTCAGGACGAGCGCGCGAGCAAGTAGACGGGATCATGAGAGGATCGAGCAACGGCGCAAGGAATCGCGCGCTCTGGATAATCGCAGGTACGATGCTCGCCATGTCGGCGTGCAAGACCGATGGAAAGGACAAGGCGCAGCCCGAGTTGGGCTCGGAAGTCAGCGCCAAGAATGCCGCGCTCCCGCAGGAGCTCGCGGCGACCACCAAACCGGTCGAACCCAAGGTCCCCGAGGCGTTGCCTGGGTTGAGCGGGCCACATTTCGCG
>Ga0208061_100292_pt1 | contig 15322 bp, 12 predicted proteins | sample DeeseametaMP0555_FD_184209 | JGI IMG/M metagenome (GOLD analysis project Ga0208061, IMG submission 184209) | Marine microbial communities from the Deep Atlantic Ocean - MP0555 (SPAdes) | ecosystem: Environmental > Aquatic > Marine > Oceanic | place: South Atlantic Ocean | collected 2011-01-23 | reverse complement strand
CGCCGCGACCTCACGGAAAGAAAACGTTCGAAGAAACACAACCGAATCTCTCGCGCTCGAGGCGCCATGAGCGCCGCGAAGAGAAAGGAGAATAAGAGATGGAAAATCCTGCCGTGCCCGAAAATTCTGCCCAGCCCCAAGCTAACGATTTGCCTAGTGGGCAGCCCGACACGGAGTTGATGCTCCGTGGTCTGGAGTTTCTCAAGGATGTCCCGCTCGAGATTACCGTCGAGCTGGGCTCCTCTCGCATGACGTTGGGAGATGTCCTGGCGCTCGGGCCAAGTTCCCTGATCGAGCTCAATAAACCTAACGGAGAGCCACTCGACGTTAAGGTCAACGGGGTGCTGATCGCGCGTGGTGAAGCGGTCGTGGTGAACGAGCGTTTCGGGGTTCGTTTGACCTCTGTGATGGAACCGGCACGAGTCTTGAAATCCATCCAGTCATGACTCACCTCGACGCGTTTCCTCGCCGGGGTGAAAGGGCAACTTCACCAGGGCATTTTCCAACGGTCACGCGTCATGATGCATTACATCTCCAGGCTTGCCTCACCTCGCCATTTCGTCAGCTTGTTCCTGTGCACGGCGCTCGCGCTCAGCGCGAGCGCCGCCTTCGCGGAGCAGCCCACAGCTGATGGCGATGCCAGCGCGCCATCGCCCACGATGGACGCGCTGCTCGCACAGGGCGCCAGTGATTCTGCCACTGTCAGCTCTGACTCCACCGCCAACACATCTTCTCCAACGCGCGAGTCCAACGGGAGCTCCCCGGTGTCCTTGCTGTTGTTTGCCTTTGGCGCCGGGCTCATCTGCGTGGCGGGCGTGGGCGCTGCAAAATACAGCAAGCGCACCCCCAAGCTCGAGGAAGAGAGGCTCTCTCATATTCAGAGCATGCGCCTTGGCAACAAGCACCAGATAAGCGTCGTCGAGGTGCACGGGCAACTCTTGCTCCTCGGCCTCGCGGACGGTCACATCTGCCTCCTCGATCGCCTCGACGCCGCGGCGAGAACGGAACAGGCCGAAGCCTCCTCGCCGCAGAAAGAGGGTGGAGAGAACCTGACCGGCGCCTGGGACTCGATGTTCAAGCGCGCGGTCAACAAACGCCAACAAGAGCTCGCCACCAAATACGGCCCAGACAGTCAGGAGACCGACGGCTCGGCGCGCGCGACGCGAAAGCTGACCTCGCTCGCCGATGATGTCTCCTCGCGCGCTCATCGCAGCGAGGTGTCCGAGGACTCGGTGGTCCACGATGGCCTCTTCAACTCTTTCGAGGGCAACTCCGAGGCGCTCTCCGAGAGGTTGTCCGAGGCGAGCATCGCGCGCCACGAGCGCCGTCGCGCGACCAGGCGCAGCGGCGACGAGTGGCGCCGAGAGGAGAGCCGCGAATCGGACAGCGTCCTGATCGCGCTCAAGAAGTTTCGCGACGTCGGCGCATAAAGCACCGCTCGAGTTTTCCGAACGACTCCCCGACCTTAGAAACCGAGACGGACGATGCGACACCATGTGACACAGATCCTCTTCAAGCTCTTCACCGCGATGCTCGCGCTGGCATGTTTGCTGGGCGTGACCTCATCGCCTGCATTCGCGCAGCAGGATAACGCGGCGGCGAGCGCGGCGGTCGCGCGGACGCTCCCGCCGCCAAGCCCCTCGATCATGGGCACATCGGGAGTCAAGATCGAGGTCGGCGCGCCTGGCGAGGATGGTAAGGGGAACCTCGTCCCCGCGCTCAAGCTGACGTTGATTTTGCTCGCGTTGGGGCTCTTGCCCGCAGCGATCATCAGCATCACCTCGTTCACGCGCATCGTGATCGTGCTCGGGTTCGTGCGTCAGGCGCTCGGCACACAATCACTGCCACCGAATCAGGTGATCCTCGGGCTGAGCATGTTCCTCTGCCTCTTCACGATGGCGCCCACGCTCGGTGAGGTTCGCGAGGTCGCCGTCGAGCCGTATATGGCGGGGAAGATGACGGACATGGAGGCGCTCGAGGCCGGGATGCAGCCGATGCGAAAGTTCATGGCAAAGCATACGCGCCCTGAAGAGCTGCGCCTGTTCGTCGGGATGACACAGAACACCAAGCCGAAGAACTTCGATGAGATCTCGACCCTGGTGCTCATCCCCTCGTTCATGCTCAGCGAGCTGCGGACGGCGTTCATCATGGGCGCGTTGATTTATCTGCCATTCATCATCATCGACCTCGTGACCGCGTCGGTGCTGATGGCGATGGGGATGATGATGGTGCCTCCGGCGATGATCTCGCTGCCGATCAAGTTGCTGCTCTTTGTCCTGGTCGACGGGTGGAACCTCGTGGTCGGCTCGCTCGCCAGAAGCATCATGGGAGGGGGTTGAGATGTCTCCAGAACTCGTCGCTGAGATTTATCGCAACGCGTTGATTATCACGCTGATGCTGGGCGCCCCCGTCCTGGGCGCGACGTTGGTGGTGGGGACGATCGTGAGCGTGTTGCAGGCCGCCACGCAGGTCAACGAGATGACCCTGACGTTTATCCCGAAGGCGATCGCCGCGGGAGGGACGCTCTGGTTGCTGAGCGGGTGGATGCTCGATCAATGGATGGGCTACACGCGCGAGATTTATTACCTGATCGAGAACGTCCAGGCGGTCTTCTGATGCTGTCGTATGTGATCGACATGTACATCGCGACCTGGGCGGCGGTGCTCTTTCGCACCGCAGGGTTCTTTATCCTGATGCCGTTCGTGCGCCATGGCGCGGTGCCATCGCGTGTGATCGTCGCGCTCCTGATTCACATCTCGCTGGTGGTGGTCCTGGGGTTGGGGCTCCCTTCGGTGGTCGCTCCTGTCGATCCTGTCGGCTGGGTGCTGCTGCTCGCGCCGGAGGTTCTCATGGGCGCGGGCCTCGGCGTGATCGTGCGCACGGTCCTGGCGGCTGCGCAGGGCATGGGAAACCTCGTGAGCCAGGCTGTGGGGTTGGCGTTCGCGACCTTTATCGATCCTGGCACCCAGAGCGCGATGCAGGTCGTCGACAGGTTGACCTGGACGATCATGTTGCTGCTGCTCCTCGCGACGGATGCCCACCTGCTCTTGATCGAGGCGATGTTGGACACCTTCAGGCTCGTGCCTGTGGGGCAGGCGCCGTTGCTCGATGGCCGTGAAATCGCCATGTGGGGAGGGCATATGTTCGAGGCGAGCGTCAGGCTCGCCGCGCCCGCTCTCGCCGTCGGTTTTATGATCTATACCGTGCTCGCGATCCTGGCGCGCGTGTCGCCACAGATGAACCTCTTCGCGTTCGGCTTCGCGCTGACGATTCCGGGCGGGTTTATCGCCTTGTTGCTCAGTAGCTCGCACTCTGTGGGTTTGATGATGGACCTCCTCGACCGCTTGCCGCGTGCGATGCGGGCGTTTGTGATCCTCGCGTTGTGAGGGAGGAGAAGCGATGAGCGATGACACCTCACCAGAGGACAAGACAGAAGAACCGACAGCGAAGCGGATCAATGATTTTCGCGAGCGTGGAGAGGTCGCGAAGAGCAACGAGCTGGTCAGCGCTGTGATGCTGCTCACTGGCACGGGCGCGATGATCCTGCTCGTGCAGAACCTCTCGCGTCCCTTCGAGAGGTTGTCGTTTGCCGCCTTCACGCGGTTGCACGAGGCCGACAAGTTTATCGAGGCGCCGTGGAAGTTCATCAGCAGCCTGGTGATCGAGATCCTCGGCGCGATGGCCGGGCCGATCGGGCTGTTGATGGTCGCGGCCTTGGCGGCAAACTTCATGCAGACGGGTTGGATTTTCTCGTCCAAGAAGTTCGAGTTCAAGCCCCAGAAGTTCAACCCGTTTATGGGGATAAAGAACCTCTTCTTCTCCAAGCAGATGATCGCCGGGCTGCTTCGATCGGTGGCCAAGGTGGTGATGCTCGGGAGCATCGCCGCTGGGACGGTTTATACGATCGGCCCTGACATCGGCGAGCTCGTGGCGCGCGGTCCGCTCGGTTTCGCCGAGTACCTGATGCGCATCAGCCTTTACCCGATGGGTGTTTGCGCGGTGGCGATGTTGGTGCTCGGTGGGCTCGACTTCATGTGGCAGCGCCACACGATGCACCAGAAGATGAAGATGACGCGTGACGAGCTCAAGCGCGAGATGAAGCAGTCTCAGGGCGATCCGATGATGAAGAGTCGTCGTCGCGCCAAACACTTCGAGCTGCTCGGCATGAACAAGATGGTTCAGGAAGCCGCCAACGCCGACGTGATCATCAACAACCCCACCCATATCTCCATCGCGATTCGCTACCGACCCGAGGAGGGCGCCCCCCGCGTCATCGCGATGGGCACGGACAACGTGGCGTTGCGTATTCGCGAGGTCGCCAGGGAACACGAGGTTCACATGGTCACCAATATCCCGCTGGCCCGCGCGTTGCATAAGTCTGTCAAGGTGGGTCATTTCATCCCCGAGGAGTTCTTCCGCGTGGTGGCCGAGGTCCTGGCGCATGTGTACGCACAGCGCGGCCGGGACTGAGTTCGAGGCATGATGTGACCCGTTCGGGTGATGAGATCGGTCGGTAAGTTTTGCCCTCTCGGAGTGGATCACGATGGACTTCCAGAAACTTATGCAGCGTGGAATGAAGGACGCCGCGGATTACCCGTTGATGATCGGGATGGTCAGCATCCTGGCGTTGATGATTCTGCCGCTTCCTCCATTGATTTTGGACCTGTTGCTGGCGATCAACATCACCATCTCGGTGCTCGTGATGCTGACCTCGCTCTACGTGTTCAAGCCGCTCGACTTCTCGGTCTTCCCCGCGATGTTGCTCGTGACGACGCTGTTTCGCCTGGGGCTCAACGTCGCGTCGACGCGTTTGATCCTGCTCGGCGCGTCGAGCGGACAGGCCGAGGCAGGCAACATCATCAAGACCTTCGGTCAGTTTGTCGTGGGCGGCAGCAGCGTCGTCGGCATCGTGGTCTTCCTGATCCTGGTGATCATCAACTTCATGGTCATCACCAAGGGCGCGGGTCGTATCGCCGAGGTCGCCGCGAGGTTCACGCTCGATGCCTTGCCCGGAAAGCAGATGTCGATCGATGGCGAGCTCGCCAACGGCGCGCTCACCGAGACCGAGGCGCGCGCCAAGCGCGACGAGGTCCAACGCGAAGCGGACTTCTACGGTGCGATGGATGGTGCCTCGAAGTTCGTGCGCGGTGACGCCATCGCGGGCTTGATTATCACCGGCATCAACATCCTCGGCGGATTGCTCATCGGCGTCTTTCAGGGCGGGTTGACCTTTGTCGAGGCGGCGCAATCCTACACCGTCCTCACGGTCGGCGATGGCCTCGTGAGCCAGATTCCAGCGTTGCTTATCTCGACGGCAGCGGGCGTGATCGTGACGCGCGCAGCCAGTGATCAAAAGCTCGGAGACGAGCTCGGCTCACAGCTCCTCGGAAACGAGCGAGTGCTGTACGGCGCCGCCGGGATGCTCTTCTTGATGGGGCTTATCCCCGGTATGCCAACGCTCGTGTTCGTGGTGCTCGCGGCAGGTTCTGCCTGGCTCGGGCGTAACGTCGGGCAGGCCACCTTGCGGCGAGAGCAGGAAGAGCAGGTGGACCTCTCGCCTGAACCTCCAAAGCGTGATGAGGTCGGAGTTCAGGAGTCGATCGAGCTCGAAGCGTTGACGCTCGAGATCGGCTACGAGCTGATTCACCTGGTGGACGAGGCGCGAGGCGCGATGCTCCTCTCGAGGCTGCATCAGGCGAGGCGCAGCTTTGCCATGGACCTCGGCGTGGTGGTTCCTCCGATTCATATTCGCGACAACCTCGAGCTCGCGCCAGGAGGTTATCGCCTGTTGGTTAAAGGAAACCCTGTAGGTGGCTCAGAGATGTTGCGCGATCGTCTGCTCGCCATCGATCCCGGTGATGTCTACGAGGAGATTCAGGGTATTCAGACCACCGATCCGACGTTTAACCTGCCCGCGCGCTGGATTTCTTCTGATGATCGTTACTTGGCCGAGAGCGCCGGTTACACGGTCGTCGAGCACGAAGCCGTGATCACCACTCACCTGAGCGAGTTGATCCGCACGCACATCGACGAGTTGGTGGGGTGGCAAGAGCTTCAGGAGCGCATCGACGTGCTCAAGGAGGTCGCGCCAAAGCTCGTCGACGAGCTGATCCCCAACGTGGTCAAGTTTGGCGACATCCTGGCTGTGGTGCGGAGGTTGCTGCGCGAGCGCGTCTCGACAAGGGATCTTCGTACGATCCTCGAGGCGATGGCCGAACATGCGCCTCACACGAATTCGATGGTGATGCTCGCAGATCATGTGCGCGCCAGACTCAATCAACAAATCAGCGCGATGTACACGTCGCCTGATGGCGTCATCTACACTGCGATCCTGGATCGTTCGCTCGAGGATCGCTTGCGCCAATGTCTCGTGACCCAGAACAACGAACCACTACTCGCGTGTGATCTGACCACCGCCCAGGGTTTGTTCGAACAGATCGAAGCGGTGATGGGTCAATTTGCGGCGAGGGACTCGGACGTGATCGTTCTCTCGCCGCCGGATTTGCGCGCGCCACTTTACCAGTTCCTCTCTCAGTTCTTCCCCGAGTTGCACGTCATCTGCCATCGCGAGATCGTCCCACAGGCTCAGATCGTGAGCGTCGGACAGTTGACGTTGATGGATGCAGGGAATCAGCACGCCCTGGCGGGGTGAGCTTCGACCCCCCCGAAACACGCCTGCCGTTGTTAGCCAATGTGCTTTCTTCTGGCCACCGTGCCGTAGCGAAGGTGTGACGGCGTGTTTCTCCCCCCCCATGGCTGCGCTGCGCTTGCATAGGGGGGAAACTCGCGCTTCGATTTGGCGGTGAGTTTTGCAATCTGGAGACATTTGCAAACTTCCGAGCAATGTTGCCGAGTCAACGGTCGAAAACCTTGTTGGATTAACAACAAGGAAGACGACAATGGCATCACGGCATCAGCGCAAACTTCGGAAACGGGCAACCAAGCTCAGAAACAACATGACTTCTGCAGAGAAGCTCTTGTGGAGTCGCTTGAAAGGTGAGCAACTCGGCGCCAAGTTTCGGCGACAACACGCAACCACATGTTACATCTTGGACTTCTATTGTCCGGCGATGAAGTTGGCTGTCGAGGTAGATGGCCCCATTCATGAACGGCAGAAAGCAAAAGATATCATGCGTGATGCCAACTTATCTCGTGATGGCATCGTTGTGTTGAGGTTCCAAAACAGCGAAATCTTCACAGGTTTGGAAGACGTGCTCGAGTGTATTCGAGAACATCTCGACGCCGAAGAAGAAGATGTGCCTCAAACGTTCTCCCTACCCTAAGAAGGTGTAGAAGAGATGCGAACCCCGGCCCCCCGAAACACGCCTGCCCCCAAAGAATCAGTGTGCTTTCTCTGAGGCAGAGTGCGCTAGCGCAAGTGAAACGGCGTGTTTTGTCCCCCCGGCTGCGCCAGTGGGGAAACTCGCGCTTCGATTTTGGCGATGAGTCTTGCAAAAGGGCGCCATGGCAAAACTCACCGCCAAATCGAAGCGTAGGTTTCCCCCCTATGCAAGCGCAGCGCAGCCATGGGGGGGAGAAACACGCCGTCACACCTTCGCTATGGCACGGTGGCTAAAAGATAACTCGATGTCGCACAACGGCAGGCGTGTTTCGGGGGGCCTGGGTAATTCTCGCCTACCTCTCACAAACCACCGCACAGCGTGAGTGCGAAAACAAAAGAGGGGCAGGGTTCACATCGCCGCGTTTCATGCGGGGTTGGTCAGGAACCCTGCCCCTCTTTTGTTTTCGCGCGAGCGCGCTGGCACGGGATCTGCATTGGGGAAGAGTGAAGTTTTCTTCATCTTCGCGGAGTGGTCAGACATGCGAGTGCATACCTTTCAGGTCAAGAACATCAAAGAAGGTCTCGAGCGGATCAAGCACGAGCTCGGACCGTCAGCAGTGATCGTGAACACCAAGCGTGTGCCGGGTCAGTACGGCGTCGAGATGCTCGAGATCTCGGCGACCATCGACGCCCCTGGCGAGCCCACGCCTGCGCGTTCGGGGTTGTTTCGTAGGTTGACGCGCGCTCCAGAACAGCAGGGGAGCGAACCTCCTGTCGAGGGGAGCGTCCAGCCGACGATGAGCAGTGACCAGGACCCTGCGATCGCGCATGTCTTGAACTCCTTGCAGCAGACCGTGCAGGCGCTCACGAGGCATGTGCAGGAGGTCCAGTCCGAGGTTCGGCATATGCGCCTGGCGCAAGAGCTCGGGCAGCAAGATCGCGACGGTGATGATGGCACAGTGCATGTGACACAACCTGGCGCATCGCTCGATGACAAGCAGGCGTTTCGCCTGGGTCTCACCAAGCTCTGGAGCAGCGCTGGCGACGAGAAGATGCTCGAGTCACTCTACTCGCTCGACCGCGCGCTTCGTTCGCAGGGAGTGCTGGAGGAGGATGTCGAGACCTTGCTCGCGCAGGTCCTCGGCGAGCACGAGGGGAACACGTCGTTGTTCGCCCTGGCGCAGCGCAAGATGGCGTCCTGGATTCAGACCGCGCCGCCGCCCTGGGTCTCTCGCGGCGAGGGCAAGAAGGAGGTCCACATCTTCGTCGGCCCGGCTGGCGTTGGAAAGACCACGTTGGCTGCAAAGATTGCCGCGCACGCGCAGTTTATCGCGTCGCGCCAGGTTGGCCTGGTGTGCGCGGATACGTTCAAGATCGGCGGTCGATACCAGCTCGAGACATACGCCGAGTTGATGGAGCTGCCGATGGCGTGCGCGCAGGATCTCGCTGCGTTGCGCCGCGCGATCCACGCGATGGACGATTGCGACTGTGTGCTGGTGGACACCACGGGGTTTAACCCCTGGGTCCAACAGAGCCCTGAAGCGAGCAGGTTGTCACCACATGTGTTGACGATGCTGCGCGATGAGTTCGACGTCAGGCTGCATCTGGTCATGGCCGCGAACACGCACACGCGTGATCTGATCCAGTGGTGCGAGCAGCTCCAGGATCTGGAGTTCGATTCGATGATCTTTACCAAGCTCGACGAGGCGAGGCACCTTGGCGCGTTGCTCAGCGTGGCGCACGCGAGCAACCTGCCGATCTCGATGCTCGGGGATGGCAGAGCCGTCCCTGGAGACGTGCATTTGCCCGATCCCTTCGAGCTCGCGGAGTGGATTCTGCGCGGGTATCGCGGCCGTGTGCTGGCCGAAACCTCTTCTTATACGCTCGAGGATTGAGCCAGGAATCAAGCGCTGGTGGCCAGTGATTCCTGCGCTTCCAGCGCGAGGTTTGCCATCTTCAATGCGCCAGCGCGGGATTTTGCTGCGGCGATAAACAGGGCGCGGTGACAAAAGATCGCGTCCTCGACGCCCGAGAGCTTGGCGAGTTCCTCATTACGCACGCCACCCCAACGCGAGGGGAGGGGGCATCTCGGCACGAAGTCATCCTGGACGGTTTCGACCATCCACCCTGAACCATCCAGCGCTGGTGACAACACGAAGCGGTGGTGATCGCCGATGTGTTCATGCCAGGGGACGTACTCCTCGAGCACGAGGATCGGCGAGCCATCATCGAGCTTCTCGACCACTCGCCGCGCGCGAACATCCGCCAGCGCTGCGAACGCCTGTGCTTCGAGCGCGACGGTGGCCATATCGAGTACGCGCTCGAACGCGGCATCATACACATGCGCGGGCTGGCGCCCGGTCGGGTTGTAGAGCGCGACGAGGTGAGAGAGCGAGGTTGGCTCGATCTCGACCTCGGGGGCGTCCTTGAGGTTCGCGTTCAGGGTCAGCACGCCGCAGTCTGCTGCGTCGATCGCCATGACGAGTTGTTGCTCGATGCGCGCGACGACCTCGGCGAGCATGTCGTTGTCTTCCGGCGCCTCGCCGTCAAAAAGCTCGCGGCAGTAGTCCGCGCCGAAGGTCTCCCATACGAGGCCAAAGGCGGCATAAGGAATGCCCGAGTCATCGCGCGCACGCTCGAAGCCGCGCTGGTGGTGATCGAAGTTAAAGCGCTCGGGCTCGAAGTGATCGCCCACATCGAACACAGCGACGCTCTGATCGGCGACGACCTCGGCCAATACATCCGGGTCGCGCGTTCGGATCAGGAGCGCCATGGGCGCGAGCTTCCTTAACGTGGCCGCGGCGAAGACGTCATCGGCATGAAATTGACCGGAGTGGGTCACGAGCTTCTCGAACATTGTCACTCCTCTTCTGCTTGGCTCGGCTGGTCGCCTAGCGCCAACCGAGCTTCATCCCACGACGCGATACCCTCAGGGTGTACGGTGGGGAGGTCGAGGACTTCGAGCAGCATCGGGCGGAGGAAGGGCGGGAGGTCATGCTCGAGCGCCAGCGCGCAGATTTTCTCTGCGGTCTCGCTGGCTGCCTCGGCCTCTCCTAGCGCATCGCGTGAGCGCATCAACCCGATAAGTGCGAATCCTTGTGAGATCGGGTTCTGCGCCAACTCCAGCGAGCGCTCGTAGGAGAGGGCCGCGTCGTCATAACACTCCAGTAACAAAGAACACTCCCCTAAATGGGAGTGCATCTGGCACTCTCCGCCGATGTCACCGTAATCCTTACATAATTCAATATCTTCCTGGAAGAACTCCTGCGCCAGATGCAGCATCCGCTCGAGCTCTTCCTGCTCCTGATCGCGCGCTGCGAACAGGTAAAGTCTGCCCAATCCGCCATAGGCGCGCGCCAACCCTGGCTTGTCCTGCGGCTTGAGCTCCTTCTTGAGCGCGACGCTGCGATGGAACCAGTTCCTCGCCTCGTCGAAATCATAGGTCGCCTTTTGTGCGAGCTGCTCGCCGAGCGAGTTGAACACGCGCGCCTGCAATGCGCGGCGCTCCTCGTCGGTCGAGTCGAGCGCTTCGGCCTCCTGCCTCGCGCGTTGCAACCAATCGAGGCGTTGGTCCGCCTCGTTCCTGGGGTCGAGGCTGATGCCGATAAAGTGCAACCCCTCGACATAGGCCATGTCACGGATCGCCAGGTCATCGCTCGAGAGACGACGCGCGCCGACCTCTTTCTCGCCAGGCGCGCCGAGCTCGACCAGCGCCTCGGCCATCTGCAACGCGTTCTCGAAACGACGCCCGTCATAACAAGCGCGCGTCATCGCGAACAACAACTTCAACGGCACATCCACGCGACCATCCGAGACGTCGCGCTCGAAGATCTCGATCGCTTGCTCGGCTTGCTGCTGACGCAGGTCGTTGCGTCCCAGGATATGCGCCTCGTCAAATGGCAGAAGCCTGAGCTCGATCTCGATGTCGGTGCGTTGCCTGCTCGCGTCCCAACGAATCTCATCCTGGTAGTTCCCCTGGGACAGGATCTCGGCGCACGCGAGCGCGCGACGCAGCTGGAACTCGGCCGCTTCGAAGGCGAACACGTCGCGCGCTGCTTTCGCCGCCATACGGCAGAACCGCAGCGCGCTGTTCAGGTCGCGTTGACCCGATGCCCAGTAGTGATTGGCGACATCGGCCACGTCCGCCTTGCGCTCCTCCATCATCTCTTCGAGCACGCGCGCGATGCGCAGATGCAGATCTCGCAACAGCTGCGAGATGCGCTCGCGAGGGTGCGCGTCGCGAATGCCAAGGTGGTCGCGGAGCGCCAGGTAACGCTGCGTCGAGACGAACTTGAAGACATCATCCGAGCTCAGGTCATCCTCGACGATGCCGGTCGCTTCGCCGATCTCCTCGAGCTCGCCGATGACATCGAGGCGGCTCCGCTCGAGCACGCGCGCGATCACCTCGATGTTAAACGAGTAACCCAAACACGCGGCGATGCGCAGGATCTCCTGGTCATCGCGTGGGAGCGCGTCATAGGTCTGGCCGAGCACCTTGCGGAAGTTGTCCGGGATGGGCAATTGCTCGCCAGCGGCCACCGTCACGCGATAGCTCCCCTCGTCGTAGACAACCTGGCCGCTCTTTGCCACGGCCTCGACCAGCGTGAACAACCACGCGAGGTTGGACTTGCCTTCGCGGTCGGTGACCGCCTCGTCGAGCAAGTGCGCGCTGACGTTGTCGAGGCCGATGGAGTCTTCCAACAACTCCAGGCGATCCTCATCGCCGAGCTCCACGCAAACACGTTGGAGCAAGCGCTCGGAGATCTGCGCGTTCTCGATTTGCTCGGGCAGGTGTCGACCGCACAACATGAAGCTGATCTTGTGGTCGGAGTCGCCTCCAAAGATCCCCATCATGTGCAACAGCAGCTCTTGCGAGGCCGCGTCCATCCACTGGATATCATCGAGCACAAGACAAACACGCCGCGAACCGCGTCGCGTCTGCTTGATCAGCTCGCGCACCATCCTCGCGTACAATTCCCCGCGATCCGACACCGTCGCGCCATCGGCATCATCCCCGCTTGGCAAGAGCATCGACACGATCGGAATCGCCGAGATCACGCGCCCCTCGATGCTCGAGAAGATGTCCTCTTCGGGCTCCTCGAACCCGAGCAAACCGACGCCGTGAAATGCCTTGGCGAATACCTCGAAGGGCTTGGTTTCGGTCGCCTCGTTCCCCGAATGAGGCGGAGAGCATGCGCCTCGCAAGACCACGACGTCGCTCCCCAGTGATTCGAGCAGCGCCTCGCTCGTCGAGGTCTTGCCGCTCCCTCGCTGACCATACAGAAAGAGCCAGCGAACCCCCCTCTTTTCCTTATCCTTGAGGATCTTGTGCGCGTTCTTGAACGGCGAGAAGGCGTGGTACTTCGGGTGCCTCGCGAGGTTGACGAGTTCGGTGAGCGCTGCATCATCGAGCTCCTCTGGAGGCGCCGCGGTCGATGCCTGCGCGACCTCCTCTTCGAGCGCGCGCCTCGCTTGTTCTGCTCGAGCGGACGCGACGATCACGACAAAAGCGCAGATCGCCATCCCACCGATGGAGTCCGAGAAGAACGCAGGGCCTGCGAACACGAGCCCGAGCGCTGCGAACACCATGTAGCGAGGTTCGATCGTCATCCTCGCGCGAAGCTGCGAGACCATGCGCGATGCTCCGATACAACATCCGAGCATCAACAACGCCAGCAACCAGCCCCCCTCGGGGTCGTACACGATGGGCGCGCGCCCCAGATAAGACGCCACGCCCGCGCCAGTAGCGCAGGCGACCTGCGGCCCGAAGTCCGTCACGCGCTTTAGCGCGGGCACCGAACTTCCAAAGCGCTTGACCAACGATGTGAACGCGATCGGTGTCCCGAGCATCACCGCCAAACAGGACACGCTCGCCCACCAGAACGAGAGCAACACGAGCTCCGCGCCGGGAGGTTCGAAGCCTCCGACAAGACCTGTCACTGCGTTGGGGATGGCGATGCCGCCCAGAAAAGCGAGCGTTCCCATCGATAGCGTCTCGGCGAGCGTCAAGCGCTCGCGCGTGAGCCACCACGTCAAACCCATGCCGATGAGGAAGCTCACCAGGATGATGATCAACAGCGTGGCGAGTTGACCTCGTCTGTCATAGGTGACGCCCAGGATCGAGAACGCGGCGGGCTTTCCTCCCGAGAAGACCTGCGCTCCGAGCTCGATGGCGTAGAGATCCTCGACCTGATCGACCTGTTTGATGGTCACCACGATGAAGCGATCTGCGCCGTAGGTCGCGCGCGCCTTCTCGCCAACCTCGGCGGCGCGCCCTTGCTTGAGCGCGGCCACGGTTTCGGCATCCAGTGTGTTGGCCACATCTGCGATCGGTCGCAGGTTCACGCGCGGCGTGGTCGAGAGCAGAAAGAGGACCTTGTCCTCGAGCACCTGGTCATCCATCAACGAGACGACCGTGACGTCGGTTTGGGGCATGGCGCCCCATTTGGTCAGCACGTCATCGCGAAGATCTTCGACGAGCTTGCTCACCGCCACATCCGCCGGATCATCGATGAGCTCGTAGTTCCCCAACGCGCCCGAGTTCAAAAAGAGCGACTTCTTGAGCAACGCGGTCAGCGGAAACCAACCCCTGAGCGTGACCGCCGCGACCGCGCGCTGTTTCTTGATCGTGTCGACGACCTCGTCATGCTTCTTCTCGAATTCGGCGCGCCGAGGATGATTTGCCGGGAGCTTTTCGAGCTGCTCCTTGGCTTCTTTCGCGTAGCCGAGGCCCTTGTCAAAGCTCCTGAGATCTCCGCCATCGAGCAATCCCGCCCAGTAAAAACTCCAGGCGTGCTGGAGGTTCGAGGCGACCTCCTCGCCGGGTTCTTTAGCTGCGAAGGCCAGCGAAGGCCACAACAGCATAAAGAGCAAAAGGAACCTCGAGAGGTAGACCGCGATGGATCTTCCCATGTTCTGGATGTCGGTTCTTTGGCGCCAACGCATCGCTTATGCGCTCCATTCAAGTGCAGGACGCTGTTTCGGACTCAGCGCAGCTTGAAGCAGCGAAGGCGATGTTGCAAGCGTTGGACTCGGTTGGAGTGCGATCGATCGTAAGAAATGCTCGTCGAGGAGCTATTCGCTCTCGACGTTGCTCGCCTCGAGCCTCGCGCGGAGCAGGTCGTGTGGCGTTTGCTCGGATTCTTCCACACCCTCGACGCCCCAGCTATTTAGCAGAGCCTGGGCGATGCCAAAGCCCTTGTTGCTCTTGCTCGCGAGGTCGGCGACCTGGCCATGATACATCGACTGGTAGAACTCGCCGCCCAGGCCCTCGTTCTGAGCCATGGCAGTCTTACTTCCTTGCTCGAGCATCTTGCGCACGAAGATCGCCTCGAACTTCGAGGCCACGTCGCGCATCTTCGCGACTCTGGCGCTTTCCTGCGGCGAGGAGGCGACCTCGAGATCGCTGCTCGCCGCATCCAGAGAGAGCGCTTCCTGGCTTTTTTCGAGGGTTTGCGTCGCGCGCTGTTGCTGAGACTCGCGCGCGGCATGCGATGAAACTCGGCCCGCTGAGAGGATGGTTTGTGTCATCACTGGATCTCGATTTGAGCATCGAGCGCGCCCGCAGCCTTCATCGCTTGCAAGATCGCGATGAGGTCTCTGGGGGTGACTCCGATGGCGTTTAATCCAGAGACGACATCTGCGATCGTCGCCCCTCCTTTGATCAGGTGTAGCTGCCCTGGCTGCTCCACCGCCGAGACGCGCTCGTCCGGTGTGACGACCGTGTTGGCGTTTCCATCGACCGTGAAAGGTGCTGGTTGCGAGGTGTTGAAAGCGGTCGAAATCGTCACGTTGAGGTTGCCATGCGCGATGGCGACCTCCTTGACGCGCACCTTTCCTCCAAGAACCACCGTGCCCGTGCGTTCGTTGATCACGACCCTGGCGACCGAGTCGCGCTCGACCTCGAGGCGCTCGACAAAGGCGATGAACTGAGGCACGTGCTCGCGCCATTTCTCCGGGATCTGCACGCGCACGGTGGAGGCATCCACCGCCACAGCGATCCCATCGAACGGTTCGGGTGGTTTGATCGGCTCGGGCGCC
>Ga0208061_100291_pt1 | contig 15407 bp, 10 predicted proteins | sample DeeseametaMP0555_FD_184209 | JGI IMG/M metagenome (GOLD analysis project Ga0208061, IMG submission 184209) | Marine microbial communities from the Deep Atlantic Ocean - MP0555 (SPAdes) | ecosystem: Environmental > Aquatic > Marine > Oceanic | place: South Atlantic Ocean | collected 2011-01-23 | reverse complement strand
AGGGCCGCTACATCATGCTCAACTACTACAAGGGCAAGCTCTCCTGCGATAAGGAGGACCGCTACTGGCGCTGGGGCGGGCCTCCCTCTTCAAAGGAACAGGAGACCTTCACCGCTCAGGACACCGCCTTTGTCCCGCGCGGGAAGGTCAAGCTCACAAAGGGCGTCAAGAAGGCGGCAAAGCTTCACTTCGACGCCGATAAGAAACTCAACAAGTGACCGTACTGGCTGAAGCCATCGAATACATTTGAACAAGGGACAGCGTGATCACGCTGTCCCTTTTCTTTTGTCGTGTGTTTTCGGGTCTTTTGCCGTTTTGACAACGTTTACCACCTCTCGCACAAGCATAACTCTGGGATGTGAGAGAAATAGGCAAGCCTTCGACAGGATCATGGCTGGGTGCACTCCTCGACCGCTTTAGTTTTCACACGAGCACACAGGAGAGGCGATCTCGTGCCTCTTCTGCTTCTAGCAGCCGATTTTTTGGCTGGCTGCGACACAAAACACGAGGAGCGAACGATGTTTCACGAGAAGGCAGCGGCAAGCCACACGAGGAAAACCATACCGAGCACCATGTGGGTTGTCTCACTGCTCCTGGCATCGGCCTGTTCTCCATCAACGACAGGCCAGCGCCTCACTTCGGATGCGCAGCAAGATCATCACGAACTACAAACTCGATGCGAATCGAAGGAGAACCCCATGGAACTGACTAAAACGTGGGACAAGACATTTTCAAAGAGCGACAAGGTCACCCATCGAAAGGTGACGTTCACGAACCGCTACGGCATCACACTGGCCGCAGACCTTTACGTCCCCAACAACCGGGATGCCGAGAAGTTGCCTGCGGTCGTCGTCAGCGGACCTTTCGGCGCGGTGAAAGAGCAAGCATCAGGACTCTACGCGCAGACGATGGCCGAGCGAGGGTTTGTCTCGCTCGCGGTCGACCCCTCTTACACCGGTGAGAGTGGGGGCGAGCCACGCCACCTCGCCTCGCCAGAGATTTACACAGATGATGTCAGCGCGATGGTGGACTTTATCGGCCTGCTGCCTTCGGTCGATCGCGAGCGTATCGGCGCGATCGGAATTTGCGGTTTCGCGGGGATGACCTTGAGCGCGGCAGCCGTCGACAAGCGGATCAAGGCGGTCGCGACCACGAGCATGTATGACATGTCGCGGGTGATGGCCCAGGGTTACTTCGATGAAATGACCGCGGAGCAGCGGACGCAGATGTTGACCCAGCTCGGCCAACAGCGATGGAAAGATGCGGAGAATGGCGCCCCCGCGTCAGGGGACCGAAACCTCCCCGAGACGCGGGATGAAGCGACCAACCCCGTCGTCGAGATGTACTTCGACTACTACCGCACGCCACGCGGTTTTCACGAGCGCTCGCCAAACTCGAACGGCGCCTGGCTCGCGACCAACCCGCTCTCCTTCATGAACATGCCGCTGTTGACCTACATCGACGAGGTCTCACCGCGACCCATGCTCCTGATCGCTGGAGCAAATGCGCACTCGCGCTACTTCAGCGAGGACGCCTACAAGGCAGCCTCGGAGCCAAAGGAGCTCATGATCATCGAGGATGCAGATCATGTGGACCTGTACGATCAACCCGAGAAGATCCCGTTCGACAAAATCGAAGGTTTTTTCAACACGCACCTGAAGTAGCCTGACCAAAACAAAGCGAAGGCTCACACCAGGCCCACCCCTTCGCCAACCGAGGGCGCAGAGAGGTTCCTGTCGAGGGAACTTTTCTGCGCCTTTGGTGTCTCTGGTTTGTGACATCAAACAGACCACCGATGTGCTCTCTTCGATCCAAGGTCATGAGAAGAAGAGCGCGAGACAACAAAAAATGAACACATTCATAAAAACACTTTTCGCTTTTCTTTCAATCATATTGACCCTATCAACTTCGAGCGCGGCGAGTGCGCTGTGTGGCTTCATGGTGCCCAGGGGTCTCCTCACGGCAAAGACCAGCGAGGCGCTGGTGAGCAAATCCTCGCATGTCGTGCTCATGCGTGAGGGTGGCAGGACGGTCTTGAGTATGCGGCCCCATTACCAGGGTCCCGCGGAAGACTTCGCCATGGTCTTGCCGGTGCCGGAGTTGTTGAAAAAGGATAACGTGAAGACGCTCCCGGCGAGAATCTTCGACGACCTCGAGGCGTCGACAGCGCCAGGGTTAAAAGAGTTCGACGAGATCAGCACCTGCCACCTGCCCCGGCCAGCAGCGAAACCTCGCGGCAAGGCTCGCGTTCGGGTCAAAATGTCCAGCGGCACGCCCAAACACACGAGCTCGTCGGAAGAGGTCATCCTCGAGGGGGAGTTCGTGGTCGGCGAGTATGAGATCGCGATCCTGAGCGCCCGTGAGAGCCACGCGCTCGAGCAATGGTTGAGTGAGAATGGATACCTCGTCCCCAAAGGCGCCTCGAAAGTGCTCGCGCCATACATCGCACAGGGGATGTACTTCTTTGTGGCCAAGGTCAACGCCGACAAGGTCACGTTCGACAGCAAGGGTAACGCGCTGCTCTCACCGCTCAGGTTTCATTATCACTCGCATGACTTCTCGCTGCCGGTCCGGCTCGGGTTGCTCAACGCGGATGGAGAGCAGGAGCTTCTGATTCATATCCTCTCGCGGCACGGGCGCTACGAAGCGGCAAACCAAAAGAACGTCCTGATCCCGACAGACCTCGTGGTGCCTGAGACCACGACGGCGCACCTGGACGCGTTTTATAACGCCTTGCTCGATTACACCTGGAGCAAGCACCCAGGCGCGATCATCACCGAACACGCATGGGATAACAGGACGTGCGAACACTGCGTCGTGCCTCGCGACACCCCCAAGGATTACTTCACGTTCGGTTGGGATCAGCTCGTCGAAGGAACGCACGAGCAAGAGATTCGCATCGCGCTCGTCGATGACGCCATCGTCACGCGTTATCCCAATGATGTTTTGAGCAATGAAATCGAGCACTACGCGTTCGGAAAAACACCTCACCTGACACAATGTTACAGCACGTTCCTCGATGCTCGCGAAGACTCTCCGAGCGGTCGCATGGCGCTCACCGTAGAGGTCACGCCGCTGGGGACGTTCACAGCGATCGAGACACCTTGGAATGACCTGGGAGACAGGAAGCTGGAAGCGTGCGTGGTCGAGGAGATCTCGAAGTGGAAGCTCGATTCGAGGCTCCCGGAAAAAACCACCTCGGTCGAGCTGCTTCTCCGGTTCAAACACGAGGTGCGCCGCGTGCGCCGTCGCGTGACGACAGAGACCCCCTGGACGGTGACGAGGCTGCGAGCGCGCTACACCGAAGAGACGATGACCGAGGACCTCGTCTTCCAGCGGGCGCCCTCGATCAGCGGTGGATTCGACGCCCCGAAAGGTCGGAAATCCACGCTCACCACTCATCGAGCAATGCAAAGTAAGGCCAACCGCTTCCAGGCGCGCTATCTGCTCCTCTACCCATCGAGCAGCGCACCCGCGCGCTGTCCTGCGGGAGAATCACCGGAGTGGAGTTGGCGCAGCCTCCCCGGAAAACGATCCACGACGGCGGTGATAACACCGACCGAAGCGAGAAAACCTCACGCGTTGAGCAAGGCCATCCAGAAAGCCGCGAACGAACAACTCGAACATCAAACATCGCTTACCGAGGCAAAGCTCGAAGAGCCCACCGAGCTCGGGCTCGAGGCGCTCGAGCATATGCCAAAAGTTCACCGGCAAAGGCGATACCGACGGCGATAACATTCAAAAAGAGCACCTTATGAACACTACATCTCGAGCAAGACGGATCGCGTTCTTCGCGCTGTCCTCGTTCGCCACCATCCTGATGTTCACGAGTCAGGCGCACGCGTTCTGCGGGTTCTTTGTCTCCGAGGCTGGGACACCGCTCTACAACGACGCGACACAGGTCGTGCTGATGCGGTACGAGACGCAGACCGTGCTGTCGATGCGCAATAACTACAAGGGTCCTCCCGAGGACTTCGCCATGGTCGTGCCTGTCCCACAGGTTCTCCAGGAAGAGGACGTCAAGACACTCCCCGACAAGCTCTTTGACAGGCTCGAGAAATACAGCGCGCCGAGGCTCGTCGAATACTGGCAAGAGGACCCCTGCGCTCGCGCCAGGCGTCTAAAATCACTCAAGAAGCTCGATAGAAGCGGCGTGAAAACGGTCCCGAAGTCGGGTGGCGCCATGACCCGATACCCTGTCAATGTGAGGGTCAGGTGGAGCGTTTGAAGTGATTCGAATGTTCTCTCTGTGAACCACCGACGGTGGCCCGCGAAAAAGCCGCCGCGACCTTTTGCTGCAAGGATGGAGTCGTCTGATTCCATACAGCAAAAGGTCGCGGCGGCTTTTTCGCTCGGCGGCGAGCGTCGCCGTCGAAACAGAAGACACTTCATTGGAATCCTGCACACCGAGCGCGTTTTTAGCACTCTTGTAAAGCGCACGACCGAGGATGGGCAGCGCGAGACTTGTTTGCTAGGCTCGACGCGCTCACAAAATCAACCGCGGGAAGAAGCGATGAAGAAGACCTGTGCCCCGTTCCGACATGTGCTCGCCACTGCGCTGGCGTTTTCTATCACCTTCGCGCTCGGCGCCCTCTCCGCCAGTGATGCGCAGGCGTTCTGCGGGTTCTACGTCTCAGGAGCGACGAAGAAGATGTACAACAACGCCACGGAAGTGGTGATGATGCGCGAGGGAACGCGCACGGTGTTGTCGATGCGCAACAACTACGAGGGGCCTCCCGAAGACTTCGCCATGGTCGTGCCTGTCCCACAGGTCCTCGAAGAAGAGAACGTCAAGGTCCTCAAAGACGACCTCTTCGATAAGGTCGACACGCTCGCCGCTCCGAGGCTTGTCGAATACTGGCAGCAAGACCCCTGCAACCGCCCCGCGAGACGTTATGGTGCAGTCAAATCGGGGGTAGTCGACCTGTCCTTGAAGGACATGTCCATGGCCGAAGAGAAGACCGCCGAAGTGGTCATCGAGGCGCAGTTCGACGTGGGCGAATACAACGTGGTGATCCTGAGCGCGAAGGAGTCGAACGCGCTGGAGAAGTGGCTGTTGTCGAACAAGTACAACATCCCCAAAGGCGCATCAGGCGTACTGGCGTCCTACATCGCACAGGGTCAGTATTTCTTCGTGGCCAAGGTGGACCCCAAGAAGGTGACCTTCAAGAAGGGCCAGGCGATGCTCTCGCCGCTGCGGTTCCACTACGACTCCAAGGACTTCTCGCTGCCAGTGAGGTTGGGACTCCTCAACGCCAAGGGAGCGCAGGATCTGATCGTGCACATCCTGGCCAGGAATCAGCGCTATCAGGTCGCCAATTATCCAAACGTCACCATCCCCACAAACCTTGTCGTCCCCCAGAAAACGCGCAAGAACTTCGCGGAGTTCTATACCGCCCTCTTCGACTACACGCTCGAGCAGCATCCTCGGGCGGTGGTCACCGAATACTCCTGGGATGCCTCGACGTGTGACCCCTGCCCTGGCCCCACGCTGAATCAATCCGACCTCTCCACACTCGGCATGGATGTCATCGACGAGAGCGCGAAGCCAAAGCGCGTGGGCCTGCTCTCTATCGGGAGGGCCACATCTGGTGAGGTCGAAGGGCAGGAGCTGGCAAACGCGGTCTGGCAAAAAGCGCAGACCTCGCAGCCTGCCTTGAGAGGTTGCTACACAAAGCATATCGAAGGTGGCGGAGCCAAGGACGGAAGGGTCAACATGGTGCTCACCATCACTCCCAAAGGCGCCATCTCCAAGGTCGAGAGGCCGTGGGATAGCCTGAAGGAAGAGAGCATCACGGGTTGCTTCGAGGAGGAGCTCAAGACCTGGTCCTTTGCAAAGCAAGCGAGCAACAAGAAGGACGTGCAGGTCGCGCTACCGCTGACGACGAGCTCCTACATCGAGACACCAAGAAGGAGCCGGAGCTGGCGAGGATGGACCCTGACGAGGTTGCACACGCGCTACACCGACAAGACCATGACCGAGGACCTCATCTTCGCGCAGGCCCCCGGAATCATCGGAGGGCGCGGGATGCCGCAGGGCGAGCAAGGGGAGATGAACGAGGAAGGCGTGGTGGCCTCTTCCTACAACAACTTCCAGGGCCGCTACATCATGCTCAACTACTACAAGGGCAAGCTCTCCTGCGATAAGGAGGACCGCTACTGGCGCTGGGGCGGGCCTCCCTCTTCAAAGGAACAGGAGACCTTCACCGCTCAGGACACCGCTTTTGTGCCTCGCGGAAAGGTCAAGCTCACAAAGGGCGTCAAGAAGGCTGCGAAGCTTCACTTCGACGCCGATAAGAAACTCAACAAGTGATGGCGCGCCAGGATATGAGCGGCCAATCAAAATAAGGACACGGAGGACAGGGTGAATCGAGGATTGGGACAGGTGTTGTTGGCAGCAGCGGTGGCGCTCTCTGGCGTATCACTGGGCGCGAGTGAGGCCGAGGCGTTTTGCGGCTTCTTTGTTTCGGACGTCAAACAGCCGCTCTACAACAGCGCAACGCAAGTGGTGATGATGCGTGATGGGACACAGACCGTGTTGTCGATGCGCAACAATTACCAAGGGCCGACCGAAGACTTCGCCATGGTCGTGCCTGTCCCACAGGTCCTCTCGGAGGAGAGCGTCAAGACGCTGGATGACGCCATCTTCGCGCGCATGAACAAGTTCTCCGCGCCCCGTATGGTCGAATATCACGAGCGCAACCCGTGTGGCTCCAGGCGCCGTCGTGGTTTCGGCATGCAAAAGGGCAAAGTGATGGAGTCCGCCATGGCTCCCACGAGCGCCGACGCGAGCGGAGCGGAAGAGCCCGTGGTCAAGATCGAGGCGCAGTTCGAGGTCGGCGAGTACGAGATTTTGATCCTGAGCGCGAAGGAATCCAATGGCCTGGAGAAGTGGCTGTTGGCGAACAAGTACAACATCCCGAGCGGCGCGGCCAAGGTGCTCGCGCCATATATCGCGCAGGGGATGTACTTCTTCGTGGCCAAGGTTAACTCGGACAAGGTCAAGTTTGACGACAAGGGCAACGCGATGCTCTCGCCGCTCAGGTTTCACTATGACACCGAGGAGTTCTCGCTGCCGATCCGCCTCGGGCTGCTCAACGCTGACGGCGCGCAGGATCTTATCGTGCACATCCTCTCGCGTGAGGGTCGCTACAAGGTCGCCAACTACAAGAACGTGGCCATCCCCACGAACCTGATCATCGACAAGAAGGTGCGACCTGACTTCGCGACCTTCTACGATCAGCTCTTCCAGGCCACCGTCGACGCCAACCCGAAGTCCGTGATCACCGAGTTTGCCTGGGGCGGCACCCCAGGACCGCAACACTCGCCGCCGGTCAAATGCGATCCTTGCGTGGAACCTCCGTATCAAACCTGGGAGAGCGAGATCTGGTCGCTCGGTGCGGAGCTCCTCTCCACTGCCCCCAGTGATATGACGAACCTTCGGCAAGCGATCATCAAGACTGAACTCACGGTGGGCGAGGTGACCGCCGAGGTCGACGTGCCCCCCACCGCGCCGATACCCGCCGAGACGATGACGCCCGATGGCGCAGATGCGCCAGAAGAGGATGAGACAACGGCGGAGAATGACGAGAGCGCGCCAACCCCCACCGCAGAGGGCGGACCTGTCCCGACGCCGATGTTTGACACCAGGCAAGTGCGCGATCTGTTCGAGCGCTACAACGCGCAGCTCGAGCAGTGTCATGTCCAGTTCGTGCGGGACAATGGCGTGGCCACGCCGTTCGACTACGAGATGGTGTTCACCATCGACAGCACCGGTAAGATCCTGAGCATCGCCGACAACAAGAATGACAGCGCGCTGGCACAGCAAGCGATCCAGTACTACGCGCGCTGTGTGTTTAGCGGCGGCGATCGGCTCGTGGGGCCAAGGGTCGGGACGGCGAAGGTCACGGTGCCGATGAGCTTCGCGACGAGTGCGCGTGATGGCGCGCTCTTCGACATCCGCAACTGGACGGTGACGAGGTTGCACGCGCGCTACACGGCGGAGGAAGTGGACGAGGATCTGATCTTCGAGATGGCGCCAGCGATCGTTGGCGGGCGTGGCACACCGCGAGGCGTGAACCCCGTGATGGACACCGAGCCACGGACCTCACAGCTCAACAACTTCCAGGCGCGTTACATGATTCTCTACCCCTATGAAGAGTTTCACTTTTGCTGGAGGCCAGAACGTGGCATCTGGACGGGTGGCCAGAGCTCGGGGACCTCGCGACAGATAGAATCCTCGCTAAAGGCCGGCGAGCAATTCAACCTGAGAGAGGTCATCCGCTCGGACATTCCTCTCGTCTCGGGGCGCGCGCGAGAGTAAACCGTCAAAATCGGGAACATAGACAACGCCAGTATACACCATACTCTGGAGGGCGTGCTTGAATTTGGCCGAGCAATGCATTAAATCGGTTTAACTTCATGGACCCACCAGAGAATACAAATGGCGCGTTCAGCAGACTGGCAACCCGACCTCTACACCTACCTCGATTACCGCGCGTACTTGCGGGATTATTACGAGGCGGCAAAGGAAAACACGACCTACATGTCGTTTCGTTACCTGTCGCATCGTGCGGGGTTCAAGTCCCCCAACTACGTCAAGTTGGTGATGGACGGCGATCGCAACCTGAGCACGAAGGGCGCGGGCCAGGTGGCTCGCGCCCTCGGGCTAAAGAACGAGGCGCGCAGGTTCTTTTTGGACCTGGTGCGCTTTGGCCAGAGCAGCGACGTACGCGAGCGCAACGACGCCTTCGAGCGCATCGGCGCATCCCAGCGATTCAGGCAGGCGAGGCGGCTCGAGCAGGAGGTCTTCGAGTACCTCTCGAAGTGGTACTACCCGGTGATCCGCGAGATGACCGCGCGCCAGGACTTTAGCGAAGACCCAGCGTGGATCGCCAACCAGCTGCTCCCAAAAATCACGCCGACACAAGCGAGCGAGGCGCTCGACCTGTTGCTCTCGCTGGGGATGCTCCAGCGCGGTGAGGACGGCGCGCTCGAGCGCGCCGAGCCGAACCTGACCACAGGTCACGAGGTCGAGAAGTTGGCCGTGGGCAACTACCACCGCCAGATGATGAAGCTCGCCAGCGAGTCGATCGAACGCGTCGAGAGCCACCGCCGCTACCTGAGCGCGACGACGATTTGCATCGACGCCGAGACCTTCGAGGCGCTCAAGGAGCGGATCTACGAGTTCCGCGAGCGCTTCATGGAAGCGTCAGACTCCCATGGCGAAGATGCGATGGTGTACCAGTTTAATCTGCAACTCTTCCCGCTCAATCAAGAGATCGAGGAATCATCATGATGGATCAGGCACTCTCCCGCGGCTTCACGCGCCTCCTCCCGCTGTTGTTGTCTTCGCTCGCCATCGCCGCGTGCGTGATCACGGATGTGGGCAACCCACCCCAGGACGAGGACTTCGAGGCGACCGTTCAGATCGAGCTTCGCCAGGATGATAGCTCGCCGGTGCTCACTCAAAAGATCTGGCTCTCGGCCGAGCGCTTCCGCCTGATCGACGCGCAGACGTGCTCGAACGACGCGCCCGCAGATCGCACCGAAGGGTTTATCTTCGAGGTGATCCCGCAGGACCTCTGCGAGCCAGTGACGTTTACCAAGAAGCGCGGGGACTTCTGCCGACTCGGGTTGCTGCTCGATCCTGCACCCGATGTGACGCTGCCAGCGAATGCTCCGCAAGATCTCGAGGCGGCCTCGATGGTGATCGAGGCGACCCGCGCTTCGGATGACGCTCCGATTTTGGTGGTGCTCGACGTGGCCGACAAGCTCAAGCTCGACGCCACAGACGGCAGCTTCACTGTGGGCGAAGGACAAGAGCGCGCGAACTTCGTCATCTCGCTCGACACGACGACCTGGTGGGATGGTGACGCGATCGCATCGGCCGAGGCTGGCGAGGATGGCATCATTCGTGTCGACGCGCAGAACAACAGCGCTGTTCGCGATGCGTTGCTCGCAAAACTCGGCGCTCAGATCACGCTCCACCTCGACGCCAATGGCGACGAGCAGCTCGACGACACGGAGCGAGCCGATGTGCTCGCCACCGGCGGCCTCGTCGATCCATGAAGGGTATTCTCTGAGTATACGAACAACTCACCCGCGCGATTGCCCGGAGCCGCCTGGATCCATACCTTCAGAGCACATTGGGTATACAAGCCGATCATTATTTCGATCGGCTTGTATACAAACTTGAATGCGATGAAGTGAGGAAAATGATGGCAATTGGCAAGCGCTCGGTGAGTGTTCTTCTTCTCCTGTTCTCTCTCGGTTGTGGACAGGATCAGCTCCAGGGACAGGACGAGGAGCCGTGGCTCCTTGGCGAAGAGGATCGCGACAAGGACGAGCCGCAACCGCCTCCCCCCGAGGAGATGCCCGAACAAACCACGCCACCAACCGATCCCCCCACACCAGCCAATAACCAGACAACGCCGATCGATCCTCCCATCGAAGACCCCGAGCTAGAGAAGGGTGCCACGTTCGTGCGCCTCCTCGATGACACCTGCGCCCAGAGCCAGCGCGATGAGATCGTGTGTTGGGAACCCGCAAAGCGCGAGCTCGTCGACGCGCTCGGCTTGAATGACGACGACGCGCCCCGGTTCGAAAAGATCCTCATCCGCGACGAGACGCTCTGTGGTCTCACGCTCGACCAGAGGCTCTGGTGCGGATCGACGGTACGCCAGGCGTGGGCACGAGAGGCCACGCGAGCATTCGCCACGCGCGAGGTCACTGACATCGCGATCTTTGGCAGCACTGGCCGCGAACCCTTGCACATCGCGACCCCTGAAGGGTGGATAAGGCTCGCCATCGATCAGGACGTCGGCGATGCCCTCTCGCGCATCACCCCTCCGGGAGAAGGCGATCCGATCCAGACTTTTCCAGACACCACAGGGATCCAGTTCGGCCTCATCGGCTGGGGCTTGACGACAGGCGGCAAGGTGCGCAGCATCCTCTCCAATGAACCCACCTCGCCATTTCCTGAAGACCTCGAGTTCACACAGCTCGCGCAGGACAACACGAGGCGGATCTGCGGCGTGACCACGACCGGCGCGCTCTACTGCAACGAGCGTGGCATCACAGGTCGCGCCGAGGACGCCAGTGAGATCGAACTCCCCGAAGGAGTACGCGCTCGACAGATCCTCTTCGAGAGCCAACTCCTGCGCGTCGTGACAGAAGATGGTCGCGTCTTCGCGACCGATGATTTTGACGAGGTCAGCCCGGGGGCTCGTATCCAGGTGACGCAGTACAAGGCGGGAGAGCCAAGCTGCGCGTTGGATGACGTGGGCGAGATCTATTGCCACGGCGGCCCCTCCTCCTACGAGTGGTTGTTCGAAGGACAACCCATGTCAGAGGCGGCGCCTGTCGAGGTCGCCCTGGATGTGACCTTCACGAAGCTGGCCTCCACATCGACCTCGGTTTGCGGTCTCTCGGAGGCTGGGGATGTGTACTGTTGGGGGAGCATCGGCGGCCTCGACACAGCGCGCGACAATATCCCGAGGAAGATCCAGGGCTGGAGCAACATGACGGACCTCGTCGCAGGGACTGCCTCTTACTGCGCCAGAGCGAACTCTGGCGATTGGCACTGCAGCTCGACAGGTGGACTCCGCTCGAAGGATCACTCGGGCAACGCCGCGCGCGATCACGAGCGACCAGTGGCGCTCCCCGAAGGCGTGGTGCTCTCGACGGTCTCGATCAACCGCGAGCGCGTCGCCGGACTCGATACACAGGGGCGCGCGTTTTGGTGGGGATACAAGACCCAGCGGCAGCCAGGTGTCGTCGAAGAGATCCCAGGGAAGCGCTGGGAGCATATGATCCTGAGTGAATATGCGCTCTGCGGCGTCACGCTCGAACAGGAGACGCACTGCGTCTCGCTCGAATCAGGAGAGGGCAAGCGCGTGCGCTTTCCACAGGAGTTTGGCACCCCGGTCGAGTTCGCCGCGGCGCTCAACCCGACCGCATCGGCGCCACCGCTCCCCACGCCCATCTGCGCGAGAGATGCGGCGGGCGCTGTGGCATGTTGGGATATCTCGGCGCGAGGTCCATCATCTGGAGGAGATACGCTGAACGCCTCCTCGATCCCGAACAGCCAGCCCGCCACCCACATCTACTTCCGGGGCTCCTCGAAGTCGCTCGCAGAGCAAGCCCCCATCTGCATGATCCTCGCGGACAACAAGAGGCGCTGTCAGGGGCAAACAGCGGAGACATTCCCAGGAGGCGCGCTCTCGCAGACCATCGAACACGAACGCTTCGGGTGTGGCCTCGATGACGAGGGGATCGCCTACTGTTGGGGAGATGACGCTCGCCAGGGCGTCCTGGGTCGCGCGTTGCCGCTGTCGTTCCCCGAGTGGGAGTGGGCGAGGGCCTGGAGTAAGCTCGCGCGCTAGTCGCCTTGACCCAGTTCGAGCTGTTCGATCAGATGCAACGCCGCCTCGCGAACATTCTGCGGGCGGCGTTCATCCTCTGCCACCTCGAGCAAGTTCTCGATCAACTGGATGTCTGTCAGCGACGGCGTGAAGTAACCAGGCGGTGGGTTGGCGTTCTCGGCGTTCTGGCGCGCGACATCCTGGCGCGCGGCGTCGACGCCAGCCTCGCGGCTCGAGAGCTCCTGGAAGCAACGCAGCGCGTCCACCTGACCGTAGGAGTAGTCGTTATCGTCCACATCCGTGAGCGGTTGGTCGATATGGAACTCGAGCGCATCGACGACCCCTTTCAGGTCGTGCAAGGGCACGCGACGGATGTAATTGATGGCGCCTCGGTGAACGCGTGCGATCGGCGCCGTGTCGAGGATGCCGATGATGATCTGCTCGACGACTTCGTCGAAGAACCTGAGCAACCTGGCCAGTGATGCGTCCACCGAGCCACCATCATCGAGCCTTGCCAGGTCGAGTTCGAGGCGCATATCCGCGAGAAAGAAGCACGCCTCGCGCTGCCCGTAAGCGTTGTAATCATTAGGATCTGGCGTTTGCAGTGAGAGCAGCAGCCAGGCGGTTGCCGTCGCGGTGGTGTGTAGCGCCGCCCTCCCCTCTCGGCGCAAGCCGCTGATCGCAGAGCGCGTCTGACCCCACCGCTCTGGCGAGATGGCGCGCTCGAGCTTTCGCGATGCTCTGCTGCCATAGGCTTGCTCGATCACATCGAGCGCGTCGCCAAGGCCAGTGATTTGCTCGGGCGTAAAGTACGTCTCCCAGAGCATCTCGTCGCGATCCTCGCGAAGCGTCGAGCGCGACTCGCCAGGAGGGGGCTCGAAGCGGCGAAAGAAACGATAAAGCCAATTTCCTGCTTCGCTCATCGAACCACTCCGAGTTCAGGGAGATATCAGGGGATGTCCAGGATCTTGTGCGTCTGGAGGCTCAGGCGCCATTGCGGATGCGCCAGGCAGTAGGCGAGCGCGGCGCGCGTGTTCTCTTCGACGTCGGGGCCATCCATAGGTTGGAGGTAAAACTCCTCGAAGTCGAGCCCTTCGAAGCGATCGGGCATCGCGGTGGCCTGCGGGAAGACGAGCTTGAGCTCCTGACCTCGTGTCTGGACGACCTCGGCCTGTGCCTTGGGGCTGACGCAAATCCAGTCGATCCCAGCGGGCGCCTCTTGCGTGCCATTTGTCTCGACCGCGATCTCGAAGCCGCGCGCATGAATCGCCTCGATCGCATCCTCGTCGAGTTGCAACAGCGGCTCCCCGCCCGTGCAGACGACGAGCTTTCGGATTCTGGCGTCGTCGCGTGCGTGCTCTGGCCACTGCGCCTCGATCGCCTCGGCGAGTTCTGTGGCGGTCTTGAAGCGCCCTCCTCCGGGGCCATCGGTTCCCACGAAGTCGGTGTCGCAGAACTGGCAAATCGCCTTCTCGCGATCCTTCTCTCTGCCCGTCCACAGGTTGCACCCCGAGAAACGGCAGAAGACCGCAGGACGCCCGGCGTTCCCGCCCTCGCCCTGCAACGTGTAGAAGATTTCCTTGATCGAATATGCCATGGCGAAACCTCGCGTCTTTCCTCGAATCACGCGCTCACCGGGAGCGCCATTGTAGGACGCATTATCACGCGATCCAGCGGATCACCAGCTCGCGCGCCGCGCGCGAACCAAACACCGCTCGCCCGCGACCCCGGGAGGCGCGGTTTTTGCCGAAACGTCGCGTCGTCTGCGCTCGCGGGGGCAAAAACCGCGCCTCCCGGGGTCGATCGGCACGACGACCTTGTCGTTGCAACAACGAGGTCGCGCACGAGGATAACAGCGAAAGGATTAGCGGTATGCCGGGCGAGGATTCATCGCGCGCTCGAGCGCGCGATGAATCCAGGGGCCAAGGTGCTCGCTTCGTGCGACGAGTTCGAGCACTCCGGGCACTGACAACGAGCTACCAAAGACGCCGATCTGCTCCAGATAGTGCGCGTTCGGAGATGATGACAGCGCCTGCCACCCCTTGTAGCTCACGTCCGTGTGACGGAACGAGAGCGAACGCAGGCGCCCGAGGTGGTTGCTCTCGGCGATGGCGACGAGCGCCTCGTCATCGATGGCGGTCTCGGAGAGGTCGAGCGATACCAGCGCGGAGACAGCCGGAGAGCGCATCAACCGCGCAACGCCAGCGCTGGTGATCCCTGTCCTGGAGAGATCGAGGTGTCGTAATCCGCGGATATGCATCGAGTGCGCGAGCGCGTCGAGCGCGCGATCTCCGAACACGTTGTTCGAGAGGTTGAGCTTCTCGAGCTTCGCCATATTCGGGGTCCCGAAGATATCCACGACGTCCTCATCCGTGAGCCGGCAACCGGACAAAATCAGTCGACGCAGCGAGGTCATAAAGCGCGCGTTTCCAAAGACATTGTGCCCCTCGGGGAGACCGATCCCGCAGAAACGCAGCTCCTCGAGCGAGGCAGAGACAGGAGAGTTCACCAAGGCTTCGAGGCCATCCTCGCACAGCAGGGAGTTTTGATTGAGATCGAGCAGACGCAAGGAGCGGAGCGATGATCCCGCGAGCTCGTAGAGCACCTCGTCATCGAGGCCATTGCCAGGGATGCGCAGGCGCTCGAGGTGATTCAGGTTCGAGCCTGCGAGGAGCGTGGCGAACGTGCGCTCGTCGAGGCCGCCATGGCAGATCTCGAGCGAGACGAGGTTGCGCATCAGCGGCGCCCTGGCGAGCCTGGCGAGGCCATCCTGTATCCAGGCGTTCTCGGAGAGGTCGAGCGAGATCAGCCCCGAGAATGCAGGATCGCTCGCGAGCAGGAGCGGCGCATCGGCGCCGAGGACGGTGTCTCGCAACCCGAGGTGGCTCAATCTCCCGGGACCAGCCCAGCGCGCGATCGTGGCGAGCCCCTCGTTGCCGAGCGGGTTCTCCCGAAGCTCCAGATGTGTCAGGGAGGGCCAGGAGCCAGGCTCGAGCATTTGCGCCAGACCGGACGCCGAGATCTCGGCGCCAACCAGCTCCA
>Ga0208061_100289_pt1 | contig 15421 bp, 11 predicted proteins | sample DeeseametaMP0555_FD_184209 | JGI IMG/M metagenome (GOLD analysis project Ga0208061, IMG submission 184209) | Marine microbial communities from the Deep Atlantic Ocean - MP0555 (SPAdes) | ecosystem: Environmental > Aquatic > Marine > Oceanic | place: South Atlantic Ocean | collected 2011-01-23 | reverse complement strand
TCGGGTCGAGTGATTCTCGCGCGTCGTAAATCACGACCTGGAACGCCCTGCCGAGCAAGCCAGAGACATCCCCTGGCAAGGCGCAAGTCATCACCTGTTCGATCTCATCACGCGCGCCCACCCAGAGGAGATCTGCGGGGTCGTGTGATGAGGCGAGCGCGAGCGCGACCTCATCAGCGCTCGCCTCATCGGTGTCAAAGAGTATGAAGAGATCTCGATGGCGCGACGCGTGCTTGATTCGAGGAGGTTGTTGGATGGCGGCCTCTCTGGCGCGTGGTCAAAGCTCGAAGCGCGTGAGGATGCGAGTCACGACGTTCAGGTCATCCTCGTACTCGATGCGTTCGATCCAGTCGCCAGGCCAGATGCCGATGCCGTGATAGGCGCCCGCGAAGGCGCCTGTGAGGCAAGCGATGGAGTCTGAATCACCGCACGTCACGGCGGCGCGCTGGAGCGCCGCCTGAGGATCTTGCCAGAACAAAAGAAAGGCGTGCAACCCCGTGGCGAGCGCCTCTTCGGCGATCCAACCCTCGCCGGTGGAGAGGCACGGGTCCTCCTCGTAGCGAGGCGTGGCGACCGCCAACTCGAGCTTCTCGAGCGCGTCCAACGTCTCGTTCCAACCACGGCGGATGAAGTCTTCAGGGCTTTGCTCGTGCGTGTACTCCCACAGATCCTCGAGCCAGTCCTCGTGATAGACCTCTCGTTGGCTGTTGGCGTAATCGAGCAGATACTCGACCAATTCGTCAGGTTCTCCGCCACGGGCAAGAAAGCGAATCGCCATCGCCGTCGCATCCGAAGCTGCGAGCCCGGTCGGGTGTCCGTGCGTCATCGCCGCTTGCAATTGCGCCATGCCCGCGATGTCCCTGTCGTCGACCTCCTCGGGCAACAGACCGAGCGGCTGCACACGCATGTTGGCGCCGCACCCCTTGGAGCCGAGGATGCTCGCTGCTTGCCATGGAGAGGTCCTGTCCTCGAGCCCCTCGCATCCTCTGAGGCAGGTGTTTCCAGGGGCGCGGTTGTTATCGGGGTCGTGATACCAGGCGATAAACGTGCGGCGGAGCGCGTCGGCAAAGAAGGTCTCCTCGCCGCGCGAGACGAGCCCGAGCGCCTTCCCCACAGCGATCATCATCTGCGTGTCATCGGTCACCCTGGCGGGGTTTCCCATCGGTTGCGTGGGACCATCTGGAGGATACTTGGCCTTGATCGCGTTGGCGCTTCGAATGAACTCGGTGCCAGCGCCCATCGCGTCGCCAAAGGCCGCGCCGAATAGCGCGCCACGGATGTATTCTTCTTCCATCGGCTCCTCCTCGTGTTGTTCATGGTCGGGAGTATTGCAACAAGACCCTGCGCTGTTTCATGCCGAGGGAGGAACGGAAAGTGCGCATGGGCTGGTGGCCGGCGCCCCTGGCACGACATTTTCAAATTCCTGAATAAAACAAGCCACCTACATATACTTTCATGCAGGTGGCTTGTTCGAAGCTGCGCTGAAAATGTCGTGCCAGGGGCGCGCGGTTGTCGTCGGCGCCCGCGCCGGATCAGCGATCGGTCTGAATCATGGAGATATCAGCCACTTGCATAAACAACCCACGCAGTTGATCCAGGATCGCCAGGCGATTGCGACGCAGGTTCTCGTCCTCGGCCATCACCATGACGTGATCGAAGAAGGCATCGATCGGCGCCTTGAGCGTGATCAAACCCTTGCAGGCTGCCGCCCAATCACGCGTCTCGAGCGCGCCTTCGACGTGGCGCTTTGCCTCCTCGTAGCGAGCGAGCAGCTCGCGCTCCTGCAAGTCCTCGAGCAAGTCGGCGTCGACCGTTTCGGGGATCTCGTAGTGCGCATCAGCCTGCTTGCGCAGGATGTTGACCACGCGCTTGAAGCCGATGGCGAGCGGCTCGAAGTCCGCCTCGTCGCGAAGTTGCGCGAGCGCCTCGACGCGATCCCTTGCAGAGAGCACATCATCACCAGAGACAGCCAACACCGCGTCCACCACGTCCGTGGAGAACTCGTTGGCGAGCGAGTGCTTGAGGCGCGTGCGGATGAAATCGGTGACCTGAGTGACGAGCGCGTCCTCCTCGGTCACGAAGGCATCCTGCTTGCCCTGCTCGCTGTAGATACCATATGCCGCCGAGACCAGATCGCGGATCGAGAGGTTCCACGCGCGCCCTTGCAGGATGCGAAGGACACCGAGCGCCGCGCGACGCAACGCGTAAGGGTCCGCGCTCGATTTGGGGATCTTGCCGACGCCAAAGATGCCGACCAGCGCGTCGAGGCGCTCGGCCAACGCGACGCAGGCGCCAGGATCGGTGGCGGGGAGATCATCATCTGCGCCTCGCGGGAGGTACTGGTCGAGCAACGCCTGCGCGACCGCATCACCCTCGCCATTTAGCACAGCGTAGGCGCGACCGATGATGCCCTGGAGGTCGGGGAACTCGCCGACCATGTCCGTGAGCAGGTCTGTTTTCGAGAGGTATGCAGCCCTCGAAGCGGTGTCGATGCGGTGCTCGTCGAAGCCGAGCTGTCCAGCGATCGTGGCCGCGAGCTGTGACATCCTCGACGAGCGCTCGTGCAAGGTGCCGAGCTCACGCAGCCAGACCACGTCATCGAGCTTCTCCACGCGATCCGCCAGCGGCGTCTTGAGGTCTTGCTCCCAGAAGAACTTCGCATCCTCCAGACGCGCCTTGAGGACGCGAAGGTTGCCGGCACGAACCACATCAGCGTCGCGCACGGGCGTGTTGTAAATCACCACGCACGAGTTGAGCAGCGCGCCTGTCTCCGGGTGCGCCACGGCGAAGTAGCGCTGGTGGCTGCGCATCGACGAGATCAGGACCTCGTCAGGGAGTTGCAGGTAATCGTGCGAGAAGGTCACGAGCACCGCGTTCACGTTCTCGACGAGGAAGGCGACCTCGTCGACGAGCGCGGGGTCGTCGATGATGACACCGCCTGCTTGCTCGGCGCACACGGACAACATCGCGCGAATCGTCGAGCGACGCACTTGCTGAGACAACATCACGTCAGCCGCAGCGAGCTTATCCTCGTAGTGCTCTACGGAGCGAACCTCGATCTCACCGGGCGCCGAGAAGCGATGCCCGTAGGTGTTCTTGCCGCTCTTGACGCCCGCGAACTCGAGCGAGACGAGCTCGCCATCGAGCATCGCGAGCAACCAACGCACAGGGCGCGCGAACGTGTTGCGCAGCGCAGCCCAACGCATCGACTTGGGGAAGTGCAATCCCTGGATGATGCTCGTCAGGATCTCGGGGACGAGCTCCTTTGTCGGGAGACCTTCCTCGAAGACGCGCGCGGCGACGTATTCACCCTTGGGCGTCTCCACCAGGTAGAGGTCCTCGACGGCAACACCTTGACCTCTGGCGAAGCCTTCGGCGGCCTTGGTCGGCGCGCCGTCGCGGTATGCAGCGCGCGCGGGAGGACCTGTGCGCACCTCCTCGAGGTCGCTCTGCTTGTCAGCGATCTCGTCGACGATGAGCACCAGGCGCCTGGGGGTGGCGAACGTGCGCACCTCTCCAAAGCTGATGCGCGCATCCTCACAACGTTGCTGCCACGCCGCCTTCATCTGCTCCAGCGCAGGTTCGATAAACCCGGCGGGGAGCTCTTCACATCCGATCTCGAAAATCAATTCTGCCACTTCTCTTCCTCTCTTCATCTTCGCGAGCGCGCGTGAGGCGCGCTGACGAAGTCATGCTTGCTCGCTCGATGTCTCAGCTGGCGGCGTCTTCTTCTGTCTCGAAGCTGTAGTCGGTCTCTCCGCTGGAGGCGTCCCCGAGAGGGAAGCCTTGCTCCGCGCGCTTTTGCAGGTACGCCGAGGCGATGCCTCTGGCGAGCGTGCGAATGCGACCGATGTACTTCTGACGCTCGGTGACGCTGATCGCGCCGCGCGCGTCGAGCAAGTTGAACGCGTGAGAGGCTTTCATGATGTAATCGTAGGCGGGAAACACCAGCCCCTTGTCCATCAACTTGCGCGCCTCTCCTTCGTAGGAGTCGAACCACTCGAAGTGCAGATCGGTGTCTGCTTCCTCGAAGCTGAAGTGGCTAAATTCGACCTCCTCCTGATGCCTCACCTGGCCGTAGCTCACGCCTGGAGCCCACTCCAGGTCGTAGACCGAGTCGACGTTCTGCAAGAACATCGCGATGCGCTCGAGGCCGTAGGTGATCTCTGCAGGGATCGGATCGAGCTCGATGCCGCCGACCTGTTGGAAGTAGGTGAACTGGGTCGCCTCCATCCCATCGATCCAGACCTCCCAACCGAGACCCCATGCGCCGAGCGTGGGTTGCTCCCAGTCATCCTCGACGAGGCGAAGGTCGTGCTCGAGCGGATCGATGCCGATCTCGCGCAGGCTGCCCCAATACAGGTCGAGCACGTCATCCGGGCTCGGCTTGAGGATCACCTGAAACTGGAAGTAGGAGCCGAGGCGGTTCGGGTTCTCACCGTAGCGACCATCCGTGGGACGTCTGCAAGGCTCGACGTAGGCGACATTCCATGGCTCGGGGCCGATGGAGCGCAAAAACGTCGCGGCGTTGTATGTCCCTGCGCCCTTCTCGATGTCCCATGGTTGCGCGACGACGCAACCTCGAGAAGCCCAGTAGTTCTGAAGGGCGAGGATAAGCTCCTGGAAGTTCTTCGGTTTCTCCATCGAGGATCCTTGTCTCGAGCATCGGATTGCCCCCTCGATGGCGAGGAAGCAAGCCGAGCATCACGGTGAGGGGGACGCGATTCTAACTCGTGATCGCATCCCGCATTCGGGTGTTGGGCGCCCATGCGCTCGGGCGCAAGTTATAGAGGCTGGCGCACGCATCCACAAGGTGGTTGCGTACAGATTTCGAGAACCAAAAGAAGAGGCCCGGTCACTCTCGATATCCTTTCTTCCAAAGGACGTCGAGAGTGACCGGGCCTCTTCCATGGTTCATCTCGAAGAGGTTGCCCGGTTCATCCCGAGCATCCTCCGAGGCCAAACCTGTAACAACTCACTGAGCTGCGCTCACACCAGTGATAGCAGCGCCGTGTGCGGTGAACTCGAGACCGACCGAGAGCGAATCGCAGGTGATCTCCTCACCAGCCTCGCAGTCCTCGCCGATACGACGCGAGTCGATGTCGAGAAGGAGTGGGAGGAAGCCAACGACGGTCTCGCAGTTGTCGACGATGGTCGCACATGCGCTCTGAGCGTCGTCGTTCTCGTCACATGCCGACGTGTCAGGAGCAGCCGCGCAGAGAGTCGTCTCTGGGTTGGCGATGTCGTCAGGGTTGAACGAGATGAGGTCGCCCTCGACGCCGGTGACACAGCCACAGGTGTTGTCGAAGAAGTTGTTGAGCGAGTCGAACAGGTCAGCGGCCTTGATGAGGCCACCGATCTCGCCGTCAACAAGCGCGACGCCGGTGCCGTCGAACGCGGTGCGTGCTTCGTCGACCGATGCGTTGACCTGAGCGGCCGTCACGCGGAGGTTGAGCTGCGCGCCGAAGAGCGAGATGGCGATGCCGACGGTGCCAGGACCACCGGTGACGCTCGTGCCGTCGAGGTTCGCGTTACCCACGCGAGCCTGTGGCCAGACGCCCTCGTCGAAGCTCGAAGGGTTGATCGTGTAGTTGTTTCCGCCAGCCTCGACAGGAGCGGTGAACTCGCCGTCCTGGTCGCCGAGCAGGAAGTTGATGGCGAAGTCGCCGCCAGCCTCGGTGAGGTCCTGGTGCTCGAGGACGAGCGCGATGGAGCCATCGTCGATGGCGCCCTGGATCGCGGCGTTTGCCTCGTCAGCGCTGAAGCCAAAGCTCGAGCCTGCCGTCGCGAGCAAGTCGCCGAGGCCGTTGTCGTTCTCGTCATCGCCGTCGTAGTCGAAGCAGCAGCTCGTGTCCGAGACAACCTCGAGGGTCGCCACGACCGATGCAGGACCCCACTCGGTGAAGGTTCCTGGGTCCGCGTCACAACGCGCTGGGCGAGGATCGCTGTCGCAGTTGACCTCGGGCTCCATCGTCGTGGTGTTGTTTGGCGTGGTGTTGTTCACCGCGGTGTTATTCGTGTTGATGTTGTTTACCGCGGTGTTGTTCACAGCGGTGTTATTCACAGCGGTGTTGTTCGCCGCGGTGTTATTCACGGCGGTGTTGTTCGCCGCGGTGTTGTTGGCGGTCGTGTTGTTCGCCGTGTTGTTGTTCGTCGTGTTGTTGTTATTGGTCTCGCCGCTGTCGTCGGGACCACAAGCAACCATTCCGAGGGTAAGGAGCGCTGCTGCGCAAACTTTAAGCGAATTCTTGGACATGAAACGTGCCTCCAGTGAGAGATATGAACCAGTTTGTTTGATTTACGGCTCAACCAACACTTCTTCAGGAGAGCCGAACCCGACCATCATTGCCACGGTCGGAAAAATTTGTAGGGAACGTTTTCCCCGAATTTCTCGGGATTGGGTGGGAACGTAACAGAAACTCCACATAGCCGCAAGCCATGTTCCTTTGGCGCATGACAGGCGGACTTAACGGACATTGGACGCTTAGAAAAGGCAGGCATATTCAGCAAAAGCGGGCCACGAGTCGGTTTTCAACGCGCCGCCTCTCTGCTCAACCTCGCTTGGAAGAAACAGGCTTTTGCTCTTTCTGAGAGACCGCATCGCCGGGCTGCATTTTCTCGACCTCGGGGATGTCTCCCCACTTGCGCAGCTTCTTCGGCACGGTCATCTGCAACGTTGGCAGACGCCCATCCCCATACAGACCCGAGTACGTGATGTAACTCGTCATCACCTTGCGCACATAACCGCGCGCCTCTCTGTAGGTGATCGACTCGACGAAGGCGTCCAGTTCGCGATCACCGTACTGCCTGATCCAGCGCTGCAAGGGCGCCGGGCCCGCGTTGTAACCAGCCAGCGCGAGCGCCACGTTATCCACCGCGTGCGCCGTGTGCACGCGAATGTACATCGTGCCCAGGCGAATGTTTTGCTCCGGCTTGATCAGGTCGCGACGCCGATAACTGACGCCATCATCCTCGAGGAACACGCGCGCGGTGTAGCGCGCGGTGCCAGGCATCAACTGCATCAACCCCACAGCGCCAGCGTAGCTCTTGACCTCTGGTCGGAAGCCGCTCTCCTGGCGAATGATCGCCTGCACGAGGAAGGGGTCCACGCCGTACTTGATGCCCCACTGGTGCGCGGTGCTCATGTATTGAAGCGGGAACGCGGTGCCCCAATCCCTGATGTTGCGAAGGGTCGGACCTGCCTCGGAGATATGCGACTTCATCTCCCAGTGCGCCAGATCAGGACGCCCCACCACCAACTGCAAGTTGGCCATCAGGCGCTCGATCCCATCGGGGCGAGGATACTTTCGCATCTGCCGACCGACCTCTCCGATGGCGTCATCGTAGAGACCCGCGCGGATCAGCTCGACGGCTTCCTCGAGCCTCGGGTGATACGGAACCGCCACGCGGTTCATGCTGGTCAGGTCATCGATCGTGAGCCTCGTCGCGGGCAGCGAAATCAATGGACGCATGCCCATCGACACGAGCCTCGATGCAGCGAGGCGCCCATACCAGGTGAGCGGCCCTGCATCGATGGTTTCTTGCAGCTCGCGGCGCGCGAGCTCCCGGTCTCCGGACTTGAGCGCGATCACGCCCAACCAATACTGCGCCTTGAGCCCCATCGTGAGCTCGGATGCATCACGCTCGTTCGCGTAATGCGCCAGGATATGCTGGAGCGGCGCGCGCGCCTGCTCCCATTTGCCCTCGAGATAAGCGCTAAACGACGCGCGCCAGAGCGCATCGGGCACATCTCTGTGGAAGGGGTGCAAGGTCACCAGCGCGTGGAAGTGCTTCTGCGCCTCGGCGTGCCTGTTCTGGTACTGGAGCAATCGCCCCGCCTCGTACATCGCGTCGGGGCAGAGTGATTCGTTGGGATACTCGTCACACAACCTGTCATAGAGGTCGATCGCCTCGTTGTCGCGATCCAGGCGACGGAGCGCGCGCGCCCAACCGAAGTAAAGGCGAGGGCGCACGGCGTCGTGCTCCATGCTCGCCTCGGCCTTCTCGAAGAGCGCGACGGCGTCCTCGCGATCCTTGTTGCGCTCCTTCTCCAGACCCTGGCGATACCAGGTCCAGGCGCGCGTCTCCTTGGAGGAGAGCTTGGCGATCTTGGCGTTGTCGACGCTGACGCGGCGCGCGTCCTTGTAGCGACCTCGCGAGATCAACTCGCGCATTCGATCGACGCGCTCGGCGATCCCGATGACCTGGACCTCCTGGCGCTTCTCGAACGCCTCGATCATCTCTTCGATCTTGGAGCCGCTGCGCCAGTCGCGCGTGCGCAGGTAAATCGAGTACCAGACATCGCGCGCGTCATCGATGCGCCCGGAGCGCTCGAGGATCTCGGCCTCGGTCAAGCGAACGCGATACCAAGCCCAACCTCGCGTGGTGGCGTGGCGCCATTGCGCCAGCGTCTCGAGCGTCTCGTCGAGCTTCTTCTCATCGCGTGCCTGCTTGCTCGCCCACGAGAGCTTCTCCGAGAGCGTCTTGGCGTCCTCATCTTCTGCTGCGACAGGTTCCTCGACGCGCATCCCGAGCGAGCGCTTGGCCAACCTCGATGTCGGACCTTCCCCTTTGGCCAGACGACGCAAGGTCTTGCCTGCGTCTCCCTTCTTGCCAGCGCAAAGCTGCATCCTGGCGATCGAGTAATCGAACGCGTCCTGCGCGTTCGCCTCGAGCTTCTCCTTTTCGTATTTTTCTTGAAGTGGCTCGATCTTGCCGAGCGCCTTCCTGCACTCGTCCTCGCGCATCAACGCCATCGCCTCGTTCCACTCGGGCGTGCTCGCGTAAGGATACGGCGTGAAGTCGTGATGCTTGCGCAGGTCGAGACCTTTGACGTCATCGAACAAGCGCTGCACGACCTCGAGCGTGATCATCGACGCGGGTTGCGGCGAGAGCCCCTCTGGCGCCTTGGCAGGTTCGGGCGCGCTGTGCTCGGGCGCGCTCTTGTGGCGCGCGGCGTCAGCGGCGACCTCTTCAGGAGGAGCCTCTTCCTCTTCTACGACGGTCTCGGCGACCTCTTCTTCGCTGGCGCGGGCGGCCTCTTCCTTTTCGCGCGCGGCTTCTTCAAAGAGCGCATCGGGCGAAGGGAGCGGCGTGGACTCCGGAACCTCCTGATCGAGCACCGAGCTCTTTCGCGGCGAGGCGTCCTTCACGGAGTCTTCTCTCGCCTCATCCTTTGCGTCGGTATCACTGGGAGGTTCTTCCGGCGCGACCTCTTTCTTTACAGTCTTCTCTTTGGCGGGTTGCTCGGCCAGCGCGGCAGGTTTCGGTTCGCCCGAAGCCTCGACAGGCGCTTCGACCGCTTCCGGTTCTTGCGGCGAGGAGGGCTCTTTTGCTGCCTTGCTCGCCGCATCTTTGCCGACCGCTTCACCCTCTTCATCGTCGTCTTCGGAGACATCGACATGCTTTGGCGGCAAGGCGTCTTCAGCGGCTTCGATCGCAGCGGCGGCGCGCTCGGCAGCGGCAGGATCTTCCTGGGCGCTGGCGGCGGTGGGGACAAAGAGCAAGGCGGCGAGCAAACAGCCGAGGGCTGTCAGACGTCTTCCGTGACGCGGTGATTTTCCCAGCACGACGACCTTCTCTTCTATGGGAGTGCGATTGATGAGCGACGGTTTCACTCGCCGCGTTCGCGACCTGTGCATTTCGACTCCTCGAGCGGGCGGACTCTCCAGGTCACAGAGCGTGTAGAGGTGCTCCAAGGTCCTGGGTCTCGTGCCCGTTCACTTCTCTTTTTTATGTTCATCCAACGCTCGGGCTCGCCGTGGCTCGCGTCCTTGCTCGCTTCGGGTGCCAACGAAACGTCGTCGGAGATGGACCACCAACACATCCTGTATCGGAGCGGTCTCACCTACCATTATATAAAGCGGCGAGACAAAGGCGCAAAAAATCTCCCTCGCCTCACCTAAACTTCTCTCTGATGACGCACGAAACGGCGTCTGGCAAGAATCACTCGTGCCTACAGGAGCATTGTACTCACGGAGCAGCACGCCGCTCGCTTGCGCTCGTCATAACGAGGGAGTAGAGCGAGAGTGCATACCGTTGTCTTATCGAGCCAAACGACTTTGACGTCACCTTTGCGCGCAAGAAATAACATGAATCAGCCCGCTGCTACAGCCCCTCCTTTCCCGACGCTCAACTTCAAGCGCCTCGATACGCTCTGGCTTCAGGTCACCGGCACGCTCTGTAACCTGGCGTGCCTGCACTGCTTTATCTCGTGCGGCCCAAAGAATGACAGCCACGCCTTCATGACCCTCGAGCAAGTGCGCGACGCGCTCGCCACGGCAAACAAACAAGGGGTCAAGGAGTACTACTACACGGGCGGCGAGCCGTTCATGCACCCCGAGATAAAGACCATGATCGAGGAGACCCTCGCGCAGGGTCCGCTCACCATCCTGACCAATGGCATCCTCATCGACGAGGAGATGGCCGCCTGGCTCGCCGAGACGTTTCGCACCTCGCGCTACAACTTCGACCTCCGCGTCTCGCTCGACGGGACCACCAAACAGGAGAACGACGCCATCCGCGGACGCGGGACCTTCGAGCAGATCCTCTCGGCGGTCGACAGGCTCGTCGCCGCGGGGCTCAATCCTGTGATCACGGTGACCACATGCCACGCAGAGCTCGACGGTGAGGAAGGACGCCAACGCTTTATCGATCTGCTGCGCGAGCGCGGGCTCTCGCAACCGAGGTTGAAGTTTCTGGCGCCGTTCAAGATCGGACGCGAGGAACGCCGACATGGCGGCGAAGGCGCATACCGCCCATCCGAGCGCCTCTATGTCGAGGACGTGCCCGACCCTGACACAGATCACCTCCAGTGCGACAGCTGCCGGATGGTCACCGCCAAAGGTGTCTGGCCCTGCCCCATCCTGATCGAGGTGCCCGAAGCGCGCATGGGCGACACGCTCGAGGATGCCAACCACGCCATCAAACTCGATCACCCCGCCTGTTACACCTGCCACGTCGAAGGGGTCTCGTGTAAGACCTGATCCGTCTTCTGTACGAATGGAGAAATCATGGAACGAATCGCTGTCTTTGGCGGTGTCTACAACAACCACCTCAGCTTGAAGGCGCTCGTGCAGGACGCCGAGGCCAGAGGTGCGACCGAATTCTATTGCCTGGGGGATATGGGAGGGTTCGGGCCTTCGCCCGATCTCGTCTTCCCTTACCTTCGCGATGATCCCCGCATGTTCGTCATGCAGGGAAACTACGATCACTCGATCGGCAATCGGCTCGAAGACTGCGCCTGCGGTTACACCGATCCTCGCGACAATCACTTCGCGCAGATCTCGTACGATTACACCGCCGCGAACACCAGCGACCATCACAAGGACTGGTTGCGCGATCTCCCCACCGAGTTCAGGCGCACCTGGGGTGGAAAGCGCGTGCTTTGCGCGCACGGTTCACCGCGCAAGGTCAACGAGTTCATGTGGAACTCGACCTGTCCGGATAACTTTCTGGAGTGGATGCTCGAAGCAAATAGCGCCGACGTGCTCTTTGTCACGCACACGGGTATCCCGTGGATGCGCGAGCTTCCGGGCGGCGAGCTGGTGGTGAACGTGGGCGCGATCGGTCGCCCCGCGAACAATGGCCGCACGAGCGTGGATTACGCCATGGTGTGCTTCGATGAAGAGAGCGCGCACTTCGAGGTCGAGCTCGTCGAGCTCCCCTACGAGCACGAACAACTCGCCGCGGAGATGCGCGAAGAGGGACTCCCCGAAGAGTTCGTCGAGACGATCCTGACAGGATGGTGGACCACCTGTCTCGAGATCATGCCCGCCAAAGAGCGCGCCGAAGGTCCCTATTGATGCTGGTCTGAGACCGGCTCAGGGGAGGTGCCAGAGCTTGGTGAGCAGCTCGACGACGATCTCGAGGAACTCCGGGCCATTCAAGAGCAACAGGTTCGGCGCGGCGAACGCCACGACGATGACCCCAATGATCTTTGCCACATCAGACGCGGTGAGCGCCTTGAGCGTGTTCATCCCGAGCTGTAACCCGATCTCTGCGCCATCGCGCAGGAAGGGGTTGATGTTGCCGAGCGTGTCCATCACGCCGACCTCGTAGAGCTTCGCGACGAGCGCCTCGCCACCATCGATCGTCCAGTCGAGCCCTTGCTCGATGACCGATTCTCCGATGCCGAGCAACGTGCGCAGGAAGTCATCGACCTGCACATTGGCTGACTCGAGCATGTCGAAGAGCTTGCCGAGCGCGGCGCGCGCGCTCGGTGGGAGGAAGGTTCCGATTTCGTCGATCGCGCGCTCGCGCGGATTGATGTCGATTGTCTTGGTCGCTGTCACGTCATTCCTCCGGGCACTTTTCGCCCTCTTTCCATGTTCTCGCTCGTACCATTGCGTCACGCAACGATACCGAAAGTCTTCGACGCTTTCTGGGATGCGTCAAGCCCCGAGAAAGGTGCTCGCGCCATCGAGGAGTTGTCCTCTCGAGGTCAGCAACCAGAAATCCCCCTCAGACGACGAGGCGATCTGCGCGATCCCCTGCGCTCCACCAGGAGCGAGGAAGCGATGCAACGCGCCATCCCTGGCGTCCATCCAGGCGACCCCGCCGCCCGTAGCTCCGAGGATAAGCTCGCGCTGCGTTTCATCGAGCAACATCCTCGTGGCAAACCCATGCTCAAGGCCAAGATCCTGATTGCTGCGAGGATCTCCCGTGACCTCGGCGTCGAGGTTCGAGCACCACCAGAGTTTTCCATCCACGATATCATGCGCTTCGAGTGATCCTCGCCAGCCAGAGCTCCCCTCGGGTGGCGCCATCAACGAGGAGGTCGAGGTATAGAGGTAGAGGATCTCGCCATCTTCTGAAAAACAGAGGTCCGCGAAGTCAGCAGATGTGCCACGCACAGAACTCGGGACGACGCGGCGATCCAACGCGGCCAGATAAACCTTGCCCCGAGCACCTTCGACATCCCACACAGAGACCTGCGCACCGCGCGAAGAAGTCGTCGCGATCGCCAGCCGCCTTCCATCCGGTGAGAACCGCATGGAGAGCACCTCTCCTCGCTCCAGTTCGATCATCCCCGTGAGGCGAGAGGAGAGATCCAGAAGTCGCACTCGCCGCATCGAATCGGCCACCGCGAGGTGGTCTCCGGCAGGCGCGACAGCGATCGAGACCCAATGCTCACAGGTCGCGCGACCGAGCTTGATCTGGGCCGCGAGTGAGAAATCATCCCAACGTCGTAGCTCGATCTGATTGGCTGCTCGACCACACACCAACAGCCCCTCCTCGGTCAGATGATCTCCGAGCATGAGGGGGCCATCCTCGGCAAGTTCAGGTTCTTCCAATATGGCGAGCGGCTCGAGTGGGCGGGCCAGCGAAACACGCGAGAGGCGATCGCGCTCCGGTTCGAGCACGATCGCCTCTTGTTTTGTCCCATCGAAGAGCATCGATGGTGGAGCCTTGGTCAAAATCACTCGGGTGCCTGATCAGAAAGCGGGGACGATTTTTTTCTCATCGCTCTCGATCCGCATCACGGGTTTTCCTCCGAGGCGACGGTGATGAGGACGCGGCGCCAGCTCGGTTGGCGGAGCGGCTTCCTCCTCGTGGGGTTCCTTCTCGAGTTTTTCGAGCTGCTCGGGCTCTTCTGGCTCGATCTTTTGCTCGCGAAGCTCGTGCAGATCGCCAGGATCTTCGAGGCCGTCGCACTCGGGGCCGAGCTCGACATCGACGTCATCGTCGGGTGTGGCCTCGACAGGATCGGGCTCGGTGCTCTCTTGCTTCCCCTTACCGGAGAACGAAGGAGAGCGGCCAGCGCCAGGCTGTGCGGTCTCGTCCGCGTTGATTTTGGCGCCATCCGCAGAGATCACGATCGGCGTGCTCGCTGTCGGCTGGATCTGCTCGGGAGCCTCCTCGCAAGCAGACAACAGCGGCACCACGAGCGCCGCGGCTGCGGCGAGGCGGAGCGCACCGTCGAGCTGCCTCGCCCAGCGAGATGGGGGCTCGGGGGCGTAGAGGATCTCGCCATCCTCGTCGACCTCGTAGTTGACGCACACCTGCCAGCGGTGCTTCTCCATAAAGGCGAGCGCTTCGCGGCGTGTCATCGAGGAGATGTCATAGACATGTTCCTGGCATTGATTGCAAAAACGCGCCGGCTGCTCGCCCTCCGCGTCCATGTCGAACCAATCCTGTGAACATGGCGAAGGGACGGTGATTTGCTTGTTGGATTTCTTCACTCGAAATGCCTCGGTGACGCGACGCGCCCTTTGAGTTTTCGGATCGGTTTCTTTTCATCAGTCGTCAGCGTCGGCGTCGGCGCGGAAGCTGTCGAATCACCCGACGTTTTCGTGTGCCCATCCTCACCATCACATCCCATCGCCTCCTCGCCATCCTTGTTCTCTTCGGTGGCTTGCTCGGAGTGCTCGTCAGGATCGTAGAGGACATCGCCACGAAGAACCTCGACCTCCTCAGGCTGCCCATGCTCCTGCTTATCGATCGGTGCCATCTCGCCCTTGACGTGCTGCACCTCTTCCTCTGGCTCTGCGGGCGTCTGACCCATGACGAGATCGTGCGCGACCTCGGGCTCTCCCTGCAAGACATCGATCTCTTCGGGCTGTGGCTTTGGATCGCTCGGCTTGAACTCCACCGAGCGACCGGCGCCCTGATTTTGCTCCTGGATCTTGACCCCGCCCTCCCCGATCACGAGCGGCGAGGAGGCCACCGGCTCCGTCGTGCTCGCCGCATCGGGCTCGCATGCTGAAGCGAACGCGAGCGGCATGACAAGCGCAGCAGCAGCCATGAGACGCTTGAGCCCCTCGGCCTGACGAAAGAGGCGCCAGGTGGGATCGGGCGTATCCGAGAAGAGGATCTTACCCTCGCGGTTAAAGGCGTACTGGACGCAGAGGTTGCTGTTCTCGGAGAGCAGCTCGCGTGCCTCTCCCTCGGTGAGCTCCGAGACGTTGTGCACATGCTTGGTGCAGGACGAGCAAAAGCGCTTGCGATCATCGCCCGTCATCTGGTCCCAGTCAGCCGAACAAGGTTCTGCGATATGAAGTTCTTTGCGTTTCATGAGCCTTTATCCTCGGTTCGATCGAACGTTGTATCCCGTGCCATGAGGTTGGAAACGAGGGATCGACATTCTGGATCTAAATTTCGTGCGAGGTGTTCATCGCAAAGAACCTCACACGGTCATGAGACAACGACCGACAGCGAGGGTTCCAAACACGAGAACAACAGGTCCAAACTGGTGAACTTTACACACTTTACCATAACCCTCATCGCTCGAGCGAGTCATGGCATCGAAGAAAGACCTCCCCGCCCCAAAAGTGATGTCGAAGTGTCAGACCGCATGTGCTGGCGGCCGCGCGATCCTGGCACGATTTTCGATGTGTGCCACAAACAACGCCGACCCTTATCACTCGCGGGTCAGCGCGCTGTCTGAGGATATTAGAAAATTCGAAAATCGTGCCAGGAT
>Ga0208061_100287_pt1 | contig 15516 bp, 11 predicted proteins | sample DeeseametaMP0555_FD_184209 | JGI IMG/M metagenome (GOLD analysis project Ga0208061, IMG submission 184209) | Marine microbial communities from the Deep Atlantic Ocean - MP0555 (SPAdes) | ecosystem: Environmental > Aquatic > Marine > Oceanic | place: South Atlantic Ocean | collected 2011-01-23 | reverse complement strand
ATCTCGCCAAGATCGCCATCGATCGCAGGACCACCGGCGGGAAGGTCAAGGACGAGGTCGGCTTGCGCGCGATGCTCAAGCCCGAGGGAGGCATCTGGCGTCCCATCGAGCTCGACGCGAGCGAGCCCGGGTTCTGGACAACGGACCTCGAGCTCGAACCGAACGGCGCTTACACGCTCGGCGTGGTCGACGAAAAAGGCGCGCCAGTGCTCACGCAGAGCTTCGCGACGCCTCCATCGATCGAGCTGCGTCACGGCTCTCCCGATGGGGTGCTCATGGCAAGGATCGCAGAGCGCACGGGCGGTCAGCGTGAGATCGAATCGATCGGTCAGGCTGGAGAGGGCAAGGCGCCCGAAGAGATCCCGCTCTGGCTGTATCTGGTGGTCTTTGCCGCCGCGCTCTTCCCGCTCGATGCGTTGATCCGTCGACCTGCCAGGGAGGCGTGAGGGCGTATCACCGAGCGCAACGCAGCAGCATGGCGAGCGCTTCAGAGAAGAGCAGCGGGTCGACCCGTTTCATGTCCATCTGGGCGTGAAACGGGTCGTTTCGATCCGGGTGTGAGCGTCGTTGTGATTGCACTCCCTGATTCGCGGGGTCATCGAGCACATCGATGACAAGAGAGGTGAACGCCCAGGTCATCTCTTCGGGGACGGATGGGCGCCCGACGCTTGTTCGGAACGTGCCTCCCGAGAAGTCGAGCGAGAGGTGTCCGCGCGTCTGGTGTGCCAGCGTCAGGCGGTCGATGCGTCTCGGGTCCTCACTGCACTGAAGCATCCATCCATGGTCGAGCTGTGAGATAAGCTTCCTGGCGAGAAATGGTTTGCCGACGAGCGCGTCGAGTCTTGCGAGGTTGTCCGCTGTGGGTGGCAGGACCGTGCGATCGAGCTGGGGCATCGGTTGACAGATCTCGAACTCCCCCATCAGCGTACCCCAGAGGTTTACCTGGCTCATCGTCAGTTCGCAGGGGTGCGCGAGGTGGATGCTGTACTCGCGATCTGGTTCTGGCTCCCATAACTCGTAGTCTGGTTGCATGAACGCGCGCTCCTCGGTGGGGAGCACGTTCCGCGTTTGACCAGTGGAGACATCTTCGATGATCCAGAGCAGTCTGCGCGAGACGAGGTCGAGCAGGGTGTGGTGATGGTAGCGCTCGCGCCAGGCGTCGAGGTTGAACTGAAAACCTCGCACCATCGACTCTTCGAGGAGTCCGGAGAGCTTCTTCGAGGTCAGCTCGAAGGCTGCGACGGTGTGTTTGAGCTCGCGTCGTGCTGCGGTCGCCTTCTCGAGCTCATCCGTGGGCAGCGGCGCGGGAGGGTGGACATACGTTTGTTCGCTGGAGAGGTCTGTGATGACGAGCTCATCGAGGTTCACCATCCGCAGCTCGATGGTGCGCGCGCCGTAATCGAATCGCCTCTTTCCGCTGGGGTCGAGGCCATGATCCGGGATCGCGTGCACGAGGAAGGTTTGGCGATCGATGCCGTGGGCTTTCTGGTAGGCGGCGATGGCGGCTCGCGCGTGATGTCGCACTTCATCTGTGTAGGCGTCGGTCTCGAGCTTTTGCACGTGTCGGAGCGCTTCGCCTGCTTCGGTGGCCATGAGCGCGTCGATGGCAAACATGCGCTCTTCATCGCCGCGTGTGGGGTGTTGCGTCATGGTGATCAGGTCGGGGATGGCGCGATGATCGCATATATGGCCGAGCAGTCGGTAGCCCGCGCTCGCGTCGACGAAGTGTTGCTCGAAGCCAACAGTGTTCATCAATTCGAGCAAGAAGGCTTGTAAGCTCTCCAGGTCGATCTCGCTGGAGAGCGTCTCGAGCTCGAGTAATTCGAGCGCTCTATCACGCGCAGTTTGGTCCTCGGTGAGGGGTGTGTTGGCGTAAGCGAGCGTGGCGAGCGCGCAGATTCCTTTTTGCAGCGCGCGGATAAAGCCAAATTGCCTGTCTGCAGTCAGCAATTCAGGGAGCGCGTCGAAGTCGAGCAGTGTCTCGTCTCTGCCAGGGACTTCGAGCTCGGCGATTTCGCGATGCCACGGGGACCATCGAAAGGGGAGAAAGGGAGGGAGATCGTCCTGTTCGATCTCGGGGGCGATAAGATCTCGAACCTTGCGAGGATACTCGGGCAGCAGCTCGCGAATCAGCGAGACCTTCGCCAGATCAAAGCTGACGATCTCGCGGATCAATGTGATCGCCCGGATTTGCAACTTTCCTCGCCGCATACACAGCTCGAGCAACGTCCGGATCGACGTCTCATCGGCCTCCTCGACGAGGTATTCATGAAACAGGTTCCTCGCCGCGCGCGACTCATAGCGTTGAACTGCCTCGAGCGTGACCTCGCGCGAGCGGATCGCGAGCGCGTCCTTCAGGCGCTCTTCTTGTCCTTTGGGAGAGGCAAATACGATGGACTTGAACAGCTCGTCGGTGTGCTCGTAGCCAAACTTCGAGAAGAAGACATGCACCGGATCTTCCATGTTCTGGAGGTTCTTCTTCATCCCGAGGAAGTGCTCGAAGGCCTCTTCGGGATCTTCGAGCTTGAAGGGGAGCATGATGTGTTGTGGGTGCGTGGGACGTTTTTTCAGGCGCGTGGTCGCCGCGAGCACCTCTCTGATCTTTGACTGAAAGGGGAGGTGCCAGGTGATGCGCGCGCGGATAGAGAGGTCGTGCGGCGAGTCGACCTTGTCATCGTAGAACGCGGCGATGCGTTCGCGATGTTCTGGTGGGATAAAGCCGACAAGCTCGAGCATCGTCAAAAAGTGCAGGGCGTGGATGCGCCCGCGTTCTCCGAGGACGGAGCGCTCGAAGTCGAGGTAATCGAGCAGATCGGGGAGCTCGCGGTAGAGCTGCGATGCGACATAAACCAGGCGAGCTGGATCGGAGATTTCTTCGGCGCGGTGGCTGGTTCTGCGAGCGATGCTTCTGGCGTTGGTCAGGGCGTCGAGGTCTTCCAGGGTCGGCTCGAGAGTTCCTGGACGCTTGAAGCAGTAGCGAGGTTCCTTGAGCAACGCGATCCAGAAGAGCGCCTCGTCCTGGGACAACCTCTCGTTCTTTGTGAGGTCGAGCGGCAGCGCGGAGAGATCGCGTGTTCGAGGGGTGTCGTGGAGCACGAACCCCTCGGGCTTTAGCCATGGTGCATCGAACGCTCGCTTTAGAGCCGCGTCGCGATCGAAGCTGCGAGCTCGCTCTTCTGGCGCCGGTCTGCCCCAGGGATGCGCGTACCTGGCGAGCTTTTCAGGGTCGAGCGTATGGGAGCGAGGGACTGGTGGAAAGGCGGTGGTGGTCATGGCGTTTCTGGTCTGTGGGGACTGCTTTGGTAATGGGATATGCATACACCATGAGGATTTCGAGGGGCTACACGATAAAGATGAATGAGTTCATCTTTATCGTGTAGCCCCTCGAAAGTTGAATGTGTTCATCTTTTGGGGGTTGTTTGGGTTGTTTGGATAAATGATGTTTATGCAAAAGTGAACAAACGATCAGAAACAATCGGGATGGTGCGCTCGGAGTGGGGCTCCGAGCGCTTTCGCGATGAGGTTAACGTTTTGCTTGTTTTGCTTGTTTTGCTTCTGAAGCGCTCAGGAGCGCTCAGGAGCGCTCAGGAGCGCTCAGGAGCGGGTTGCTTCGGCGACCTCTTCGACCTCTTCTCGCGAGACGACCTCTTCCTCGACTTCAGGTTCGATGGCGAGGACGACCTCATCGGGGGTGAAGTCTTGCTCGTCGATGGCGAGATCTGGTTCGATGGGGGAGCGCACGGATTCGGCGTCCTCTTCTTCCTCGGGCGTGGCGTTTGTCTCCTGAGGGATCTCGTCTTCGAGCAACGCGACGCGCATTTCCTCGTTGATGGCGCGGAGGCGATCCTGTTTTTGCTTTCGCGCGGCCTCGTCCTGTCTGGCGCGATCGAAGTCCTGCGCCGACCAGATGCGTTCTTCCGGCGTGGCCCAGATGTCGAGGTCGCGCTCGAGGTAACCGAGGACGAGATCCGGGCTCTCGAAGAAGTCCCTGGCGGCGTGCCCCTGGTTCATCTTCAGGCCGATCTCTTCTCTGACGCGAGTCCTCCGGCGAGTGATCGCTTCGTCGAGTTGAGCGAACCTCTCCCTGGCGCGATCTTCGGCGGTCTGGCTATCCATGGCCACATCCCCATCCGGGGCGATGGCGTATGCGTCGAAGGTCTGGCTCGACCACTTCTCGAGCTGCTCCAGCAGATAACCTGCGATCGCGCGGTCACGACCCCAGATCTTCCACCAGGGCCGGTTGGTTTTTGCGAGCGCGAGCAGCCCGCTGTAGATCTCGAACAGCGGGTCCCACTTGTTCGAGGTGCTCTCGAAGGCTGTGTGCAGAGGCTCTCCGAGCAACCTTCCGAGGTTGCTCAGTTTTTGTTCGAGCACGGATGGGGTCAAGCTCATCGAACCGCGCGAGAGCGCGCTCTGTTCTTCGCTCAGGTCGGTCAGGATCGCCATGGCGAGCATCCTCGCGCTCGCGATCTCGTGACCTTCGAATTCGCCATCCTGTTGAAGCAGCCAGTTGAGGCGATCGAGCTTGGTCTCGAAGGGGAGGGCGAGGAGCACGCCGTAGCGGTTGCGATCCGAGAGGATGAACGCGCGAGCGTTCATCACGGTCTCGTCTGCCTGTAACACGATCGCGGCGCTGGTCTCGGTGTTGAGCGTGCGTCGCACCTGCACATGCCCGAGCTCCCAGCGCGGGAAAACGAGCCAGCTCCGGCCATCCTGCTTTGCCTCGTCCTCCTCGTGTTCGACGAGCACGTAGCGTCGGTTGGGGTGCATCTCGACGAGCTCGTTCATCAGCGCCACGCTGCGCTTTCGCATCATCTTCGTGCGCTTTGCCGCATCCGGCGTCGAGAAGAAGGTCCAGTCATGCACCTTCACCTCGTCCCAGTGCGTGGTGATGTCTTCCTTGAAGAGCTCGGTGACAAACGGGCCGCCGGTCTTCTCTTCCTTCTCGAGGAACCTGTCGAAGTCCGGGAAGTCATCTCCAGCGCGGCGCATATCCGAGGTCGGCTCGAGCAGTTGTCTGGCCTCGAACTGCGGCGAACCGACGACGAACATGTGAGTGTTGTTTGCGGTGGCGCCCTCGCGGAAGTCGCGCCCGAGCACGTAATCTGTGGGCAGGTCCGAGTCGTCCGTACCGCGAGGTTGAAAGTGCTGGTTCAGGACGAGCGCGACCTTATCCTCGAGGTGCACCTTGAGGTTTGTGCCATCCTCCAGGTCACGCTGTTGATCGAAGTGTCCGTAGCGCGCCAGGCTCCAGTGATCGACGCCGAGCCCGAGCTGATCTTCCAGCAACTCCACCCACGCAAGATACCCCTCGCGCGTGGTGTTGTTGTTCGTCACCAGGATGATGCGCGAGTCCGGGCGGTAGTGGTACGCGGGTTCTGCGCGAAACGTCGCTTCGCGTCTTTGAGCGAGGCGCCAGACGCCGGGCTCTCCGAACTCCTCGATCCAGAGCGACGCGCGCAACGTCGCGCCGACATATGCCTCGACATCCTCCTTGAACCCGAACATCGCGCCCGGATGAACCACCGTGTGCGAGTCGATGTTCGGGATGAGCTGGAAGTATCCATCGAAACCTTCCATCTCGCCGCCGAGATCGATCTCCTCTCCTTCCATGTCGTAGAGCACCAAGCTCTCGATCCCGACGTCGCCTCCGATGCATTCGATCTGAACGCCGACCTTTCGCTGGCGCTCGGCTTCATGCCCGATCGGCTTGTGCGAGATATTGCCAACGTCGAACACCAGCCTCGTGCGCTCGCCAGGCGCCAGCGAGCGCAGGCCAACGAGCCCGCTGCGATTCTCGACCGGGAACCTCGCCACGAGCGTGCGCGTGAGCGTGACGTTGGTGTAGCGCCGCTGATACGGGTTTTGTCGCTCGGGGATGCCTTCAGCCTGTGGTCCGAGCTGGAGGGCGACAGGTTGGATCTCCTCGCGAATAACAAGCGGCTCGCCAGCCTCCTCGATCCGAGGACGCGCGATCACGAAACGGAGCGAGCCTTCGACGCTCACCTCACCGCCAGGAGGGATGCTCTCCTGAATAAACAACTCGTCTGTGGGGATCGGGTGCGCCCAGCTCCCCGGTTGCAACACGAGGCGGATGCGTTGGTGTGGAGGGGTCGGCATCGAGCCACGATTTCGAAGCAGCAAGTGCTTGACGTGCACGACCTCGCCGAACTCGAAGATGCCATCCACATCCTCGAAGTCATCCTCGAACAGCTCGAAGTCACGCAGCTCCAGATCATAGCGGTTGGGGTAGGTCAGGATCTGACCATCCTGCATCGCCACGCGCAGCTCGAAGACGCCGGGAGCGCCATCACGACCGTCATGGAGGGGAGTGCTGGGGGACCAACCTCGAGAACCGCTGCGGCCGCTGGAGCCTCCGGGGTTGGAGTGGTGAGTGGTGCGCGTTTGCCTGTTGCCGTTGGAGTCGGTGTAGCTCTCGGACTCGGTCCAGCTGTAGGAGCTGCCGCCAGAACCTCCCGAACCTCCCGAGCCTCCGCTGCCATGAAAGCCGCGTTTTCCGCCCTTGCCGCCCTGAACGAGCGCGCCCGGGGCCTGCGCGGATGCCACCGCCATAAACAGGAACATGTCCTGCTCTGCCGCGGTCACGCGGCAATGCCCGCCATCGCCTCCGCGAGCGCCGTGGCTGCCGTGGCCGCCATCACCGCCGTCGCCGCCCGGACCTCCATTACCACCGCTGGAGTGTCGCGTCGCGTCGCGGCCTCTCGAGCCCGTCGCGCCATCGCCACCGTCTCCGCCCACGCCGCCAGCGCCGCCCGATCCTCCGTTGGACTGCACGCGCACAAACCCCAGCATGTCTGCGCGCACGGTGCGATCGAGTCGTGAAGGGGGGCGGTTGTTGGGTTGCGCGGCGCCCTGAACGAGCAGCTCTCCGATGGAGAGCTGTGGCGTGGTCACCCACGAGCTCAGGGTGACATCGCAACGTCCACCCGCTTCTCCGGGGGTCGCCGCCGAGGCGTTTCCACCATCGGAGCCATCCTGACCAGAGAACGTCCCGTTGCTACCGCGGTGACCATCCACGCCATTCGCGCCGCGTCGGCCGCTGGCGATAAACTGCAGATCGATATGCTGCTGGGCCATGATGCTGTTTGCCTCGAGGCGTATGAGCAGAGGATTCAGGTCTCTGGCGTATGTTCGGATGCCTGACGAACGAGTTGGTCGAGGCAAGCGTCGATGATCCAGTGGAGGTGCTCTCGGCGCTCCTCGATGGCATCTTCGCTAAATGGATCTTCGCCCCACACCGACTCCACCGCGGGCGTGTAGGTGAAGTAGTTGACCACCGCCGCGGAGATGGTGATGAAGAAGTGTCTCGCGGCGAGCGCGCCTTCGTCGGGCGCGACCTCGCCGAGGATGCTTCGCGTCCAGCCGAGCAGGGGGCCGTGCGCGCGCTGGATGAGGTGCAGGTGGCGCGAGTTGCCGCTCAGAATACCCATCACGAGTCGCGCGTAGTGCGTGTTGCCCTGGATGAAGTCGAGGTAGACGTCGATGACGTGGTGAAACTTCTCTCTGGCCGAGCCAGGTTCCTGCGCCGCGCTCTCGAGCATTCCTCTGTGCGCCGCGTAGTAACGATCGAGGACCTTCTCGAAGAGCTCCTCCTTGGAGTTGTGGTGGTAGAAGACGAGCGCCTTGTTGACGTCGGCTTCTTCTGCCACATCGCGCATGCTGACGCCGTCGAAGCCGCGGTCGCAAAAGAGCTTGTCTGCGGCGAGGAGGATGCGTGTCGCGGTGTCGATCTTCTTTTCTTCTGGGGCAGTGGCGCTCATGGTATCTCGTGATTTCGGCATCTCTGTGTCGAGACGCGCTCGCTGGTAAGTTTTGCTGGCGTAGCGTCTCATGGTATCTCATGATGTTCACGATGAGATCCAGCGCCAACCGAGGAGGGATTCGTAACATCCCTCATTTATCACCTACAAGTTTGAATGCCGCGGTGGGTTGGTATCGCGATGCCCGAGGGGACACATGGAAGAGCTCGATCAGGTTCGCTTAAATTTCAGCCCCACGACACTCAACGCACTCAACATCATTATCGGTCTGATCATGTTCGGGGTCGCCCTCGACTTGAAACTCGCCGATTTCAAGATCGCGTTGAGCAGACCGCGAGCGTTCCTTATTGGCGTCGTCTGCCAGTTCTTGCTCTTGCCCGCGATGGCCTTCCTGATGGCAAAGCTCGTGGCGCCCAGCCCGAGCATCGCGCTCGGCATGCTCATGGTCGCCGCGTGCCCTGGTGGCAATATCTCGAACTTTACTACCAACTTCGCCAAGGGCTCCACGGCGCTCTCCGTCTGCATGACGGCGGTGTCGACGACCGCCGCTATTTTCATGACGCCGTTCAACGTCACCTTCTGGGGCGGGCTCGATCCTGAAACCGCGGCCGTGATCGATGGCTTCGCGCTCGATCCATTCGATGTGTTTTTGACCGTGATGATCGTGCTCGGGATCCCTCTCGGGCTCGGGTTGTTTACCTCCGAGAAGTTCCCCAACCTCGCCGCGAAGCTGCGTAAGCCCTTCAAGGTCGGGTCGCTGGTGTTCTTCTTCGCGCTGGTGGTGATCGCGTTCGCCTCGAACTTCGAGCACTTCCTGAGCTTTATCGGGATCATCTTCCTCCCGGTGGCCGCGCTCAACGCGGCCGCCTTCGCCCTGGGTTACGGGGCTTCGAGGCTGTTCAAGCTGTCTCAGAAGGAATCCCGCGCGGTCGCCATCGAGATCGGTATCCAGAACTCCGGGCTCGGTCTGGTGCTGACCTTCGCGCACTTCGACGCGCTCGGAGGTATGGCCGCCGTCGCCGCGTGGTGGGGCATCTGGCACATCATCTCGGGACTCTCGTTGGGGTATTACTGGTCGCGTCGCGAGCCTGATGTCGGCAAGTCCGGCAGCAATGATGGCGAACCTCCCGCGGACGCCACCCCCGACGTCGCTCCTGCCTGAACGCACGAGGTGCGTATGATTTCTCCACGTATTCTTTGGGGCGTGGTCTCACTGGCTGGCGCTTGCCTGCTCTCGGGCTGTGCGACCTCGCCAGCCGAGAAGCCACGCCCACAAGACGACGCTTCGTCTTCGACGCCTGATATCAGAGCAGCCGCCGAGCTTCCCGAGTATCCTCTCGTCCAGGCTGATGACGTGCTCTTTTTGGATGACGCGCTCCCTGCTGACGCGGCGATCTTCTTTGTCCTCGAAGATCGCTCCTTTCTTGCTGTCGGTGGCGAGGAGCATCCCATCGAACTCAGGGGGCCAAAAAGCGAAGGCGAAGGCCGTGGTTCGTGGGCTTATTATCACCGCAACAAGAAGGCGCTGAGCGAGGCGTACAAATCCCTCGGGCTCGAGACAGGCTCACCAGAGAAGCCCGAGAGTGATAAGGGCAGCACGAAGACGCTCTACTTTTGGTTCACCCCGGGGGCCCGCTACGAGGATATGGAATTGGTCATCAGGGCCGCGCTCTACACCGGCCTCAAGGTTCGCATTCTTGGCCAGAAGAGTAGCGGCGAGGTTGGCGTTTTGCGTTTCGTCGGTCTGTGGGAACCAGGTTTTAAGAACGAGCTTGGGTGTCGTTTCCTGCGACTCTACACGGATGGCAACTCGGTTTGCCTCATGCATCAGAAGGACCAGTTCACGTCCACCGTGTCGATCAATCCAAATTCGCGAGAAAATTCGCGAGAAATGACCCTCGCGGAGCATCGGGCTTTGATGTCGAGCGGGGTCCTCGATACGCTTTGCCCTCGGCTCGATATCTTCCCCATGGCAAGTGTAAACGCCGCCACGATCATGAGCTTCGCGTCGAGTTATTCGCCGGTCCTTAAGGCAGAGTCGCGAATCTCGTTGTTCATGTTTAGGGGGGAGTCGTCACCGGGAGCGGTGACGAGTGTGGTATGTGAAGCGGATGCTCACATGGACTTTTCTTCGCTCGTGACCTCGCCATAGAGCGAGTTGAAGAGATGGAGTTTTGCGTGTAGCGACAGTTTTGCAGATCGCGTGAACAAGCCCCCCGCGAGAGGTTTAGCAGAACGTGTGACAAGCCCCCCGCGCCTTCGGCGCTGCCCCCCGGAGTGGGGCGATCTCGTGGCTTCTCGAGCGTTGGTGTTTTGCGTCTTGGAGCTTCGAGTGTAGCGATGAGTTTTGCCATGGCGCCCTTTTGCAAAACTCATCGCCAATATCCAAGCGCGAGTTTCCCCACTGGCGCAGCCGGGGGGGACAAAACACGCCGTTTCACCTGCGCTAACGCATCGTGGTTCGAAGGGGGCGAAACCGCTTCACCATGGCAGGCGTGTTTCGGGGGGGGCCGGAGTTCGAATATCTTCAACACCCTCATAAAGCGAGTCAGCCAAAAATCCCTGACGGGATTTTTGGCTGACTGCGAGGTTTTCAGCGCGCGCCCCATTGGGCGGTATACTTGATGGCGATAAAGGCGTTGGGGCGATCGGTCGGGTGATCGATCCAGTAGCCGCCGAGCGCGAGCAGGCTCATCTTGGTGCGCGGGGTCCAGCGCTGAGGCAGTCCCCAGATCCCGATGGCAGCCAGTTGGTGTGAGTCCACGTCGCTCTTTCCTGTGAACATGCGCTCGTAACGCAGCGCCGTCAGGACGTAGCTGTCCTCGCCGGTGTAGGGCAGGTAGCCGAGCAGCGGGCGAAGGTACCAGATGGTGTCCGAGGGCTCGACGATGGTGTCGTAGTAGGGCTCGTAATACACCTGGTTGATGGGCGCCGACATCACGCGCATATACACGTTCTGGATGTCGAAGGTGGCCACGAACTTGCCGACCTTGATCCTCGGTGTCGCCGAGGATTGCACGATCAAGACGCCGCCGGAGACGCCTTCACCCTCATCGGCCGCGGCGCTGAAGTCCTCGATCTCCCAGCTCGGGTTGACCGGATCTTCTGGCTCGAAGAGGAAGCCAAAGGTGCCGAAGTACTGCGAGTACTGCGCCGAGAAGCGAAGCTGCAATATCGACAGTGGGACGGCCTCGACGTAGAGCCCTGGCCGAAAATACGCGGGGCTGACGATCGTCCACGTGCCCGCTTCGATGTAAGTGTTTTTGAGCAGCAGCGAGTCGGAGTCGCTCAACTTCAGTCGATAGCCGAGGTTGTTAAAGAGCGAGAGCCCGATGGGCTGGTAGCGCATCGCGAACTCGAGCTGTGCGCGAGGTCCGCTCTCGACGGCCATCGCGTTGCTGGAGGTGAGGAGCATCGAGGTGAGCATGACGAGCAGCGCGCAAAGAAATGCGCTGCACGAACGACGAGAGCGAGCGCCGTGTTTGTGGGGCATACAAAAACTCCATGCGGGTCATGGTCGAGGCGAAGGATAACCCGGAAGTGACAGTCGTTTTGAATAACGGCTGTCAGCATATGCCACGCTCACGGTTTGTGACAAGCGCGTTACACCATCAGATGCGCCCCAGCTTCTTTAACGCGTAGAGCGCGCCCGAGATGTGGGTCGCGAAGGCGACAAAGTAGAGCGCCGTGGGGAGCGTCAGCTCGGGCTTGATGAACTTGAGCATGAAGAGCGCGATCAGGCCGATCCAACCCGCCAGGCTCACGCCAAAGCCGATGGCGACCTTCCTCCTCCATGTGCCCCCTTCCTCGAGGCCGAGCACCCAGGTCTGCGCCATCCTCGCCAGCGTCAGGATCAGCAAACAGGCCATCACCAACCCTAACGTCACGTACTCCCACCCTGGCGCCTGCGTCGACCAGAGCGAGGGGCCAAAGCCGAGCAGTGAGATGCTCGCGGCGAGCTCTACTGTGATGCCGATAGCGAGCGCGTTGCGTGTGCGTGTGAGGGCTTTCATGGGCAGCTCGTGGTGATGGGGTGATGATAACCTTTAGGGAAACCAGCCAGCAGAGCGCGTTCTTCCGCCAAACCGTCGCATCCATTGTACAGAGCATGAGGCGTTGTATGAAGCGTTGCCCACAAGCGCGCTCCATTGTAAGTCTTCGCCTGTCCGTTTCTCTGCCACACGAGGTCTTTTAAAGATGGCTGCTACTGCACTCAGCGTGAATTTGAACAAGGTCGCCCTGGTACGTAACTCTCGTGAGAACGTGATCCCGAGCGTGGTCCGCGCCGCAGAGATCTGCATCGCCGCAGGTTGCCAGGGGATCACCGTGCACCCGAGGCCCGACCAACGCCACGTCCGGCCACACGATGTCGAGCAGCTCGCCGAGCTGCTCGAGGATCACCCCGAGATCGAATACAACATCGAGGGCAACCCATTCGCAGGGCCTGAGTCCAATGGCTACCCCGGCTGGATGAAGCTGGTCGAGATGACGAGACCTCATCAGGCCACGCTCGTCCCCGACTCTCCCGATCAGCTCACCAGCGATCATGGCTGGGATATCGAGAAGAACGCCGAGCGCCTGAGGCCGATTATCGATCAACTGCGCTCCTGGGATGCGCGCGTCAGCCTCTTTGTCGATCCTTCCCCCGAGGGGCTCGAGCTCGCGGCAAAGCTCGGCGTCGCTCGCGTCGAGCTCTACACCGGACCCTACGCCGAAGCTTTCGAGGCAGGCGATGAGGATGTTCTGGATAAGATCCTCGCCGGATACACCAGGACCGGAGAAGAGGCGCTAAAGGCTGGCCTGGAGCTCAACGCAGGTCATGACTTGAACCGCGAGAACCTCCCGATGCTGCTCGCCGCCGTGCCTGGCATCGCCGAGGTCTCGATCGGCCACGCGCTCATCGCCGATGCCCTCGAGATGGGCTACGACGCGACGATCCGAGCTTACCTCGATGTTATCGCTGGCGCCTGAACCCCCGCTCGCAAAAGATGGGCGCGAAAGAGGGGCGCCGGGTTGGTGAAGCCAACCCGGCGCCCCTCTGCGAGTTCGAGGTCGTCTGTATCAGTGCTCCGAGCCATCCACGGGATCTGACCACACCGCCAACTCGTACCCGTTCGGGTCGATAAAGTGGAAACGGCGTCCTCCCGGAAAGTCGAAGATCTCTTTCTCGATCGCGCCGCCGTGCTCTCGCACGAGGTCGAGCGTCTTCTCCAGGTCGAGCGCGTACAGAATCACCAGCGGTCCACCTGAAGGGTAGACCTCTTCGCTCAGGGCGAAGCCGCCATCGAGGCGGCCATCGTTAAAGCTCAGGTAGGCATCTCCCCACTCCTGAAAGCTCCACCCGAAGATGCCCTCGTAGAAGGCGCGCGTTTTCGCGAGGTCGAGCACTGGGAACTCGATGTAATCGATGCGGCGGTCGTGTTCGGGGCGCTCACTCATCACAATCTCCTCTTGTTGGTATTCATTTGTTCAGTGCGCGCGGCACATCTACCACAAGCGAGGTGTGTGAGGAAGCCAGAGGAGGGCGTCACTCCATCGGGAAATACTCGGTGATCGGGTGGATGTCGTCGTCCTCGAAGTGGAAGATCTCGTCATACTGATAGTAGATCGAAGCCGTGTCATTCACCCTCACGAAGACTCGGCGCAGGTAACCATCTTCATCGTGTTCGATGTAGGCGCTCGCTGTGTAATGCGCCATCAGATCGCGGCAGTCGCGCTCGGGGAAGTCGCCCTGATAGTCATCGAAGATGTTGTAATAGTTTAGCTCCTCCCTGTACCACTCCTCGTACTCGAGCGCCCACTCGTCATCTTCATCGCCGAAACCTTCCTCCATATCGAGGGCGATGATCTGATCGCTCGCGCGCACATGATCGCGCATGCGGTCTGATTCATCAGACCACAGCGACGGCGCAGCGAGCTCCGAGAGCTCGCTGTGAACCTCGCGCTGGCGAGCGCGCTGTGAGAGGAGCTGGGTCGCGTATGCCGTCGCGTAATCTTTGGCGTGGTTGGGGAAGGCGTCGAGGATCTCTTGGAGCAACTCCGCGGCCACATCGACCTCGATATGGCGCGCGTGCATCAGCGAGCGCAGGTTGCCCCAGAGCTTGACGATGTCAGCTTCTGACGCGGTGTATCGCGTGTCATCAGGACGATTCAGGAGTGGTGCGGTTGCCATGATCTACTCTCGAAAACAACAAGGGCGGTGACACTCTGAATGTGCCACCGCCCTCGCGTTCTCGGAAGAACGTCTATGATCGCCTTACGAGCGATTTGTTTTTCTATCACTGCTGCGCTGGAGGAACATCCAGATCGACCCAGAGCGGGCAGTGGTCGGAGAGCTTCTTGTACTCTGCCTCGAAGTCCGTCTCCTGGAAGACGAGCTGCGCCGAGTCCACGAGCCAGGGGAGGTTGTTTGGCTCGAGGAAGATGTGGTCGATGAATTCGCTAAACATCCCATTCCAGCAAGGGGTGTTGCCAGGGGCGATCGAGCGCGAGAGGTCCGCCCTGGCGGGCATCGCGTCATCGATCTCTAACCACGCCTCGTCATCCTCGGTCATGAAGCGGTTGAAATCACCGATCACCATATAGGGCGTGTCTTCCTCGGCGCGGGCGTCGATCCATTCCTCGAGCGCGGTGATTTGCGTGAAGAACGTCGCGCATCCCCCGAGCTCGTTGCCGTAGTAGCAATCGGCCTTCATATGCACGACGAGCATGCGGAGCGAGTCATAGCCCGGTTTGCTCAACGTGACGTCGAGGCCCTTACGAAGGTTGGGGTTTCCCGCCTGGAGTGATTCCACATCCGGGTGGCGCTCGATGTTCCAACCCGCATCATTGGCAAGCGCGATGCAGACGTTTTGCCGGGAGTTGCGATCCTCACACTGGACCTCCCAGGCGTCTTCGGGGAAGAGCGTCCTCGCGCCCTCGACGCCATGGATCTCCTGGAGCGCGACCACATCCGCGCCGAGCGCGTCCACGTAGCCCGCGAGGCGCTCGTAATCACTGGCGACGCGGCCTGATTCATCGGCTTCCTCTGGAGTGTCCAGGTAGAAGATGTTCCAGGTGGCGAGCCGCAAGCGCGTCGGCTCGGTCGGCGGCTCGACGTTCATGTCTTCTTGCTCCATGTCCAGCGCGGCGTCTGGCATGTCCATCCCATCGGGTCCCATATCCTCGGGAGGTGACGCCATGTCATCGCCCGTCATGTCTGGCGAGTCGCCCTGGTCGGGAGTCTGCGCTGCCATATCCTGGTCGGAGGACATATCGGTGACCGCTCCGGCCATGTCATCTTTCTGGGAGGACATATCCTCGCCAGTCTCCGAAGGTGAGGAGCAGCCAGCGAGTACGAGGAGGAGCGTGGTGAAGAGGAGAGAGCTCTTGCGTGTCATAAGCATGTCTTTTTCGGTCGGTTCGCGGCGATGGAGAATGCTTGCCGCGTCGGTGGTTGCTCCACCGAAGGAGGAGTTCGGGAGCATGCCGGGCGAGGAGATCGATTGCAACCATGAATCTATTTGAATGCGATTGCCTTTATTGATGCCTTTTTATGAGAGGTTGGAGTTTTGCGTGTAGCGACAGTTTTGCAGCGTGCGAGAACAAGCCCCCCGCGCCTTCGGCGCTGCCCCCGCGAGAGGTTTAGCAGAACGTGTAACAAGCCCCCCGCGCCTTCGGCGCTGCCCCCCGGAGTGGGGCGATCCCGTGGCATCTTCAACGTTGGTGTTTTGCGCCGGGCGCTTCGAGATCTGCA
>Ga0208061_100286_pt1 | contig 15542 bp, 11 predicted proteins | sample DeeseametaMP0555_FD_184209 | JGI IMG/M metagenome (GOLD analysis project Ga0208061, IMG submission 184209) | Marine microbial communities from the Deep Atlantic Ocean - MP0555 (SPAdes) | ecosystem: Environmental > Aquatic > Marine > Oceanic | place: South Atlantic Ocean | collected 2011-01-23 | reverse complement strand
CGCCTCTCTGGCCAGTCCCTGCGCTTCCTCGTCGCCCGACTCGAGCAGTGGTTTTGTCAACCCGCTCAACAGCGGCAACCGCTTGAAGATCTCCTGCACCGGATCGCGCGGCTCGAGCTCCTTGAAGTATGCCCCGTTGGCGTCGAGCAAGAGGAAGCTCCCCTCGTCCATCATGATCGCGGCGGGCTGGTGCTCGACCACGGTCATGGTCACATGCCCTGGCAACTTCCGGGTCACCTTCGCGCTCGACACCCAGGGGTGCTCCTCGAGCCTGGCGGCGACATGCTGGAGATCGATGTCGAAGATGTTCACACCGGGAGCGATGCCGCCCTGCGTGAGGAGCTCCTCGCGATCGACGAACTTCGCGCCCTCGATCTCGATGGTCTTGATGTTGAAGTAGGGGCTCGACACCGTGTGCAGGTAGCCATGGTAGACGGTGTAGGGGAGCCCGATGGCGATGATGACAAGCAAGAGGGTCGGCCCGACGCGCGTGCCCAGCGAGGACACGCGCGCTTTCAGATCGCGCGCGCGCTCGGCGAGGCTTGCCTGCCGACGGTTCCCCTTGCGCTCTCGTTTGTTGCTTCCCAATCCCATGGGGGCTTCCTCTTCCTTGAGTCCATCCCGGCCACCGCCTCCAAAAAGCGGGGGCGCCTTCTCGCACATGCTCGTTGCGTTGGCAAACCACATCCTTGTGGTAGACGCCATTCACAACAAAAAGGTCACTATTTCTTTGCTCCAGCCGCGCGACGCTCGACCTCATCGGTCGATGCCGAGCAGAGCATCAGGTCCGCGAAATCCGCGAACGAGATCCCGTGTGATGCGGCGAGCTTTGGCACGAGGCTCGTCGCCGTCATCCCGGGGATCGTGTTGACTTCGAGCACCGCCAGGTGCTCGGAGGCCGCGTCCACGCCCATCACATCCACGCGCCCCACCCCGCGACATCCGAGCGCGCGCCACGCCTGTAGCGCCAACGTCTCGATGCGTCCTGCCAAATCCTTATCCTCGACGCGCACGTACGAGGTTTGGTCGGACTCGTACTTGGCGTGGTAGTCGTAGAAGCCTTGCGCGGGCGTGATGTTGATCACGCCGAGGCACGTATCACCGAAGAAGCCGACCGAGTACTCGGGGCCTTCGAGAAACGCCTCGAGCACCGCCGAGGTCGCCTTGCCATCGTCGATAAGACCGGCGATATCCGCCAGCGCAGCGGAGGCATCCGCGCCCGCCTCGAGGATGTGCACGCCGACGCTCGAGCCAGAATCATTGGGCTTGAGGACATGCTTCTTGCCGACCAGATCGCAGCGCTCGAGCGCTGCGGCATATGCTGTGGGCTCGAGCTCCTTTCGACTCAACGCGCAACCGGGCGCGAGCGCCACGCCAGCGTCCTTCATGACGACCTTGGCGCGGTGCTTGTCCATGGCGAGCGCGCTGGCGAGGACGCCGGAGCCGGAGTACGGGATGCGGAGCACCTCGAGCAAACCTTGCACGGTGCCATCCTCGCCATCGCCGTGCATCCCGAGCAACACCGCCGAGGGCATATCCTCGACGAGCGCGCCGAGATCCTCGGGCATGTCGTATTCGGTGACCTCGTGGCCAGCGTCGCGCAATGCGTTGGCGAGCGCGGTGCCCGTCTTGAGGCTGATGGCGCGCTCGCTTCCGCGGCCACCGTAGAGGACGCCGACGCTCTCGCCGGCGAAACGCGTGCGGTCGATATGCTCAAGCATCCTCGCCCTCCCCCTGGTCATCTCCCTCGCTCAATTCGCGCTCGATGCGCGCGAGCTCTCGGAAGCCGTCAAAACCAACGAACCGCACCTCTGGGGTGAGTTCGACGCCAAAGTCGCGGCGCACGCGCACCCTGGCGAGCGCCATGAGCCAGAGGAAGTCAGCCGCGCTGGCCCCGTCCTCGTTGATAAAAAAGTTCGCGTGCAAATCGGAGACCCTGGCGCCGCCGCGCGCCGTCCCCTTGAGACCGACCGCCTCGATCAGGCGCCCGGCGTAATCCCCAGGAGGGTTTGCGAACGTGGAGCCGACGCTGGCGAGCTTGTAAGGCTGCGTGCGATTGCGACGCTCCTTATCATCCTTTGCTGCCTGTGACGCCGCCTCGACATCGCCCTTCGAGAGCGCGATGGTGCCATCGACGACGAGCGCGCCCTCGGGCAAGGTCGCGTGACGATAACGCATCTCCAGTTGCTCGGGCGTCATCACCGCGGTCTTCCAGGTGTTCGTCGAGGCATCGGGAATCAATAGCGTGATCGAGGTGAGCACCGAGGAGAGCTCGGCCTCCTTCGTGCCCGCGTTCATCACCACCGCGCCCCCAAACGTGCCGGGGATGAGCACCAAAAACTCGGCGCCCACCAACCCCTTGGCCAGGACCCCTCGCACCAGGTGCGCGTTAATCGCGCCAGCGCCTACGCGCACGTGCGTCACGCCCTCTTTATCGTTACTTGGAGCGTCGAGGATCTCCCAGCTCGCCAACTCACCGCTCATGCGGATCGTGATCCCGCGCAATCCCTCGTCGGGAAAGAGCGTATTCGAGCCGAGCCCGACCACATGGATCGGCAGGTCGTGGTCCGTGGCGATCTCGCACACCGCGATCAACTCCTCCAACGAGGTTGGCTCTACCCAGTGATCCGCCTCGCCGCCGATGCGCAAGCTGGAGCGTCGCGCGAGCGACTCCCCATGGCGCACACGTCCCCCGAGCAGCGCGTCGAGCGCGAGCATCACGGGGTCTGTATCTAGCGTGGAGGCGGCCATGAATAACTCGTTTCAGCGGAGACGATCGATACCCCTGCGGCGCACACGTGGGGCCGCAGAGGTCGAAACCTAAAGGACTACTTTAATGTTTACAAACCAACTTTAGGAAGGTCCGTATTTGCACTTACCGGGTCATCATACACGAGCAAAAAAGGTCCGCAAGGATGAATCTCGACGCTGGAGCGGCATCGCTCTCGAAGGCATAAAATCGACAGGTGAGGCAGATCAAAGTTTTCCACAGCAACACTGAACACATGTTACCTTTCTGTGGAAAACTATAATTGATTTCTGCCGACATATTACCTTTTTGACTCACCTGCTCGCGGAGCCATGAGCGCGACCGATCACTTCTTCATCAGCGCCAGGCACTCGCGCGCGATCTGCTCGCCGGCCTCGGGCCTCCCGAGCGCTCTGGCGCGCGTGGCCATGTTGGCGAGTGATTCCGGGTTCTGGATCAGCCCTTCGAGCAGGCGCTGGAGCCTGCTTGTCTCGAGGTCTGATTGCGGGACCATCACGCCAGCGCCCTGCTCGGTGAGCGCGAGCGCGTTGCTTGTTTGATGGTCGTCAGCCGCGCCCGGGAACGGGATGTAAATGGCGGGGAGGCCGAAGGCGAGCACCTCGGCGATGGTCGTCGCGCCCGCGCGGCAGATCATCAGGTGCGTGTCCTCGTAGGCGCTGGCCATATCTTCGATGAACTCGACGACCTCGACCTCGCCGGCAAAGTTTGGCGCGCCCTCCTCACCGCCAAAGTAAACCTCGCGCGCGAGGTCGCCGTTCTGCTTGCCGATCTGGTGCGTGACCTTCAGGCCCTTCGCGAGCTCTCCGAGGTCACACAGTGCGCCAGGGATCTGCTGGTTGAGCGCGAGCGAACCTCCGCTCCCACCCAACACCATGATCTTGAGCTTCTCGCCGGGCTTTGGCGCCTTGTAGGTAAAGGAGTTCGCGCGATCGAGCAGATCGCGCCGGAGCGGGTTGCCGACGACCTCGACGCTGCTTCCTGGGAAGAAGCCCTTGCTCTCCTCGTAGGTCAAAAAAGCGCGCTTGACGACCTTGCCAAGCGCGCGATTGGTGACTCCGGGGACGCTGTTTTGCTCGAGCAGCACGGTGGGAACGCCCATCACCGCCGCGCACATCGTGAAGGGGCCGGCGGCATAACCTCCCACGCTCACCACGAGCGAGGGCTTTAGCTTTCTGACAAGCGCCATCGCCTCGAGCCCAGCCACGGGGAGCTTGAGCGCCCCCTTGAGCTTGCCGATGCCGCCACCTTTTAACCCCTGCACATCCATCAGGTCGAGCTGGTAGCCGAGCCTCGGAATCACTCGGGACTCGATCCCCCTCTCGGTGCCGACAAAGCTCACCTCGATGTCCTCTCCGAGCCGTCCGATTTCTTCGGCCACGGCCACGCCAGGGAAGAGATGCCCTCCCGTCCCACCTCCTGCGATCACGACTCGTCTAGACATCTCCACTCCACGCTCTCTTGTCTTTTGCTGGCGACCTGGCCGCCATCTTTTTTGGTTGCGATCGAAACTTTGACCCGCGCAACGTGGCGCCAATCAGAAGTTTCCAATCAATCGTCGAAGCGATCGCGAAGATCCTCCCTGCGTCGAAGGATCTTGTCACGGCGCTTATCCCAGCGACGCGCGTCGCGCTCCTGCTCGCGCTCCTTGCGGCGTGTCTCCCACATGTCGGGAGCGCCGCGCGAGATGTTGAGCAAGATGCCCGTGGCAAACATCGCCATGATCAGCGAGGACCCGCCAAAGCTCACGAACGGGAGCGTCAGCCCCTTGGTCGGGAGCAACCCGGTGACCACGCAAAGGTTGGCCGTGGCCTGCATCCCGAACATCGTCGTGAGCCCGAAGGCGAGGTACGCGCCGAACTTGTCGTTGGCGTTCATCGCGATCTTGAAGCCTCTCCAGAGAAAGACTCCAAACAAACCTACCAGGACAATCACGCCTAAAATTCCCAACTCCTCGGCGACGATCGTCCCGATGAAGTCGTTCCAGAGCTCGGGCACGTAGCCTAGCTTGCCGGTGCCATTGCCGAGCCCCCTGCCCTCCAGGCCGCCCGAACCGATCGCGATAAGAGATTCACTGATCTGGTAACCGATGCCCTGGCGATAACTCCATGGATCGAGGAAGGCGCGGATGCGGTCCATGCGGTACTCGCTGCTGGAGACCGCGATGTAGGCGCCGAGGACGCCGAGCCCTGCGAACATGCCCAGATAGAAGATGCGCGCGCCCGAGACGAAGATCATGATCATCATCATCGAGAGCAGAATCACCGAGGAGCCAAAGTCAGGCTGCTTCATCAACAGCGCGACCATCAGCCCGATCATAAACAGGTGTGGGATGAAGCCGACGGTAAAGCTCGTCATCTTCTCCCCCTTCTTACTGACCGAATAGGCCAGGTACATCACCGCCACGATCTTTGCGACCTCGGCGGGCTGGAAGGAGAATCCGGCGAGTGAGAACCAACGCTGCGCGCCGTTCTGGACGGTGCCGATGCCGGGGATGAGGACCATCACGAGCATCGCCAGCGTGGCGCCAAAGATCGGATAAATCAGGCGCTTGTACCAGCGGTAATCGACCTTGAGGGCGATGACCATCAGGCCCATGCCGACGACGATCTTCTGGAGCTGGTTGGAGACCAGGTGAAAGTGGTGGGCCATACGCTGCGAGGCCATCACGGCGCTCGCAGAATAGAGCATGACGAGTCCGAAGCCGATCAGGACAAAGACCGTCAGCAGCAACCACATATCCCAGCCGCGCTCTTCAGCCTGTTCGAGCTGCGCGCGGCCAGTGACTTGTTGTGCGAGGCTAGCAAGAACATCAACGCTCATAAGACTTTCAGGCCTCCATGCCTTTTGTCGAACTCGTGACTCTTTTCCCAGGGAGACCTCGCTGCGTCCTTGCTGCGAGAGGCGTCGCCCTGTGGCGTTCTATCTGCGCTTTCCCGGCGACCTTAGCGAATCTTGAGAGACGCCAGCGCCAGCAGCGCGAGGAGGAAGGAGATCACCCAGAAGCGCACGACGATGCGCGTCTCGGGCCAGTCCAACTTCTCGAAGTGGTGGTGGATCGGGGCCATGCGAAAGACCCGCTTTCCGGTCAGTTTGTAGGATGTCGTCTGGATGATCACGCTCGAAGCCTCCACGACGAACAACCCGAAGATGATCAGCGAGAGCAGCTCGTGCTTGGTCACGACGGCCATCGTCCCCAGCGCTCCGCCGAGCGCCAGGCTCCCCACATCGCCCATGAACACGAGCGCGGGGAAGGTGTTGTACCAGAGGAAGCCAAGCCCGGCGCCGATAATAGCGGCGCAGAAGATCGCCAACTCCTGGACACCAGGAACCTTTGGAATCATCAGATAGCGCGCCACGTCGAACTGGTGCAACACGGTCTGTCCGTTGACGACCTCTTCATAGCTCAACACCGTCGCGGATCCATAAGCGAGCGCGAGGAATGTCCCCGCGGCGACAATCACCGGGCCGATCGCCAGGCCATCGAGCCCATCTGTCAGGTTGACGGCGTTGCCCGTCCCCACGATCGCGATGCACATAAACGGGATGTACACGTAGATCGGGAGGTGCATGCTGAATTTTTCGGTGGAGACAAACGGCAGGTAGAGCTGCGTGTCATACTGGAAGGCGTCGTGTGTGAGCAGGAAGTACATCAGGATGCCGGACAGCCCGAACTCGATGAGCAACCTGATCTTCCCGGACAATCCCGCCGAGGACTTGCCCCGAAGCTTCATCGAATCGTCGATAAACCCGACGACGCCAAAGCCGACCGTGATGATCAGGAGCGTGCCGACGTAGGGGTTGCTCAGGTCCGCCCAGAGCAAGGTCGAGACGACCACCGAGAGGACGATGAGCACGCCTCCCATCGTCGGCGTGCCCGCTTTCGAGTAGTGAGACTCGGGCCCTTCGGCGCGAATCACCTGCCCGATCTGGCGCTCCTGCAGCTTGCGGATAAACCACGGGTAGAGGAAGAGGCAGACCATCAGCGAGGTCACCATCGAGGCGATGACGCGAAAGCTGACATAACGGAAGAGGTTGAAGGGAGAGAATGAGTCCTTCAACATGAAGAAGAGTTCGAACAGCATGCTTCGCCACCTGACCTTGGGCGTCCTTGCCACATTTCAAGCACGCGCCGCGCGAGGTTTTCCCTGCGCGTGCGCTCGTTTGCTCTGACAACCGAGGCGGTCGGTGGGTTTAATCCGTAACCCTTATTGACCTACCCCGGACATCCATCCTGGATGATGTCGATGACGCGCTCGAGGCGTGCGCCCCGGCTTGCCTTGAGAAAGACTACACCACGAGTGGCCCGCTCTTCCAGCGCCGATGCGGCAGAAGCGACATCCTTTGCCGCGACGACCTCGAGGCCAGAACGCTCGGAAACCGCGGCCGCCATCGCGTCCGCATAAGCTCCCACGCACACCAATAGGTGGAGACTCTCCTCCCTTGCTATACTACGGGCGATCTCTTGATGGAAGTTTTTTGCCCCTTCGCCAAGCTCGAGCATCTCACCGATGACGGCGACGCGAGGACCGCCGTGTGATTCTTCTAGCGCAGCCTGCCATTGTACGAACGCCTCGAAGCTCGCCATCACACTGGAGGGGTTAGCGTTATAAGCATCATCGAGGAACAACAACTCCCCGACCTGGACCTTGCGCCAGCGACCTCCGGGGACCTCGAGCTTGCTCAATGCCTCGTCGAGCTTCGCGGCGTCGAGCTTCGCGGCCTCGCGCTTTGCCTTCTTGGTCTTCGCCTTCGAGATCTTCGCGTCCCAGAGCGTGGCGAGCGCGGCGGCGAGGTTGGAGGCGTTGTGTTCTCCCATCAGGGGCAAGGTCAGCGTGAGCTCTTCTTCGTGAGCGCGAAGCCAGACCTTCATCCCATCGACCGTCACGCCATCGACGGCGAACTCGAGCGTCGCGCCGCTCCCCTTTGGCCCGAACGTCCAGACGCGGCCAGGATAGTTCTCCGGGATGAGCGCGTCGCGCTCGTGATGAGGCACGACGGCGAGGTTGCCAGCAGACGGGCTGCGAAAGATCTCGCCCTTGCCACGCCGCACGCCATCGAGGCCGCCAAAGCCTTCGATATGGGCGCTGCCAATGGATGTCACCACGCGCCTGCCCGACGGCGCGAAGCGGATCAACTCCGCGATATCTCCCTGACGGTTCGCGCCCATCTCGACAATGATCGTGTCGAAATCCACGGGCATATTGCACAGCGTCAACGGGACGCCGATGTGGTTATTGAGGTTGCCTCGCGTGGCATAGGTCGATCCTTCGGATGCCCACAACGCGCGAAGGATCTCCTTGGTGGTGGTCTTGCCGTTGGAGCCTGTCAGCGCGATTGTCTCGACGCCGCGATGAAACCGAATGACGCGCTCGAAGAGATCTCTGGCGAGCCACTGCAACGCCGCGAGCGTGTCCTCGACCAACACACAGGGGAGCCGCTCGAGCAGCGCTGTATCCGGGAGCTTCGAGACGAGCGCGAGCGATGCGCCAGCGTCCGCTGCCCCCTCCAGGAAATCGTGCGCGTCGAAGCGCTCACCGACGAGGGCAACAAAGAAGTCCCCCTCGGCGATCGAGCGCGTGTCCGAGCTCACGCCGGTCACGAGGCCCTTGCTCTCATCTGGCACTGTGCCATGGAGCACGCCACCGCACATGCGCGCGATCTGAGAGAACGAGAACACCGTGATCAATTTTCTCTGTGTCGAACTCATGTCGTCTCTCTGTTGTCCTGAGGTGCTTGCCGCGAGCGCTCTGCGATCGCGGCGCGCGCGTGCTCCCGGTCGTCGAAGTCGATTCGCCCCGTGGCGAGCTCCTGGTAGGTCTCGTGCCCCTTGCCCGCGATAAGGATCACATCCTCCGGATCGGCATCGAGGATCACGGCCTGAATCGCGGCTGCGCGCGATGTCACTCTGGTGGTTGTCTCGCGAGTGTCCGAGGGAATCCCCTCGAAGATCATGTCGATGATCGCTTCGGGATCTTCACTTCGGGGGTTATCGGATGTGACCGTGATGCGATCCGCGATACGAGCGGCGACCTCTCCCATGAGCGGGCGCTTGCCACGATCCCTGTCTCCACCACAACCAAAGATCGCGTGCAAGTCTCCCGAACAATGCGGTTCGAGCGCGAGCAAGGCGCGCTCGAGCGCATCCGGCGTGTGCGCGTAGTCCACAAACACAGCGGGCTGTCCGCCAGGGTTGACGCGCTCGAGCCTGCCGGGCACACCGCCCAGCGCGTCCAATCCCGCCTGGAGCACATCTTCCATGGAAGATGTGCCAACATCAGCCAGGTGCGCGGCAACGAGCGACGCCGCCAGAGTATTTGCCATATTGAACTCGCCGAGCATCGGAGAGCGAAGCCGCCCTACTCTGCTCCTGTTTGACTGGAACGCGATCCCTTCGAGCGTCTCGCTCGCTTCTAATAAAAATGCGTCGGGGTTCTTCTCTGCGCTCAGGGCGTAGGTCATCACCTCGATGTCAGCGCGATTGCTCTGCAATCGCGCCGCGAGGTTCGCGCCAGCGGCGTCATCGACGTTGATAATCGCCAGACCGCCAGGGCGCAGGTGCTCGAAGAAGAGGCGCTCCTTGGCCTTCCTGTAAGCATCCATGGTGCCATGGAAGTCGAGGTGGTCTTGCGTGAGGTTTGTCCAGATGGCGACATCGAACTGCACGCCGCGCAACCTATGCGTGGCGAGCCCGTGGCTCGAGACCTCCATGACGAGCGTGTCGACGTTATCCTCGACCATGCGGGCGGCGAGTTGCTGGAGGACGAGGCTCTCGGGCGTGGTGTTCGGCGCGGGGATCACGGTACCAGGCCAGCGGTAGTTCACCGTGCCGATGACGCCAACCTGTTTGTCAGCGGCAGCAAGCAACGCTTCGAGGATGAATGAGGTCGTCGTCTTCCCGTTGGTCCCGGTGATTCCGACGAGCTTCAGCGATTCGAGCGGGCGACCATAGAGGAGCGCGCCGATATCACCGAGCACCGCGCGGGTGTCCTCGCAGACAAGCAAAGGAAGGTCTGAGTGGAGCTGCTCGAGGTGAGAGTGCTGGACAAGCGCAGCGGATGCGCCAGCATCCGCTGCGCGCTGCACATAGTCGTGACCATCGACGCTGGCGCCAACCAGCGCGACGAACAAATCACCTGGGGCAACCTTTCGGCTGTCGAACTGCGCGCCGCCGACTTGGACGCTGCCATGGGCAGCGTCCATCAGCGAGAGCGGCGATCGTTCGCCAGGAGGGGTGGTGTCGAGGACGAGCTGTTGAAGAGAGCGCATGGTGCAACTCCAAGGGCGGCTACTTGCTCGAGCCCGGGCCGTTGGAAGGTTCGCTGGCGACAAGGGATGAGTCGCTGGCGGGGAGCAGCTCGAGTTCGATCTTCGAGCCCTCCTGGTAGAACATCCCCGGCTCGGGGCGTTGAGAGACCACCCTGCCCCATCCGTGAACCTCGGGCAAGACGCCAAGACGTCGCGCCTGCAAGATCGCTTGACGCGCGGTCAACCCGCGAAGGTCCGGCATGACGGTCCCCTGCTCGGTGCGGCGCGCGCGAGGATCGTGCAGGACGCGCGCGACGCCAAGGTCCATCACGTCCTCGTCCTCATCAGGTTGTGGGACAGGCTTGACGGGAGGCTTGTCGCTCTCGCTGGCGATCCTGTCTGCGTGGAAGCGCTCCTCGGGAGGAGGAGGCAGAATTCCACGAACAGCGATCGCCTCGCGCGCGATCTTGGTGAACGCGGGCGCGGCGACGACGCCACCGTAGTGAATCGGTTGCGGCTCGTCGATCATGACGCCGATGGCGATCTCGGGCCTTTCTGCGGGGAGGAACCCTACAAACGATGCGATCCACATGTCAGGATCGTAGCGCCTCGTCTTGGGGTTGACCTTTTGCGCGGTGCCGGTCTTGCCTGCGACGGTGAAGTGCTCCATCGCAGCGTTCTTTGCCGTGCCGCCTTCCATCGTGACGAGCGCCATGGCTTGCGCTGCTTGACGCGCGACCTCGGGGCTAGTGATACGACGGATAAGGCGAGGACCAGAGTCGCGGATCACTTGCCCGTCGCGATCGATGACGCGACGCACGAGCTTTGGCTCCATCAGCATCCCGTCGTTTGCGACGGCGGCGATGGCGTTGGTGATTTGCACGGGCGTGGCGGTGAAGCCTTGCCCGAAGGCAATGTTGGCGAACGAAACCTCGGCCCACTTCGAGGCGGGCCACACCAGCCCAGGTTGCTCGCCGCGCAGCCCGAGACCAGTCCTCGAGCCAAATCCAAAGTCCTTGAGATAACTGTAGAGCTTATCCTTGCCGATGGTCTGCGCCATCTTGTAGGCGCAGATGTTGCTCGAGACCTGGACGACCTCGGCAGCGGTCAGCATGTCGTGCGCGTGGGAGTCGCGGATGGAGTAGCGGCCGATCTTGATGCGGCCCCCCTCGCAGTCAAAGCGCGAGTCGAGCGAGACGGTCTTCTCTTGTAAGGCGGCAGCCAGAACCAATGGCTTGACCACCGAGCCAGGCTCGAAGGTGTCGGTCACGGGGCGAAGGCGCCAATCCTTGGAGGAGTGTTCGCGGAAGCGGTTAGGATCAAAGGATGGGGTGTTGGCGAGCGCCAGGATTTCCCCGGTCTGTACGTCGATGGCGACGGCCCATCCTCCCTTTGCGTTGTGTTTCTCGACCTGTTCAGCGAGCGCGTCCTGCGCGACGCGCTGGATGCGCTCGTCGATGGTGAGCTCGATGGTGTTGCCTTCAAAGCTCTCGAACCTCGGCGCCTCTTCGGTGAGGATCATCTTGCCGCGGGCATCTCGTGTGCCCTTGATGCTTGTCTTATCGCCAGCCAGTTGTGGCTCGAACGCGCGCTCCAGGCCCTCGAGGCCGTTGCCATCCACGCCGACGAACCCGAGGATCTGCCCGGCGAGGTCTTGCTGAGGGTAGAAGCGCTTGTGCTCGCTGGTGACGCCGACGCCGCGGATTTTGAGCGCCATGACGGCGGCGGCTTTCTCGGGGTGCACCTGACGCTGGAGCCAGACGAAGGACTTCTTGGGGTTTAGCTTTTTGTAGAGGACATCGCGGTCCATCTCGAGCAGTGGCGCGAGCTTGTTGGCGGCGTCATCGCGATCCTCGAGGTCACGAGGTCTGACGTGAAGGCTCGGGGCCTTGACGGTGACGGCGAGCTCGGTGCCGTTGCGATCGAGGATCGAGCCGCGGCGAGGCTTGAAGGTGATCTCGCGCTCGACGGTGGTTTGGCGCTCGAGGAGGTCTTGCTGCGCGATCGCCTGGAGGTAGTAGACGCGGCCGATGACGGCGCAGAGGGCGAGGGTCAGCAAGCAGGTGATGGCGGTCATCCGCCAGCGAATCCACTTGGAGTGTTCGCGATCGTTCCAGGAAGACATGGCGCCTCGCTCCTTGAGGTTGTCCACGTCACACATCCTTGTGCGACGTCATCGTGCGCGTGCCTCACGCGCTCATAGTATCCTGGCTGCTGTCAGGCCAGGATGTCGAGCATAAACTCGGTTCAGCGAGGCATCTCGAGGGAGGCGTGACGCTCGAGCTTCTCGAGGGCGTCCGCCTTGTTGTCGAGGTGGATGATGGTGACCTGCTCGGGGCGCGTGGGCTCGAGGCCAAAGCGCTGGCGGGCGACCTCGCTCATGCGCTCGGTGCGGCCCTGAACGGCGGCCTCGATCTTGAGCTTCTTGTAATCTTCGGTGAGTTGGCGATGTTCGCGCGTCACTTCAGCGATCTCGTAGCCAGCCTCGGCGATGCGATATTGCGTCTCGACATGCGATAGCAACAGCGCCACGGGCAAAGCCACGACCCCGAGGAGGAAAGTGATGGAAGCGAGATCTCTTGCCAATGAGACCAACCAGTCGCGCATATCGAACACCTTGTCACAACAGCAGTCTCCACATCCACGGTGGATGTAGGAGAACAGGAGCGGATGAAAGAAGCCCCTTCCGTGGAGCTTCGGAAACCTGATGGTGACGAGCATGCCATAGGTCGGCGCGCTGTCGAATTTTTTTACGAATATCGATCACCACGAGGCGATGACTCGTGAGCGCCGCAAGTGGCCGAGAATCAAATGACTTTGGCCACGCGAAGCAACGCGCTTCGAGCTCTCGGGTTGAGCTCGACCTCGCGCTCGGAGGGTCGCAGTGGTTTTCGGGTAATGATCTCGACCATGGAGCGCGCCCCACAGGCGCACATCGGCAACCCTTGAGGGCAAACGCAGTTATTGGCGAGTTCTCTGAACCCCTGCTTGACGATCCGATCCTCGAGGGAGTGGAACGAGATAAAGGCGGCGAAGCCGTCGACCTTGACGACCTCGGGGACCTGCTCGACGGCCCTCTCGAGGTGAGAGAGTTCGTCATTGAGCGCGATACGCAGCGCCTGAAAGACAAGCGTCGCCGGGTTGATCGTCTGCTTTCGGCCGGGTTTGCTGCCGACCGTCGCGACGATGCTGGCGAGCGACGCCGTGTCTGTGATCTTGTCCTCTTGCCAGGCGTCGAGGATGACGCCTGCGAGCCTGCCGGCGTTTTTGAGTTCGCCGTACTTGTTCAAGATCCTGGCGAGTTCGCCGTGAGAGAGCCGCGAGAGCAGCTCCTCGAGCGTTTCGCCATCGGGCCCCATCCTCATATCGAGCGGGCCGCCCTCTCGAAAGGAGAAGCCGCGCGAGCTGTCATCGAGTTGATGAGAGCTGACGCCCGCGTCGACGAGCATGCCGTCGACGCGATCGATCCCGAGTTCTGCGAGGACGCGAGGCGCCTCGGAGTAATTCGCTCTGATGGAGCGAAAGCGATCTCCAAAGCGCTCCAACCGAACGCGCGCGACCTCGTGCGCTTCGGGGTCGCGATCGAGCGCGATGACCCTGGCGCCAGCGTCGAGCAAGGCCTCGGAGTGACCTCCACCACCGAGCGTCCCATCGAGGATGAGCGCGCCAGGAAAAAGATGGAGGTGTTCGAGCACCTCACCGACCATGATCGGCGTGTGATAAGAGGTCGCGTAGGTTGTGAGTGGATCTTGGCTATCGGCCACGATCACCTCGACACGTTGGGGTGGTTTGGCGAGCAATTGAAAAGGGAGGAGAGTGCCCATCCTTGGGCAATCACCAAGAAGCATCTCGACGACCCAGTGAACTTCGTCCTTGAAGACCTTCCCATTGACCCGTCCTTGCGTCTCCGACGCTGACACATGCGTCGGTCTCATCCGTGAGAAAGCCCGGTGTAACCTTAAATCGAACCACGTGACGTCAAGCAAGTGAGGGTGTTTTTCTCCCTGAAAAACTTCACTGCACCGCGTACGTGTTCGTCACCAACTTGTCAAAGACCAAACTTGGCCATGGCATCTGCCAGGGCCTTGGGATCCTCGAGCGCTGCGCTTGTGGCGTCCTGCCAGCGTGCGCTCGACCACAGCTCGATCGTATCGAGCTGCCCGACCCAGACGACCTGTCCGACCAAACCTGCGAAGTCGCGCATCGCTTGCGGTACCAGAAGGCGTCCGTGCCCATCCAGCGTGCATTCGATAGCTCCTGCGACGTAAACACGCTTGAGGCGAATCACGTTCGGGTCAAACTGTGGAAGCTGGCGAATCTTTTCCTCAAAGCGAAGCCACCTATCGTAGGGATAAGCGACGAGGCATTGATGAAATGTCTGCGTCAGTATAATGCGGTCATTCGCGCTCGCGGTGATATCCAGCTCGGCCAGGGTCTCCCTGAACTTTGCTGGAAGGCTCACGCGCCCTTTCGCGTCGATGGAGTGTTGATATTGACCTCGAAACACCAGCGCCCTTCCTGGACTGCCGGCGTCAGGGTCACACAACCACCCACGCCGCTCGTAACGATTGACCTCACCACCTTGGCAATAATCTCGACAGCGACCATCCGTAGTCTTCCCATCTCTGAAATGGTTCGCCGGGCTGGCGATCCACTTCATGGGAATTTGTCCCACAGCCGCCACTATAGGAGGGGGAGGATCGGGCGTCAACCGACAAAACTCATAGCCAATCATTTCCCTTCTTGGCTATTTATGCGCCTCTCAAGCACTTCATGAAGCCCCAAAAAACATTAAACAAACACTTTAACTTCGCCCTCCAAACGCGCCTCAACCCCTCCATTTATCCACGCTTGCGGCGAGTGGGAAAACCATCTCTCGAGAGCCCGAAAGCCCCCCGAACAAACATCTAAAAGACCCGAATCAAACACACAAAAGTGGCAAAAAACCACCAAACCTAAAGTTTTGCTTTAAGAAATTTTCAGCGCATTTTTTTTCCTTTCCTGCCCCTCTTTTTGATTTCGCTCGTTTTCCGATAACTGTTGCCCGCATCCGTGGTGATCATTCCTCACACCCCGCGTTCGAACGCCCCCCGAAAACGCGCCTGCGCCCCCCGAAAACGCGCCTGCGCCCCCCGAAAACGCGCCTGCCATTGTGAACCACCGAGTTCGAGGTCTGGCATTGGCGCCATAGTGTGGGTGAGACGGCGCGTTTTCTGCCCCCCATTTTGCACTTCGTTTAAAATAGGGGGCAAACTTGGCGTTGGGTGCGTGGTTGGTGTTTTGCTCATCGTGACGGTTTTGCAGAATGCGGGGACACGCCCCCCCGCTTCCTCGCTAACGCTCGTCGCTGCCCCCCAGGTTTGGTGGGCTTCTTGGCGAGGATTTGAGCGTCGAGGTTCGCGTGGGCACCCTCATGAAGCTCATTGCAGATCTCGAAGCGCCCCGACGCAAAACACAAACGTCCAAAAAGCCACGAGACCGCCCCACTCCGGGGGGCAGCGCCGAAGGCGCGGGGGGCTTGTCCCCG
>Ga0208061_100284_pt1 | contig 15687 bp, 8 predicted proteins | sample DeeseametaMP0555_FD_184209 | JGI IMG/M metagenome (GOLD analysis project Ga0208061, IMG submission 184209) | Marine microbial communities from the Deep Atlantic Ocean - MP0555 (SPAdes) | ecosystem: Environmental > Aquatic > Marine > Oceanic | place: South Atlantic Ocean | collected 2011-01-23 | reverse complement strand
GAGGGCGAAGTGTTTGCCAAAGTGCCTGGAGACCTGCTCGAGTCGGATCTGCTTCATCAGGCGTTTGCTTTCGCGGACTCGCCACCGAGCTTGGAGTCGAGCTCGTCGAGCTTCGCGATGATGATGGCGACGCGACCGCGCAGGCGCGCATCTTCGCGCTCGAAGTCACGCTCGGACAGCATCCCCTCGTCGACGTCCCTCTCCAGCGCGAGCAGCTCGGAGAGCAAGCCATCGCGCTCCGCCACGAGGCTCGCGCGGAGCTTCTCGAGCGCGGCGCGATCGAGCCCCGATGCCTTCTCCCTGGCGGCGAAGACGAGCACGAGCAGTGCACCGAGCACGCCCATGCCGAGCGCGATCCAGGGCGCAGCAGGGCGCTCGTAGGGGAGGTTGAAGAGTTGGAAGAGGAGCGGTTCGCCAGGTTGCAACTTGGCGCGTTTGGCGTAGAGGAACTCCTTGTCCGGGCGCAATCCGGGGATGTCAAAGCCTGTTCGGATATCCTCGGGCTTGAACCCTGGCGCGCGGATCCCGAGGTTCTCCAACCTCGGGAGCTTGTCCTGGAAGTTGGTCTCGATGGGGACGATCAACTCGAAGTTATCGATGGGAAAGCCGACCGGTTGCTCGTAGACAAAATCGGCGCTCTTGGCGGGCATCGAGTATCGCACCTGCAAGGTGATCGGATCGCCCGGTTGCAACACCCCTTTGAAGAAGACCGTGGAGTTGACCACCTTGGTCTCGCCGTTTGGCGTGTTGGCGTTGATGCCCTGCGCCTTGAGCGGCAGCTCGAGCGGGATGCCGTTCTCGTAGTCAGGATCGGCCAGCAGGCGTGTGTCGAGCGCCAAGTCCCCGTTGACGGTGATGCTCCACATCTGCGTGAAGACGAGGTAATCCTCCCACGGCTCGACGATCATGCGCAGGCTGGCGACCTTGAAGGTCGAGACATCATAGCCGCGATCGAAGGTCTTGACGGGGAGCGTGATATTGGCCGCCGGCGTGACCTGAGCGCTCTTGAAGGTCATCCCATCATAGGCCGCCACGGCGTGCAGACGTAACCCCTGCTTGGCGAGCCTTTTGGGGACCGCTTTAAAGATCGCCACGCCCTGCGCGTCGGTGGTCCCGGTGGTCTCCCACTCGGGCTTTGGGTCCGTGGGCTCGAAGGGCCCCTTGGGCCTCGCGGCGCGGAGGAAGACGGCGGTGTTGGCGAGCGGCTTTCCGCTGCGCGTGACCTTGACCTTGACCGGGTAGCTGTCGGCGCTCTTTTTGGGGAGCGCGATCTTGTCAGCTTCTTCCTTCGCCTCTGCCTTTGCGGGAGGTGTGGTCTCGGCGTTGGCCTCGGGCTTTGCAGGAGGTGTGGTCTCGTTCGGCTGCGCGGCGACCTGGCCAGCGGAGAACAACACGCCAGCGAACACGAGCAGCGTTGTCAAACATCTTGTGCGGATCACGATCATTGCTCCGTGGGGGCGTATCATTCGGCGGCCGAGATGTGTGTTTCGGGAAGCTCGGGCTCGATGTGGGCGATGTCTGCGCCACACTGGCTACAGAACTTGGCGGCGGCCTCCATTTCCTTGTCGCACTCGGGGCACTGGATGGTGCCGCTCGCGTTGACTGGAGCCGTCTCGGTGGCCCTGGTGGTTGCCTGCTTCTTTTTCTTTTTCTTGCTGGTCGAGGACTTCTTTTTCTTCTTCTCGGGCGCCTCGCTGGCGCTGCCCTCGAGCGCGGCGGGTGTCTTGCCGGTGAGCGCCTGACGAGCCTCGATGGCGTCCTCGACGCGCGCTTCCCAGCCACGCCCACCGTGCACGTCATCGAGCTGACGCATCAGCTTGACGGTCTCGCGCTCGTAGCGACGCTTGAGGTCGAGGTAGTCCTTCTCCGAGAGCTTGTCGAGGTCACGGTCGATCTCGATCTCTCTGAGGTTGTCCAGGTACAGGTTCTTGCGTGTGGTCAGCTCCTCGACCTGACGCAGCTCGTCCTCGAGCAGGTCAAAACGTAGCTGTTCCTGGCTCCCGCCCAAAAATGGGGAGAGCGTCTGCCACGCCATCACGAGCGTGAAGCAGACAAAGAGGATAATAAGCGCGATGGTCATGAGGCCTCCGCGTCAGCGCCAGCCTTGTCCTCGCGCGTGGTCTTCTCGGGGGTAAGCTCCTTGACCTCCTCGGACTCCTCCTGACCGACCATGCGCTCGAAGCGGGCTGCCGAGCCCCACGCCGTGTTCGACTCGTAGGTGAGCACAGCGAGCGGCGTGACGCACAGGATGGCGAGGGCGCCAAAGGCCGTGGCGCGGACAAAGACGCCAGGGGAGGGGCGCAAGGTCTCGAGGTTCTCTCGCGTGGGCCACATGCAGATCAGCGTGCCGAGCAAGAGGATCGTACCACCGAGCCAGAACCACCAGGTGAACGGCGCGACAAAGATCTTGAAGGCCGCCGCCTGCGTGCGCGAGTCGTGGTTGACGAGCGCGACGTAGAGATCCTCCATCGGCGTTGTTTTGATGTCGATCTCGGAGGTCGGCATGTTTGGCGACGAGTGGAAGACAGCCTTGCCGGGGCGAAGGTCGTAGACGTGTTGGTTGTTACGCTCGGCCCTCATCTTGCCGATGATGATGTCCTTGTCCGGCTCGTTCTCGAGCGTCAGGCCCTCGTAGGTCAGGGTGTAATCACCGATCTCGAAGGTCTCGCCAGGGTTGAGCGAGATGTCCTGCTCGATCTTGAGCGCGTTGCCAGCAAACGCCACGAACGCGCACACGATCCCGAGGTGAACCACGTAGCCACCGTAGCGGCGACGCTGCTTGATGAAGAGCCTCGAGAGCGCCTCGAAGGCGTTCTCTTCGTGCTTGCTCATGCGCGCGTTCATCGCGCGCGCCACGTCAGCGATCATCGTCGTGATGGCAAAGATGCAGCAGACCACCGTGATGATCGCATAGCTCGCCTCGGTGGGCGTTGGCGTCACGCCGAGGGCGGCGCCGCGGCCATACCAGTAGGCGCCAAGGATCACAGGAGAGGCGCCCGCGGTCGCGATGATCGGGAGGACGAACTGGCGCTTGAACGCGGCCATCGTCATGCGACGCCAGGGGATGATCGTGCCGATGCCCATGAGCAGAAGCAACAGGATGCCGAGCGGCACCATCCAGCGGTTAAACCAGGGGGGACCGATGGCGACTTCCTGACCGAACAGGCCCTCCTTGATCTTTGGCCACATGGTCCCGAACAGGACCACGAGCGTCATCACCACGAGCAACCAGTTGTTGAAGATGAACGCGGACTCGCGCGACGCGGGAGAGTCGAGGCGGCGATCGCTCTTGAGATCCTTCCAGCGCCACAGGAACAGCGTCAGGCTCACGGCGAGCACGGTCAGCAGAAGTGCGAGGAAGTAATCCCCGATCTCGCTCTGTGCGAAGGTGTGCACGCTCTGGATAAGCCCCGAGCGCGTGATGTAGGTGCCAAAGATGGTCAGCACGAAGCTCGAGATCATCAGCCCGATGTTCCAGCGCTTGAGCATCCCGCGCCGCTCCTGGATCATGATCGAGTGAATCAACGCGCTGGTCATCAGCCATGGGAAGAACGCCGCGTTCTCGACGGGGTCCCAGGCCCAGTAGCCGCCCCAGCCGAGCTCCTCGTATGCCCACATCCCGCCGAGCATGTTGCCGATCGAGAGGAAGAGCCACGGGATGAGGATCCATTTCCTCGCCGCCTTGACCCAGGCGTTGGACATGTTGCCGGTGATAAGCGCCGCCATGGCGAACGCGTAGGGGATCGTCATCGTCGCCAGCCCCGCGAGCAGGCTCGGCGGGTGCATCACCATCTTGGGGGTTTGGAGCAAGGGGTTTAGCCCCTTGCCCGTGGTCGGGTCGTTGATGATCGAGAACCCTTCGAACGGGTTCGAGCCGAACACCAGGATCATCAGCAAGCCTGAGAGCACCGCCAGACAGACCGCGCTCACCCATGGCATGAAGTCCTGGTAGGAGCGTCTATAGATGTAGACGCACGAGACCATCGAGGCCGCGACGACGCTCGTCCAGAAGAGCAGTGATCCTGCCTGACCGCCCCAAAAGGAGCCGATCAGATAGAAGAGCGGCATCGTGTGGTCCGAGAACGAAGCCACATACTGGATGCTGAAATCGTGCGTGAGCAGCGCGTGCATGAGCACCGCGCCAGCCACAAAGATCGCCCCGGCGCCTGTGTAGGATGCGAACCGGCTCGCGTGCACGAAGCGCTGCGAGCCGGTGCGTCCTGCGACGACGCTGATGGCGGTGCCAATGAGACAGACAACCAGCGCGTAGTAAAGCGCGAAGGTGCCAAGATCCTGGTTATCGATCATGACTTCTCGTCGGGATTCTCAGTAAAGGTAAAGGGCGCGAGCAAGAGGTGTGCTCTTGCCGGTGGCCAACCGCTGGCGGTCAGCGAACGACGGGTGCGTTCTCTTCGCCAGACTTTTTGGGATCAGCCGTCGGGGCGTTGCCCTCGTAACGGCTCGGACACTTGACCACGACCTCGTCCGCCTGGAGCACGTAGTCGTCATCGACCTCGCCCTGCGCCACGATCTCGATCCCTTCCTCGAAGGTGTCCGGCAATGCCTTGCCGTAGTGGACCTTGATGGACTTGCCGCGCTCGGCGATGCGGAAGGTCCGCCCGAGCTTGCCATCCTGACCGACCACCGAGCCTGGCTCGACGATCCCCTTGACGCGAACGGTCTGCCCGATCAGGTCGGGTCCTTGCGCGACCGCCACGTCCGCTTCGTAGAAGTAGGTCTCGGACTCGAAGGCGTCCAACAGCATAAACGCGATAAAACCGGCCATCGCCAGGATGGCCACGATCCAACCGGGGTGGAGACCGCTCGGTTCGTCTGCGCCGAGGGTTTCCTCCAAGCTCTCGATATCGAGGTCTGTATCGTGGGTTGTCGCCATATGGTCACTCACTTTGCTCGACGAGCGCTCGAAATGGTTCGAAGCGCTCGAATTCGTGGGTTGTTTTCTGTGCGCGAGCTCGCCCCCTGAAGCCCCCGGAATCCTCTCTACCCCCGGTCAACAGGGGAGATACAGGCGGCATTCCTGGCACCAGCGGCGATTCATAACGCATCCGCAGCGTTTCAGAAAGGATCTTCACCCGCGCTGCGCGAGCGCAATTCTATCATGAATCTCGTGACAGACCTGAGACTTTTTGTCGCATTCCCATTGGTATGGCCGTGTTGTATCGATTTTTATCATGTCTCGCGGTGTTTCTCTGGGCGATGGCGCATCTGGATGATGAACGGTCTTCGTCGAGTATGGCGAGTCGCCAGGCAACGGTTCAGGCTGAATGACGATGCCCGCGGTATGTTTTATTCTGCAAACATATTATGGTGATTGAGTCCATAGTTTGAGGTTATGAAGTTATGAGCGGTTATCAGGGGCCCACGTTGCGACAGATGGAGTACGTCCTCGCGGTGGCGCGGACGGGCAAGTTCGGAGAGGCCGCGCGCGAGTGTGGTGTGAGTCAACCTGCGTTGAGCAAGCAGATCCAGGAGGCCGAGGCGCTCGCTGGGGGGCCGTTGTTCGAGCGCGCCAGGCCGCGCGCGCTGCTGACCGTTCGAGGGGAGGCGTTCGTCAAGCGCGCCAAGCGCGTGCTCGACGACGCCAACATGCTCGTCGAGGCCGTGCAGGGGTGTGATCACGAGCTCGGAGGAGAGCTGCACCTGGGGGTGATCCCGACCATCGCGCCTTACCTTCTGCCCGGGTTGTTGGGAGAGCTGCGCGAGGCGCACCCCTCGCTGTTGCTCGTGTTGCACGAGGCTTACACCGACGAGATCATGACCGCGCTCGCTGACGGTGAGCTCGATCTCGTGCTGCTCGCGATGCCGATCCAGGAGCATCGCCTCGTGGGAGAGGATCTCTACGAGGAGCCCTTCTCATTGCTTTCCCCATCAGGCCATCGCCTCGCGGGCACCTCACGCGTGAAGGCGAAAGAGCTGCGCGATGCCTCGCTCTTGCTTATGGACGAGGGGCATTGTTTTCGAGATCAGGCGCTCGAGGTCTGCGCGCTCGCTGGCGCGCACGAGCGCGCTCAGATCAGGGCCGCGAGCGTCTCGACGCTCGTTCGCATGGTCGAGGCAGGTGTTGGCGCGACGCTCGTGCCGATGCTCTCGCTGCGCGGCGAGGCGCATGGGGTGAGCGGGCTCAACATCCGATTCTTCGATGATGATGAGGTGGTGTCGCGTCGCATCGGGTTGCGATGGCGCGACAGCGATCCTCGCGAGGAGGCGTTCCGCTCGCTCGCCAAGACCATCAGAGCACATGCCCGAGAGCTCTCCTCGAAGTACGTCGCGTTGCTCGGGGAGGATATCCCCGAGTTGACCATCCTGGGGGATGACGGCGCCGGCGCATAGCTGTTCGATATTGCCTGTTGTTTAAAAGTGGCAAGAGGATCTTCCACCTGTTCGCGAACAGGTGGAAGATCCTCTTGCCACTTTTTCTATAAGAGGGTGCTTTGGGCCTGGATTTGCGGTGTTTTTGACTTGGCCTGTTTTTTGCTGAAAGGAATTGTGTTAGGTTCTGCCAGTTGAAACACCATCATGTTTTTCAAGGAGTACGAAGTAATGACGAACCGTGTGCTGTTTTGTGTGTCCTGCGCTTTCGCGCTGACGATCGCGAGTGGTTGTGTGAATGAGGACCCCGCACCGAATACGGGTGACGAAGAGCCTACCGCGGAGAACGCGACCGATTATCCCGAGGTTGGGGTGTCGGAGGCGTGTGGCGGCAAGTGTGATGATCCAGACGCGGTCCTGTTCTCGTCTTCCTACCGCATCGTCGAGACGCTCGGGATGCAGTCTGGCGAAGTCGATCCCGAAACAGAGATCGCGCCTCTGCACTTCGCAGGTCCTGTCATCGAGGCTCGCCTCGACTCGCTCGAGCGCGGCCACACGGTGAACCTCGAGGTTTACTTGCTCGAGCGCGTCGTCGACATGCCCGAGCCCGTCGAGGGCGAGGAGCCCGGTATGGGCGAAGAGCCTGTCGAGGGTGATGAGCCTGTGATGGAAGAGTCGGGCGTGCTCGAGGAGCCAGAGCTGTTGCTCGAAGGCGCCGCAGAGCTGGTCGTCGACGAGGAAGGCTATGGCGAGTTCATCTCGACGCCGATCGCACTGGAAGAACTCCCCGAGGACTGGGCGCGACTTCGCGTCGAGATCAAGGGCGAGCGCGACGGCGGCAAGATCCACCAGCGCTTCGAGTTCGTGAACGACTTCTGGGAGGGCGTCGAGCAAACGCCTGAGTTCGAAGATCCCTTCGCCCCTGCGCTCGACGTGCACGCTGGCGCGATCTTCATCGACCCCGCGGTCCCCGCTCCTGATTATCACCGCCCCAGCGTGAGCAGCGGCTTCTCGCTCGGCGGCACGGAGTTCTGGCAGCGCTGGGAGGGTGGTCACAGCCCGACGTTCAGCTACTCGGCAGGCACCGAGCTCGGTCGCAAGTGCATGACCGCCAGCGCGATGCGCTTCGAGGCGATCATGGAAGAGGCGCCCGAGTTGATGATCCAACTCCGCGAGGAGAGCAACTGGAGCGGTCGCTTCTTTAACTGGAACGATGATTACAGCGACGAGAGCGCCAACGGTCGCCCACGCGGCGCTGTCCTCTGGGCATGGCGCACGGGCCTCGTCAAGTGGATCAGCCAGACGGGCGCTGACGGCACGTGCTACTTGCCGACGCTCTCGATGGTCGAGCGCGCGGCGTCGAACTGTATCCGCAAGGGCGAGTTCAACGACGGCGAGATCGAAGGCTGTCAGGCATACTGATACGGGCCACGTGATGCCTCGCGCGTGAGGTTTTTGGTCAAAGGGCGATCGAAAACGGCGCGAGGTCTTGCAAGGCTTGGAAGATAAACGAATATAAGAACGTCAGCGCCATCTTCCCCCGCTTTATGAGTCGTGGGGATTTGGCGTTTTGAAAGAGATGCATACGCAGGAGTCCAACAGTGTTTAGGAGTTCGAATAAATGGCTGGTCGGCGCGCTCGCGCTCAGTTGTTTCGGGAGCGTCAACTGCTCTCGCAACAACGGCCAGGGAAGCGGCGAGGTCAAGCTGACCTCGGACGTGGTCTACGACGAAGGCACGCAAGAGCTGCTCGTGGCGTTGAGCCGCGATCTTAAAGGCAGCGAGGCGTTGCACACGCGCATTCGTCCTCTCTCCGAGGGTGAATCACTCGACTGCGCGGCGATGTCTTCGGATATCCCGAAGCTGACGGATCAGCGCGAGGCGACATTGTTCATCGGCCCCACGGTCGACCCGACGATGTTCGAGCCACAGACCACGCCAGACTCGCTCCTTAACAACAGCATGGAGGACTACCAGCGCCGCCAGGACAACACGTACTTTATCGACGTGTGTGTCATGGACGGGAGCAAGGTCGCCCACCAGGCGCGCTACGATCTGCGTCAGGCGCTCGATCGCGACGGCAACGGCCTGAGCGGCAAGTTCGACCAGTTCGACGATGGCGAGCGCATCGCCAGTAACCAGGCGTACGCCGCGGCATGCATCAGCGCCATGGGGGATATCCCCTTCTGGACGCGCCTCGATGGAGACCAGGGCACTGGCAAGGTCATCCACGATGTCGAAGAGGGCACCGCGCTCGCCAAGGCGATGCTCAAGTTCGCCAACGAAGCTTCGAACGAGGAACTCGACGCCGTCCTCGACGAGCGCGCCGTCGTCTTCATCGTCGACGCTCGCCCGATCGCCTCGCTCGAGGTCCTGGACGCGGTCGACTTCGTCGGCCCCGCTGCGTTCCGCGAGCTCGCATCGCACGTTCAAGAGAACGGCCTCGTCGTCGAGAGCGAGTCGTTCGATTGGAACACCGTCGACTGCACCGAGATCGGTACGCCGATCCCCTCGACCGTCGATGGCGTCCCGCACGAGACCAAGGTCGACAAGTGCGACAATCCACAGCAGATCTACTCGCACTGCGAGCCTGACGCGACCACTGGCGCCAACGGCCCACGCGTGGCCAGCGCGCGCAACGCGCAGGGCACCCACTGGGTGTTGCTCTGCCGCAAGTCGCACGAGGCGCAAGGTCGCTACGAAGATATGGCGATGATCGGGCACAACCCCTTCACCGGCCAAACCTGCTTCTTCCAGAACCAATTGCCTCCTGGTGAGACGCCACGTCCCGCCAACGACGGCACCAAGATTCCTCACCCGGCGGATAACGTCTCCAGCGATGCTTCTCCGCAGGTCTGGAACGATCTCTGGGGTGGCATCGAAGGCGGCATCGGTCGCAGCGGTGGCATTCAGTGCCAGGGCTGCCACAGCACCGACCCCTTCATCCACAGCCCATGGATCGATGGCGCCAAGGATGACAAGGGCGATCCTATCGTGCCCAAGATGGGCCACAACCCCGACTTCGTCGAAGGTTATGGCGGCCCTTACACGCTCATCGACGCGCAGGATCAAGGGTGGAGCCAGCCGCTCCACCTCGTCAGCGAAGAGGCTGGCGCTTGCACCAAGTGTCACCGCATCGGTCGCGACCAGTGGATCTCGGATCGCAGCCTCGACTCGCGCACCAACGCCGAGGGTGGTTGTGTCTTCTGTGGTCAGGCTCCCTGGATCAACCGCTTCGATCACAGCGACGCCAACTGGGACCGCCTGTTGACCGAGACCGGCAACTCCTTCGACCACTACTACTGGATGCCGCCCGACGCAGGCGATGTCCTTAACGAAGAGCTCTGGCCTGAGTCCGATTACGCCAAGGCGCTCGCGTTCATCCGCATGTGCGGTGCCGAGCCAAACAACCCCGAGTGTGAGTGGGAGCCTCTCCCGAGCGAGCCTGGCGATCCCACGACGCTTCCAGAGGTCGAGCTCACCGGCCCAGAGTTGGCCGAGCGCGCGCTCGATATCCTCGGCGCGCCTTACCAGAAGGATGGCGCCGCTGATGATGGCGACCGCCGTTGCGCCGAGTGTCACGCGACCTCCAAGCGCGGCTTCCGCGACTGGCTCGAGCTCACCGAGCGCGCGAATCAGAAAGGTATCGATCTTCGCCAGGATGTCGAAGGCATGTCGCAAGAGGAAGCGCTCGAGCTTGTCCGCTTCATGCGTCGCGACAACACCGATGACAGCGTCTTCGCTGCCTACAACACCGGCATCCTCGTGGCGGGAGCTCAGTTCTCTTACTTCCGCGAGCTCTTCCAGAAAGCTTATGGGAACGACTGGGGCATCCCCTACGGCCAGTTCCTCGCTCGCGTCAGCATGCCAAAAGGCAGCCACCCACCGCTCAGCGCGGAGGAGTTCGCGATCGTCCAGAAGTGGTTCGTCGACGAAAAGCTCGCTGGCATCGACGACTTGCTCGTCGAGACGCCTCCACCCGCGACCTGCGACGAGGTTCGTCAGCAGTACGGCCTGACGCAACCTTCGCCGTGGCTCAGCAGCCACCTCGACGACATGGAGTTCGACGGTTGGGGCGCACGCAACGAAGAGAAAGGCATCAACATGTACGGCTGCGACAGCGGCAAGGGCGTGGGTTGCTTCTCGGACAAGGAAGACATCACCGAGTTCAACACCAACTCGGTCGAAGGCGCGCGCCTCATCGAGGTCCTCGCGGTCGACTTCAGCACCAGCTTCTGGACGCGCTCCTCGGCTGATGGTCGCTTCGTCGGTAACGGCGGACGCGGCAGCAGCGAAGGCAACTTCGGCGCGACGATCACCGACCTCGTGACCGGCAAGAACATCGGCGTCCGCGGCTCCTACGACCCCGGCTTCTTCCCGAACAACGATGGCTTCATCATGCAAGGTCGCGGCGCTGGCCTCTGTGGTCAGTCCGTGTTGACCAACGCCGAGGCGATCGAGGGTGGCATCGACTTCACCGAGAACGGCTGCTCCAACGCAGAAGGGATCAACCTCTACCAGCACGTCGCCGTGGACACCGACGGTGGCGACTACTTCGTCATCAACTCCGAGTTCACCAGTGACTCGGGTCGCTCGAACGAAGATCCCAAGGCGCCATTCTACGAGGGCTCGACGATGAAGTTCTCGCCGATGGTCTTCGACGGCAACACCTGGAGCCAGAAGCCCGCAGTGGTCGTCGACTCGCCATACGAGGGCGACTCGGTGCTCTCGCCATCGGGCAAGATGGTCATCAGCCGCTTCGCCGGTCCTGATGGAAAGGCGCTCGGCTACATGATTCGCCGCGTCCAGGTCACGCCTTCCGGCGATAGCTACGACGTGAACATCCGCCAGGCTGCTCAGTTCCTCTGCCTGCCTGGTGCCAAGGCGAACATCTCGTTCGACGAGCGCTTCTCCGTGACGCACGTCTACGAGAACGAGACCGCGAACATCTACCTGACCGACATCCTCACGGGTGAGACGGTCAAGGTGACCGAGATGCCCGAGGGCACCAAGGCGCTCTTCCCACACTTCCGCTCCGATGGCTGGTTCTACTTCCTGGCCAAGGGCGGCGATGGGGACCGCGTGCTGGCAAGCGACGCTGCATTGCGTATGCTCCAGCGCTGAACGGTCGAATGGTTGACTTGGCCCTGAGCGAGCTTCGAAGGTTGTAAAAAGCCTCGAAGGTTCTTGCTCAGGGCCTTGTTCGTAATGAATGACGTGTTGAATCCGAGGACACAGATGTCCAGAGCACCACATATTTTGATGTCACTCGCGCTCTCGGCCTCGCTGGTCATGGGCTGCTCGCGTGGCAACGATGGTCCCGAGAACCCTCAGACGACGGGCGGCGAAGAGTCCACCTCCACGGGCTTCCCCTTTGACGGGAGCGGTGGAAAGGAGGACGCTTTCGGGAGATCGCTCGTCGGGATCCCGAGGCCCTACCAGCCCGACCCCGAGATGGTCGCAGATCCTCTCGGGCAAAAGGTGCTCCTGGCCACGAACATGCGCGAGCGTCGATCTCGCGCATGGGAGACCGCACGTCAGGTCCTCGAACCAGTGCCGCTGGTTGGCCTCGCGAGCCAGATCAACCGGCTCCCCGACTGCCCCGAGGGCGTCGAGACGCGTGATATCGATCGCTGCGCGAACCAATCCGACGAGGCATCCTGCACAGGATACACCTCGGGCGGCTCGGCGATCTGCCAGTGGGATGGCGAGGCGTGTGCGCCATCGTGTGACAACCTCACGCTCCCCGATGGCGAGGAGATCCCCGAGATCCCTCGTTGGAGCACGTGGTATGGCGTCGAGGATATCAGCACGATCTTCAAGGCGGCCTACGGCCAGCTTTCTCCCGAGGATCAACGAGCCAGGAGGCATTTCACCGACGAGGAGATCGGCCGCGCGATGTTGGTCAACAACAGCGCTGTGGATCGCTCGCGTCGATGGCCACTGCGCCGTTACACGGACGCCGTCGGAGATCTCTTCGGGTGCTCGCTACCACAAGAAGATGGCGAGTCTGATGAGGACTACGCCACGCGCTGCGCGCTCTCGCGCCAGAGTAACTTCAGCGGCGGCTCGGCAGCCGGTGGCGGCATCGCGCGCATGGTGTACAGCCCCGCGATGGTCCTGCACATGATGCGCAACTACCCAGAGATCCTCGCCTGTCGCGACGACAAGCTCCAGGATACCTGGTGCGGTGATGGAGAGCCCTGTCTGGAGCCCGAGGATAACTTCTCGACCTGCTTCTCGCAGGAGTTCCCGGCGGATGCTGGGAACCCATGGGCCGCGCTCGACCCCGAGCAGGCTGGCGATGTCGCTGGTTTGCCTGGCGCCGGTGGTACGGTGCTTATCAAGGCGACCTGGTCGCGCGTCGGGTTTGGCTTCAAGCTCCCCGCTTACGACACGGACGCGGACGCGCTCTCGGAGCTGCTCGCCCCGGGCGCTGTGGGCAACTGGTCCGAAGAGGGTGATCGTCAGTACGAGGCCGAGGCCGGTGATGTGACCGCTTTCCCGACGCCTGAAGACATCTACACGATCACCACTCGTTCAGGCGGCACGTACCGTCTGACTGGTCTCCACATCATGACCAAGGACCTGCGTCACTGGAACTGGATCACGCTCTGGTGGAGCGACGAGCCTGACACGGACTTCGGCGCCGATCGCCCCGAGAACTTCTCGACGCTTCCTGGTGTGTGGAGCAACTACAAGATGTGTGTGGTGGTCGACTACACCGAGGCTGACGAGGACGCCGCAGGGCGCTTCGCCGATCTTCCCTCGCTCCAGGCTGCCATCACCGCCTCTGGCGCGACCCCTGGTGCTCCCTCGTGGTGCTCGAACCCCTACATCGAGGAGGGGCCCGCGAACGCGCGCACCAACTGCATCGGTTGCCATCAGCACGCGGGCTCGCGTTACGACGAGCAGGGCGAAGGGCTCGTGCTCGAGGATTTGATCACCGAGAATGACGCGAACATCGGCCCGACCAACCGTTATCCTGCGAACGGTCGCACCCAGCGTCGCACCAAGTTCGCCACGGATTACTCCTGGGCGTTCAGCCGCATGGATGACCTGACGGAGTTGATGCGCACCGAGATCGAGTACCAGGGCGCGCGCGATGACGGCTGGCGACGCCAGCAAGAGATCCTTAACCTCGATGGCGACGCCGAGCGTGGCGCGATGCTCTTCGCGCAGACCTCCGCGACGCAGGCCTGCGCGGGATGTCATGGCGAGGATGGGCTGGGTGATTTCGGCCCCTCCTTCGAGCAACTGTTCGCGCAGAAGACCTCGTGGCAGATGCTCAACACGGTGCTTTATGGCCGCGGGCCGATGCCTGCCTGGGGCGAAGAGTTGACGGATCAGGAGCTGGCGGATCTCTTTGCCTTCCTCGAGGAGAGCTTCGACCCGACGAGGTGATGCGAGCCCCGAATCGAACGAGTGAATGAAGCGGCGCGCCAAATTGGCGCGCCGCTTTGCTTTTTGATGCAGCCTTGTCGAGCCCGTGGGGCTTGAAAACTGGCCCTTCAGGTACTACATGTAAGAGTAGGAAGAATTCATCCGTAGGCCTCTCGGAGGACTCCGATAAACCAGGGAGTCAGGGAGGTACACATCCTTGCCTGTAAGGTCGCTTTTATGAGTGGATCCTATCGTTTCGTACGGTTGTTCCGGTGGCTCTGTGCCGCGTGGCTCTTGTTGATGTTCGTGGGCGGTTGTAAGCCCGAGTTCACCGAGTCCGAATGTGAAACAGACTCGGACTGCTTTGCTGACGAGACCTGCTCGGAGCAGGGCGTTTGCGTGATCAGCGGCACAGGTTCGATGTTGCCCGAGGTCGCGAACTTCACCGCGGATCCATCCGAGGTGGAAGAGGGCGGCTCGGTCACGCTGACCTGGGAGACGCAGAACGCCGCATCTGGCGAGATCACCTCCACCGCGATCGGGTATACGTACATGATCCCGGAGGCGGACCTCGCGAGTGGCTCGACCACCGTGGAGAACCTGACGCAGGATGCCACCTTCACCTTGACCCTCTTGCAGGGGACGCGCCGTGCTACGGAGACGGTGTCCGTGACGGTGACTCCAGCGGAGAACCCACCTGTCATCGAATCCTTTACGGTGATGCCCGAGAACGTCGTCGAGGGTGATCGTATCGCGCTGGAGTGGGTTACAAGCGGCGCGACGAGCGGTCAGATTTCCTACAACGACGAGGTCTTCCCGATCGGTGAAGACGAACTCGACAGCGGCGTCTACCGGCTCGATATCACAGAGACAACGACCTTCGAGCTCACGATGACCAACGAGTTCGGCGAGGTCGCTGAAGATCTCGTCGTCGAGGTCACGCCAGCCAATGTCCCCGTGATCGACAGCTTTACTGCAGACGCGCCCGAGGTCGCTGTTGGAGGCAGCGTCCTGCTCTCCTGGGAAACCAGCGGAGCGGAGAGCCTCGCGATCTCAGACGCCAACGGTGAGGTCTTCTCGAGCACCGACAGCGCCGAGGTCGCCGCAGGGATGACCTCGGTCACCGTCGACGCGGACGCCACATACACGCTGACCGCGAGCAACGGGGCAGGGGATGTCACCGCAGCCGTGACCGTGACCGTGGTCACGCCGCCAGTGATCAATTCCTTTACGGCTTCGCAAGAAACGGATGTGGTCCCCGGAAGCACCATCGATCTCTCGTGGGATGTGACCGACGCGGAGATGATCGTGATCACTGACAGCGCAGACGGGATGGTCACCACGTCGATGATGGCGACAGGTTCGGTGAGCGTTCAGATCGACGCCGCAGAGACCTTCACGTTGACGGCAACCAATAGCGGCGGCGAAGTCACCGAGACCGTATCGGTTTCGGTGCTCGGCGCTCCAGTGATCAACTCCTTTACGGCTTCGCAGGACACCGACGTCATCACCGGAAGCACCATCGATCTTTCGTGGGATGTGACCGGCGCGGACAGCATCGAAATCACGGACGCTGGCGGCGCGAGCTTGACCACGTCGACGATGGCATCTGGCACCGCGACTGTCCTGGTCAGCGGCGATGAGACCTTTACTTTGACGGCGAGCAACGGCGCTGGCGACGTGACCTCGATGGTGATGGTCACGGTGCTGCGCGCGCCGATGGTCAACAGCTTCACCGCTTCGCAAACCATGAACATTGTGCCTGGGGATACGGTCGACCTCTCGTGGGATGTGACTGGCGCAGACAACATCGAAATCACGGACGCTGGCGGCAACTCCATCCACACCTCGACGATGGCGACTGGAAGTCACACCGTCACTGTCAACGCAGACGAGACTTACACCCTGACGGCAACCAACGCGGGCGGGTCTGCTGGTGCTGTTGTGACCGTCGCCGTGTTGCGCCCCCCGACGA
>Ga0208061_100283_pt1 | contig 15738 bp, 12 predicted proteins | sample DeeseametaMP0555_FD_184209 | JGI IMG/M metagenome (GOLD analysis project Ga0208061, IMG submission 184209) | Marine microbial communities from the Deep Atlantic Ocean - MP0555 (SPAdes) | ecosystem: Environmental > Aquatic > Marine > Oceanic | place: South Atlantic Ocean | collected 2011-01-23 | reverse complement strand
CGCTTCGAGCAAGAGGCCAAGCTGATCTCGCAGCTTCGCGATCCTGGCACCATCACCATGTATGACTATGGCGCCACCGATGATGGCCTCCTCTACATGGTCGTCGAGTTCATCGAGGGGGACTCCCTCAAAGAGCTCCAGCAAATGCTCGGGGCGATGCAGCCAAACAGGGTGGTCAAGATCCTCGAGCAGCTGCTCTACAGCCTGCAAGAAGCGCACGCGCTCGGCGTCCTCCATCGGGACATCAAGCCCGATAACATCATGCTGTTCACCCACCTCGGGCGCAGAGATCAGGTCAAGCTCCTCGACTTCGGCATCGCCAAGATGGTCGGCTCGAACGCAGATGGCGATCTCACCGCAGAAGGCTCGGTCGTCGGCACGCCACGTTACATCGCGCCAGAGCGCATCCGCGGCGCCGATCTGACGCCCGCGGCAGACCTGTATAGCCTCGGGCTCGTGGCCTACGAGATGCTCACCGGCGAGCGCGTCATGTCGGGGCTCAAGGGGATGCGCGCGCTGCAATCTCAGTTGAGCGATCCCTCCATCAAGCTCCCACAAGATCTCGACATCCCCGACAGCCTCCGCCGCATCATCGACAAGATGATGGAGAAAGACCCCGCGGCTCGCTACCAGCTCGCCGAGCAAATCATCCTCGATCTCGAGTTCTGGAATCATTCAGGGGCGCTCCCCTCGGAGAGCGCCAACGGTCAGGCGACCTTGCCGCTACACGCCAACACGATCCAGGAGCAGATCTCGCGAGACTCCACCGAGGCGCCCACGCGCAAGCTCGGAGCCGTCGAACAAGCGCCGAGCGCACGGGAACAACAGCCGTTCCCCTACCGCCCCACTCAGGAGCACACCGAGCGCCTCCCCAACGCCTTCGTGCAGACGCGAAAGCCAGAATCAGGAGAGAGCCCGATCGCGACCGCGCCCCTGAACGAGCAAAGCGCGCAGAGCGGGGAGCGCCCACGCACCGCTGATGTCGCCCCCTCGGCGCCAGCCAACAAGGTGAGCAAGCCGAAGTCTTCGAACAACCTGCTGCTTATCATCGGCATCGGCCTGGTCTTGCTCGTCCTGATCATCGTCGCCATCGCGATCATCATCATGATCGTCGCCTCTGGCTGACCGCCCTCCCCTTATAAGACAACTTATCTTCGAGCCAGGCGCCTGTTCGCGAGTCACGTGGATTGCTGCGCCTGGAGCGGACCTCTCCAGCTCAATCGAGCTTTCGCGAGAGCACTCGATCGAACAGGCGCAGCACTTGCTCGTGTGATGCCTCGCGCCCGAACGTCTGCCGCGCTCGCGTGCGAGCGCGCTCGCCAAGCGTCATGATCTGCGTGGGGTGATCGAGGAGTTCAGCGAGCGCGTCGGTCGCGGCGACATGATCCCCGGGGGAGACGAGGATGCCAGAGTCGCGATCCTCGATGATCGCTTCTGCGCCATGGGTGAGATAGGCGATCGTCGGGGTCTTCATCGACGCGGCCTCGAGGATGCTCGTCGAGATGCCTTCGCGATAGCGCGGCGCGAAGAGCACATCGATCGCTCTGTAGAAACGAGGCATATGCAAACCGGGGCTCACCAGCCTGAGCCGATCCTGTCGGAGCAACGGCTCGAAGGCGCGCTTTTGCGCCGAGGTCAAACCGCCGGCGGGTTCGGCAACGAGCCAACCCGCGCTGGGGATGCGTTGTGACAGGGAGCGAGCGATCGACGCGATCTCGGCGGGAGCCTCGATCATCCCGGCGATGCCGACCACGTGACGCCAGGAGGATGGCAGCTCGAGCTGCGTGCGCGCATCGGCGCGTGAAGGGATCAACGCGTTGTTCGGATCAAAGCGCGTGAGCTCGACGCCCTGACCGCCAGGGATCACTTCGATCTTGCGCGGTTCGATCAAATCGAGCTGCTGGAGCAAGGCCAGATCTTTGCGACTCGAGACGATATAACCATCGAGCTGCGACGCCATCCAACGCCACGCCATCTGCAACGGCTCGGAAACCCAGGGTCTCGCGCGCTCCCCGAGCACGAAGCCGAGGCGATCGAGCGATGGGGCCTGGCGCGCGCCGCAAGGTTGCTCGGTCAGCCACCTGTGGTCCTCGATCGTGGCGACATGCGCGAGCACCTCGCCGCGCTGCGATGCGACCGCCGCGAGCAAACTCGCGAGCAAGCCTCGCGAGTGCAACAACGCGCTCGGGTGCTCGAAGAGGTGGCCCTGGAGGATGATCAACGCGCCGAGCCAGGCGGCCGGATTTGGCAGGTTGGACTCGAGCGAAGGGATCGCCTTGACCTGACAACCTTGCTCCTCGAGCGAGATCAGGCCGCCATCATCGGGCGCGAGCACATGCACCCGGAACCCCTCGATGGAGAGCCTGGCGAGCATCGGCCCCCAGTCACGCAGGAGCCGCGCGGAGCTCGTGTCGATAAAGGTCGCATCCCAGGTGCCCTTGACGCGCTTCTTGGGTTGGGCATCGGCGTCGAGCCTCTCGAGCAAATCATTCATACGTGGTCTTTGTGGCAGTGGCCGCGCCGCAGGGCGCTGCGGAAACAGGCTTCGGAGGTTCGATGCAAGAGGGCGCGGCGAAGAATCACTCGTTGCGCATGCGGATATAGATCGTGTCCGCTTCAGCCTGGATCTGAGACGCGGCGGAAGGATGCACCCGCTGGAGAAGCTCCCACTCGACGGGGAGATCGCGCGCCGTGGTGACATCCCCTTCACGCTCGATCGAGGACATCATCTTGATCTGGCACGCATCCGCCGCTGGCTCCATCGCCTGCACGAGGAAGCGCTTGCCGGCGTTCTCCGAATCATAGAGCCACTCGGTCTCGACGGTCATCGTCTGGCTGTCGACGGTCTTGACCGAGTAACCGCGCTCGAAGAGCAAGGCGCGCGCGTCCTGGAGGACGCGCGCGCAGTCGACGGGGTAGACATGTCGAGCGGTCGCGTCATAGATATGACGGTCACGAGCCGCCGCAGCGCGCATGGTCTTGCACCCGATCATCGGCGTGACGAGGGCCAGGAGGAGAAACATCATCAAAAACTTCTTCATGCTCGTAAAACCCTCGCGCTGGGGGGCGCCGAGCGTTCGGGCTCGGCGATCATTCGATGGAAAATCACGCCGCCGGCAGGTATCGACGCACGCCCTGTCTCGACCGTGAATTCACTGGAACTCCCTTTATCAAGGCCGCTCCAAACTGGCAAGTCGCCGTCAAGAGTTGTCACCGGGAGCGGCCGGGATGCTCCTTCTCATACACGGACAACCGTGGCATAAGAGAGGGCTGAACATGCGTAACGTAACCGGTGCGACAAGGACGAGTCAGACACCATGCCATCACGCCTCATTTTACCCGACAATCAAGCTGAACAAGAACCCGCCTACACCCTCCCCCACGGGAAGGTCTGGCAGCGTCGCGCCGAGGAGATCATCGAACCGGTCGAGGTCGGCTCTGCGTGGTATGTGCTCAGGCGTCTTGGCGCGGCGAAGAACATGCTCGTCGCGGGCGCGGTCCTGCGCCACGCTTCGGGGCTGGAACATCCTCGCTGCTGGGGTCCAAACTTCTGGCTCACGCGCGGGCAAGAATTATGGACTGCCACGATTCGACCGCACGGTGAGCCGCTGATCACGACCTCGCTGGAGAGGTTGAGCTGGAGCGAGGCGCTCGATCTGTGGCGCCCGCTGGCCGAAGCGATCGGTCGCGCGCACCAGCGAGGGATCGTCCACGGGCAGATCACGCCATGGACGGTCTGGTACGATCACGAGGCGGAGCGATTGACCGCCATCGACGCGGGGTGTTGGGTCGGCGATCTGTTGCCAGAGAACAAGGAGCAGCAGATGTGGTGGGCGCCAGAGCTTCGCGTCTCACCGCTCGAGCGCGTCCCCTCCCCTTTCGTGGACATCTACGGGCTTGCCAGGTTGCTCATCTGGTTGACGCGACCTCGCGAAGAGGCCACGCGCCAACAACCCAACCTCACGGGCCTGCCAGCGTTCGCCATCCCGGCGCTCGATCGCGCGCTCAAGGCGCAGCCTTCACAGCGCGTGGCGCGCGTCGAGGAGCTTTTGGCGGCGACCTCGCCATCGCTCGTCGAGGAGTATGACGAGCGCGTCAAGGGCGCCACGCAAGCAGAGATCACGAGCGTCCTGGCAGCCCGCGTCTCGAACCGCCAGAGCATCGAACACCCTCGCATGGGCGAGGGGATCAAGTTCTTCCTCAACCGCTCCTCGACGCAGGTTCGCGATGGCGAGGAGGAGCAGGTCGGCGCCTTCTTCTATGATGGCGTGGATCGCTCGCTCTACGAGAGCGTGCAGTGGGGATGGGATGGCGCGCAGGTCAACCTGATCGACGCGCGCCTGATCACGGATTCGCAGGGGCGCCAGTTTATCACGAGCCACCGCGAGACATTACCAGTGCTCGAGCCGACCTTCCCGATCAGCGTCTCGAACGTGCTCAAGGCGGAGCGTTGCACCAGCCGGTTTCTTGTCGACGAGCGCGATGGGGGCTCCTCTTCACGCGCGCTCGTGCTCGGTAACATCGTCCACGGTTTGCTCGAAGATCTGACCGCGCCGGAGCCTCCAAGCTTTGAAGAAGCCTTCGCGCAGCGCGCGCGCAAGGCGCGCCTCGCGATGCTCGGGGCAGGATTGGTGGACCGAGATCTGGAAGGACTCGAGCGCGACGCGCGCCAACACTACGCGAACCTCGAGCGCTTCACGCGCGCCAGAGAGGATGGCGTCGAGGCGCCACGCGCGATGCTCGCGCCGAGCCCTCGCTGGCAGGGCGAGAGCGTGTACAACAGCGAGCCGCACCACAACGTCGGCTGGAGCGGGCGTCACATCGAGGTCACGCGCTACTCGCCGCTGTATGGCCTGGAGGGCAGGATCGATCTCGCCACCGAGGACGAGCGCGAAGGAGTGCAGATCATCGAGCTCAAGAGCGGCCGTCCATGGGATGGCCACCTGAGTCAGGTGCGCTGCTACACCTTGCTCTGGGATGGGTTGGCGAAGCAGCGCGGGCTGGAGGTTTCTGGCTACGTGCTCTACTCGCGTCACGGGCGCCTGAACGCGGTCCCCATGGATGACATCTCGCGCGAGCGCCGCATCCTGCGAGCGCGCAACGAGCTCGTCGCCTGTCACCGCGCCAACGTCGATCCGACCTTCGATTATCGACCGCCAGCGTTCATGGACGAACCTCAGAATTGTCGCGCGGCGAGTTGCAAGTTTAGAAAGGATCGCTGCCAGGAACAGACCGAGATGCTCGGCCTCAAAGAGGGCGCGTTGCCAGAAGATGCCGCCGCCGTTGGCGGCATCTGGCGCGGCGTAGACCCGGAGATCGTGGCGCGCGCCTGGATCTGGTGGCGCCACTTCGATCGTCTGATCGAGATGGAGCGTTGGGCACAGAACTCCTCGCTCGGCGCCGTCTTCCAGCAGGACAGGCTGGGCGTGCGCATCGCCGAGCGACGCGCCGTCACCGGGATGGAGATCATTCGCATCGACCTCGGAGAGCTGACGATCACCTTTGGTGGTGAGGGGAGCCAGATCTTTAGCCCGGGCAACCGCCTGCTCGCCCACCGGGGAGATCTGCACTCGGGGCACGTGTTGCAAGGTTATGTGCAGAGCGCCTCGCAGGACTCGGTCACCATCCGCACGCAGGCAGCGCAGATCGCCGCGACGCTCGAGCGCGATGACTGGATCCTGGACAACCTGCCCGCGCGCATCGGCGTGCAGCTCGGCGCGCTGCTCGATCCTCAGGCCAACAAGCACCTGTTCCTGCCGGACGAGCAAAGACGTGAGGAAGCGTCCTCTTCGGACCTGGCGGAGGCTGATGACGCGCCGGTCAAACTTCGCCCGAGCCGCGTACCTGACCTGAACGAGCGCCAGAAAGACGCGCTCGATGTCGCCCTGCACTCCCCGCTCGGTGCCTTGATCCAGGGACCTCCCGGGACAGGCAAGACCACCGTGATCGCGCACATCGTGCGCTCGCTGGTGCTTCGCGGAGAGCGCGTGTTGGTTTGCGCGCAGACCAACACCGCCGTCGACACGATCCTCTCCAAGGTGTGGGACGCGGGCGTGCGCTCCTTTTTGCGGGTAGGTAAACCGGAGCGCTCACCAGGGTTATCGACCACGCTCGCGATGAGCGGCGCGGACGACGCGCTCTACTTCACGCAAACTCTGGCAGAACACACTGGCTCGCTCGAAGAGCTCGGGCGGGCCATCGCCACGTGCCCCGTGCTCGGCTCGACCACGCATGCCGCGGTGGGCGACTCGACCTTCGAGTTTTTGGATCGCCACGTCGGAGCGCCGATCTTCGATGTGGTGATCGTCGACGAGGCATCACAGCTCACGGAGCCGATGACGCTGGCGGCGATCAACCTCTCGAAGCGCTTTATTCTCGTCGGGGATCACCGGCAGCTCCCCCCGATCGTGCAAAGCGAGCAGGCGATCTCGGCCTACTATGAAGGCACACAGGGTGAGCCAGGGTTGATGGAGGTTTCGCCACGCGATGTGGAGCCATCGGACGAGGACGAGGAAAAGGAAGCGCTCGAGCAACGCGCCAGGCACAAGGGCACGGGCGCATTCGAGCTCGACGAAACGCTCGAAGCGATCGGTTGCGCCGGGCTCGACAGAAGCCTCTTCGAGCGGCTCGCCGGGCAGCTTCCACACGTGATGCTCGAGGAGCAATACCGCATGCACCGCGACATCATGGCGTTCTCGAACCGCGCCTTTTATCAGGGCAGGCTCTTCGCGAACGAGAAGGTCGCCGCGCACGGTCTGGCGGTGAACGAAGAGGTTCACGCACAGCTCGAGGGTCACCTCGCGCATACACTCCTCGCTCCTGAGAGCGCGGTGCATTTTGTCAACGTGAACGGTTTCGACGCGGGGCGCTCGAACCTGCTCGAAGCGCGGGCAGTGCTCGAGACGCTCGAGGACTTGCTGACATCCGAGCTCTTCCTCACAGGCGGAGCGTATGGCCCGAGGCCAAGCATCGGGATCATCTCACCGTTCAGAGCGCAGGTTCAATTGATCCGCACGTTGGCCGACGAGCACCTGGGCGACCGCGTCTGGGATGTCGATATCGACACCGTCGAGCGTTATCAAGGTGGCGAGCGTGATATTATCCTGGTGAGCATGGTCAAGACGGAGCGCGCGGGCGACTTCTTGACCGATCTGCAACGCCTGAACGTGACGCTGACGCGCGCGAGGAAGAAGCTCGTCATCTTTGGCAACCGCGCCTGCCTCGGGCTCAACCCGACGTTGCGCGCGCTGCTCGAGCAAGAGGAGACCTGCGCGAGCGACTGGGAGCCAAAACCCGGTGATTCCTGAGCTTGCTTGTGTTAAGAGTCACAGAGGCCGTGACCTCAGCATAACTTCTCGACGAGCGGGTCCAGGAACGTGACATCGACCAACCTCAAAAGCGCATCGAAGAACGCAGGCTACCTCCTGTCGATGCTCTCCCTCTGCGCGCTCGGGCTCGGATCGAGCTGTCAGTCAAAGAAAGAGCTCGAGGTCCCGCCCGCTCCAGAAGAAAACATCCAGCGAGGAAAGCTCGAGGTCCCCGAGGCGCGCGATTTAACAAAGCCTCCGGAAGGGATGAGCAAATCCGAGCTCGCGCTTAGCGAGCCCAAGCTCTGGGACATCTGCCGCGACCTCTTCGAGCCAGGCGGCGAGCAGCGCACGACCTACCCCTACCACGAGGATGACACCAGAGAAGCCGAGGCATTCTTTGGTTGTGATCTCGAAGGATTTCTCGAGCTCGAGGATGGGCGCCGCTACGTCGCCTACGCGCTCGATCCGGAGCGACCCTCGAGCGACACACGCGCCATCCGCGTGGTCGCCTACGACAAGAACGGCAAGCGCACCTGGACACATGACACCAAGCGAGACTCTCGCGGGACGAGCTTCGCGGCGAGCTACAGGGGGACGACCCTGGCCAACGTGCCGCCGCATCTGTTCTGCGTCTCCTCGATGTGGGAGAGCGGGATCGACATCGAGTGCCTGCGCGCCAAGACTGGCGAGTTGGCCTGGGAAGGTCGCCTCCCCTATTGGTCGGGCATCGCGCCGCAAGGTTTCGCCAAGAGCCTGTTCGTCGCGGATCTCTCTGGACTTCGACAGATCTACCCCTGGAGTGGCGTCGAGCGCCGCTTCAAGAAGCTCGATGGTCCAGGCGGACGGTCCTCGTTTTACGCCACAGATGGCGAGCGCCTCTATTACTCCTCGAACCGCACCGCGCCGCTCGAGCTGGGGGCGTATGATTTCGCCACGCTGGACAAGATCTGGTCGCGCGAGCTCACCGAAAAGCTCGATCCTCTCTGGACCGAGATCTTCCCCGAGCACGAGCTTATGGTGTTGCGCCAGGACGAGACGCTCGTCGGCGTGAGCACCAAAGGTGGCGAGGCACTCTGGGCGGTCAAGACAGGCCCCTCCACGCCAAAGATCGCGGCGAACGAAGACACCATCCTCATCCTCGTGCGCCGAGAGGAGAAGCCAAACTTGCTCCACGCGATCGATCCGAAGAGCGGCAAGAGCAAGTGGTGGAGTGAACCTCCCACGGGGACGCTTCGCATCGAGGCGTCCAGGAACCAGGTCGTGCTCGGGAGCGTGCGCGCCGTACAGCGCGCCGTGATCCCTCCTGCTCCAAGCAAGTGAGGAAGGCTCGTGTCTGACACACAAGAGCAAGTCGACGCACAAGACGCACATCACAAGCAAGCAGCCAGGCCGCTCTTCAAAGAAGCGCTGGCGGTTTATCTGGCGGCGTTCTTCCTCGTCCTGGCGCTCGCGCTCGCGAGCAATGTCGTCCCGCTCATCGCGACCAACCTGTACGCGCTCGTGGCGATGGTCTTCATCGGGATCCCGTACTGGTGGATGGGGCGAAAGAAGCTCGACGGCGAGGAGTTCGGGCTGACGACAAGGAACCTCGCGCGCGATGTGGGCATCGGCCTCATCGCGGGGTTTATCACGCTGATTCCATTCGCTGGCGGTCAATACGTCTGGGAAACACAGGTGCTCGAGCGCGAGGCACACTTCCACAGCGAGAACTGGTGGAGGTGGCCCGCCGAGCTGGACGGAGAACCTGGCGAGTGGGGGCAATCCTCCGGGAGCTGGGTGTGGGAGACGCGCGGCAGGTTGCGCGTCGGCATGCGTCAGCGTGAAGGGATGCGCCACAAGATCGTCATCGAGGGAGATCGCCCGTTTGTCCCTCGGGAGATCGGCTCGGGGATGCTGATCCGCGCTGTATTAAGAGATGGCAAGACGATCAAATCCCCTCTGCCACACAAGAAGTGGGAGCTGCAACCCTCGCTCGGGTTTCGCCGCGTGCTCGCCGAGATCCACACCTACGACGAGGAAAAGGATCAGGTGGGACCACGCGAGCTCTCGATCGTGGCGAGCAGGACAGATGGCTACAAGAACAAGCCCCCGATGTATGTCGGCCCCGCCGCGCAGCTCGACCCGGACAGCGAGTTGGATATCGAGCGCTCGATGATCTGGTTGCTGCTCTGGGCGATGACGCAGCTCCTGTTCATCGCGCTGCCCGAGGAGTACTTCTACCGAGGTTACTTGCAGACGCGGCTGGATCAGGCGTTCGCGGCGCGCAGCGGGAGCGACAAGCCCCCGAGCAAGCTCGGCATTTCAGCAGGGAACCTGAGCGCGAGCGTGCTGTTCGGGTTGGGGCATTTGCTCGTGCCGGTGGGGGGCGTGTTGTTGATCACGCGCTTTACGGTCTTCTTCCCCTCGCTCGTGTTCGGGTGGCTTCGAGATCGAACAGGCGGCATCGCCGCGCCGCTCGTGTATCACGCCTGTTGCAACATGATGGTGCTGGTTCTGGCGGCGCACTACCATTGATGGAGGTTGCCCTCGCGCGGCCTGTCGTATACAGAATCCAGATCGCATGGCGGACAAGGTGATGCCGCCTCACTCAAGGAAGAGTAGCAAGCGAGGACGAGCGTGGTCTCGGAAACGGAGGACATCCTACGGAGAACCCTCGAAGGACTCGAGGGAGACTTCGAAGAGTTGCGTCAGGAGCTTTTGACGGACCTCGAAAACCACGATGACGAGCTGCGTTTTTACGTCGACAGCTTGCCAGACTGGCTCGCGCTCCCCGTGGCGACGATCAGGAACCTTCTCAAGTTCTCGCCGGAGTCCAACCTCCCGGGCGCAGCGCTCGGACCGCACGCGGTCGCGCTGGTCGCTGGAGAGCTGGAGGCATTCACGGCAGACTGGCTTGGCTCCGGGGGCGAAATCACCGCACATCCGTTCGAGATCGACCCCACGCTTCCCGCGCAGTTCCACGAAGCCCACGACACATTCAAGACGTACATCGAGACGATCGAGGCCGAGGCGAGCGCCACAGCGCTCGCTGCGCACGCCTCGCTCAATCATATTCGCGATGACATCCTCGCCGAGCTCGAGGAAGAGCGCGAGCAGGACACCGAGGCGCTCCAGGAGCTGATCTCGATGGGGGATATCGACCGCAATCAGGATCACCGTCAGGAGATCGCGCGGTTGTGGGAGGATCAGCGAGAGCGCGCGAACGCTTTTTTGGAGCGTTGGGAGAAGCTCGATTCATTTATCGACATCGGCCTCGAGCGCACGAAGAGCGGGCTAGAGGAGTTGGGGTTCCTGCTGGCGAACATGCATCAAGGCATGCTCGGTGGGCACCCTGTCCTGGCGCAGACCGAGAAGAGAGCCGCGACGCGCGAGCGCAAACCCTCGATGTCGCTCGTGTTGGACGAGGAAGAGCTCGACGAGTTACGCGGAGAGGATCGCTCGGGCGTCTCACAGGAGCTCTCGGTGTTGCCCACAGAACCTCCCAGCGTGAGCGCCGCGCCCGAGCGCGACGGAGACTTCGATCCTTACGGAGATCTCCCCGAGGAAGAGAAAGAGGACGTCGACCCGGCCAAGCTCAAGGCAGAACAGCGCGCGAAGTTTCTGGCAGAGACGCGAGAGCGCAAGCGCGAGAAGGAAGCCTTCTTGCGCGATCCCGAGCAGCTCGATGACGATCTGGTGTTCGCCTCGACGGAAGAACAGGGCCCGATGGTGGACTTTTTCGACGAGGATGATCCTCCCAGCGGAGACTTCTTCGGCACACCCACGCCCACACCACAAAAAAAGCCCCCTTCTCCCGAAGCGAACACGGCAAAGCCCAAGGCGGCGAGGTCGCCATACGATGTCTTCCTGAGCGAAGAGTCCTCGCCACAGTCAAAGCCTATCGCTGCGCCCAGCGCGCACGAACCGCTGGCCATGTCGAGCATCGCCGCCGCGCCCGCGCAAGAGGATGATCCCTTCGACTTCGATCCGGAAGCCTCTGAGCCGACGTTTGCTCCCGAAGAAGAGATCGAGCTCCCCACGACGCCTCCCGAGGTCGACACGACCGAAGCACCAGCCTTGGAGGAAGATGCGCAGGCCGAGATCGAGGAGCCAACCTCGAGCACGGCGCCGCTCGTCGATGACCTCGAAGATCAACCCACGATCCCATTCGGTGGCCTCGAGGCCACCGAGACGGAGCCCCCATCTGCTGGAGACGAACAGCCAGCCAGGGCCGAGGAGAGCGAGGAGAGCGCCGCCGAGGATGCAGGCCCCACGCAACCGAGCATCGAGGCGGCGGATGCCTCCTCGACCTCTCCTGGAGCGGAGCCAACCTCTTCGACGGACGAGGTCGAGGTAGACGCGACCGGTGCTGCGGTGGAGGAGCTTCCTCCTCCACCGCCCGTCTCTCCTGCGACCCCGGAGGAGGTTCCAGAGAGCGCTGGCGAGGATGTGGAGCGCGACGAGAGCGCTCTCGAGGAGCCGCTGGTAAAAGCCCCCGAACCTGTCGCGCCGCCAACAGCTCCTGCCAGCGAGCCCGCAGAAGAGCCCGCCACGAAGCCTCCTCGCGAGCGGCCTTCGGTGCGCGGCGAGGCGATCCGCGTGCGGCGCGCGCACCGTCCGGTGGCGATGCCCGAGTTGGCGCTGGCCTATGGGTTGCCGCTGGCTATATTGCTCGTGATACTGGGGCTCGCGGCGACCGCCAAGGACGCGGCGAGCAACCCGCTCGCGCCGGGAAGCGTCACGCAAGTGTTGGCGCTGGTTTTGTTTGCCTGGCTCGTGCTCGGCCCCTGGGTGATGCGTTGGAAGATCGCCTTCCATGGATGGCGTCCGATCGTGATGCGACGGGCACAACTTCGCGATGAAGCGGAGGTGATCCTCGAAGGTGATCACCTGGAGCTTGGCCCGTGGACGATGCAAATCGATGCGCTGAAAGAGGTGAGCTTTGCCAGGTGGGAGTCTCCGCTCGACAAGACACGAGGCTGGTTGCTGACGTTGATCGATGGCGAGGGAGAAATTTGGGCAATTGTCACGCCCGAGAGCGACAAAGGTAGTGATTGGGAAGCATCATCGCTCCCGATCACCCACGCACCGAGTGATGCGTGGCAAGTCGATCCCGGACTCTTCGGGGCGCTCGAGGGGGCGCTCGTGACGAGTCATTGACACGTCAACTTGCGCCCACATCGACCGACAGATAGTGTGGATTCGTCAACGTCTGTTCGCTGTTGTTGACGCCATGCCCGGAAACGAATGATCGTGGCGCGCGATGCACCACAACTTTGGATGAGGTCACACCATGTCTTTCAACCGCCGACTCTTCTCACTGTTTCTCCTGATCTGTTTCGCGCTCGTCCCGCTCGCTGGTTGCACGGAGCTCGCGGATGATGGCCCTCAGATCTCGAGCGTGACGGTGAGCCCGAACACGATCTCGCAGAGCGAGGGCGGCATGACCGACGAGTTCTTCGAGGTCACGATCGTGACCGCGGGGTTCACCTCCCCGATCGAGAACGCGACGGTGAGGATCCAGGATGTCGACGGGGATGGCCGCGAGGGAGAACCACAGGTCGCCCCGACCATCGACGGTGACACCGTGGTGATCTCCAGGATCGCGAAGTCCTGGTTCGGAGGCCTCGAGCCCGGCCAGTACAACATCGAGGTTCAGGTCGAGAACAGCATCGACAGCGTGCGACAGGCCAACGCCGCGACGGTGACCGTGACCGAATAAGGCGCGCCAAATCGCGCGGATCACCCATCACAGAAGAGAAAGGATGCGTTGGCGTTCTTTCTCTTCTGGCGTATAGAGCAATACTCCAAGCACCAAGCAAGCAATGGAGCAGACGTGAGCGAGAGCGAACCAACCGCCGTGGCCGAGGCAGACGCCCCGCCCCCCGAGGAGTCGAAGAACCCTCTGGTTATTGCCATCAGGAGCCTGACGCAGGGGACGCAGAACCTGCTCAAGCACCACCTGGAGTTGGCGCGGCACGAAGCCAAGGCGGACGCGCTCGAGCTGGCGAAGGACCTGGGCGGGATATTTGTCGCGCTGGGGATGGCGCTCGTGGGTTATCTGCTCTTGAACCTGGCGGCGGTCTTTTTCGCGGGCTGGTTCGCGGGGCTGATCGGGATGGCAATCGCCACGCTCGCGCTCGCGCTGCTGCACATCGCCGGAGGACTGCTCGCGGCGAAGACACTTGGCGAGAACATGAAGCAGCGCCATTATGGCATGCGTTACACAGGCACCGAGATCGAGAGGAGCACAGAGTGGGCGAAGGAGACAAGGGAGCGACTCAACCCACCGGCGACGAACTGATCCTGGCAAAAGATCAGAGCGTGGTGATCGCCGAACGCAGCGATCGCTACATGGAGCAGGCGGAGAAGTGGGCGGATATGGCCCAGGGCGAGGAGCAGTTAAGCGAGCAAACGCACGCGCTGCGCCGCGCCATCGACGCCGACAAGCTCCAGATCGAGGAAGGGCTCGCCCTGCTCCAGCAGGAGTTCGATCGCTACAGCACGCCGGTCAAGGAAGCGATCGAGACGACCCGCGAGCGCGTCGAGGTCGTCAAAGGCAACGTACGACGCGTCAAGGAGTTCGACTGGCAACACTGGGTCAAGGAGAACCCGTGGAAGGCGGTCGGGATCGGGTTCGCGGCGGGTTTTTATGTCGGGAGCATGCTCTCGGACTGAACGCACACTTGCCCCCCTGAGCTTGAAGATGGCTTGACAACCAAGCGCAGGGCCGCAATTTTTGGAAGCACTCCGACGAAGGACGCCGATCAGGTGATCGCCGAAGAAAAGAATTCGGGGATTGCCTGCGGATGGCAATCTGACGGCGCTCTGTGTTTGGAGCACACCCCTATTTTAGGACTCTACGGAGATACGATGAGCCAAGAGACGGAGACCTCGGCAGCGGCTCCAGCCCTGGAGCAAGATGCGAGCATCAGCGAGCAAGCGATCGAAGGCTACCACGCCCTCGAAGAGCGCGCTGGCGAGATCAAGGAGACGGCCACGGCGCTGAACAACCGCGCGGTGACGTTTATCCAGGAGAATCCCGCGGTCGCCATCGCGGCGGCCTTTGGAGTGGGTTACTTCATCGGCAGCATGGCTGCACGTCGCTGGATCGTTTAAGACCTGCGTGAATGCAGCACGCTGCATTCACACAGGGGTTGCTCGCCAGATCAGATCACCACCCTACGGAACCCACAAGAGAGGGCAAACCGATGAGCGAGGAGAAGACCTCCCTGCCCGAGAACAAGAACGTGGCCGATGAGACCCGTGAGTTTGTCGACCACGCCCAGCGCTACTACGACACGCTGCGCCGCGACAACTCGTTCGGGCGCATCTACAGAGAGAACCCTTACCTTGTCCTGGCCGCAGCGGCAGGCGCTGGTTACATCATCGCGGGAGGGTTGTTGAGCCCGTTCACTCGGCGGCTGCTCCGCATGGGAACACGCGCCATGATCGTTCCCCTGGCAGCCACACAGATCAAAAACTTCACCCAACCGCCCGAGGCAGGAGAATGAGTAGAGCATCGATCCAAGAGGCGCTGCGTCGTCTCACTGCCCGCAACAACCCACCCCAAAAGGAGCTCCCCATGGACTGGCGAAAGACCGTCTCTCAATTGAATGATCAGCTGAACACCAGCTACAACGCGAACCTCGAGAACATGCTCGATCGCCTCGGCTACCAGCCCAAGCGCAACAACATGGACGTGATCCTTCCTGCGGTCAGCGTCTTCGGCGCAGGGCTCCTCGTGGGCGCAGCGCTCGGCGTGCTGTTCGCGCCAAAGCGCGGCGACGAGCTCCGCGGTGACCTTCGTCACCGCCTCGATAACCTGCGCGACCGCGGCGAGGAGCGCTACGACGAGCTTCGCGCTCACCGCCTCGAGAACGTCGACGGCTGAGTCAGGGCATTCGCCCACGCGATCCCCAACCTCTCCCATGAGAGCGGGATCACGAGCTCGCGTTGAGCGAGCGCTCGCGCCCTGTAGAGGGCGCTCGAGCGCTCGCTCGACGCGAGCTCTTCTTTTATGCGCGCGGCCCAACGATCCAGGTTCCTCCCCGGATCGAGCCGCTGGCGCCCGGCGTCATGCAGCAGCGGCAGCGCGCCGGGGAGCTCGGCGACCAGCGGATACGCCCCCGCCGAGGCGCACTCGAGGAAACTCACTGGCAACCCCTCGTGCCGCCCCTCCATCGCTCGTGATGCGAAGATCGAGAGCCTCGAGCGCTCGAGCAACCGTCGCTTCGCCTCTCCGTGCACCATCCCGTGGAAGGTCGCGCTCACGCCCAGGCGAAGCGCGAGCGCCTCGAGGCGCTCGCGCTCTGGACCGTCGCCCGCGATGTGCAAGGAGACGCCCGGCAGATCGACCCTCGCCACGGCGCCGATCAGATCATCGATCCCCTTGATGGGGACGAGCCTGCCGAGGGAGAGGATGGTTCGCTCGAGCGAACCATCCTCT
>Ga0208061_100280_pt1 | contig 15851 bp, 10 predicted proteins | sample DeeseametaMP0555_FD_184209 | JGI IMG/M metagenome (GOLD analysis project Ga0208061, IMG submission 184209) | Marine microbial communities from the Deep Atlantic Ocean - MP0555 (SPAdes) | ecosystem: Environmental > Aquatic > Marine > Oceanic | place: South Atlantic Ocean | collected 2011-01-23 | reverse complement strand
GATCTCGGGGGCGCCGTGGAGCGCGACGATGCAACCGCGGTGGCGGTTGCGCTTGAAGCGCTCGACAGGATTTGGCGCGGCCCATGCGGCGCCGCCCAGGTCGTAGGCGTCCTCGCTCGCTTCGAGCCCTTCTGTGACGATGCCGCCACCGCGCACATCCCACTCGTCCACCAGGACAAAGCGCGCGGTCGAGACAAACTCGCCGTACACATCCAGCGCCAGCGGTTGCATCGTGCGGATGACGAGCTCGGCGGCGTTGTTCTTGTCGACCTTCTTGCTCGCGGCGCCGTCGGTGTGCGTGTCGAGGGTCGAGGCGTCGATGACGCGCTCGATCTTCTCGATGCGACAGGCGGTCTCCTGGCTGGCGAGCTTGAGCTTGTAGGTCTTGCCCTCTTCGATCGGGTTATCCCCGAGCCAGAAGAGGTTTGCCTTGAGGCGGTTGGTTTGCAGGGGCGCGCTGTCCGCGAGCGCTGCGACGTGTCCGCGCTCGACAAAGATCTGCTCGTCGAGCGTGACGCCGATCGATTCTCCAGCGTGCGCCTCGTCGGATGCGGGGCTGCTCCAGCGCTCGATGCTCTTGACGCGGGCCTTGCGCTTGCCTGGCGTGAAGAGGAGCTCGTCGCCGACCTTGATGGTGCCGGTCTCGACGCGGCCAGCCAGCACGCGGCGGTGGTCGAAGCGGTAGATGTCCTGGATGGGGAAGCGGAGCGCCTGCGCGTCGGAGTGGCGCGGCTCTTCGAAGCCATCGAGCGCGTTGATGATCGTGGGGCCGTCGTACCACTTGGTCTCGTCAGAGCGCGTGGCGATGTTGTCGCCCTCACGCGCCGAGATCGGGATAAACGAGGTCGGCTCGACGCCGAGCTGCCCGAGGAACTCGCGGTATTCGGCTTCGATCTTGTCGAAGACCTCCTGCGAGTAATCCACCATGTCCATCTTGTTGACGACAACAGCGACCTTTTGCACGCCGAGCAGGCTAAGGAGGTAGCCGTGGCGGCGCGATTGCTCCTGGACGCCCTCGTTCGCGGCGATGAGCAGGAGCGCGGCGTCAGCGTTGGCGGCGCCGGTGACCATGTTCTTGATGAACTCGCGGTGTCCAGGCGCGTCGATGATGACGTAGGGGCGCTTCTCGGTCTTGAACCAGATCTGAGCGGTGTCGATGGTGATGTTCTGGTCGCGCTCGGCTTGCAGCGCATCCATCAGGAAGGCCCACTCGAAGGGGACCCCGCGGCGCTCGCAGGTGGCTTTGATCTGGTCGAACTTGCCTTCTGGCAGCGAGTCGGTCTCGTAGAAGAGGCGGCCAACGAGCGTGGATTTTCCGTGGTCGACGTGCCCGACGATGACGATCTTCATCAGTGATTCTCTCTTTATCGATCGATGGATCGAGCAGGGCTCGATCTCGACAAGGTGTTCATTTGCTGTCTGGCGTTATCCGCGAGGATCACATGTAACCGCTGGCGCGAAGACGCTCGAAGGCATCCTCTGCCTCCTGGTCCTGGGCGCGGGTCGAGCGCTCGGCGACGCGAGTGTTCTCGAGCTCCTCGATGATCTTGGGCACGGTGCTCGCTTCGCTGGAGACGGGGAGGGTGCAAGGCGCGCAGCCGAGGCTGCGGTAGCGCTTGTTCTCCTCGTTGGAGAAGTAGATCGGGACGACCGGGATTTGCTCGCGATCGATGTACTCCCAGATGTTGGTCTCGGTCCAGTGGAGCAGGGGGTGGATGCGAAGGTGCGTGCCAGGCTCGAAGTCCGTCTTGAACTGGTCCCAGAGCTCTGGCGGCTGATCGCGGTAATCCCACTCGAAGTTCTTGTTGCGCGGCGAGAAGACGCGCTCCTTGGCGCGGGTGCCTTCCTCATCGCGGCGGATGCCGAGCACGACCGCCTCGAAGTTGTAGCGCTCCATGACTTGCTGGAGGCCATCCTTCTTGAGCAGCGAGCAGCACTCCACGCGGCCGAGGTCACCGCTGGGGAAGGTCTTCCCGGCGGCGAGCGCCTCCTTGTTCTGACCGACGCGAAGGTCGAGGTTCCACAACTCGGCGAGGCGGTCGCGGAAGTCGATCATCTCCTTCATCTTGTAGCTGGTGTCGACGTGGACACATGGGAAGGGGACGTGACCCAGGAACGCCTTTCGCGCCAACCAGAGCATGACCGAGGAGTCTTTCCCGATGCTCCAGAGCATGGCCATGTTCTTGAACTTATTGAACGCCTCTCGCATGATGTAGATCGACTGCGCCTCGAGCGCGTCGAGGTGCGAGTAATCGGGCATGCTATCGCGCGGCGAGTAGCGATCTTCGGGCGTGAGCGGCCCGCGATCGTCCTCTCGCACGGCGGTATAGAGGTGTGGGTTTGGGGCGTCGGTGACTTGGGTCGATGCCATGGTCTTCTCTCGCGTCGGTGATGGGGGCGGCTATCCTGCTCCCGATTCATCGGTGCTGTTTATTGGCTTTGGTCGCCAACTTCAAACTTACTTTTCTTTCTCGGCTGGGTGTAATCCGCACTCCTTCTGGTCGGGTTGCTCCCACCACCACCTCCCCGCGCGCTCGTCCTCGCCCGGTTTGACCGCGCGCGTGCACGGCGCACAACCGATCGAGGGGAAGCCCTGATCGTGGAGCGTGTTGTAGGGGATATCCCTGTCGCGGATATGTTCCCAGAGTTGTGTACGCGTCCACTCGACCAAAGGATTGACCTTGATCAATCCTCCGTTGGCCAGATCCAGCTCGACGGGGTCGGTTTGAGCGCGCGTGGGACTTTGCTCGCGGCGGATTCCTGTGATCCAGGCAGACGCCGTGCCGAGCGCGCGCTTGAGCGGCTCGACCTTGCGGATGTTGCAGCACTCGCGGCGCGCGTCGATCGATTCGTAGAAGCTGCTCGGTCCCTTGGCGCGAACCAGCGCCTCGACCTTGGAGGCATCCGGGAAGTAGAGCTCGATGCGCAAGCCATAGCGCTCGCGCAACCGCTCCATCAACGCGTAGGTCTCCTGGTGCAGCCTGCCCGTGTCGAGCGTGAAGGCGCGAATATCACTTGCCAGACCGAGCTCGGCGAGCATGTCCACGAGGACCACATCCTCTGGTCCGAGGCTGTTTGCCAAAACCAATCGATCGCCAAAGCGCTCGAAGGCCCACTGTAGGATCTCCTGAGGAGAGCCTGTCTTCGCTTCGGAAACGACCGCCCCGATGTCGGAGAATCCGAAGCGCTCGAGCGGTTCCTGGAAGTCGTTTGCAGAGGTCTCAGTCATCGTGGTGCTATGCTCGTTGCCGTCGCTGGCGCAGTGATGAACCCTTTAAAGTCCGGGCTCCCCTGTAATTTATGCGCCCTTGCGCGTCAAGCGTGGGGCCTTTGAGGGTGACGCTAGTGATTAATTCATACTAAGTCAATATGAATTGGCGGATTTGGGGTCGGCCTGTCGCCATGGGGGTGAGTTCGTGTATAGTCGCGTCGCTTTTGAAAGAGACCGGCGAATAATCCGCGAGGATGAACAAGGAAAAAGGAACCGACGTGACTTCGAGCTCGAACACCTATCGCTCTCCTGGCGAAGACATCGAACAAATCATCGACGCCCCTCCCACACCGATCGTGAAGTTCGCCCCCGGCGGCCATCACATGGTGATGATCAACTACTCGCTGACGCCGCCGCTCGAGATGGTCGCCAGACCCTTCCACAAACTCGGCGGGCTGCGCATCGACGCTGACACGGGCACCGCGCGGCGCACCTACAACATGTTCGACATCACCATCACGCATGTCGACAGCGGAGAATCATTCACCGTCGGGTTGCCAGAGCACGGCATCAGGATCTGTACGGCGTCCTGGTCTCCCGATGGCAGCAGGCTCGTCTACACCATCCTCACCGAGGAGGGGATCGAGCTCTGGGGCATCGAGATCGCCGAGCAGAAGAATCACCGCCTGGCGCCTGACCTCTTGCTCAATGACACCCTCGGCAGAGAGCTCCACTGGGCTCCGGGCTCGAGAGACCTCTACATCCTGGCGGTGCCCGAAGGGCGCCCCGCAGCGCCCGAGGCGCCGCGCGTCCCCGTCGGTCCAAAGATCCAGCAGACCCGAGGGCAGGAGAAGCAGAACCGAACCTACACCGACCTGCTCGAGGACGAGTTCAGCGACGCGCTCTTCACGCATTACACCACGAGCCAGGTCTGGCGCGTGGATACGCTCGGCGAGCGCGCGCCCGAGAAGGTCGGCGGCGAGGCGATGTACAACTGGGTCTCCAGCTCGCCGGATGGCATGTACCTGATGGTCAAGAAGACGCTGGCGCCATTCTCGAGGACCGTGCCCGCCTACTTCTTTGCCTACTCGCTCGAGCTGTGGACCGCCGCTGGCGAACATATCCGCACCATCACCGAGCAACCTGTCGCCGACGCCATACCGATCCAGGGTGTGCGCACCGGACCTCGTCACTTTGGCTGGCAGCCGCTCGAGGACGCGACCATGTACTGGGCCGAGTGCCTCGATAACGGCGATCCCAAGGTCAAGGTCGAGCACCGCGAGAAGTTGCTCTCGTTGAGCGCGCCTTTTACAGACGCGCCCACCGAGCTCGCGAGGTTGAAGGAGCGCTATCGCGGTAGCTCCTGGCTGGATCGTCCAGGCGTCGCGCTCGTCACCGAGTATGACTGGGAGCGTCGCTGGCTCACCACGAGGCTTTGGGACTGGAACACCGAAGGGAGCGAACCTCGCGTCATCTTCGACCTCTCGGTGCACGAGCGCTACAACCATCCGGGGTCGCCGTTCACGCGCAAGCTGCCCACCGGGAAGAACGTCATCTCGGTCTTCGATGGTTCAAAAATCTATCTGGCTGGCGATGGCGCCACGCCTGATGGCGATCGACCGTTCCTGGACCTGTTTGACCTCGAGACCCTCGAGAGCGAGCGCATCTTCCACTCCAGTGATACTCAGTACGAGACGCTCGCTGGCTTTGGCCCGCGACCCGAGCAAGGGGAGGGCGTCGACGAGCGCGCTCGCGACCTCGTGATCTGGCGCGAGTCACCGACCACGCCGCCAAACTACATTCGCATCGACCACGAAACCGGCGAAGAGCGCGCGCTCACCGCGTTCGCCGATCCTCACCCGCAGCTTACTGGCGTCACAAAACAACTCCTCAAGTACGAGCGCGAGGATGGCGTGCCGCTCTCCGGCACGCTCTACCTGCCGCCCGGTTACAAGGAGGGGGACAAGCTGCCGCTCGTGATCTGGGCGTACCCGATCGAGTACAGCGACGCGGCCACCGCAGGTCAGGTGCGCGCAGCGCCGACGCGCTTCACGAGGTTGGCGATGACCTCCTCGCTGATGTTCCTGACGCGAGGTTACGCGGTGCTCGACCGCGCGACGATGCCTGTGGTCGGAGACCCGGAGACGATGAATGACACCTTCGTCGAGCAAATCGTCGACGCGGCGAAGAGCTCTGTCGATGCTGTCGATGAGCTCGGCGTGATCGACCGGGACCGCGTGGCGGTCGCGGGCCACTCCTACGGCGCGTTCATGACCGCGAACCTGCTCGCGCACTGTGACTTCTTCCGCGCAGGGATCGCGCGCTCGGGTGCTTACAACCGCTCGCTCACGCCCTTCGGGTTCCAGTCCGAGCGCCGCACCCTCTGGCAAGCTCCCGAGGTCTACACCAACCTCTCTCCCTTCTTTCACGCCGATAAGATCAAGACGCCCCTGTTGATGATCCACGGCGAGGATGATCCGAACTCTGGCACCTATCCGCTGCAATCTCGCCGCCTCTTCCACGCCATGGAAGGACTCGGCGGAAACGCGCGCCTGATCGTCCTCCCGCACGAGGGCCACGGTTACAGAGCGCGCGAATCGGTCCTCCACGTGCTCGCCGAGCAGTTCGACTGGCTCGAAGAACACATGGGGTGAATGTGAGGCCCGAGGCTCACTTCACACCACTGTAACCTCGGCGTCTTGCCATCTTTACATCGCCGTCATGCGAAGTTTGCAGACGCGCCATCTCATCTCAATACGACTCTTCTATGTTGCCGTCCGTGGAAGAGGTCGCGCCGTCTTGGCGTGATTGATCTTTTGAAATCAATGGGTTGCGAGATCTTCGGTTGTTCTGGAGAACGCTCCGCAGCTCTATCCGAAAGAAGAGATGAGGCGCGCGATGATGATGCGTAAGCAAATGTTCGGTGCAGCGATCTTGACGGCTGGGATGTTGGCCGCGTGTGGCACGAATAACGCGGATAACAACGAAACGAACAACTCTAACGTGGGCGGCGAGGAGGCGAGCTGTGGAACCGAAGGGCTCGACCACAGCCGCGTGGAGGACTTCTTCAACGCGGGCATGAACAACGAGCTCGTCGATCCTCAGCTCACCGCGCCAACCGAGGGAGAGCTCCCGGTTCTCACGCCAGCCTCCGGCTCGCCAGCGCTCACTGGCTTTGTCGATCCAGGCGACGCCTTCTTCGACACGGTCGAGTACCGCGGCGCGTTTGGCGCAGAGAACTGGCTCGAGGGCTGGGCAAACTTCTCGATGAACAGCGCCGGAGATAAGGCTGGTCTGGTCGATGACACCGCCATGGGAACCCCCGGTGACAATGACGCGGTGGAGTGTGACGACACCAAGAAGCAGTGCGTGATCTCGGGGACGATCGCTGCTGACCTGACGCTCTCGGCGAATTACACCTATGTCCTCAGCGGCGGCGTCTTCGTCGGTGACAAGGGCAGTGATAGCAACGACGTCACGCTCACCGTCGAGCCGGGCGTCACCATCTACGGTGACACCTCCTCTCTCAGCTTCCTCGCGGTCAGCCGCGGCGCCAAGCTCGTGGCGGAAGGAACCAAGGAGAAGCCGATCATCTTGACCAGCGCCAACGCCATCGATGGCAACGCCGCGCCTGGCGACTGGGGCGGTCTGATCATCAACGGCAACGCACCTCTTAACACCGGCGCGACCGCCGAGGGCGAGGGTGATACGGGCACCTACGGTGGCTCGGACGCGGGCGATTCCAGCGGCGTGCTGAAGTGGGTCGAGGTCTCCTTTGGCGGCAAGCAGATCACGAGTGATAACGAGCTCAACGGTATCGCCTTCCAGGGTGTCGGTTCGGGCACTGAGGTTGACTACGTGCACGTCCACATGAGCAAGGACGATGGCGTCGAGTTCTTCGGCGGCACGGTCAACGCGAAGCACATCGCCATCACCGGCGTGGGTGATGACAACGTCGATTGGACAGACGGTTGGATCGGCAAGCTCCAATTCGTCGTCGCCGTCCAGTATGGCTATGACGCGGACAACGGAATCGAGGCCGATAACAACGGCAACGACAACTCCGCCTCGCCAGTGTCGAGCCCCACGCTCTCGAACGTGACGCTCGTGGGCATCCCCGATAGCTCCAAATCAGACCTCGGCCTGCTTCTGCGCGAGGGCACCGGCGGCAACCTCTACAACATGGTCGTCTGGGGCTTTAACGACACCTGCCTCTCGCTCGACCAGGACGCGACCTTCACCAACGCGAGCAGCGGCAAGCTCTCGATGGACGGCACCATCCTCTACTGCGAGGGCGCGGGTGGCGGCGGTGCATTCTGTGACCTCGAAGCCGTGGCGACCGCCAACGGCAACTGATTCCTCATCTTTGGACGTTCGAAGGCCGTGTGAGGCAATTTTCCTCGAGGAAAATTGCCTCACACGGCGCGCGTTTTCATGTGGTGAGGCACCTCGCCACGCAAGGATCGCACCTCACGCGAGGGGAGCATATGTCCCGGAAAGAGTGGTGGAAGGCGGTTTTCTCACAGAAGGCGCTGCGCGTCTTCGCCATGACCTCGATCGGTCTGGCCATGGGAGTGACCGTATCGCATGCCGCGAGCAATGAGATCAGCAAGCTCGCGCAAAACCTCACGGTTTTGCGCGGCGAGGTCGAGTCGCTCTCGGATCAGCTCGAGCAGCAAAAGAACGAGACGCGCGCGAAGTTGCGCTCTCTCACGACGCAGGAGATGGACCTCGATATGCAGGTTCAGAAAGAATCACTGCGCCTCAAACAGCTCGAGCTCGCCCGCGAAAAGCACCTCGCCGAGGTTCGCTCCGGTGACAAGGCCCGAGGACAACTCCGGCCCGTGATCCTCGATGGTATCGAGCGCGCCCGCGCTTCGGTCAAGCGCGGCTTGCCCTTCAAGAAGGCGGAGCGCCTCGGAGAGCTCGAGCGCCTCGAGGAGCAAATCGACAAGGAGCTGCTCACGCCCGAGAAGGGTGGCATTCGCCTCTGGCAGTTTCTCGAGGATGAGGTTCGCCTCACCCGAGAATCAGGTCTCTATCGCCAGACGATCACGCTCGGTGGAGAGGAGATCCTCTCGGATGTCGCGCGCGTGGGGATGGTGGCCCTCTACTTCAAGACTTCGGATGGCCGCGTCGGTCATGTCAAACGCGAGGGCGACGGTTGGAGCTATGTCGAGCTTCACGGTGAGCGAGAGCGCGCTCAGATCGAGAGCCTCTTCGATGCCTTCCAGAAGAACATTCGCGTCGGCTTCTTCACGGTGCCGAACGGCCTCGTGTTCGACGCCACCGAGGGAGGTGTGAAGTGAGTCTTCCCATGCCGAAAACGAGCCTGTTCGCGGCGCTTGTCGCGGCGTTGTTTGTTCTGGTCGCTCCTGACGTGTCCTGGGCTCAGTCAGACCTCGAGCGCGCTTACAAGAAGGAGTTCACTTACCTCGAAGCGCAAAAGAGCGCGCTCACTTCACGCCTCGAAGAGATGAAGCGAGAGGACGCCGCGCGCATCAAGACGGAGCAGGGCAAGGTCGACCGTCTGCAAGGTCGCGTCCTCTCGATGACGCTGCGCTCCGATCGCATCCAGGGCGAGCTGCTCGACGCCGAGCGAGAAGCATCTGCGGTCAGTGAGAATCAGGATGTGCTCGCGGCAACGCTCGAGCAGGCGCGCGCTTCGCTCGCACAGCGAGGGCACGAACTGCCAGAGCTTCCCGAGGATACGCCTGAAGGAGAGCTCGTTCTGGAGCAAGCGAAGCTCCTTTCTACAGCGTTCGACGAGTCGCTAAAATCACTCGAGGCCTTGCAGTCGAGGCGCTCCGAGAAGGGCTCGTTCTTCCTGCCAGACGGGACGCAGGTCGAGGGCACCATCGTGTACGTCGGGAACGTCGCCGCCTATGGCGTCTCCGACAGGGGCGCGGGAGCGCTCGCGCCTGCTGGTGATGGGCGCCTGAGGCTCTGGAGCAAGCCCTCCGAAGCGAGCGCCAGAGCGCTCGCTGCTGGCGAGCAACCCGATACGCTCGAGATTTTTCTCTACGAGAACCTCGAGCGCAACGTCGAGGAGAAGCAGGAGAAGACCTGGCAGCAAATCATCGAAGATGGCGGTGCGGTCGGTTGGGTGATCGTGGCGCTCGGTGTGCTCGGCGTGCTGCTCGTGATCTGGCGCGTGCTCTTCTTGCTCTTCCAGGTCGCAGGCATGGCGAAGCTCGTCGACAGGGTCGACGCGGCGCTCGCGCGCGGTGACATCGACGGCGCCAGGACCGTATGCGCGCGAGGTCGCGGCGCCGCATCGCGCGTGCTCGAGGCGACCATCGGCGCGTTGGGGCGACAGCGCGAGGAGGTCGAGGATGTGATCGCTGAGGCGTTGCTTCACGAAACCCCCGGCATCGAGCGCTTCTCTTCTTCGGTGACCGTGTTCGCCGCGGTCGCGCCGTTGCTCGGGTTGTTGGGGACCGTGACCGGGATGATCTCGACCTTCGACATCATCACCGAGTTTGGCACTGGCGATCCCAAGATGCTCTCGGGCGGGATTTCGATCGCGCTGATTACCACACAGCTCGGCCTGATCGTCGCCATCCCTCTGTTGTTGATGGGCAACATGACCAGCGGCCTGGCGAACAATATCCTCGTGCGCCTCGAGCGCGCGGCGCTGCGCGTCGTGAACCGCGCGAGCGAAGGTGAGGGGAGCGGCTCGGATCCCGTGGAGAGCGTTCACGTCAGCGCCTCTTCGGACCTCGAGCAGAACATGTCGCTCGATGGTGACCTCGGGCTCGCAGGAGCCGAGTGATGCAGATCGAGTTCATCGAACAGGTGATGCGCTACGTGCGAGATGGTGGCTGGGTGATGGGGCCGCTGGTGGCGGCGACCTTTCTCCTCTGGTTCGCGCTCGGTTGGCGCGTGGCGATGGTTCGCCGCGGGAGCCGATTGGGTCTTCGCGTGCTGCTCCAGCGCGCGCTCGATGAGAAGCGCACGGTGGGGGGAGTGATAGGCGATGCCGTGGCGATCTCGGCTATTTTGCTTCGTCAGGGGCAAGACAGCGTGCAGGTGCGCGGTGTGCTCGACGAGGCTTTCGGGCCGCTCGAGGATCGGCTGGCGCGAGGCGCCATCCTGGCAAAGTCGATCGTGATGGTCGCCCCGCTGACCGGGTTGCTCGGCACCGTCACGGGCATGATCGAGACCTTCGACGCGCTGGCGGATATGGCGCTCTTTTCACAGTCAGGTGGGATCGCGGGTGGCATCTCTCAGGCGTTGATTACCACGCAGATGGGGCTGGCGATCGCGATCCCAGGGCTCATCGCCGGGCGCATCCTCGAGCGAAAGCAAGCCTTGCTGCTCGAAGAACTCGACGAGCTCAAGGCGCTCGTCGCCACCAGGCACGAGCGCGATGTCCCCGCGCCGCGCGCTCACACAGGAGCCTGACCATGAAGTTTCGACGCCGACAGCATCAAGAGCAACAGATCGATATCTCGCCGCTCATCGATATGGTCTTCATCCTGCTCATCTTCTTCATGGTCTCGACGACCTTCGTCAAGGATATGAAGCTCGAGCTCGAGAGACCTGGTGCCGCGAGCGCTTCGCGCGCTTCCACGAAGTCCGTGCGCGTCTACATCGACGCGACCTCCAACGTGTACGTCGATGGCAACCCGGTCCGCGTCTACATGCTCCAGAGCAGGGTGCGAGATCTGATCCGTGGCGGCGCGTCCTCGGAGGTGCTCGTGATCGTGGACCGGCGCGTGCCCTCGGACAAGCTCGTCGAAGTCGTCGACCAGTGCAAACTCGCGGGCGCCTCCAGCGTTGGTGTCGCCACCGAGCAGGAGGCTGGCTGAGTCATGGAGACCTCCGTTCACACGAACATGGAGCGCGTCATCCGCGAGCGTGCGCGAGCGCGGGTGCTCGCTGCGCTCGCGGCGAGCGTGGCCACGATGTTTATCGGCGGCAACCTCGTGCTCTGGGCGGTGATGAGCATGAATCAGGATCCTCCCGCGAAGCCAGAGGTCGAACATCGCGAGACCACATTTGCCATCGCGCCAAAGCCACCGCCCAAAAAGAAACCAAAGCCCAAGCCGAAGCCAAAGCCAAAGAAGCGCCGCGCTGCGAAGTCTGCCGCCGCGCCTCCTCCAGCGCTCGGCGCGAGCATTCCGATGGGGAGCTTCGCGATGCCTGGGTTCGACGTGGGGCAGGTGCAAAACAACGCGTCCGAGGTCGTCGGGCAGGTCAAGCCGACCGTGATGACCGCAGACGCCGTGGACAAAAAGCCAAAGCCTGTGCGTCGCGTTCAGCCAAAGCTGACGCGCGATATTATCGCGCGTCAGACCTCGGGGAAGGTCGTCGTCTCCGCATTTATCAACGCCAACGGGCAGGTCGAGCGCGTGCGTATCATCGAGTCCAAGCCCGCCGGTCTCTACGACCAGGTCGTGCACGACGCGGTGATGCAGATGCAGTTCGAGCCCGCGACCTATGAAGGTCAGCCCGTGGCGACGTGGTCCAACATTCCCTTCGACTTCAGGTTGTGATGATGGTCTCGAGACGATGGTGGCGCTCGCGTTTGTTGACGCTCGTGTTCGGAGTTTCCGCGGTGACTGCTGGTGTCGGCGTCTCGCTCGCGGGCTCGACCTCGGGCAAGCCAGCAGGCAGCAAACCACAGGAGCAGGCGCCCGAGGTCGACCACATCGAACTCGCCGCGGTGCTCATCTCCGACGGTCACTACGATCGCGCAGAGCGCGTGCTTTCTCAGGTCGAGCCTGAGGCGCTATCTCAGGAGAAGCGCGCCCGGTATCACCTCTTTTTGGGGCTCATTCGACTGCGCGCCAGAGCTTACCTTGCCGCCATCGAGAGCTTCGATAAGGCGATCGAATACGGTCAAAACGGCGACATCATGTTCGTCTATCTGGCTCAATGCTACTACCACACGGGTCAGTGGGAGATGACCGCGAGGTCGGTCGACAATGCCGCAGAACAAGGCGCTGGCGTGCCCGAGTTGCAGCTCATGAAGGCGCACGCGCTCATCGAGCTCGAGCGTCGCGCCGAGGCGTGGGATGTGCTCGAGCGAGGAGCGCGGCGCTTTCCTGACCGACCCGAGTTCCTGCGCCAACAGACCTTCCTGCTCGTCAACCTCGAGCTCTACCAGGCTGCGATGGAGGTCGGGCTCGAGTACCTCGAGAGGATCACCCCCGAGGCTTCTGACTACGTGGCCATCGCGATGGCATTCCGCCAGGGGCAGCGCCCTGATGAGGCGATCCGCTTCTTGGAGCAAGCGCGGCTCCTGTTCCCTGACGACGAACGCATCATCGCCACGCTCGCCAGCGCCTACGCAGATGTCGAGATGGAAGAGGCCGCCGCCGACCTGCTGCAGCGCTCGGCGGAGAATCACCCCGAGTTTATCGCGCAGTCCGCCGAGCTGTATCGACGCTCCGGTTCTCTCACTCGGGCGCTCTACATGAACGCGCGAGTGGAGGACCAGAAGGAGAAGTTCAAGCAGCGCGCCTCGATCCTGCTCGATCAACAACGCTTCGAGGAGGTCGCCAACATGGGTGATCGCCTCGAACGCATCGGCCTGCTCGAGGATCAGAACCTCGTCTACGCGCTCGCCTACGCCAACTTCAAGGTCGGCGCCTTTCACGACTCCGAGCGCTATATCAAGCGCATCGATGATCCTCGTTTATTCGAACACGCCACGCAGCTTCGCCAGATTATCGCGCGTTGTGAGCGCGATCCTGCCGAGTGTGCGCAGTGACGCGCGCTCTTCCTTCCGCCTGGTTCGATGTGATGAAAGCCTCCAAAAGTCGTTGGATCTGCGGCGTCGAAGAGACGGGCCGCTTCTTGACCGCGTGCATCTGCGTAGGGTGTCTTTGCGTCGGTGACGTGAATGATGCGAGCGCGCAAGACCCGGTGGTCACTCCGATCGATGTCGTCGATGAATGCACGATCAACGGCGTCCTCTTCTCGCTCGATGGCGAGCCGATCGCTGGCGCCCGCGTGCTCATCGGTGAGCGCGAGTATTTGACCAATCAGGACGGTGGCTTCCACGCGCTGCTTCCTCCTGGAAAGTACGAGGTTCGGGTCGCGCTCGGTCGAGATTGGGGCGCGCCAGTACGTGTTACGAGCGTCGACCTCTCGAGGTGTGGTTCGGCTGAACTCGTGATCTCGAGCAGGGGTCCTTCGCTTCCTCCAGACTTCGAGCTCGAGGATGGCAAGCGCGAGGGCTCGGACGTGGAAAAGGGTGGCGAGGTTTCGACAGAGCGCGAGGTCGGTTCTCCGGGCAAAATCAGTGGTCGCGTGGTGGTCTTCGAGCAGGACAAACCGATCGAGGGCGCGCGCGTTTTCGTGCGCGGTCTGGATGTCGAGGCGAAGACTGACGCCGAGGGGCGCTTCGAGCTCGAGGTCCCGCCAGGAACACATGACCTCGCGTTGATTCACCCCGAATACAGCTCGCAGTCAAAACCTGGCGTCGAGGTGGAGAGCGAGCGAGCTGTCGAGGTCGTTGTCGAGATGTCACCGGCAGCCGTCACGTTGGATGCGTTTGTCGTTTATGTCCCGAGGATCGAGGGGAGCACGGCGTCCTTGCTCGAAGAGCGCAAGGACGCCGTGACCATGAACGAGGTGATCGGCGCCGAGCAGTTCTCCAAATCGGGTGATTCTTCCGCGGCAGGTGCCCTGAAGCGCGTCACGGGGTTGACCGTCGTCGGCGGCAAATATGTGTACGTGCGAGGTCTGGGCGATCGATACTCGAGCACCTTGCTCAATGGTTCGACCTTGCCATCTCCCGAGCCTGACAAGCGCGTCGTGCCGCTCGACTTGTTCCCCACCGCGTTGCTCGAGAGCGTCACGATCCAGAAGACGTATTCGCCGGATATGCCCGGTGAGTTTGGCGGCGGCGTCGTGCGATTGCAGACGCGCAGCTTCCCAAGAGAGTTCGAGGCGTCCACGTCATTGAGCCTCGGGTTGGTTGGCGGCACGACGTTCCGAAAGGTGCAGACCTTTCAGGGCGGAAAGCTCGATTTTCTGGGCGTCGATGATGGCGCGCGCGCGCTCCCTTCGGACGTCGAGCGAGCGGGTTCGGATCGCCAGATCTCGCTGAAGAATCCGACCAACGAGAAAGGTTACACGCAAGAGGAGCTCGAGGAGTTCGGCGAGTCGATGCCGAGGACCTGGGGGCTCGAGTCAGGGCGTGCGCTGCCAAACATCGGGTTGGGCGGGACGGTCGGCAACACGTTCGAGTTGGGTGGGGTCAAGCTTGGCGCCAGAGGATCGCTCACCTACTCGAATAACTGGGATGTGCAGCAAGAGACGAGGCGCTACGTGCGCTTTGATAGCGCGACCGACACGCTCGATGTGCGCGATGAGTTCGACTTCGAGACGGTCAACAATCAGATCATCGTGGGCGGGATCTTCGCCGGTGGGTTGGAGTTTGGCGAGGATCAGAAAATCCGCGTGACCTCGATGATCAACCGCGTCACCGATGACACGAGCCGCGTGTACACCGGGTTCAACCGTGATGCGCAGACGGATATCCAGGTGAGGCGCGGGCGTTGGGTCGAGCGGCAGTTGTTGTTCGAGCAAATCACTGGCGAGCACGCGCTCGGCGCACACCTGGAACTCGACTGGAGATATGTCTACTCGCGGGCCAGCATGGTCGAGCCCGATCGCCGCGAGACGCGCTATGACTACGAGCCCGAGGCTGGCCAGTTTCTCTTCTCATCCTATGCTGAGAACAACTCGAGGTTGTACTCCGAGCTCCAGGACAACAACCACGACGCGGCGTTCGATTTGAAGTATCGCTTCGGGGCCAGTGATACCGAGGATGAGGATGCGCGCGGGGCGTCCATTTCGACCGGGGCGCAGGCCGTCTCGAAGTCGCGGGATGTGGACACGAGGCGATACAAGTTCCAGGACTTGCTGGTCTCGGATGACTTGCGCGCGTTGCCCGCTGACGAGTTGTTTGTCCCCGAGAACATCGGCCCGGGGCAGGCGTTTCGCTTCGAAGAAATCACTCGGCCCACCGACTCCTACGAGGCCAATCAACAGATCTTTGGTGGGTATCTCGCCAGCGAGATACCCCTGGGTCAGCGCCTGACGCTGACCGGAGGGGCGCGCCTCGAGCGCTCCTCTCAGGAGGTCTCGAGCTTCGAGCCCTTCGCGCCGCAGAAAGAGCCGATCCGAGCAAATGTCGAGAGCACTGATTTGTTGCCCGCGCTCAACGCGTCGTTCTCCCTGGACGAGAAGATGAAGCTGCGCGCCGCCGTCTCGCGCACGGTGTCGAGGCCAGATTTTCGCGAGCTCTCACCCGCTTGCTTTAACGACGTGGTCGGCGGTCAGCAGGTGTGTGGGAACCCCGAGAACCTGGACCGCGCGCGCGTCGTGCACGCCGACGGTCGCTGGGAGTATTATCCTGATGTCGGCGAGTCGATTTCAGCGTCCGTGTTCTACAAGTACTTCGATTCGCCGATCGAAGAGATCCTCATCCCCGGCGCGGTCAACACGCTGACGTTCGCCAACGCGGAGAGCGCGACGTTGATGGGGGTGGAGCTCGAGGCGAGGAAGTCGCTCGGGTTCGCCAGCGAGAGGCTCGATGATTTTTACATGTCGGGGAACGTCTCGCTGATCCGCTCTCGCGTGGCGCTCGATCCCGAGCTCGACCTCTCGTTGACCTCGC
>Ga0208061_100279_pt1 | contig 15861 bp, 7 predicted proteins | sample DeeseametaMP0555_FD_184209 | JGI IMG/M metagenome (GOLD analysis project Ga0208061, IMG submission 184209) | Marine microbial communities from the Deep Atlantic Ocean - MP0555 (SPAdes) | ecosystem: Environmental > Aquatic > Marine > Oceanic | place: South Atlantic Ocean | collected 2011-01-23 | reverse complement strand
GATCGTCTTCCCTGCTGGCGCCGTGTACGTGCTCGACGTCTGCCCTGCCGAGCTGCAACATCCAAAGGACGCGCTCAACGTTCCGCTCGTGTTCACCTCTTCGATCTGAGTCGAGCCCGTGGTGGCGTTGGTGTAGATGTTGTTGAGGTTGATGACAGGCGATGGAGATCCGCCGGAGTTCGAGAACATCCCGACCCCTTCCGCGCCGTTGTTGCGGATCTGGTTGCGGGTGATGTCACCGCGCCCATCCGCGAGTAGATAAAGCCCACGCTCGGTGTTGTCCTCGACGACCGAATCGCTCAGGTCGAGCGTCGCGCCGTCGATGTGAGCGCCATCATCACCGTTGCTGGACAACATCGACATCCCGACCGCGATCACCGAGTTGTCCGCCACGGAGATGCCATCGCGGGTGTTATTTTGCGAGGAGAGGCCTGTCGCGGTCACGTTGATGCTGCCATTGATCACGCGCACGCCATCCTGACCGCACTCGGAGACCGAGACATCGCTGAGCATCGCGTTGTCCGCGTTGTTCAAGAGGATGCAATCACTCGAGGTCTTGCGCACCGTCACGTTGGTAAACGTCGAGCCGTTGCGCACGTCGAGACCCACGTCAGCGTATTCGATCACCGCGTTCGTGAGCGTGGATGGCGTCGAGCCCGTGATGGTGATGCGATCCCAACCACCAGGCATCTTCGCTGCCATATCCTGCCCCGAGAACACCACCGGCTCGGACGGCGTACCATTGACGATCAACTCGCCCTCGATCAGCAAACCATAATCACCGACCCCTGCCGGAGACTCGACATCCGCGTTGACGAACAGGACGCTCGTGCCAGGCGCGATCGTCAACGTCTGCCCCGAAGGCACGCGGAGATCACCGGTGACGATGATCGTCCCATACCAGAGCGTGGTGTTGATATCTGTTCCGCCAAGATACTGGATGTCCATGAAGCTGACTTGACGCGTGGTCTCGCTGATTTGCCCCTGAGGATCACGCACCTTCGCGCGGATCGTGTAGGTCCCCGAGACGCCGTAATCATGCGTCGCGATCTTGTCCGTCGAGAACGGCGTGTCGCAGTTGCCATCATCATCCCAGTCCCAACACACCTCGAGCTGCGCAGATGGCGTCTCGGTGTCCGTCGAGGACGAAGCGTCCACCGTCACGGTCGTGGTGTTGGTGATCGTCGCGGTGAAGTCCGCCACTGGAAGATCATTGCGCACGTCGAGGTACGCGTAAGCCGAGACGCCTGACTCATTCGTCGAGTCGGTGGCGATCGCCTGGATCGAAATCAATGTGTTGGTGGGCGTCGCCGCAGGCACAACGTAGTCGACCTCGTGCGGAGGAACCGTCGTGCTGCCGATCAGGTTGTTGTTCGCGTAGAAGTCGACCTTGGAGATCGAGCGGCTCGATGCGGGGGTCGCGTCGACAAGAATCCTGTGCGTGTTGCCCTGGGTCGTCTGGACCGTCCCCTGAGGTGTGATCAACACGACCTCGGGAGCGTTCGCCGACTGACACTGGTCGACCACACAGACCTGACTCATCGGACAAGCGGTCGCCGCCGACCACTCGAGGCAAGAATCCGCGTCGTAATCACCGCAAGTGATGATCTGGTTGCCCATGCATTGCGTGTCCCCCTGATTGGGGCACTCGTTCATGCAAGGAGGTTGGCAGCTGCCGCCCTGACAGGTTTCGTTGCCAGGGCACGCCATCGGCGCGCTCAGCTCGAGGCAACTGTCCGCGTCGTAGTCTCCGCAGGTCTGGATCTGTGGGCCGTTGCACTGCGCCATTCCCATCGTGTTGCACTCGTCGACGCAACCGAGCAACAGATCGCGAGGTGTCGGGATCGTGTTGACCGTAAAGTCCGCCGAGTTATCGTCAGTGTCCGTGTGGTTCGCGTCCCTGGTCAGGCTCTCGCCAGGGCTCGTGCTCGAAGCCGCGCTCCCCTCACCGGCAAAGGTCTGTGCTCCAGAGAAGGTGCCGTAGCCGATCGCATCGACCACGCGACCTCGCCACTCCAACACGACCGAGTCAGGGCCGTTCTGGAAGTCCACATCACTGCTCGTGATATCGGCCGCCCCGAGCAGCGCCGCGTCTCCCTGAGGATGCGCGATCACGAAGTAGCCGTCTGTGCCGATAACCTCGCCATCGAGCGCGATGCGCGCGGTTTCGGTGCCCGAGTTGCCGTCGATGCCGACCACAGCCCAACCATCGAGCGATGCGCTCGCTGGCCCCCAGAGCTCGAGGAACACGGTCGTCCCCGCGCCCGAATCGAGCCCTTCCGAATCATAAGAGAGCTCGTTGATCACCATCACATGTGGCGTCGCGCCGAGCTCGCAAGCACCTGCGCTGCACATCTCCCACGCCTGACACGCCTGCTCTGTGCTCCACTCGAGGCACGAATCCAGGTCGAACTGACCGCAGGTGCGGCGCGCGTTTCCGACGCACTCGACGTCATCCTGAGCAGGACACTCGTCTGAACACGCGACATCGCAGGCGCCCTGTGAACAGGCTGCTCCGCCCGGACAGGCGGCCGCGCCACCAAACTCGAGGCAAGGATCACCATCGAAATCACCGCAGGTCTCGAGGCCAAGACCATCGGCCGAACAGCGGCTCGTGCCCGCGGCGCAATCATTGGTGCAGGTGGCCACGCAGAGGCCGTTTTGACATCCGAAACCATCGGGGCAAGGCACCGGGCTCGAGCGATCGAGGCAAGCGTCCGTGTCGTATTGACCGCAGAAGCTCACGCCCACGCCATCTGGCGAACAGACCGCGGTTCCAGCCGCGCCACATTCGTCAGCGCACATATCCACGCAGGCGCCCTCGCTGCACGCCTTGCCGGAGGGGCAGGGTGACGGCGAGCTCCACTCGAGGCAGGAGTCCTGGTCGAGGTTGCCGCACGTGCGAACCGAATCACCGACGCACTCCATCGTGCCCTGCGCGGGGCATTCGTCGACGCAACCTGCGGCGCACTGACCGTCGAGGCAGACATCCCCCAACGCACACGCGGTGGGAGGTCCGAGGTCGAGGCAGCTATCCGAGTCGAACTCTCCGCAGGTACGCGTCGTATCGCCAAGACAAACCGACTCGCCCATCTGCGTGCACTCGTCGGTGCATGCCTGCCCTGTGGGCACGCACGCACCCTGCTCGCATCGCTCGCCAGCAGGACAGGCGACATCACCGCCAGACTCGACGCAGGCATCCTGGTCGAAGTTGCCGCAGACCTGCACGGTCTGCTCGTCCAGACAGATCGTCCCGCCGAGCGCGCACTCATCACGACACTCGGTCACGCAACGACCGCTGTCACACACATACCCTTGCGCGCAGTTGATCGGCGGAGATGGCTCGAGGCAAGGGTCCACATCGTATTGACCACAGATCCTGTAGGCGCCATCACCCTCACAGACCAACTCCCCCTGGGAGCACTCGTCGGTGCATGTGGGCGGCATCTCCATATCCATGGACATATCCATCCCCATATCGACGGGGGGCGTCATATCCTCTGGGCCCATATCCTCGGGAGGATCGGTCATATCGACCGGCTCCTCCATGTCAGCGGGTGGCGAAGACATATCCTCGATCTCGCCCATATCTCCCATCCCGGACATATCCTGCGTGGAGGTCATATCCTCGGAAGAACCGGGTGGAGAGGTGCCAGGCTCGTTGTTGTTGCCACAAGAGGCCAGGCCGAGGGCGATGAAGAACACAAAGGGCGCCCACAACCGTGTGTGGGTGCCCCGAGGCGTGCATGGTGACATGATAAATTCCCCTGCGTGAGAGCGAACTCGAGAGCGTTCAGTAGACATATGCATTCGGGCCGAAGATCGAAAACCTCTCGCATTTGCGAGGAGATGTCCACTGTTTGCGACATCCCCCTGCGCGCGAAACTGGAGCATGGCCCGATCGCGCAAAAACTAGTGAATCCACGCGTGATAAGCCAGCAAAAGATCACCTTCAAAACGATCGTTTTGCGAGCATTTTATCTGACAGTGGAGCGCCCTCATCGCGCCCAGATCGCGTGATGCTTAACGCGGTGAGATCACAATGCTACTCTTCCCAGCGCTCCCATTGTGCAAACTGTTCTTGTAGAGGTCGTGACGTGTTCGAGGTCTTGTTCCTGGCATTGCTCGTCTTGACGCTGCCCGCAGCTCACATCATCGGCGCGCTCGTGGCGCGCGCTTCCAACGTCAAGGAGGGGCATATCCGCGAGGCGATGCCCTCGCTCCCCGCTTCACCGCCCTTCAAAGGTCGCGCCGAGCGGCGTTGGGAGAAGCGTATCACCAAGGTCGAGCGCGACCTGATCGCGCGCTTCGAGAACGGCGCCACTGGCGTCGAGGCGCACGAGCTCGCCGCACAAATCGGCGAGGAACCGCTGGTGGTCGACGCGGTCCTGACGCGGCTTCGCGAAGAGATCCCTTGCCGCATGAGAATCATGCAAAGCGGCAAAATTTATCATGACTTCGACGCCAAGGACATCGCCGAGCTCAAGAGCAAACGACGCAGGAGCTGGCCTCGCCAGGTGTTGCTGACCGGCCTGGCGGCCATGGCAAACATCGGCGCGGCCTGGCCCGTGATCTCTGTGGCAGTGATCGCCATCGCCGCGCTCTACGAGATGGGCACCGTCCCACAGGAAGAGACGCTGACGGTGGGCATCGCCGGGTTGATCGCTGCCAGCGGATTGATCCTGGTGACGTTTATCGCAGGCTTTGTCGCGCAGCTGCTCTTCACGCCGCTCAGAGGCCCCAAAATCGCTGACGTCATCGAGGGCGAGAAGCGCCCGAAGCGCACGACCTCGAGCGATATACGAGACGACCTCATCTTCTGGACCTGGGTCGACGCGTCGCCTTCTCCGCTCAACTCCTTCGCGGGCTCATCCTATTACTCGAGCTCTTCTTCGAGCTCGTCCTCGTCCTGGTTCGGAGGCAGCTCGTCCAGCAGCGGAGGTGGTGACTGGGATCTTGATCTCGGAGACGCCGACGAGGGCATCCTGATCGTGATCGTGGTGATCCTGCTGCTCGCGATCCTTGCCGCGGCGCTCTCGGTGTTCTGGATCTGGCTGCGCGGCATCTGGCGCGCATTGCGCAGGCTCGAAGAACCCCAAAAGAGCACCTCGCCGACGCTCTGGGTGCGCACCGCCGATATCATCGACAAGTGGGAGCGCTACATCCCCACCAATGACCTCGTCGTGCGCACGCTCCGCAGCCTGCGCCGTTACTTCGAGCACCGTCGCCCGGTCGATGATGACCTGGCCGCGCGCGTGCTCGTCCTCGCGCGCAGCAAGGGAGGCGTCGTCTCGACGCTCGACCTGATGCTGCAAGAGGGGCTTGACAGCAACGAAGCGAGCGAGGTCGGCACCAGGCTCGCCGGGATGCTCGGCGGCAAGATCATGGTCAGCGACGACGGAGAGCTCGCGTTTGCCTTCCCCACCAGACTCCTGGAGACCGTCGTCTCCACGCCCGATGATGACATGTGGGCCGAGTACATCGTCTTTGACAAAAACGGGAACGCGCAGCGCAGGAACAACCAGCGCGGCAACTCCGTGCCAGTCAACATCGTCGGCTTGACCAAGGGACACCTGCTCGCCAACGATAGGTTGGTCGCCGGGACCTACATCATGGCGTTGATGGGGTTCTTCCTGACGGCGTTTCTGTTCACCGGAAACGCGCTCGGGATCGCGCTCGGCGTGGTGCTCTCCGGGGTAATTTTGGCGATGGCGCTCGGGACCGCGACGCTCAACGCGACCGCGCGCTACACCGCACGCGAGGCCGCCGCGCAAGGCATCCGCCGCGACATCCGCCGCGCGACCTTCAAAAAGATCAAGCTCGCGCTCGAGAAGAACCAGTCGGTGGTCATCCTCGAGGGGCTCTCGCGATCACTCTACGAGCTGTTCCGACCCGCCTGGCGAGGTCTCGATGTGGAAGAGATCGATGCCGAAATCCGCGGCGTCGTCATCGACCTCGAGCTCGAGCCGAGCATGGACGAGCGCTACGCTGGCCAGGATGTCTACGAATTGAATGATCTGCGTCGCAGGCTGAACGGGACAGAATCACTCAAGGCGATCTTCGAGGATGAAGAGGTCGCCTTCGACTTCTCCATCGAGCCCGAAGAGGATGAGGTCATCTACGACACCCAGATCCAACACGACAAGGTGACCGTCCTCGGGCGAGCCTGACGTGGAGGGTGAGAGAAAAGTGATCCGTGACCTGCTTGCTGCTAGAGTACGCGTTGTCGATATCGCGTAGGAATCACCCCATCGCCTCGCAAAAGGATTCCCATGTTTCTCAAGAGAACACTCCTCCCCTTGCTGCTCTGCTGTGGCCTGACGGGTTGCATTTTCCAGACGGAGACCGAGCCTTCCTCGGGTTGGGATCTGGAGGCAAACAACACCAGCAATAACACCGCGGCGAACAACACGACGCAGGGTGGAAACAACACCTCGGCAAACAATACCGCGGCGAACAATACGTCGACGAACAATACGTCGACGAACAACACGTCGGCCAACAACACCTCCGACCTGCCCGAGCAGTGCAGAGAGATCGATATCAGCGAGGATGGCGAATGCGCCTGGGAGTGCGAGGAGTATGACCCGGATTGCTCGACGCTCCCGCCATGTCAGTCTGGCCCGCTGACCTGTATGAATCCTCCGCCTGATTGCCCTCTCGATACGGTCCCCGAGATCGTCGATGGTTGCTATGGCGACTGCGTCGACGTAGCCACATGCGCACCAGTCACCGAGCCCGCCTGCGGCGATGGCTCCGAGTTGTTGTGCAAGAAGCTCATCGAGTGCCCCGAAGGCACCATCCCGGAGATCATCGACGGCTGCTCGGATCGCTGCGTCGATCCAGACACCTGCGAACCCCCTGCGCCAAAGCAGTGCGGCGATGGCACCGAGCTGCAATGCCGCGTCCCGGTCCCGAGGTGTCCAGAGGGCACCGAGCCAGAGATCGTCGATGGATGTTATGGCGACTGCGTCGACCCGGACACATGCGAACCTGTGATGATGCAGGTCACGTGCGGAGATGGGACCGAGCTGCAATGCCGCGAGATGGCGCCGAGGTGTCCTGAAGGGAGCGAACCCGAGATCGTAAACAACTGCTACGGCAGATGCGTCGACCCGGACACATGCATGCCTGTCATGCCGCCCACGCCTCGCTGTGGTGATGGAACCGAACGCACCTGCAATCAGATGCCTCCTCGCTGTCCGCAAGGCCAGGTCCCCGAGGTTGTCAACAACTGCTGGGGTGATTGCGTCGACCGGCAGACCTGCATGTAATCGCGAGGCGTTGCCCTGAACAGCCAAAGCAGCGGTGAGCGAAGCGTGAGAAGGGGGGCGCTTGCAAAGCTCACTGCTCCTTTATCCGACATCCTCCATGTTTCAGTACTGCATCGAGCGCCAGACAAAGGTCGCGACCTGCGCCCTGGTCACCACATCATCACCACAATACATGCGCTTCTTACCACACCCTCGCGTGATGCCTGCGGCGGCCACGCGGTTTGCCGCCGCTTCGTAATAGAGGCCGTTGTCATCGTCGAAGAAGTCGCGGTCGGTGTCAGGAAGGTTTAGCAACCTGTCGAGCATCAGCGCGACGTTCTTGCGGCGCATCGACATGTTCGGGCAATACTTGCGCTCGGCGGCGTTGCATCCCTTGATGATCCCCGCCTTGGCCGCGTCGTTGATGTGGCGCTCGTGCGTCGAGCCATTGTCGTCGACAAAGTAATCGGTCGAGGCCCTGGGGAAGTCGAAGGCACGATCCAACACGGTCGCCATCTCTGCGCGCGTGATCGCGCGATCTGGGCAGTAGAGGCGCTTGCCATCCTTCCAACCACAACCCTTGACCACGCCCGCGGCGAACAGCGCGTTGATCGCCTCTTCGTGTGGGTTGCCGTCGTCATCGGCGAAGTAAGGGGTGTCGACGCGAGGGACCAGCTCGAGCGCTCGGGCGAGCATCGTCGCCGCCTGAGCGCGCGTCACGGGCTTATCACCACAGAAGTTCTTTCCGCCACAGCCCTTGATGATGCCTGCCATGCGCAATGAGTTGGCGGAGCGTTCGTAGTATGTCCCGTTATCATCGTTGTAGAAATCATAGGGATAGAACTCGAACTGGAACGCGCGGCGCAACATCACGGCGAAGGCGGCGCGGCTCACGGGGCGGTCCGGGCAGAAGTTCACGTCACTGCCGCCGCACTTGACCGTGATCCCAGCCTCGGTGATAGCGTTGATGGCATACTCACCGGTGGTGCCGTTATCATCCCTGAAGTAATCGCGCGTGGGCTTTGGCAACTTCAACGCGCGACGCAACATGATCGCGAGCTGCCTGCGCGTGACACTGTCCGAGGGGCAGAAGCGCGGGCGATCTCCTCCGCGACAACCCGAGATCACGCCCTCCTTCTTGAGCGCGTTGATGGCCGCCTCGTGCTTGCTGTTATCATCGTCAGAGAAATACGGCTTGAAGGGCTTTGGCGCCTTCTTCACAGGCGGAAAGCGCAGGTTGCCCGATGCGGCGCGAGGCGTCAGCTCGATGTGCAGGTGATCGTGGTGCGGGTGGACGCCATCGTAGTAACGATCCTTACGGCCGCTGTAGCTTCCGCTCCACTTGGTGCGATCCCAGATGATGAACTGGATGCCGAGCGCCTCGGCGTTCTCCACCAGGTAGTTGGCGACGGGATCACCCAGGTCGTTGTCTGCCTGTCCTCGGTGCAACGGGATAAAGACATCGACGGCGCGGCCCACCGAGTGCATCGAGAGGCCGCTGCCACCTCGGATCGAGCGGCAGTTGTAACCCTGGTAGTACTTGGCGCCAGCGAAGTTCTGGACGAGGAACTTGCCAAGCTTTGCCGAGCCTGGAAGCAGCGACCCCGTACAACGCGATCCTGGGTAAGTGTAAGGAACGTACTGTGACTCACCCTTGCGGCGCGTCGCAGAAGGCAGGCTCCAGCTGCCAGGCTTGGCGATCGCCTGCCCTTCGGAGGAGTGCCCGTGGAGATCATCGAGCGCGTCGGCGCTCTCGATCGGGTTCTCCCAGAACTCGACGCGCACGAAGTCGACCTCACCAGCATCGAGCCTCAAGAAGAGCTCGTTTGCCTGCTCGGGGGATCGAATCAACGCGCGGTAGAAGCCCTCGTCGTGACTCTCGAGCGTGATCTTGCCCCATTGCGTGGGCGCCTCGTCTTTTGCTGTCGTCGCGGCGCTGATCTCGAGGTCTTTCCCCGTGATCATGATCACGGCGCTCTGGAACGGAATCGTGGGTTGGAAGCGCGCGATGCCTTCGATAAACCGCTCGGAGGCTTCGTCCCTGTCATAGACGTACAACAACTCGGTGGCGCCATGATCGATGGCGTCGTGATGCTCGTGAGCCTCCTCGACGCTGACCTCACCACCGCAGCTGATCGCGAGCAGCGCGGTCATCACACCCAGAACCCATACCCGATTTCGACTCATCTCTTCCTCGCCATGCTTATCTTTTTTGGCTCAACCCAGACAGGTCATACCATCTGGCCATGTTGCCACATTTCACTGCGCGAGTTCTGACTTCAGCAAGGATGATGCCAGGTCGAAAACGAGTAATTTTGGCATAAAATCTGGCCATCGCGTGCCCGATCCGATGTGCTGACGCCACAATCGAGACCTGAAAGCCACACATTTTCCGTCGCATTCATGACACACGCCGGGTCACTCGCTCGAGGAGCGCGGACTAAAACCGAGGAAACCTCGTGTTTGTGTGGCGCCACCCTTCCCCGGCATGCACGACAAGCGTTGCAACGCAGCGCAGCAAGGAGGTTGCCATATGGCAGATTTCAGAGTCCTCGTGGAACGTCTCATCATCGAAGAGCACCCGAACGCCGACCGGCTCGAGCTGGCGCGCGTGGGCGATTATCAGTCGATCGTCCTCAAAGGTCAGTTTGTCACAGGAGACCTGGCCGCCTACATCCCCGAGGCCGCGCTGGTGCCCGAAGAGATCCTCGATGAGTTGGGGCTCACAGGGCGTCTGGCAGGACCAGACGCCAACCGGGTCAAGGCGATCAGGCTGCGCAGCGTGCTCTCTCAGGGGATCGTCTACCCCGCGCGAGAAGGTTGGAGCGAAGGCGATGATGTAACCGAGGAGCTCGGGATCACCAAATATGAACCTCCTGTCCCGACGAACATGAGCGGCGAGTTATACCCGGCGGGTTACGAGCGCTGTATGCGCTATGACATCGAGAACTTCAAACGCTACCCCGATGTGCTCGCGCATAACGAGGAGGTAGTCTTCACCGAGAAGCTGCACGGCACGTGGTGCCAACTCGGCGTCTTGCCCGAGGCGCTCGCTGGCGAACACGGAAGGCTGGTGGTCACCTCGAAGGGACTCGGCGCCAAGGGGCTTGCCTTCTTGCCCGAAGCGGAGTCCAACGCCAACAACCTGTACCTGCGCGTGGCGCGCGCGCTCGATATCGTCACGCGCGTGGGGGATCGAGAAGAGCCGCTGTTTATCCTCGGCGAGGTCTTTGGCAGCGGCGTGCAGGATCTCTCGTACGGCGCGAACGCCGGGCAGGATGACACGCTCGGCTTCCGCGTCTTCGACGTCTACGAGGGTTCGCCCGGACAGGGACGCTACCTGAACGACGCGGAGCTCGATGACTTCTGCAGCGAACACGAGCTCGAGCGCGTGCCGGTGCTCTACCGCGGCCCGTTCTCGCGCGAGGTCATGTTGGAGTGGACCGATGGCAAGGAGAGCGTCTCGGGCGATGGCTTGCACATCCGAGAGGGCATCGTGATACGGCCATCTGTAGAACGACGCGATGATCGCATCGGGCGCGTGCAGCTCAAGAGCGTCTCGGAGGATTACCTGCTCCGCAAGGGGGCACCGAATACAACTAAACCGTCACTCGCCGACGTCTCACCAGCGTCGAATCGAAAACAACCAGAGCGGCGAGAGCGGTGTCTTATCCTACACCTCTCGCCGCTCTGATTGTTTTCGGTTTGGCGCGCTCACTCCCACCTTGGAAAGACGACAACAAAAAGCTACACTCCAAATACGATAAAAAAGTGACGAATGGGTGAGAAGACACCTTGGAATTCAACCTCCAACAAGCATTCGGGGAACTCAGGAGTGTGCTCAACGAGTCGCGCATCGACCGCGCTCGTCAGAAGACGCTCCAGCGACTTGTCTCTCAGGGGTACAAGCGCGCGCCTTCGATCTTTTTGGAGCAATGGCTCCCCTACCTCGATGACTTCGCCCATAAACTCGAGCGCCCGCTCTGGCTCGATGTCGGCGCGATCGAAGGTCTGGCGCAGGCGCCAAGCCTCGGACGCTCGCGCGCGATCGGGTGGTATCTACGGTTCGCCTACTGCGGCGGGGACGATCTCTTCCGCGGTGATGACGCCAAGCTGATGACTTCCTTTCCGCAATTCGAAGATGTCGTCGGGATCGATCTGAGCGGTCACAAGATCGAAGATGCAGGCGTCGAGACGTTCTTTGACGTCTCCAACAAAAACCGGCTCGCCTACCTGAAGCTCGGCAGCAACAAGCTCACGAGCGCGAGCACCGCGCTGATAAGCGAACGCTCGCGCTCGAGTCACCTGAGGGTGCTCGACCTGCAAAACAACAACCTGGGAGATGAAGGGTTGCTCGCGCTCGCAGAGAGCCAGTTTCTCTACAACCTTCGCTACCTTCAGCTCGCAGACACACGCATCAAGGACGCCGGGCTCTTCGCCCTCACCGAGAGCGCATTCTTCTCTCAGCTCACCCACCTCGGGCTCGGGTGGCACAAGCTCAACACGAGCCACCTCGGCGCGATCCTGCGCGACCACCCGCTCGAGCACCTGACCCACCTCGACCTGAGCCACACAGAGATCGGCGTCCAGGGCGCAGAAGTGATCGCCGAGAGCGAACAGCTGGATAACCTCGAGTGCCTCTATATCGGCGAAAACGGACTGCGCACCCAGGGCGCCTACGCGCTCGCCAGGAGCCCGCATATGGCAAACCTTCGCCACCTCGACCTCACCGCGAACTGGATCCAGAGCGACTGGCTCGACCTGATCGAGCGCGACAACGCGCTCGATAACCTGCACACCCTCGACCTGAGTTGGAATCGCATCCAACGCGATAGCATCGACGAGCTCATCGCCGCAGGCACCCTCCCCTCCTTGCAAGAGGTCAACCTCGACCGGCGCTCTTTTACCCTTGGAGCACCTCTTCAACACGGCTGGTAAACGCAAAAAAGGTGCGGCGAGAGGGCCATTCCGACATGGCCCTCTCGCCGCACCTTTTTTCAGCATCACTCGACCCTCGCGAAGAGGAATCAGTGCTTGAAGTTGAAGGGGTAGGTCACGTTAACCATCGAGCATCCTTGAGGCTCGGGGAAGACCCAGTGGCGAACCTTGTTCTGGACACACTGCTCGACGCTCTTGTTCTTCAAACTCGAGGACTTGATCTTGGTCATGAAGACGCTACCCGTGGAGCTGATCTTGAAGTGAATCTTGATCTGGCCAGCGAGCGAGCGGTCTCGCTGGAGCGCACGCTCGTAGCAAGCGCGAATCTCGTTACGATGACGGCGCACGACGCTGGCGATCTGGTCGCGTGACATGCAGTCCCTCGTCTCCACAGGGCCAGGGATAAACGTCGGGTCGACCGTCTTCTCGTCCTTCTCGATCTTTGCGTCAGGCAAGTCACCGACTCCGTCACGGCACTTGCTCTTGTCCTTGAACTTGCACTTCTTGCCACACGCCACGCCCGTGCAGATGGCGTTGGAGTCGAGCTTGACCGACTCGTCATCACCGCCGCCTCCACGACCTGCATCCGTGATGCCCAACCCACCGAGGCCGCCCGACTCTCCCTGAGGGTTGTTCTCCATGTCACCGATGGCGGCGATGGCGTCCGCGCCGACCATACGATCCGAAGGCCCGAAGGGGCTGATGTTCCCGCCACCGAGCACCGCGAGCACGCCCGAGTCCTGGGCCACGCGGCGGTCACGCTCCTCGCCGGAGAACTCGCGAGAATCACTCGACCCCTTGACCGCCATGCTGCGATCGCGATCCTCCATATCCTCGCGGCCAGCCTTGCCCTCGTCACCGGCGACCTTCTCGGCGCCGTTCTTGCCGTCGTTGTCCAATCCGGCAGGTGACTCATCCTGAACAGGCTCTTCCTGCTCGGGCATCAACACCAACTGCACGAAGCGATCGTTCATCCCGTTGCTGTCGAGCTCGAGTGACTCGGGCGCCGAAGGGATCGTGAGCGCCATGAACAAAAACATCAGGTGCGCCGCCGCGCTCGCCACCAAAAAGGGCAAGGCGCGAAAATCACCGATGCCAAAACCCGTCACGGCGGACTCGCGCTCGGTGAACGAGACGAGGAAGGTGACCTCGTCGAGCTCCACCCTGGCGCTCGTCTTCTTGCTCAAGGGCATCAGCAAGGCGCCAGGGACGCGCTCGGAGCGAATCAGATCCTCGCGACGCATCACCTCTTCGATCGACCAGGTCTGATCGTAGTGGCGGACGTAACCGGTCATCTGCGGCGTGAGCGCGAGGTAGTAGCTCGCACCAGCCGCGTCGTGCATCACCAGCGGGAAGTTCGCCTGGACGATGGCGTCGTGCTCGATGACAAAATCATTGCCCTCGCCGACACCGATCGTCACATCGCGCGCCTCGGTGTACTGATTGACCGAGAGCACCTGATCTGACCACAACATCGCGATCTCGAGCGTGTCGCCAGCGCTCGCGCCGAAGCAGTGCGAGGAGTAAATATCCCCGCGCGCTTCCTCTTCGCCTGCGGCGAGCGAGAGGTCATCCTCGACCCACTCGCCGTCAGGATCGTAGTAGCCGTAGGCCACGCACCAGTCGCCCGCCTCGTCCCAGTATCCGTAGCCGAGGTGGTAGGCGCCCTGGTCATCGTAGTAGCCGGGGATGTAGTTGCCGTGCTCGTCGTAGTAGCCCTGCAAGGTGTAGGGCTCGGCGGCCATCGAGTCTTCCTCGACGACCTCTTCCTCGACCACATCCTGCTCGCCAAGCTCGAACATCGGCGCGGTGGCAAGCTCGACCTCTGCCGAGACGCGCGGGAGTGTGGCGGGCTTCTCTGCGCCACCGAACCTCACGATGAGCTCCATGTTGCCAAAGCACACGATGTCTCCACCGCGAAGCTCCGACTTCGTGATCTTCTCGCCGTTGACGTAAGTGCCAGCGGCGCTGCCAAGATCGATCAACTGCAAGGCGCCATCAGGTCGCTTCTCGATGACGGCGTGCATCCTCGAGACAGACGCATCGCTCAAGTAAAGGTGCGCGCTGGAGAGGCGACCGACCTTGATGACGCGGCCTCCGTCGAACGAGCTCTGCAAGAGCTCTCCGGCGTTGTTGCCGTTTTGTACGATCCACTCGATTGCTTTGATATCGCGGGCCATGTCGTCTCTCCTGTCGTATATGCGCACCGGGGCACAGCGCAGGCGCACCTCGCGGCTCGCCCCGCATCCCCGCTTATCATGCGGACTTGCTGGTTAATGGTTCCGTATTAAAGGACAGTGAGGGGTCGGGAAAGTTCCTAAAAAAAATGAAAAAACCTCACCGATCCAAAGATCGGCGAGGCTTCATGGGACCATCCTCACTCTCGCCGCACATCCACGGCGGCGAAAAACAAGGCGTTCAGGGGGATATGTCACTCGGGTTTCGGCGTGGGCGCTGACTCTGTCCCGGTAATCAACTCGAACCCGAGCGCTGGCGCGACCTGAGGATAGCACTCGAGGTATTGCTGCTCCGATGTGGTGCATTGCTGGAGGTTCTGCGCCCAGAACACACCGGTCAGGAGCGTGAGGCCGACGAGCGCGCCAGCGATCCCGCGAACGCCGAGTTCGCTAAACTTGCTCCGCGTATGCGCGACCGCCTCGCTCTTCATCATCAGCGCCAGCACGCCACCCGAAATAAGACCGCCGATGTGCGCGGCGTTGTCCATCGGGAGGATGTCGAGGAACCCGATCCCGATCCCGAACACGACCCAGGGCAACATCCCTGACGTCAGCGCCTTGGAGACCCGCTCGGGGAGCTCGCTGCGATACTTGTAGCCAAACACCAGCGCCGCGCCGACCAGACCATAGATCGCGCCCGAGGCGCCGCCAGAGATCGCGTCATTGAGAAAATAACTCGCCAGCGAGCTGATGATCGCCGCGCCAAAGTAAATCACCAGCCAGCGCCAACGTCCGTAGAACTTCTCGATGATCGGCCCGAGCACGTACAGGCCATAACCGTTAAAGAGGATGTGCGACCAGTCCATGTGCACGAAGGCGCTCGAGATCAGACGCCACCACTGCCCCGCCGCGATCTGCTCGGTGAGCTTCATCCCAGAGACAAACGTCAACTGCCCGACGTTGAGCACCTTGGCAGAGAGCCCCAACCCCTTGTGCAAGAAGACCTCGCCAAAGCCCCACGCCGCCAGAAACAGGACGACGTTGATCGCCAGGATCACCCAGGTCAGCCGCACCGGCTTCTCGAGCATCCTGGCTAGCCGGACCTCGCGCTCGAAGTCTTCGTAGTCGCGTATCAATGGACCATCTTGTTGTGTCTGACTCATATCGATCTCATCGCTTCGAGAAAGGTCATCACTCGCCAGCGCGTGTGATGACCGCGCGCCCCTTACCGATAAAACGTGCGCGCCGCCTGAGCAAATCCCACAGGTATTTTCGCGCGCGCTCGCAAGCCGCATATGCATCGAGCCCGTCGGCCAATCCTGCGGCGATCGCGCTCGAGAGCTGACAGCCTGTCCCGCGCACGTTCTTTACCGCCAACCTGGGCAACGGTTGACAGAGCTTGCCGTCGGGATGTGACGCCGACGCGAAGGCGTCGGCGATCTCGGCAGCGGGGCGTGGCCGCGAGCTCTCGGGCAAATGTCCCGCCTTGAGCA
>Ga0208061_100278_pt1 | contig 15875 bp, 11 predicted proteins | sample DeeseametaMP0555_FD_184209 | JGI IMG/M metagenome (GOLD analysis project Ga0208061, IMG submission 184209) | Marine microbial communities from the Deep Atlantic Ocean - MP0555 (SPAdes) | ecosystem: Environmental > Aquatic > Marine > Oceanic | place: South Atlantic Ocean | collected 2011-01-23 | reverse complement strand
TCGCGCTCCTCGACGCCAGACCTCTCCTGATCGGTGACGCCGTCGACCTCTCGAAGACCATCGCTCACGAGGCCGCGCTCGAGGCGCTCCGGGGCGAACGCGAAGGCGTGAGCTTTGTCGAGCTCCTGATCGAGGGGTTCCGCGCCCGCAGAGAGCGCCACGGGAAAACTGTCTACTTGCTCGAACCGGACGTGAAGTCAGGGCTCGGGGGACTGCGAGACATTCACGCGGTGCACTGGGCGTCGCTGGTCCGGTGCGGCGAGAGCGCGCTCGAAGGGAGCATCCCCGCGTGGGGCTTCGAGCGAAGGCATTGCGAGTCACTTCGCGCAGCCTCCGCTTGGCTCCACAAGGTGCGCCATCACCTGCACTTGCAAAAAGGGAGGAAGCACGATCGCCTGCTGTTCCCCGAGCAAGAGCAGCTCGCCAGCGCGCTCTTCCCGGCTCACGAGAGCCCGGCAGAAGAGCTGATGAGCCAGCACTACCGACACACGCGCGAGGTCAGCAGGTTGATGGAGCGCTCGCTGCGAAGGCTCGCGATGCCCATCGAGCGCGAGCAACGCGCGCTGCCAACAGAGTATGGCGAGCACCTGCGGTTTGTGATCGCAGGTCAGGAGCTCGCGCTCGATGACAGCTATGACGCGATGAAGAACCCGCTATCTGCAACCGAGGTCATGCGCGCGCTCGAGATCGCCGAGCAAGAAGGGTTGCTGCTCGACGCGACGCTCGAACAGGAGCTCGCCGATTGCGTCAAGGAGTGGGGAGAGGACGAGCTGCACGATGCCACATTGCAAACACGCCTGTTCCGGTTGTTTTCGACCCATGGGAGTCAGGATCTTACCGGGATGCGATTGCTCGAACTCGGCATCCTGGAGAAGTTGGTCCCCGAGTTCTCCCCGCTTATTTGCCACGTCCAACACGACATCTATCACGTGTACACGACGGATGTGCACACGATGTATTGCGTCGATCGCGCTCGCGCGCTGATTCATCAACTCCCCGATGTGGCGTGTGATAAGTGGCCCGTCTTTCGCCACGTCGCCGCAGAGATCGAGCGGCCCGAGCTGCTCGCGCTGGCGTGCTTTCTCCATGACATCGGCAAACGGCGCGGCGGCGATCACAGCCGCAAGGGCGCCGCGCTCGTGCCCGAGATCGGGCGCAGGATGCGACTCTCCGAGGATGACATCGAGTTGCTCGCCACGCTCGTGCGCGAGCACCTGATTTTAAGCAACACCTCGAGAAGACGCGACATCTCCGACCCTCGAGTCGTGCGCGACCTGTGCGCCAAGCTCCCCTCGCTGGAGATGCTCAACCTGCTCACCGCGCTGACCTTCTGTGATATGTCGACGGTCGGCCCGGAGTCGATGAATGACTGGCGCGCGATGTTGCTGCTGCAACTTCACCAGCGGCTCTCGCACGCCTTGCAAGAGGATGACGCGAGCGAGTGGGAGGATCGAAAGGCGCTGATCGCGGAGCGGCGCGAGCAACTCCACGGCGCGCTCTCGCCGACCCGAAACCCTGGCGCCTTCGAGCGCCTCGGCGAGCCGAGCGCGGAGACCCTGCGCGAGTCGATCAACGAGTTCCTGCTCGATCTCCCGATCGCGCACCTGGCGAGCGCGGAGTTATCCTCGCTCACGCGCCAGCTCACCGTGTACCTGCGCGTGCTGGAGAACGATCGCGCCGCGATCCTCTCGCAGACGCTGCCGATGGCAAACATCAGCGAGGTGGTCATCGCCACGCGCGACACCCCCGGAACGCTCGCAAAGATCGCCGGTGTCCTGAGCGCGCGCGGGATCAACATCCTCTCGGCCTCGATCGTGACGACGGCGAGCGGGCTCGTGCTCGATGTCTTCCGCGTCGCGTCTCCTGAAGGCACCGACGCGCCGCTCGATCCTGCGCGGCTGGCGCGCACCGAGACCTCGCTAAAGCGCGTCCTCGATGGCGAAGAGGATGTCGAGGAGATGCTGCTAAAGCGCATCAACCAATCGAGGCTCGAGCCAAGACCAGGCCCCGAGGTCGACATCCGCCTGCGCGCCTACCAGGATGCCTCTGACCACTTCACGGTCCTCGAGATCCAGGCGCCCGATCGCCTCGGGCTGCTCTACGAGATCACGACGACGCTCAACGCCCACGACGTGAGCACACATTTCTCGACGCTCGATGGAATGGGCAATAAGGTCGTGGACACTTTCTATGTGGAGCATATCATGGGTGGTAAGCTAAGTGAGGAGCACGTGATTCGACTCCAGGAAGCATTGCGTGTGACCATCACCCAATCCCCTTTTCTCGACCACCCCAGAGCCACGACGCCAAGGGAGGCGACATGACGGACACGACGACCAACACGGCAAACCAGGATGGAGACGAGGATATTTTGAGCCTTCGCGAAGCGATGGACTCTTACCTGCGCCACCTCAAGATCGAGCGCAACCTCGCAAAGAACACCATCCTCGCCTACAAACGCGACCTGAGCCAGTTCGAGACCTCCTGCGAGGGCCAGGACGTCAGCGATGACGTCACCGACATCACCGATATGAACATCAGCGAGTTCATGCTCGAGTTGATGGACGCGGATGTCTCCAAGCGCTCGGTATCGCGCAAGTTATCGGCGCTTCGAGGGCTGTTCTCTTATTTGCGCCAGCGCGATCTTATCGCGGTCGACCCGAGCGCCAAGATCGACTCGCCCAAGTACGGCACCAAGATCCCGGAGATCCTGAGCCTCGACGAAGTCGAGCGCCTGATCGATGCGCCCGATGTCACCACCCCTGAAGGGCATCGCGACAAGACGATGCTCGAGGTGCTCTATGACACGGGGCTCCGCGTCAGCGAGCTCGTCTATCTGAACATGCGCGAGGTCGACCTCGCGCAGAGCGCGCTGCGCGTCACAGGTAAGGGACAGAAACAACGCATCATTCCATTTGGCGAGTACGCCCAGGAGGCGCTCGAGGAGTACCTCGATGTCACGCGCGATCAGTTGCTCGCGCGTGTCGGCGGCGCCAAGACCTCGAGCTTCGTGTTCGTCACGCGCCGAGGCTCGGCGATGACGCGGCAGGCGTTCTGGAAGAACATCAAGCGCTACGCGCAGCTGGCCGACATCACAAAGCCTATCAGCCCCCACAAGCTGCGCCACTCGTTCGCCACGCATATGCTCGAGCGTGGAATGGACTTGAGGATCGTGCAGACGCTGCTGGGACACGCGGACATCTCGACCACGCAGATTTATACGCACGTGGCCAACGAGCGCCTCAAGCGCGTGTACGACGAGCACCACCCGCGCGCCTGAGCAAGCACATGTGATGACAAAAAAAGAGAGCGGGCGAGTTCGATTTACAAATCGAACTCGCCCGCTCTCTTTTTTCAAGGTTCGTCGCTGATGTGATTCAGCGGCGCTCGCGCGCCGAACGCTCGCGCTTGAGCTGGCGCTTGCTCGGCTTGGCGCGCTCGGGGAGGCTCGCCTCGAGATCATGGTAGAGGTCTGCGACCTCGTCCGAGAGCAGCGAGCGGTAGGTCCCGCTAGCGAGCCCCTCGATGGTCAGCGAACCGATGCGCAGACGACGAAGCTTCATCACCGAGTGACCGATGGCGTCGAACATCCTGCGGATCTGACGATTCTTACCCTCGGCGATCGTCACCTCGAGCCAGGTGTTGCGGCCCGTATCACCCGTGATGTGCACGTGCGCAGGTTGCGTGATCTCGCCATCGCCGATGTCGACGCCGTTGCGAAGCTGCTCGAGCTTTGGCGAATCCCTGGCGATAAGCCCCTGCACCTTGACCGCGTACTCCTTGGTCACGTCGTGCGAGGGGTGCGTGAGCAAGTGCGTGAGTTTGCCATCGTTGGTCAGGAGGATGACACCTTCCGAATCCCAGTCGAGGCGACCCACGGGCCAGACGCGAGGCATCTTATCGGGGAGCAGGTCCGTGATCACGGCGCGCCCCTCGGGGTCCTCGAGCGAGGTGATGACGTTGCTCGGCTTGTTCATCAAGAGATAGATAAACGAGCTTGGCAGCGAGACTTGCTTGCCATCGACCTCGACGCGATCGCGATCGGGGTCGATGCGCGTGCCGAGCTCGATGACGACATCCCCGTTCACTGAGACGCGCCCGTCGAGCATCATCTCCTCGCCAGCGCGGCGGCTGCACACGCCAGCCTTGGAGAGGTATTTTTGCAACCTCATCCCATCTTGCTTGTGGTGATTGACGCGACCGCCCTGTTTGCGGCGAGAGTTGCGTTGTTGTTTGAAGGTAGGTTTCTTGCCCATGATGGACTCCTGTATGTCGCGCGCTATCGACGCTGGCCATGCCATGGCGTGATGCCAGGGGCTGCTTCGAGTGTTCGTGCGCGCGTGATCCTTGATAGTTGTGGTGCGGTGTCGCTTCTCTAACCCCACCACAGGATGATGGCGGCATCTTTCAAGGCCTTCTCTGGCCTCGCCGCGACGTCTTTCTCTATGTCTCGCGAACGAGCATATGCTCGCGCTTACTTACTTTTCTTTCGGCCTGGCATAAAGCCTAAATTATCCGCTCACTTCGAATCATCGAGGACGCGCTTTCGATCAGCGCGCAGACGATCTCGGAGCGCGTCCGTATCCTCGGAGCTGAACTCGTCGGTCTGGCGGACGGTCGTCTCGGGGTGCCAGGTGTTCGTGTTGGGGCGCGTGCGCCAGGGGTTTCCGTGCGATGTGGTGCGCGTCGATGCGCGATTTCTCGGGTTGGTGTCAGGCTTGAGCTCGCGCGCGAACAGAGCATCCAGCTCGTTCACGTCCATCACCGCCGTCACGCTCGCTTCTGAATGCGCGGCTTCGGAGACATCGAAGAGCCAGGAGAGCAAGTACTCGCCATCTGACTTCAGTCGCTCGAGCGCCATCTTGTTGGTCGCCTCGACGAGGTAGTACTCCTCCTCTTCGTGGACGATCAGCGCCGTTAAAATCATCTCCGTGCTGTCTGCACCCAGAATTGCCATCGCTTGCCTCCTTGCTCACTTCCTCCTGGGCTGCCACACGAAACACCACGAGCACAAACCACACCCTGTGATTTTGGCCTCTTCTCTACCTGCCTTATCGCGATGTGCGACATGTAGGACAATGGAGGCAATGCACGCACTGTTGATCACAGCACCCCACCCGTGAAGGGCGTATACCCCCAAATCCCTACTAAATAAAGGTGAATTTTGACATTTCCAGGCAAGTCATTCTGATTTTTGGAGAACGCCAGCGTTCCGCCCAGACCGTTTTGGGGGGCGGATTTTTGATACCCGGTGCGCGCGGCCGCCAGTCGCTGGCAAAAATCCGCCCCCCAAAACGGTCTGGCCACCGCGGGTTGCAAACGCGCCCCTCTTTAATCGCGCAGCTTGTAGCCGGTGCGAAGCAACCAGAGGACAATCACGCCGAGGATGACGCTCAAGACGACAAGGCACACGATCCCTTGCCAGTAAGGCACGTCGGAGTACCCCGTCATGGCGTAGCGCAACCCGTTGACCATGTAGAGGATCGGGTTAAAACGCGAGACGGTGTCCCATGGGGCGGGGAGCATCTCGATCGAGTAGAAGACGCCGCCGAGGAAGGTCAGCGGCGTGATCAGGAAGCTCGGCACGAGGTTGATGTGATCGAAGTCCTCGGCGAGGATCGCGACGATCAGCCCGAGCAGCGCGAAGACGAGCGCGGTGAGCACGAGCATGAGGATGCAGAGCGGGATGTTGAACCACGCGCTCGCGCCCATCAGCATCGCCACGCCCCAGATGGCGCCGCCGATGATCATCGCGCGAAGGATCGAGGAGGCGACGTAGCCGAACATGATCTGGAGGTAGGAGAGCGGCGAGACGAGGAGATCGACGATGACGCCGTGGATCTTGGAGATGAAGAGAGAGAAGGAGGCGTTCATGAAGGCGTTCGAGATCACGCCGAGCATGACCAGCCCCGGCACGAGGAAATCGATGTAGGGGACGCCCTGAATATCGCGCAGCCTGCCGCCGAGCGAGTAACCGAACACCAGGAAGTAGAGCAGCGTGGTGATCACGGGGCTCAGGATAGTCTGGCGCGACATCCTCCAGAAGCGCAAAAACTCACGCTTGAAGAGGGTCCAGGCGCCAAAGTGATTCGGGTTACCGGCCTCCTCGACGATCGCCTCGATGCGTTTTTGGGCGGCGTCCGCGATGGCCTGCCGCGTGGCTGGATCGATATCCTGGGTCATGCTCCCTCCTCGCGCGCCAGGGCGTCCGCCTCGGCCTCATCTTTGGCGTCTTCCTGGGCGATGATCTCTCGAAAGATCTCCTCGAGCGAGGATCGGTGCGTGCGCACGGCGTCGATCGTGGCGCTGCTGGCGATGATCGCCTCGATGATGGCGTTGGCATCTCCGACGGTCGCGTCGATGGTGACCGACAGATCGGCGACGTCGATGACGCCAGGGATCGCCAGCAACTTCTTCCTGATTGGCGCAGCGAGCGGAGCGCTGAGAGTGATCTCGATCACGGAGCGACCGTAGGACTCGAGCAAATCCGCGCGCGAGTCCACTCGCCGCAGGCGACCTTTATGCAGGATGCCGATGCGATCGGCGAGCCGCTCGGCCTCCTCGAGGTAGTGCGTGGTGAGCACGATGGTGGTCCCTCTCGCGCGAAGGTTAAGGACGTACTCCCAGAGCTCCTCGCGCAGCTCGACGTCAACGCCCGCGGTGGGTTCATCGAGGAAGAGCAGCACCGGATCGTGGACGAGCGCCTTGCAGATCATCAACCTGCGCTTCATCCCACCGGAGAGCCAGCGGGTGTTGGCGTCGCGCTTATCGCCAAGGGAGAAGCTCTCGAGGAGCTCGTCGATGCGAGGATCATCGGGCCTGACGCCGAAGTAACCGCCCTGGATGGCGACGACATCGCGCACGTTAAAGAAGACATCCTGGTTGAGCTCCTGGGGGACCAACCCGATCAGGCGGCGGGTGATCTGGTAATCGCGCACGACGTCATAGCCCGCGATAGAGATCGATCCGTCGAACCCGGCGACGAGGCCAGCGACGCAGCCGATGAAGGTGGTCTTCCCCGCGCCGTTCGGGCCGAGGAGGGCAAAGATCTCGCCAGCCTCGATGTCGAGATCGACGCGATCGACGGCGGTGAGTGATTTGTAGGCTTTGGTGACGCCCTGCGCGTGGAGCAAGGGGCCCCTTGTCGAATCATTCGTCATGGGCGGTGGGGGCGTTGGTAGGGGGACGAAGCGGTGACCGGACTCGTGTGATGCGGCGCGCACGAACGAGGTGCAAAGCAAAAGCCGCGACGGAGCACGAGGCAGGAGGTATCACCAGAGCGCATGGGAAGAAAGCGCGAAATTGACAGGTCTCGTGTCGAGTTGATAAGTTAGCACACGAGGTGATTTATAGTGTCATCAACCAAAACCAATGCGATGGTTTTACGAAGTTCTCACGTCGATAAGCGAGGGAGCCATTGTGGCTTCATCCTTTCGATCGCCGCGCGAGGCCGATCAGGGCGTGAAGCACCCCCCATAGAAACAGTGAGAAGAGACGCCCATGGCAAACGAACGACTTGGTGAGTTGCTCGTCCGCGAGAAGATGATCTCGCCCGCTCAGTTGCAGCAGGTGCGTCAAGCATCGACCCGCAACAAAAGCAGCCTCGGTCACGAACTGGTGCGACAGGGTCTCATCAAGGAGTCAGACATGACCTCCTTCTTGAGCAAGATGCACGGCGTGCCCTCGATCGACCTGGAGCAGTTCCAGGTCCCAGACGAAGTGCTCAAGCTAATCCCGAAGCAGCAGGCCGAGCGTCACCTCTGCGTGCCGATCAACCGCTCGGGCTCGACGCTCGTGGTGGCGATGGCGGATCCGTCCAACATCTACGCCATCGACGACCTGAAGTTCATGACCGGCTATCAGATCGAGGTCGTGGTGGCGAGCGAGTCGGCCATCGCGAGCGCGATCTCGAAGTATTACGGCGGGAGTGATGGTCCGGGCGAGTCAGCGATCGCATACGATGACATCCTCGATGACTTCGATCTCGACGAGGTGGACTACGCCTCTCAGGACGAGGATGACATCGGCGACATCATGGCGCAGAGCGAGGACGCGCCGGTGATTCGTCTGGTGAACGCGATCTTGCTCGACGCGATCAAGCGGGGGACCTCCGATATTCACATCGAGCCCTACGAGAAAGAGTTCCGCGTGCGCTTCCGCGTCGACGGCGTGCTCCAGGAGGTGATGCGTCCTCCATCAAAGCTCAAGGCCGCGATCAGCTCGCGTATCAAGATCATGAGCAACCTCGACATCGCCGAGCGCCGCCTGCCTCAGGATGGTCGTATCAAGCTCAAGATGGGACGCGGCAAGGAGATGGACTTCCGCGTCAGCGTGTTGCCCACGCTCTTTGGCGAGAAAATCGTCATGCGCCTGTTGGACAAATCGAACCTCCAGCTCGACATGACCAAGCTCGGCTTTGATCCAAAACCACTGGCCGTCTTCAAGGAGTGCATCCACCGCCCTTACGGGATGTGTCTGGTGACGGGGCCGACCGGTTCCGGCAAGACGACGACGCTGTACTCGGCGCTCTCGGAGTTGAACAAGGTCGAGACCAACATCTCGACCGCCGAGGATCCTGTCGAGTTCAACCTCGCGGGCATCAACCAGTGCCAGATGCACGAGTCGATCGGCCTGAACTTCGCCGCGGCGCTGCGTTCTTTCCTGCGTCAGGATCCCGACATCATCATGGTCGGTGAGATTCGTGACTTCGAGACCGCCGAGATCGCGATCAAGGCGGCGCTCACCGGTCACATGGTGCTCTCGACGCTTCACACCAACGACGCGCCGAGCACGGTCAGCCGCCTGCTCAACATGGGCGTCGAGCCGTTCCTCGTGTGCGCCTCGCTCAACGTGGTCGTCGCGCAGCGCCTTGGCCGCAAGGTGTGCCAGAACTGCAAGGTGCCCTACGAGGAGATGACGCGCGAGCGCATGATCGAGCTCGAGGTGCCAGAGGATCAGCTCGACACGGTGGTCTACAAGGGCGCCGGTTGCGACATCTGCGGCGGCTCCGGGCACAAGGGGCGCGTCGCGTTCTACGAGGTGCTCTACATGAACGAAGAGATGAAAGAGTGCGTCCTCCAGGGCTACTCCACCGCCGAGCTCAAGGCCGAGGCGATCCGTCTGGGGATGAACACCCTGCGACGCGCCGCGGTCCTGAAGATGCTCGAGGGGGTCACATCCCCGGAAGAGGTCGTGCGCAACACCGCGCCTGACCATCACTAAGAGAACGAAGACGAGCGATGGCAAGCTGAAAGGCTTTGCCATCGCTCGTTTTGGCGCCTCGAGCGCCGTAGCACACGCGCCAGGGAATGCCTTGGCCGACCACCTGCCAAGGACCAGGAGAGAGCGTCATGGCGAACCTGCACCAACTCCTCAAGATCATGGTCGAGAAGGGGGCGAGCGACCTCCACATCACCGTGGGAACTCCTCCCCAGTTGCGCATCGACGGCTCGCTCGTGCCGCTCAAGACCGCGCCTCTCAACGGCACCGACACGCGCCAGCTCTGCTACAGCGTGTTGACCGACTCGCAGAAGCAGAAGTTCGAGACCAACAACGAGCTCGACCTCTCCTTTGGCGTCAAGGGCCTGAGCCGCTTTCGCGGCAACGTGTTTGTCCAGCGCGGCGCGGTGGCGGGCGTCTTCCGTACGATCCCGTTCGAGATCTTGAGCTTCGAGAAACTCGGGTTGCCCCCTGCCGTGTCGGGGTTCTCGGACAAGCCTCGCGGCCTTATCCTCGTCACGGGCGCCACGGGCTCCGGCAAGTCAACCACGCTCGCGGCGATCATCGACAAGATCAACCGCGAGAAGCGCCACCACATCCTCACGATCGAGGATCCGATCGAGTACCTCCACCCGCACAAGAACTGCGTGGTGAACCAGCGCGAGGTCGGCGCGGACACCGAGGGCTTCAAGACGGCGCTTCGCTACGTGTTGCGTCAGGATCCCGACGCGGTGCTGATCGGCGAGCTCCGCGACCTCGAGACCATCGAGGCCGCGTTGACCATCTCGGAGACGGGTCACCTGGCATTGGCGACGTTGCACACCAACAGCGCCATCCAGTCGATCAACCGTATCATCGACGTCTTCCCGCCTCACCAGCAAGCGCAGGTGCGCGCGCAGCTCTCCTTCGTGCTCGAGGGCGTCATCTCGCAGCAGCTTATCCCGCACGCCTCCGGCCGAGGCCGCGTGTTGGCGTGTGAGCTGATGGTGCCAAACCCCGCTATCCGCAACCTGATCCGTGAGGACAAGCTCCACCAGATCTATTCGCAGATGCAGGTTGGCCAGGCGCAGAGTTCGATGCAGACGATGAACCAGTCGCTCTTCACGCTCTATCGCCGCGGCGACATCACGCTCGAGGACGCGCTCAACCGCTCCTCGGATCGCGAAGAGCTGCGCACGATGATCGAACAAGGCGGCGTCACAAGCGGGCGCCAGTCCTCCAACCTCGGGGGACGAAGCCAAAAGATTCGCTATACGTAAACCCAGAGGCAGCGAGGTGGTCAGGAAAAAAATACTGGCCACCTCCTAAAAACTGGTTCAGACTGAGAAAGACGTATTGGGTCAACCTATGACCGCGTCATCTCTGGGAGTTCAAGAGGAGGTAAGGCGTCATGCCTGTCTTTGTTTGGGAAGGAAAAACGACTTCGGGTGAGGCCAAAAGCGGCGAGATGAACGCGACCAACACCGATGAGGTCACGCAACGTCTCAAGTCGCTCAACATCTCCCCTTCGAAGATCAAGAAGAAGGGAGATGGCGCGGGGATCAATATCAAGATCCCCGGCGTTGGCGGCGTGCCGCAGAAGAACCTCGTGATCTTCACGCGCCAGTTCGCCACGATGATCGACGCCGGTCTCCCGCTCGTGCAGTGTCTCGAGCTTCTGGGGAACGCCGAACCTCACAAGAACTTCAAGAAGGTCATCTTCGCGGTGCGAAAGGACATCGAATCGGGCGCGACGCTCGCGGATTCGATGGCCAAGCACCCTGGCGCCTTCGATCACCTGTATGTCAGCCTCGTCGCCGCTGGCGAGGTCGCCGGTATCCTCGATACCGTCATGAACCGCCTGGCGACCCAGCTCGAGAAAGCCGCCGCGCTTCGACGAAAGGTCCGCGGCGCGTTCACCTACCCGACCATCGTCTCGGTGATCGCCGTCTTCGTCGTCCTGATCTTGCTCTACAAGGTTATCCCGACGTTCGCCAAGATGTTCGATTCGATGGCTGGCGGCTCCGAGCTCCCTGGCCCCACCCTCTTCGTGATGGGGATCTCGGACTTCGTGCAGACAAACTTCCTGTTCATCATCGGTGGCCTCGTCGCGCTCTTCGCGAGCATCTCGTTCGTGATGAGCTACGAGCCGACAAGGCGCATTATCGACGCCGCCGTGCTCAAGATGCCGCTGTTTGGCCCGCTTATCCGAAAGGCGAGCGTCGCGCGTTTCACGCGTACGCTGGGAACCATGGTCTCCTCGGGTGTCCCGATCATCGACTCCCTCGAGATCGTCTCTCGAACCGCCGGAAACTACACCATCGAGGGCGCCATCATGTACGTCCGGGAGAAGATCTCGGAAGGTCAAAACATGGTCGACCCGTTGATGGAGACAGGCATCTTCCCCAACATGGTCGTGCAGATGATCGGTGTGGGTGAATCCACAGGTGCGCTCGACACCATGCTCAACAAGATCGCCGACTTCTACGAGGACGAGGTCGACACCGCGGTGGACAACCTCACCTCACTCCTCGAGCCGATCATGATGGTCGGTCTCGGTGGTGTCATCGGTGGCTTGCTCATCGCCATGTACCTCCCGATCTTCACCCTGGCAGGCAGCATCAAAGCCAAGTAAGGCATGCAGCCATCGCTTCCCAGACCTCAGAGCCTCACCCCTTGCGACGACAGGGCGGTGAGGTTTTTCTTTGCCAAGCCTGCTCACGACCATGCCTGAAAACGCCACGCTCTCAGAGCAACAGTCACAGCGTCTAAAGAACCTGATGCTGTTCCGCATCGCGCTCGTCACGCTGTTTCTCGGCGGCGCGATCTTTACCAACGCGCAGGTGGTCTCTGACCTGTCCAACCCGAGGAACTCACTCCACCTCGGGTTGATCATCTCGACCTACGCGCTGACCATCGTCTACGCGGTGGTCATCCAGCGCTTTAAAGATCTGACCTACCTGCCGCACGTGCAGTTGGTGCTCGACCTGTTGCTCTCCGGCACGCTCGTCATGACCACGGGTGGCCTTCGCACGAGCGTTTTTCTCTTCACGCTCTACCTGCCGATTATCGCGGGGGCGTTCCTTATCAGTCAGCGCTGGGCGATCGGCGCGGCTGGCGTGGTCTCGAGCTTTCTCTTCTATCTGGCGCTCGTCTCGCTGGGGGTGTTGCCAGGTCCCAACGCGCCGGTCACAGACGTTCTCGTCAACAACGCGCGCACGATCGTCACCGAGGCGATGGTCAACATCACGTTTGCCTTCCTGCTCGCCTGGAGCTCTGGCCAGCTCGCAAGACAGCTCGGCGAGGCGAAGACCGAGATCGAGCGAAGGCAGGGAGACTTGCGAGAGCTTCGCGCCCTGAACGAGAACATCCTCGCGAGCCTGAACTCGGGGTTAATGACGCTCGATCTGGAGATGAACATCATCTTCTTCAACGCGGCCGCCGAGTACATCACAGGGAGGCGCTCGGACGAGGTCTTTGGCGCGCCGCTCGAGAACCTCTTCCCGGACCTCGCGAGCAAGGTTCAACGCGGAGAATCTGGCGAGATGCCAAACTTCGCCCCCAGGCTCGAGGGCACCTACACGCACCCGAATGGGGAGCTGCTCTACCTGGGGTTCTCCGTCTCTGCGCTTCGGAATGCAGCGGGGAGTTTGACCGGTCAGATCATCATCTTTCAGGATCTCAGTCAGATCAAAGCGCTCGAGGAGCAGGCAAAACTCAGCGAGCGCATGGCCGCGATCGGGCATCTGTCCGCAGCGATCGCGCATGAAATCCGCAACCCGCTGGCGAGCATCAGCGGCTCTGTCGAGATGCTCCAGGCGCTGGCGACGCTCTCCGAAGACGAGGGCGCGCTGATGGGAATCATCCTGCGCGAAGTGGAGCGACTCAACGAGTTGATCTCACAATTCCTCGAGTACAGCCGCCCTCGAAAGCTCACCCCGACGCCGATCGACATCGAAGAGCTGGTCTGCGAGAGCTTGCAGTTGTTCCGCCACAGCCACATGGACATCCTCGTCGCGTTGGAGATCGATGACGCGCTCGAAGGAGCAGAGATTCACCTCGACCGCGAGGCGATGTCGCAGGTGATCTGGAACCTCCTGAACAACGCAGCTGACGCGATGGTCGAGCGCCACGCGAGCACGGAGTCGAGCGATCGCCTCCCGAACATCCCCCTACAGCTCCCCATGAGCACGCCGATCCAGTCCCCGAGCGAGGTCGAGGATGTCGACCCCGCCTTGCCACGCATCGATGTCACGTTGAGTCGCGGCGAGAAAAACAAGGACGCTCTCGTGATCGCCGTGGAGGACAACGGGCCAGGGATTCCGCCAGAGATCGCGGATCGCCTCTTCGAACCTTTCTTCACGACAAAGGAGAAGGGAACCGGTCTTGGGCTTGCAACGATCTTTCGTTTGATCGAAGATCATGGAGGACACATCTCCCTCATGCCTCCGCAACGTCTCAAAGGAGCCCGATTTATTATCGAGCTGCCCTTTAAGTCTTCCGTTGCCCTCCTCGCCGACGAAGGAAGCGCCGCGCCGTGAAAGAGCAGGAATCAGAACAAGACGAACGCCCCCGCGTCCTTATCGTGGATGATGAGCCGAGCATGCGCGAGATGCTCCGAATCATGCTCAAGACCGAAGGATGTGATGCCGAGATTGTCCCTCGCGGAGAGGACGCGATCTCGAGGCTCGAGGCTGGCGAGCGCTACAGCATCGTGCTCACTGACCTGAAGATGCCCGGCATCAGCGGCCTGGATGTGCTGCGCGCGGTCAAGCGACATGACCCCGCCTGTCAGGTGATCCTGATGACGGCGTTCGCGAGCGCCGAGACCGCGCTCGAGGCGCTGCGCGAGGGCGCCTATGACTATATGATCAAGCCCTTCAAGCGCGATCAGGCAGTCTCCGTGGTACGTCGCGCGCTCGAGAAGTTTTCGCTTATCCGCGAGAACTTCTATTTGCGCGAGGCGCTCGAGGGGAAACACAACCTCGGCAAGATCATCGGCAAGTCCGAGTCGATGCGACGCGTCTTCCAGATGATCGAGCGGGTGGCGCCCACGCCATCGACGATCCTTATCACAGGGGAGTCTGGCACCGGGAAGGAGCTCGTCGCGCAAGCCGTGCACGAGAAGAGCGATGTCGCCAGCGGCCCATTTATCCCGATCAACTGCGGCGCGATCCCCGAAAACCTCATCGAGAGCGAGCTGTTTGGCCACAAGAAGGGCGCCTTCACCGGCGCGGTGGCAGACAAGCAGGGGATGTTCGCGGCGGCATCGGGCGGGACGATCTTTCTGGATGAGGTCGGCGAGTTGCCGCTCTCGACTCAAGTGAACTTCTTGCGTGTGCTGCAAGAGAAGAAGGTCAAGCCCGTCGGCAGCGCCAGGGAGATCCCGGTGGATTGCCGCATCATCGCGGCGACGAACCGAGATCTGCGCGAGGAGATCGCCGAGGGGCGCTTCCGAGAAGACCTCTACTACCGCCTCAACATCATCCCGATCGAGCTCCCTCCATTAAGAGAGCGCGATGGCGACATCAAGCTCCTGCTCGAGCACTACGTCAAGAAGTACTCCGGCTCGCTGAACTCGCCGGTGCACGGGATCGACGCCGAGGCGATGAAGATCCTGCTCAATTACTCCTATCCGGGGAACGTGCGCGAGCTGCAGAACATCATCGAGCGCGCCGTCACGCTCGAGACCAACGAGCTGATCAGCACAGACGTGCTCCCCTTCCAGCTCCAGGATGAGCCCTTCACGCGCGCCACCGAGGAGATCGAGATCCCGGAGGACGGGATCGATCTGGAGTCGATGGTCGCCAAGCTCGAGATCACCCTGATCCAGAAAGCGCTCGAGCGCACCAACGGCGTGCGCAAGGAAGCGGCCGAGCTTTTGGGCATCTCGTTTCGCTCGATGCGCTACCGACTGGACAAGTACGGCATCAACCCGGACGACTGATTCTTCCCGAGATCAGAACGCTCGACGTCAAGAGCACGAATCCTGCATGTAAGATTCGTATGGACGACTCTGGCCTACGGGTAGGGAAGGTTCTAGAATAGAAAGATAAGAGTTCATGGCACCGCTACCACCGCGAGCCCACCAAGGAGATAGAGAATGAGCGTGAAGGCAATGCGTTATTTAAGGAACCGACGAGGGATGACCCTGGTCGAGTTGATGATCGTGGTCGCCATTATTGGCATAATAGCATCCATCGGAGGTGCCGCTTTTATGCGCCAGATCAAGACAGCCAAGATCACACGCCTCAAAGAATTCACCATGGATGCTGCCCGTGGACAACGCGACATGTTTTCTCGCCACGGGACATACTATCCAATTGACGCGATCCAAGCAGGACCCATTAACGGGAGCCAAGATCGAAAATCCCCAGGCAATGAAGCATATCGCTGGGCAAGGATACTCCAATTCAACAAGGTAATCCCACCGGATGTCGAGGGCTATGCCTATGCAGGTGCGGCTGGTGAAGCTTGCGGTGCTTGCAATGGCTTTAACGTTGATACTGACTCAGCGTGGTATGCCGTAGAATTTCGGCAAGATCTTGATGGAAATGGAGCACCCGACACACGTGTCATTATCACCAACAACCACCAAGATCCCTTCATCATCAATGAAGGCCTGTAAATTCGTTTAGTCACCATGGGTGGGAAACGTGTGCCGCAAAATGTCACCG
>Ga0208061_100277_pt1 | contig 15880 bp, 13 predicted proteins | sample DeeseametaMP0555_FD_184209 | JGI IMG/M metagenome (GOLD analysis project Ga0208061, IMG submission 184209) | Marine microbial communities from the Deep Atlantic Ocean - MP0555 (SPAdes) | ecosystem: Environmental > Aquatic > Marine > Oceanic | place: South Atlantic Ocean | collected 2011-01-23 | reverse complement strand
CCTCGCCGGTTGGTTTTTGGCCACACAAGACAAAAGGCCGATTGGCCCAAAGAGGCCGCGAACGCGAAGAGAGCAAAAACAGAAGATCGCAAGGAGGGAGAATCACTGCAAAAAAATGTGACTCTCCGCATCTCATGTCGGGGTGCCTATTTCGGCGCGAAGATCCATCAAAACCCCTTGAAAAATTTAACAGTTAATAAAAAAAACATCCTACTGGACCGATCCTCTGACACAAGTGGGGCGTATGTATCAAGACAGGTCATACCCACTGCAAACGCATGACGGTTCGAAACCACCATCCCGAGAAGTCGAGGATGTTCGCGTTGCAGTGGTGGAGATGGCTTGTAATTCCAGGGGGAACTTTCTAGGGTTTGCCAAAGCGTGTGCATCAACCAAAATGCAAAAAACAACGCCCTCCCAGGGAAATATGCGCACCAGAGCGTTAGTTGTGGGCACCACATAATGCAAAAACATCAATCTAAACAACCCAAGAAATCAAGAAATATGACCTATCACTCTTTGAAAACATTTGGCGCGCTCTGTGGCGCAGTTCTGTGCATGGCCGTGGCGAGCGGCTGCGGAGACACGGAAGATCAATTCTTGATGTTGGACCAGGGTCTCCAGAAGGGACAACCGGGCGCTCAGAATGGCGACGGGAACTTCTGCAAAGGCCCCGAGCTTTGCGCCACTGGCGAGGGCGATTGCGATCGCGATGACCAGTGTGAGGCGGGCCTGATTTGCGGGCACAACATCGGCGAGCGCTTTGGCTTCCAGAGCGGCCTGGACGTGTGCGTGAACCCGCACTGCACCAACAACCGCTTCGATGGCGATGAGGTCGGGCTCGACTGCGGTGGGTCTTGCGGGCAATGTCCCTCGATGAACCCCTACCCTGTGGGACACCCTCTCTATTGCAAGAACCCGACGTTCCCCTGTCAGACCGCAGAAGGCCCCTGCTACAGCGATGGCCAGTGTGACACGGGCCTTGTCTGCGGCGTGAACCAGGCGGGCGCTTATGGCGTGATGCCGCCGAATATGAACGTCTGCGTCCCCGAGACATGTGATAACGACATCCTCGACAGCGGCGAAACCGGCCTGGATTGCGGTGGCATCTGCGGAACCTGCGATCACAAGGTGGTCCAGACCGCGCTTGGCGACAATCACAGCTGCGCGCTGCGCGCTGATGGTACGGTCGCCTGTTGGGGCCGCAACAACGTCGGTCAACTCGGCGATGGGACGGTCTCCACGCGTCCCACGCCGGTCACCGTCCCCGGGTTGATGAACGTCCAGCAAATCGTCACCGGTTCGCTGCACACATGCGCGCGCCTCAAGGACTTCACGGTGAAGTGCTGGGGAAGCAACGGCAACGGACAGCTCGGCGACGGCACCAAATCGACGCGCCGCTCTCCGGTCGCTGTTTCAGGGCTGAGCAGCGTGGTCTCGCTCACTGCCGGCGGCTACCACACTTGCGCGACGCGCTCGAACGGCACGGTCTTCTGCTGGGGTCGTAACAACTACGGACAGCTCGGCGATGGCACCCAGGACGAGCGCATCTTGCCAACGCGCGTCCCCGATCTCGCGGGCGCGACCAATGTCATCGCAGGCGCGAACCACACTTGCTCCAGGCTCGATGACGGGACTGCGCGCTGCTGGGGACGAAATTATGGTGGACAGCTTGGCAATGACACGACCACGGACAGCGCCCTTCCGGTCGAAGTCCAGGGGTTGGCAGACATCAAGCAAATGACCGCAGGATTGGGTCACACGTGCGCGATCCAAAACAGCGGCGCCGCATTCTGCTGGGGAGCGAACAACAACTCGCAGCTCGGCAACAACGCCAGTGGCATTCAACGTGTCCCTAGCGCCGTCTCGGGATTGAGCAGCGGCGTCGCACAAATCGGCGCTGGCGCAAACCACACCTGCGCGGCCATGGACGACGGCAGCGCGCGCTGCTGGGGTCTCAACACCAACGGTCAGGTGGGTGATGGGTCGAACTCGACCCGCACCACTCCTGTGACGGTCTCCGCCCTGAGCGGAGCGCTCAGGCTCGCGGGTGGCTCGAAGCACACCTGCGCTGCCCAATCCAGCGGTCAAGCCAGCTGCTGGGGAGCAGGCAACTTCGGTCAGCTCGGTGATGGTGGAACTACCGACAGTAACACTCCTGTGTCGGTCACTTTCCCATGATCACCAGGCGTCAGCTCGGCTGACGCCTTCTTTGGGAAAACCGACCAGCTCGGAAGATAAAGGTTCGTGATGAAGCATTCTCTCAAAACACTCTTCGTGCTCGGTTCACTGGTCTCCTTGACCGCGTGTGGCGAAGCCGCCAACGAGTATTATGGTCCAGATGGCCAGATCCTGCAGTCGCTGACAAAGGGGCAACCTGGCGCGCAGGTAGGCGATATCGACTACTGCTACGACCCGAACAACCGCTGCGATGTCGGAGAGGGGAAGTGCTCGAATCACAGCCAGTGTCTCCCAGGTCTCAAGTGCGCCTTGCGCGGTGAGATCTACGGATACCCGGGGCTGCGCGTGTGTCACCCGGCGCACTGCCTGAACTCGCGTCTCGACGCGGACAAGGGCGAGGTCGGCATCGACTGCGGCGGCGTTTGTGGAGACTGTGAGTTCGCCGCGACCTGTTACAACGGCGTCCTCGATCCTGGCGAAGACGCGATCGACTGCGGAGGCACAGACTGCGAGGAGTGCGAGACGATCGACCTGACGGTCAACTCGCCGATCCCTGGCGGCGCCTACGCGAGCCTCGCACCACGCGCCGCAGGCAGCGTGAGCGCCCAGAGCATCGATCAACGCGCCAACCGCCTGGTCCAGTTCGAGATCGACGGCCAACCTGTCGGTTCGACCTCGAGCGCTGCGAATGGCGCCTGGGACTTCCGCCTCCCCAACCGCCCGCCCGGCGTCTATACGCTGCGCACGGTCGTGGATAATGGCGGCAAGATCTCGGAGGACATCCGCGACTTCCGCATCATCAACTCGGCAAACCGACCTGCACAGAGCCAGCTCCAGCTCGGGTCGAAGTCGACCTCGATCTCGACCCGCTCGGCGGTCATCGACCCTGATGATCACACCGTCCTGGCAGGCGTGGTTTCACGTGACTTTATCTTTGGCGCGACGACCATCGAGCGAGGCAGCGCAGCGGGCATCGTCGCGTTTGTCGCCCGCGCCGCTCCAGACGGGACGCCCCTCTGGGCCACGCGTATCGCGGGCACCGGCTCGACCACAATTAACTCGGTGCGCACGCTCTCCAACGGCGAGATCGTCGTCCTGGGTGACTTCACCGGGAGCATCGACCTCGGGAGCGGCTCGGTAGCCGCCGCAGGAGCCCGTGACGCATTTGTCGCCAAGCTCTCACCGAGCGGACAGTTGCTGTGGGGCAGCGTGCTCTCGGCGACCGGCGCGACCTCGATTCGAGAGCTCACCGTCACCGCTCAAGACGAGATCATCGCCATCGGTAACTTCACCGGCACCGCTGATCTCGGTGGCGCGCTCACCCTCCCATCCTCGGGTGGGTTGGACATGTTCATCACCAAGCTCGACACGAACGGCAACCACATCTGGGGCCACTCGTTCGGTGGTTCGGGTCAAGACGTCGTCAACGGCGTGAGCACCAATGACAACGGTGAGATCTACATCACAGGTTCCTACGAGGGCGCGATCACATTCGACGCCGTCGATCTGGCGGGCCCAGGCTCGAACAGCGCCTTCGTGGTCAAACTATCCACGGTGGGCAAGACCATCTGGGCCAATGATATCGGCGGAGACGTCAGCGACTCGGGCGTTCGCGTCGCCGTGGCTCCCACTGGCGAGATCGTCGTCACGGGCATCTTCAATGGTGACGTGGACTTTGGCGGAGGCGTCTTCGCGACGGCAGCCACCGACAACTTCGACCTGTTCATGGTGCGCTACACGAGCGAAGGCAACCACGTCTGGAGCCGCCAGATTCAAGCGGTCCCTGGCGACAGCATCACTGGTTTGGGCGTTGGACCGTCGAACAATGTCTTCATCACGGGTCGCACCTACGAGACGATCGATCTGGGCAACGGGCCTCGCACCACGGTCAACCAGGTCGATGGCTTCCTCGCCGCCTACAGCCCGGGCGGTGACCTGACCAGCCAGCGCTTCTTCGACGCGGGCCGCGAGGTCACGCCTCGTTCGCTCTACGTCAACGAGCTGAACTCGTATGTGATCAGCGGCGACCTCATCGGCGAAGAGGTCGATTTTGGCACCGGCGCGATCACGAACACCTCGCGACGCTCCGGTTTCTTCGCGCGCTACCAGTGATCGCGACCCTTCATTAAAGCGCCAGACTTGGCATCTTGTGATGTGGGGAGGAGTCGGCTATGTTCCTCGCCACATCGCCCCGACAAACGCTCGCACCGCAAGGTGCGGGCGTTTTGTGATGACTCCGTGAGCCACACAGCGCATGCCCAAGTCAGCTCTTTCAAACGCCTCGACGCACTCTGCTCGCGCCGGGCGGCCGCTCAAGGTCCTCCACGTCCTCCCCTGGATCACCCATGGTGGTGTCGAGAAGCGACGATTGGAGTTGATTCAAAAGCTCGATCCCGAGCGATACGAACAACGCTTCCTGACCACGCGCGCTGATGGCGCCGTCGCCACAGCGCTCGCCAAGGCCAACATCCCCGTCACAGTGATCGAAGGCCCCTGGTCTATTCTCAACCTCGACGCCATCCACGCCGTGCAGAGTTATGCCGCCGAGTGGAAGCCAGACATCATCCACGGCGCCGTGTTCGAGGGCTGCGTGATGGCCGCGTTGGGAGGTTATCTGGCGGGAGTGCCACACCGGATCATCGAAGAAACCGCAGGATCACCGCACCGCTCCTGGCGTGGAGACCTGCTGCTCTCGGGCGTCGCCGCACTTGCCACGTATTGCGTGGGCATCTCTCCCTACACAGCGCAGTTCCTGCAAGATCGCTCGCAGGTCCCCGCCGAGAAGGTCCGCGTCGTCGTCAACGGGACACCTTTCCCGAGAGAACTCGACGCCAACGAGAAGCTCGCGGCGAGGGAGCGCTTCGGCATCCCCGAAGATGCCCTCGTGGTCGGCTGTCTGGGGCGCATGTTCGACAGCATCAAACGTTTTAGCGACCTGATCACAGCCGTGGCGACGCTGGAGCATCCCACGCAGCCTGTTTATCTGCTGCTCGGTGGAGATGGCCCCGACCTCGAGAAGCTGAAAGCGTTCGCAAAAAAACAGGGCGTCGCGGATCGCGTGATCTTTGCTGGCTTTCATGGCGACGTCGCGCCGCTCTATGGCTGCATGGACATCTTCGCGCTCGCGTCTGTATTCGAAGGATTCGGGTTGGTGCTCGCTGAAGCAATGAGCGTCTCGATCCCGGTCGTCGCCACGCGCGTGGGCGCTATTCCGTTTATCGTCGAAGACGAAACCAGCGGCTTGCTCGTCCCACACAGCTCACCAAAAGAGCTCGCCGCCTCGCTCCAACGCCTGATCGATTCGCCGGAACTTCGCACAACGTTTGGCGAAGCAGGTCGTATCAGAGCTCGCGAGGACTTCTCCTCAGAGCGCTACGTTGGCGATGTCGAGCGACTCTACACTGACCTCACTGGAGCGATATCGTGATCGCACCGAATGGATTGAAGAGAACGATGGACCGATCACGCACGCTCTTTGTGACCTGGGATGGCCCCGCGCAAAACTATATGGAAGCCCTCTTCTTCCCCATCTTCGAGCGCGCGCAGAGCGAACATGTGGACATCGGCGTCTTCCAGTTCACCTGGGCTGGCGAGGAGGTGCGTCGACGCATCGCTGCGTCTGCCGCCAGGCACGATCTGGAGTATCGCGGCAGCGACGCGCTCCGGCGACCGAGGCAACTGGCCGTCCCCGCGATGATCGCTTATGGAGCCACGCGCCTTATCGCAGAGGTCGATCGCGGCGACTGGGATACGCTCATGCCTCGAAGCATCATCCCCGTGGCGATGTGTTTGATCGCGATGAAGGCGCGACCTCATCTGCGCCTGGTGTTCGACGCCGACGGATTGATGGCGGACGAGCGCGTGGACTTCGCGGGGTGGAGCGCGACTGGCTTGCAGTATCGCCTGTTTCGTGACTGGGAGGCGCAGGGTATCCGACGCGCGACCTCGGTGATCGTGCGCTCGGCGCACGCCAAACGGATCCTCGCCAACCGCGCGGGCGCGCACTGCGATCCAGACAAGATCCACGTCATCCCCAACGCCAAGGACGACACATTGTTCGCGCCGGGAGATGAGAGCTCGCGCGCCGAAACACGCGCGAAGATGGGGATCGACGCCGACGCGCCGCTGTTGATTTATGCGGGATCACTCGGGCCACAGTATCACCCGCTCGGCATGCTCCAGCTCTTCGAGCAGGTGCACGCGCTCGATCCGAGCGCACACTTTCTCATCCTGAGCGGTATGCAAGAGGTCGCACAGGAGCTGCTCCCGCAGATCAACGCCGAAGCGCGCGAGAACGTGATCATCCACCGCTGCTCCTCGGATGAGGTCGCGCCGCTGATGGCCTCGGCAGATCTCGGGCTCTCGCTTCGACAGCCAAGCTTTTCACAACAGGCGGTCTGCCCGATCAAGATCGCCGAGTACCTGCTCTGCGGCCTCTCGGTCGTCATGCTCCGGGGTGTCGGTGATCTCGACGAGCGCCTCGTGGACTCGCCCGCATTGCGCACGCTCGATCAGGTATCACCAGAATCACTCGAACAGGCCGCGCGCTGGTGCATCGAGGATGTGATGCCGAAACGAGCATCGATCCGCGAAACATCCCGCCAGGCCGGGCTCGACCACTTTAGGCTCGACGACTGCGCGGACCAACTGGCCGCGTTGCTCGCGCCACCTCTCTCCAAACCTACAAGGAAGACCTCATGAAGAAAGTGCTCATCACCGGAGGCGCCGGCTTTATCGGCTCGCACCTGTGCGACCGCCTCGTCGAGCAAGGAGACGAGGTGATCGTCCTCGATAACCTGACGAGCGGAAACCTCGGCAACCTCGAAGGGGTCATCGACAAGATCACCTTCATCGAGGATGACGTGGCCAACGTGCTCGACCACCGCGACAAGTTCGAGGGGGTCACACACATCGTCCAGCTCGCCGCGTTGATCAGCGGCTATGACAGCCTGAACGAGCCCGATGACTACCTGGCGCAGAACGTCGGCGCGCTGCTTCGCGTGCTCGAGCTGGCCAGGGATCTCGGCGGCGTGAGGATCTCCTTCGCGTCGAGCTCCACGGTGTATGGGAACAGCACCGAGCCGATCAAGCTCGAGACGCAGCGCCCCGAGCCGATCACGATGTACGCGCTCACGAAGCTCGCTGGCGAGCACCTGCTCGAGATGTATCGCCCGCTCTACAACTACAGCTACGTCGCGCTGCGCTTCTTCAACGTCTATGGCCCACGCCAGAGCCCGGACCACCCTTACGCCAACGTCACCTGCAAATTCTCGCAGGCGGCCGCGCTCGGCTCCGGGATCAAGCTCTTCGGTGATGGGAAACAGACGCGCGACTTTGTCTACGTCGATGACGTGGTCAACTCCCTGCTGGTCACCATGGATGAGGCGCCGAGCAACCTCTATAACGTCGGCACTGGCGAGGATCACTCGATCTTGACGCTCATCGATACGCTTGAAGGGATCGTCGAGACCCCCTTCGAGATCGAGCGTTGCGATCCGTGGCCAAACGACATCCGCAAGATCATCGCCAACACCGATCGCCTGACTGGCGAGACCTCGTGGCGCACGACGACCTCGCTTCGCGATGGGCTGGCGCGCACGGTCGAGTTCTTCAAGGCTCAGGAGAAGGCATGAGCACCGAGGAGCTCGAGTACGGCGATGTGGCGCTCGTGATCGCGACCTTCAAGCAGGATCAACCCGTGTTGAATCTGCTCGAAGATGCCTTCGACGCTGATAACAAGCACCCCTTCGCCAGGATCGTGATCGTGGACTCGCTGGGCAGCGGCGAGGTCGAGCAGGCGATCGAGGATCGCGGTTGGGAGCGCGTGACGTACCACAACGCCGATCACAACCTCGGCTCGGCGGGCAACCTCGCCATGCGCCTCGAGCTCGCCGCACAAGACCCAGAGGTCGATTGGGCCTACGCGCTCAATCACGACGGCGAGCTACAATGGGATGCCTTGTTGGCGCTTGTCAGCAAGGGGCGCGATGCGCTCTCGAAGGGAGCGCGCATCGGCGCGGTCTACCCATTGCGCTACACGACGCATCTGCAAAAATACAACCTGACCGGGCGCACCGCGCTGCCGATCCCTTACGTGGGGACAAAAACAAAGCCCGCCGGAGACAGCTTCAGGGTTTACTGGGCGAGCTCCAACGGCGCGCTCTACGCGACCGCGCCAGTCAGAGAAGGGCTGGGGCCGTGGCCTGACCTGTGGATGGGCTGGGAGGACCTCGGCTATGGCTGGCAGCTCGACGCGCATGGCTGGCGCCAGGAGGTCGTCTGCGACGCGGTGTTCGAGGACAACTACGAATACACCGCCAAGGGGAGCGGCGCGGCCAAGGTGCAGATCACGGACAAACCGACCTGGTATGCGTACTACCAACTGCGCAACCTGATGTTGATCGCCAAACGCAACGAGCGAGGACCGCTGACATGGAGCGTGATCGCGGGACGCGTCGCGCTCGAGTTTGGCCTGAGCATGACCTTGCGCCCGGATAAGGCGCGGCGTATACCCTTCCTCCTCAATGGGATAGCGGACGGGTTAAGTGAACAGAGCGGCAAGTGGCTCTACCCCTGAATGGTGTAGAATCACTGGCAACGAGAACAACCAAAGGAGGGCTTGCACGATGGGCCACGAATCACACAAAGGCGACGCGACTTCCGTCAATCACTGGCGCGATGTCAGCCATAACCCCAACGATCGGCGCGTGCGCGCATACCTGCGCGACTACCTGCGCGAGCGCTATCAGGGCCGCATCCCCTCGACGCATGACTTCCTCAAGGACTTCGTGCGCGGCTGCACCACGCTCGATATCGGCGTGGTCGCCCACGAGATCGAGCGCACGGAGTCGCCGCTCTGGAAGCACAACATGATCCGCAGCACGGCGACGCACGTGGTCGGCGTCGACATCATCGAGGACGCCGTCGCCGCGCTCGTCGAGCGCGGCTTCGACATCCGCTGCGTGGACGCGACGAGTGATGTGGACCTCGGGGAGCGCTTCGAGCGCGTGGTGATCGGCGATGTGATCGAGCACGTGAACAACCCGGTCAAGTTGCTCCAGTTCGCCATGCGGCACCTGACACCGGATGGTCGCATCCTGTGCACGACGCCAAACCCCTTCTTTATCGCCACGCTCATGAGCTCGGTGCGCGAAGGGGTGTTTATCCCGAACGCCGAGCACGTCGCCTGGATCTCACCGACGATGGCCATCGAAATCGCACATCGCGCGGGCCTCGAGCTCGACGCCTACTGGCACACGCAAGGCGACGGAAAGACGCTCAAGCGCAAGATCGCGGTCAAAGTGCTCGAGCTCGGGAATCTTCGCGAGAGCGAGCTCTTCTCGGGGAGCTTCTACTACGTCTTCAAACTCCCTAGCGACGGCGAGTGAGTGGCAGCGCAGAGCTCATCAGCTGGGGGGCCTGTGATTTTCGCCCCGCGCGATTATGTCTCGCGTGAGGATCACGAGGCGCTCAAGGCGCAACGCGGCGCGTGCATCTGGCTCACTGGCCTCTCGAGCAGCGGCAAGACCTCGATCGCGCGAGCGCTCCAGAAGGCGCTTCATATGCGCGGCGTGCACACCTACGCGCTCGATGGCGACATCCTGCGCACGGGGCTTTGCAAGGAGCTCCCCTTCTCTCCAGAAGGTCGCGAGGAGAACGTGCGCCGCGCCGGAGAGGTCGCTCAGCTAATGGTCGACGCCGGATTGATTGTCACCGCGGCCTTCATCTCCCCTTATCGCGAAGGGCGCGAGCGCATCCGCGCGATGATGCCAGAAGGTCGATTTATCGAGTGCCACGTCGCCTGTCCTCTCACCGTATGTGAGGAGCGCGATGTCAAAGGCCTCTACGCGCGCGCCAGAGCTGGCGAGCTCGATCACTTCACGGGGGTTTCAGCCCCATACGAAGTCCCCGACTCACCAGAGTTAAAGCTCGAGACGGCGCCCACGGGCATCACGCCCGAGCAATGCGCGGCGCAGATTATCACCCTGCTCGAAGAGCGGGGATTGATTCCAGAACAGACACCCTGAATTGAAGACCGAAGCAAGACGGAGCACGCGATGACCTGGCGAGTGGCCTCGTTTATGGAAGGATTCCCGGCGCGTTCGGAGACCTACATTTTGTGGCACATGACCGAGCTGATCCGCTCGGGTCACGAGGTCACCCTGTATCCTGTGCGGCTCAACTCTGCGGAGGGAGCGCACGAGGAGGTCTCTCGCTACGACTTCATGGATCGCGTCGTCGCGCCACCGGTCTGGCCAGACGAGCGCGAAGCGCGCGCCTGGGATGCGTTCACATCCTTGCTGCGCGCGGTCACGCGCGATCCGATGGCGGTGCTGCGGCTGCTCCCTCATGTGTCTGGCGACCGCGGCGTGGGCTGGCCTCAGGTCATCCGGCAGATCGCCTGGGCGCCAGTGCAAAAACAACATGACGTCGCGCACGCCTACTTCGGACCACCGGGGCGACGCGCGCAGTTCTTGCGCGATATCGGCATGTTAAAAGCGCCACTCGTGGTGAGCTTTCTGGGCTTTGATCTCAACGTGTTGCCAGGAAGAACCGGCCCTGATTACTACGGCCGATTGTTCGAGGGCGCCGACTGCCTGTGCGTATCATCGCGGTTTATGCGCGGCAAACTCCTCGCGCTCGGCGCTCCGGAAGAGCGCGTTCGCGTGCTGCCGATCGGGCTCCCACTGCAAGGCTTTACATTCCGCCCGAGGCGCCTCGCTGACGGCGAGACGATGACCCTTATCGCCGCCGCTCGCCTCACGGAAGTGAAGGGGATCGAGTGGGGTTTAAAGGGGTTGGCGCTCGCACGCGAGGCGGGCCTGGATGTGCGTTGGGAGCTCTTTGGCGATGGTCCATTGAGAGGAGAGCTCGAAGCGTTGTGCGCCGAGCTCGGGCTCGATGATGCGGTCACTTTCCATGGGTTCGTGCCGATCCAACAGGTGCAACACGCCATGGAGACCGCGCACGCCTGCCTGTTCCCCGGCGTCGCCGCAGCAGACGGCGCGGAAGAAGCGCTGGGAGGCGCGGTGCTCGAAGCACAAGCTGGAGGTTTGCCCGTGATCGCCTCCGAGGTCGGAGGCATTCCTGAAGGGTTCGTACCAGGAGTGTCAGGTTATCTCGTGCCACAGCGCGACCCGGAAGCGATCGCGAAGGCGTTGCTCGAGCTCTACGAGAACCGCGAGAAGTGGCCCGAGATGGGAGAGGCAGGCCACGCGCACGTGCAGGAGCGCTACGATTGCGAAGCGCTCGACGAGCGTTGGGAGCGACTCTACGATGGCCTGGTGGCGGGTGCGCTCCCAACGCAGGAAGCGATCGATGCGCCGCTCACCCGCCCCATCAAAGGCTGACGCTTACTTTCGCCTCGGCGCGCGATCGTACAAATCATGCAACGCGCCGATGTATCTTGCCGGCGAGAAGCGGCGGTGCGCGATCTCCCTCGCCGCAGAACCGATCTCCTCACGCTCTGTATCACTCCACCCATGAGCGGTACGCAGAACATCGATCCAGCCTTGCAGATCCCTGGAGTCGGTCAGGTACTCATCGCCAAGCTCTCCCATCACCTCGCGCACACCGCTCGCGGTCGAGCCGAGAGGTGGGATACCCGTGGCCATCGCCTCGAGCAATGCGACGCTGCACCCTTCGCTATGCGAGGGGATGACAAACACATCGTGTGCATCGAGCAGCTCTCGCACGTCAGTGCGAAACCCGAGCAAGGTCACATGCTCGGCCAGGTCGAGCTGTTCGATGAGCGAGGAGAGATCCTCGCGCAAGCCACCATCTCCGGCGATATCGAGCGTGATATCGCGCTCCTCCTCGTGCACCAGGTGTGCGACGGCGCGGAGCAGCGTCTCGTGATTTTTGACTGGAACCAATCGCCCTGCTGTGAACAGGCGCAGTGGACCGGAGCGCTTGTAACCGCGCGTGCGCTCGTTGAAAAATCGGGGGTTCCCGCAGTTGTAGAGCAGCTCGACGCGATCGCGAGGCATGCGATCTTCAGTGAGCAGGTAATCACAGGTTGCCTGCGAGACTCCGATGACGACATCGACGAGCCGCGAGATCGTGGCGTAGGCGAGGTTGCCTGCGGTGGATCGCGCGGGGACGCCGGTGTCTTCGATGATCGAGAGGGGTGTTTTTGCGAGCCAGCTCGCGATGGCGCCATGAAACATCGCTTCGGCGATGCTCGCGTGGAGCACATCTGGTTTCTGCTGCGCCAGGTATGCCCACAACTTCAGCGTCGCGCGCGGGTTTCTCACGCTCGGGTCGACATCGAGGACATCGACCGGCACGCCCATCTCACGGATCGCCTCGGCGGCCTGCCCGGGCTTCCAGAAGGTGCACACGCGCAGCTCGAAGCGCTCGTGATCCATGAGCGAGGACTGGAGCGTCACGCGCGACTCCACGCCTCCGAAATCGAGCACGGGCAACAACCGCACGACCTTCTTTCTACGATCGGACATAAGCCAACAACTTCCGGCAGTTCCATAAATTTCAGGGGGCATTTCACCCCATCGACCCGTAAGCATGTACACCATCCATGGCGCCAACTCCAGACGCTCACGCCTGAAGCTTATGCCCTCTGTTTGCACACTGGCCCCGATTGTGATTGCATCGTCGCGAGGAACAATGGGGCGACCTGGCCTCGATGCACCGGCAAGGATAGATGAAGCAGTACGTTCGAGAACATCGATGGGAGCGCGGCCATGAATGATCTGTGGGTTACCCCCATGGTCGCCGTGGTCGGCGCGCTGATCCTGGCCGTCTACACCAGCCGCACGAGCCGCTGGGAAGCGGGTGTGCTCTGGTTAAGCTGGATCGCGCACGCGGTGAGCGCGGTGGCGATGGTGTTGCTGACCAAGTACTTCTTTGGCGGCGGCGATATGATCGCCTACCACCGCGAAGCGTTGGTCTATGCGGACTTGCTCCGCGGTGATTCAGCGTACTTCTCGGATATCCTGCTGTACTCGATCGGGCAAAACCCTCAGAACCCGATGCTCTTTTTGGCGGGGACATCCACCGGCGCGATGTTCGGCGCGGGGACGTTTCTCTCGGTGCTGCTGGGAGGATCGCTCTACGCGATCTGCATGCTGATCGCCATGTGCGGGCTCGCCGCCAAGTACATGATCTACAAGGGGCTGGCGCTCTCACTGCCCGCGCGCTGCCACCGCGCGACGTTGGTGGTGTGCATGTTGTTGCCGTCGATGGTGTTCTGGACGAGCGGCTTGCTCAAGGAGGCGCTGGCCATGATCGGCATGGGCCCGCTCTGCCTGGGGAGCGCGCTGTTGGTGCAGCGCAAACGCTTTCTGGTCGGCGGGGTGTTGATCCTTTTGGGCGGGTTCATCATCTCCATTTACAAGTCTTACATCCTGTTCCCATGGCTGCTGGTGGTCGGGATCTGGTTTTACTGGCAGCGCACGCTGGCGAGTAAAGGGACGATTCGCCTGCTCTCGCAGCCGATCTATATCGCGCTCGCGTTTGGCGTGGCGTTTGGCGGGATCATCCTGCTCGGCGAGGTCTTCCCTCGATACTCGTTCGCCCGCGTGACCGATGAGATCGCGCAGTTGCAGTCATTGGGTCAGCGCATCTCGGGTGGTTCGAACTATGTGATCGCTGACGCGCCAGCGAGATCCGCAGGAGCGCAGCTCGCGCTCTTGCCGGTAGGATTGATCTTCTCGCTCTTTCGACCGCTCCCCTTCGAGGCGAGAAACTTCGCGCTGCTGCTCAACGTCGCCGAGATGATCGTGGTGCTCTGGCTCTGGTGGAGGTTGTTTCGCGTCAGGCCATTGCGTCAGACAATCCGAACGTTGTTCACGAGCCCGGTGCTCGTGGCGTCGCTGGTGTTCGTGATCCTCTTTGGCGCCATCGTCGGCATCGCGACGACCAACATCGGGACGCTCTCACGCTATCGTATCCCGATGATGCCTTTCTACATCATGCTGCTCGCGGTATTGGGGGATCCGAAGCTTCTGGCCAAGCCCACGAAGCCTCCTGTGTCGAGGCCCTCCAGGCAACGCCGCCGTCGTCAGTAAAAACCGGGAACACCTCTCCGAACGCGAGGTGTTGAGGTCGGTGACGACGCGACAACCTCCACTATCATGAGAGAGATTCATGCGATCCCGTGCTCTGCTCCTTGCCGCTCTGGTGCTGCTTCTGTCGACGGCGTGTGATCGCGCTCGCGTGGAGGACAAGCCCGGCGCGGCTTCTCCAGTCAACCCACTGATCGCCGAGATGTGCCCGGACACGACGAAGATGACCGTCGATTCTCAGAAGATGTGCACTCAGATCGGGTGCACGAACGATCTTCGCCTGCTGCTCCCCGAGGAGTTGGCGAAGACGCCCGGCAGCTATCGGATCGCGGTGAAGACGCGCGGCGAGGAGGCATCGTGTGAGTTCACGATGCCGGTCACATCCTGCGATCAACGCCCGAAGTGTAGCAACGAGGAGAAGCTCGTCGCGGGTGTTTCAGGATGTGCGTTGAGCGCTGGCGAGCAAAAGCTCGGCGAGCTCTCGCTGCGCGATCTCCCACCCGAGGTCGCCCTGACCATCGAGCGTGACGGGGCCGTCGTGCTCGAGAAGACGCTCTCGCCGACTTACACCTCGGCGCAACCGAACGGCGAAGGCTGCGCGCCCCGATGTTGTCAGGCCGAAGCGCAGCTCTAAAGAATCAATCGCCCACCAGCGCGTCGCGCGCATCCGAGAGCTTGGCCATCTCCTCATCACCGAGCGTGGGGTACTGGATCGGGAGAGACTTGAGCGTATCGACGACGATCTCTGCGACGCGCAACCTCATGTAAGGCTTGTCATCTGCGGGGATCGCATACCAGGGAGCCCAGGATCGCGAGGTCTTATTGAGCGCGTCCTGGTAAGCGTCCATGTAGGCGTCCCAGTGACCGCGCTCCTTGACGTCGCTCATGGCGAACTTCCAGTTGCGCGAGGGATCGTCGATGCGCTTGAGGAACCTGGCCTTTTGCTCGTCACGCGAGACGTTGAGCCAGAACTTGATGATCACGGTGCCGTTGCGCGCCAGGTGCTTCTCGTGGTCGCGGATCGACTCGAGGCGCTGGTCGAAGAGGTCATCGAGTGAGTCGGGGCGGAACGGGAGGCGTTGATTGTCGAGGATGCCGGGGTGCACGCGCACCACGAGGACTTCCTCGTAGTAGGAGCGGTTGAAGATGCCGATCCTGCCGCGCTCGGGGAGGCACTTGGCGGTGCGCCAGAGGAAGTCATGATCGAGCTCCTCGCTCGAGGGCTGCTTGAAGGAGTAGACCTGGCATCCTGCCGGGTTGACGCCGCTCATGACCGCGCGGATGGTGCCATCCTTTCCGGCCGCGTCCATCGCCTGAAAGACAAGCAGGACGGAGTGATGATCGCTGGCGTAGAGCACGCGCTGGAGATCGCGCAGTTCGTCGATCTTGTCGGCGAGCATCCGCTTGGCCTTCTTCTTTCCGGGCGCCTTCTTGGGTGGCTTGCAAGACACCTTCGAGAGCTTGAACGATCCATCAAAGGGCACCAAAAGTTCGTTTTCGATCGCCTCGAACATACTCCGCTCCTCCTTTCGAGCTTGTGGTGGGCGCGCGGCCCTCGAATCCTGACGTGCGAGCCGTGGAGTGTATCAAAAGATGGCAATCAGCACATCGCGCGAATGGTCGGCCGACGTATCTCTCTGGATGAAGCGCCGGGCGGCGCGGGAGGAGAGGGG
>Ga0208061_100276_pt1 | contig 15890 bp, 9 predicted proteins | sample DeeseametaMP0555_FD_184209 | JGI IMG/M metagenome (GOLD analysis project Ga0208061, IMG submission 184209) | Marine microbial communities from the Deep Atlantic Ocean - MP0555 (SPAdes) | ecosystem: Environmental > Aquatic > Marine > Oceanic | place: South Atlantic Ocean | collected 2011-01-23 | reverse complement strand
ACTGCTCTTGCTTCGCTTCGTTTGTCTCCCATTGGCGCCCCCGCCACGCTTGCTCCCTCACCGCGTCTTTCTTCTGCTCGGTGGGGGGCTCCGTCGCATGCAAAACACCAAGCTTCGGTGAGGTTGCCTGAGTTCTATTTCTTCATTGCAAAACTCGACCCTTCGGTGAGGCACCCAAAGTCCCCCCTGCATAGCTCCGCGAGACGCAGTCGAGCGGATGGTCGTGTTTATTTTTCAGAGAGCGAAGCGGTGAAAAATGAGCGCGAATGCAGAATTGGGGGATTGAGGGGGGACAAGAAACAAGAGAGTGCGCATTGCTTCGGCGCCTTCTTCACGCTCGAAGCTCCTCTACGCTTCGGCGCCTTCTTCACACTCGGAGCTCCCACACACATTGGCGCCTTCATCACGCTCGAAGCTCCCTCCAACAGCGCGACGGCCTCGACCAAACCAGAAACGCCCATCTCCTCTACAGCGTTTGCCTCCGAGCGCGCGCCCAGGTATCAAGAGAGCACGGCGACCGACATACACGATACGGAGGACGATGCGATGAATTTGCGAGATAAGATCCTGCGCGCGCTTTATGGAAGCGCGCTCCTCGGGACAGCGCTCGGCGTGAACGCTTGCGCCGACGAACCTGTCGATAACAACGATGATAACGGCTGGAACATCGAGGACCCCTGGAAGCTCGAGACCAACAACGCGAATAACCAGACGCCCAACAACGTCTCGCCAAACAACACCACGCCCAACAATCAGACGGCGAATAACATCGCGGCGAATAACACCGTGGCGAACAACATCGCGGCGAATAACCAGACCTCGAATAATATCTCTGTGAACAATACGACGCCGAACAATGTCTCGCCGAATAACACCACCATCCCACCGGACGGCATGTGTGAGGAGTTGGCGCGAGACCGCATCGAGTTACCTTACGACGGTTGGAGAACGGACGCTTACAGCTTCGAGCACAACACATATTATGTGGTCTGCGCACCACTCGATGCGTTCGAGTGCAAGGCAGACCTGGAGCCCGAAGAGATCCAGGAGTTTGTCCGCGCGGCGCTTCCTTATGATGATTTCTGCGAGCCAAACGCCTTCGCCTACCCCGAGAGCGGATACTGCGGCCCGTTGGCGCGCCGCTCGGCGGAGTGCTGCTATGCGGTCGAGCTTGGCTTCGATTACTGCCTCGAAGGGCGCCCATTCACTGTCGATGGCCAGGCACGTCTGGCCAATGTGCAACAGCGCACGGGTTGGTGTGAGCCTCTCGAGCTCGGCGTGGACCTCGACGCGCTCCCGGAAGACCTGCGCATCGAGATCGCGGAGTCATGGGGGGAAGCAGGCACACACGAGCACGCGTCGGTGGCCTCGTTCGCGAGGTTCATGATGGATTTGATGTCACTCGGCGCGCCGCGCTCGCTCGTCGAAGCGACCACGAAGGCGATCGATGATGAGATCCGACATGCCAACGCCTGTTTCTCGATCGGCTCCGTTTACGCAGGCTATCCGCTCGGGCCGGACGAGGTCGATGTCCGCGGCGCCATGGAGCACGCGGGCGATGAGGTCGAGATCTTGCGCGCGGCGATCCTCGAGGGATGCATCGGCGAGACAATCGCTGCGACCCAGGCGGCCTGGAGCGCGCCGAGGGTCAGGCACACCGCGATCCGAGAGGCGCTCGAGGCGATCTCGGACGAGGAAGGCGACCACGCCTTGCTCGCCTGGCAATTCGTCGACTGGATGCTCGAGACACGCCCACACCTCGTGGACCTCGCGCGCCAGACCTTTATCGAAGCCTTCGAGCCCGCGACATCTCCGTTCGCGCAGGGCTTGAGCGAGCGCGAGCGTGAAGCGCTCGCGCACGGCCGCGTGAGCCCCGCGCTCGAAGACCGCATCCGAAGGCACGCCTTCCACCACACCGTGATTCCATGCGCCCAGGCTTTGCTCGAGAAGCGAGGTTCGGGAGAAACCATCACCTGGCCAGGGCGAGTATCTTGAGCCACGAGCAAGAATTCGGAGAGTTGCGCAGCGTCCTCCAGAAGACCCCGAGCCTTCGGGCCTGGTACAAGGTCTGTAGGATCCTCGAGCGCTGGCCCGAGGAGGGCCTGCGCGAGATCGCGCTCCCCTACTTCAAGGCCAACATCGCCCACTCGGAGTGGGCGAGCGCGCGGCGTCCGGCGCCGATGCGCTGGGCGCAAGAGTGGCTCGATGGGCAAAAGCACGCGTACTTCGATCTTATTGACGGGTTTCATCTGGAGAGCGTCGAGCTCGACGCTCGCCAGCTCGCCAGGCTCGTCGCGAGCCCGATCACACAAGAGCTCGTCTCGCTCTCGCTGATCGACGCCAAGCTCTCGAACTCGGCGCTCGACATCCTCTTCTCCGCGCACTTTCCGAATTTGCTGTCGCTCGATCTCTCCAGGAACAACCTCTCGGGTTTTATGGGAGCGCTCGCAAAGAGCTCGTTTCAAGGGCAGCTCGACCAGCTCTCCATGCGCGAGGGGTTGCTCGATAACGAAGACATGCACTTCCTGCTCGAGGCGACCTTTGACAACCTCGAGCTGCTCGATCTGCGCTCGAACCACCTGGGCGAAGCTGCCATGGCCAAGCTGGCCGAGACCTCGAACTTGCCCATGCTTCGCGCGCTCGGGATCTCGGACAACGCGCACATCCCCGAGACCTGTGACATGAGCGCGCTGAATAACATTCGCCACTCTCACTTCCCCGCCGCGCCCGATGACTTCGAGCTCTATTGAGCAAGAATAAGCGACGCCCCTGGGTGGAGCCAGGGGCGTCACGAGCGCTGTTCACGGGATTATCAGCGCTGTTCCCGAGCGATGATGGGTGTATTCACCGCCCGACCACATCCCTCGGGTGAAGGGATGATCTCTATAACTCATGCCGAGGAAACTCCTCGCGAAGAGCACGTTACGAGGACGTGACGTTCTTCAAATCTATTTTCGGCCAAACTTGCCAAAACCTTTCGTCAATCCTTGAGTTTGTTCAAGAAAAGTTGGTAGTGCACGGCGACCTGAAGCGGGCTGCGAAGTTCGCACCGCGATTGACGGCACTGCTCCTGGACCGAGTCGGGGCAATCCGAGTCTGTCTGGCACATCTGCCCGCTCGGGAGCCTCGGTCGGTAGCTACCGAAGAACGCGAGCGAGTTATTCCTGGGGAAGTAGTCGAAGCCATCCGAGCGACTGCGGGGAACCCAGACCTCCGAGACGCCGTCATCCCCAGCCTGATAAACGCGCAGGGTCGAGGAGATCGGCGTCTCGGTGAGGCGATAGCCAGACGATTGACCGGCGGTCTCCTCGATGATCGTGACGATGGTTTGCGTCAAATCCGCCGAGCAAAGCAGGGCGGATGCGCCCCCCGTCGAGAGCGCGACATCGCGATACTCGAAGCCATCCTCGAGCCCACAGTTGGGACCACCGTTGATGGAGTACATCAACACGTCATTGGCCTGGAAGAAGGCCATATAGTCATTCATGAGCGAGGTCGGCGTCTGGGTCGGACCACCTGGCACGCTGCTGCTCTTTAGCGACTGAGGACGCTCGTCGGTCATGATCACGTTGGCGAGCAAGGCGTTGGGACGAATCCTCTCGCTCGGAGGCGCCGCCGCGCTCTTCATGTAGCGAATCCCTTCCTGGGCAGCGTACAGGCCGTACTCCTGCGAGGCAGAACACCCCGGAACGTTCGTCGTGCAATCGATCACGTAGTACTCGATCTCGTTGCTGAACGTGGTCGGATCGGTATGCCACCCGACCGAGGCGCGAAGGCGTCCTTTGACGTCTCCATCCATGTTGGTCACGCCCAACCTGAAGTCGACGCCAGTGTTGGCGACGAGGGTGTAGAAATCGTCCGAGAAGTTACGGATTGTGGTGTTGAAGGTATCCATCGAACCCGACTGATCGAGCACCCAGTAGTAGTCGACCGCGGGCGTCGAGGTGTCGATCGGGAACGGGTAGCACTCGGAGCGGTTGCCCGCGTTCGAGCGCGCGATGCTCGTGGTGTTGGTCAGGTCATCGAGGCGAAACTTCACCGTGTCGCGGGATTCATAGAGTGATTCGGGCGCCACGGCCACGAGCGTCATCATGCGATCGGCGCGCTCGATCGTGGTGATCTTGACGATGAATTTGTTGTGCGCGTTGCCCGAACTGAGCGGCAACCCGACAGCATCGGCGCGTGCGAACGGCGCGAAGGCAAACAGCAGATCATCGCGCAGCTTGCGCGTCGTGCTGCCTGTCGCGGTCACGCGATATTCACCAGGGGCGGCGCGGAAAAAGTCATGCGTGTCAAACTCGCCCTGGGTGAAGTTCTGCGTGACGCTCGCCACGGTCGGGAGCTTACCCTCGTGGGATGCCAGCGTCTGGAGCGCGTCGAGCCCGGAAAGAGGCGCGCTGAAGACAAACCCTGCGACCTCGTTGGTCGGGTCGTCATAAACCGCGCTCGCGGTCGGCGGCGTCACGTTGGTGATCGTGAGCTCGCTATAGTTCGAGAGCCCTTGCGAGAGCGCCAGGTTCCAATCACCCGAGGCGCTCTTGAAGTAAGCGACAGGTTCGGTCTCGGGGCCGGTTTCGGCGCGCGAGCAAGCCGTAGCGATAAAGCGATCGCCATCGAGCACCATATCCCCGAGCGTCGAGGGGTTGTTTGGATCAAACCCGAAGCGGTTCTCGTCCTCATCGCTCAACCCATCTCCATCCGTGTCGGGATCGAGCGGATCGGTGCCGAGTTGGAGCTCCTCGTAATCGGTCAACCTGTCGCCATCGGTGTCATTATTATACGGATCGGAGCCGACGATCGCCTCGTCACAATCATCGATGCCGTCGTTGTCACTGTCGACGCTGCAATCAGGGCCGGTGTCTGGCTCGTCCTCCATGTCAGGCATATCAGGCGCCTGCGACATGTCTGGCATGTCGACCTCGTCTGGGAGGTCCGGCTGATCAGGCATATCCGGCGTCGTATCCGGCATATCGGGAGGATCGATTTGTCCCTGATCCTCATCCATGTCTGGCACCGGACCGAGGTCCGCCCCGTCAGCGTCCGGGTTGTCGATCACCCAGCGACCTTGGTCCGTGCCATTCATGGAAGGGTCGACCCCTTCATCAGGGTCGGCGCATGCCCCCAACACGAGCGGCGTGAGTAATACGCAAGACAACAGGCCTCGCCGCAATAGGTCAGTAAGGTGTTGGGGGTGTATCTCGTTAAATTTTCGTCGTGCTCCAGGCATAAGGCTCCCCTGTTCGCCCCGATCTTCTCGATCGCGGCGTCATCAGTCAGCGCTCTTCAGGCACCGGTTTTCAGTGTAAGTCGTACAAACGCCTCGGTTTAAAAGGCGCCATTTTCAAAACTCAGCTCATGGCATCATCGCTCCTCGTAGCGTACCTGGATCGTCATCCCTGGCCGGTCTCGCCAGGAGCCGTGGAAGACGATCGTCTGGTAGATGCCATCGTATTCATATCCATCCACGCGGCTGCGTGGGACAGGTTCTCCATCCTTGTAAACTTTGAGGCTCGCAGGGATCGGTCGCGAAGGGAGCACGAAGGCGCTCTCGGCGCGAGCTCCTGCGCGAACGATCTCTTCGAAGACGCCCGCCATGTCCTCATCGCAACGCGACGCGATCATGCCACCTGTGGACGCCGCGAGGTGCTTGTAAGAAGCCGTGTTCTCCTCGCCGCACGAGACGCCATCGCCCCCGATCACGACCAGGTGCTCGTCGGCCGCGAGCGCGCTCGCCCACTGGCGCTCGAGCAGCTCGCGCTGCTTTGGCGAGTGCGCGCAGGAGCCCGAGATGACTTGCTGCACACCGCATGCTTCTCCCGTGAACGCAGGGGCTTCCCTGTCGACCACGAGGATGTTCTGCAAGCGCACGCCTGAGCGCGTGTGAAGTGTTGCGTCCTGAGCATCACCACGAAGCAAACGCGAGTTCTCGATCAGGGCAGCCAAGGGATCCGCGGAGAGCGCGACACGCTCTCCGCTGCGCAACGCGTTGAGTTCTGCTGCGTGTGTACCTCGATCGTGGAACCACCCGAGACCACCCATGAAGCTCTCGAAACCAGGTTGTGCGGTAGTGACGATGGCGCGCACGGGGAGGTCGAGGACCTCGACGAGGTTCCAGTAAGCAGCGCTCCCGGCGAGCAGGCGCTCGAGGTCAGACTGACCGCTGGCGCTCAACGCATCCACACCGACCAACCACTGCGTATCCAACGCGAGCGATCCCTGCACGCCGACAAGCGCGTCACACTGCACCAGCGGCGAGCTATCCAGCCGCGGCAGAATACTCGTGGGCGCGATGGCATCCTCGAGCGCCCTTTCGTTGTTCGCGTGGAAGCTCTCGGGTTGGAGCGCGATAAGATAAACCACCTCATCGCCGATATGCGTCGCGCTCGCGCGGACCTGCCAGCGCCGCGAAGAGAGCGAAGGGACACCATCGATCTCGACATCTTGCGAGGGCATCAACTGCGCGAGCCAGCGCTCGCGCAGTTGGGAGGAGGTCAACGCCGAGGGGAGCTCTAGCACTGCGCTCGTGAGCGCCGAGACGCGCCCGGCGACCGGCTCGAACTCACCGCGCGTGATGTGGCGGCGCACCGTACCGAGATCGCTCAAACCAGCGATCGCGTCGTGGGCGCTCTCCATCGCTCGAGTGCGCATCGCCGTGCGCGAAAGCGCGGCGATGAACACCTGCTCGCTCCCTCCGATATGCCAGGTCGAGAGCGTGTTCGCGGGTGCGACGAGCAGGTGCTCTTTAAACCTCTCGCTCACCGCGGGGACAGCGAGCGTCCAGCTACCATAACCGCTCTCGACGCGCTCGAGTTCGAAGGCAGGCTCCGGGTCACAGACGCCGCGCATCGGCGTGTGCCCATCCTTATCTTTCGAGGGATCTGATGGTCCCTGGATCGGATCGCGCGGGTCTTCGACAGGATCAGCGGGGTTGGGACCCGTGGGGTCGGTCGGAGGATCGGTCTTGGGGATGCCAGGGATCTCTTGCTCGAGATCGATGATCGGCGAGGCGCCGCGCTCCGAGATATCAGGGCTCGGCGCGACGCAGGAACCCTCCACGCAGGTGTGGTCAGCTCCCCAGCCGTCGCAGTCCTCGTCGATCACGCATCCCATCGTGCAGACGCCGGAGTTTGGCGACGCGCCGCGACCTTCATCACAGCTCGCGGCCATGCCGCTCGGCGCGCAGACAGCTTCAGGGTCGAGGTCGCCGCATTGAGAGGTCGCATCACAGCGAAGCGTACAGTGATTGCACAGGCAAGAGAGCTCGCCAGGACAATCCGCATCTTGCTGACACTCGAGCTTGGCCCAGTGTGTCTCGCTGTCGCCGGTAGGGTGGATGACGCACCCGCTCGCGAGCACCAAAAGTGCCGCGAATGTCATCCTCCCCATTTTATCGAAACAACCCCACTGCATCCTCTCGGCTCCTCTTCCTGTGTCGAGCTTTGTTGTCCTGGCGGCCCCCCGCCACGGCAACAAGGCCCTTCGTCCTCATCAATGCTCTCTTCATGGCGTGGACCCATTTCCCGTGAGATCCACGCGCCCGAAAGAGCGCTATACGTCTTCTTGCTCTCGCTCGGTCTCGATCACGACCGACTGGCCGCAATAAAAGTTCACTTCATAGCTCGACGTGGATATCTGCCTCGAGCGTTGTTGTTGATTGTAAGCCGTCACGTCCGCGCGAAGCTCGGAGACCTGCTCGCGCATCGACTTGAGCAACCCGAGGACGCGCTTTTCGTAAGGGTGGCCATCCCACACGTCGAACGAGTAGGTGCTCCCGCCGAGCACATCTGCTGGCAGCGTCCCGAGGCGCCCCTCGCGCAACTTGACGCACACGGCGCGAACCATCGCCTGGAAGTGATCGAACAGCGCGGCCTCCCAGCCTGCCGGATCGCTCATCGGGATGATGCACGCCTCGCAGTGATAGACGGTCTCGCGCGTTTGCTCGTCATCATCCTCACCGACGAGAACCTCCTCCTCGTAGATGCGCCCTTCGGACAGCAAGGCCGAGAGCGCCTTGTCGACGCGCTCGGGAGGGATCGAGGTCTGGTCGATAAGATCCTGACGCGAGACCGGCGAGAGGCGGTAGAGCATGATCCAGACAAGCGCGGTGGCGCTGGCCACGTCGTCATGCTCGAGCACGCGCAAGAGATCCTCGTCTTCGGCTGGCCTGTAATACGCCGAGGTTCCTCGGCCCGTACGAAACACGAGGCTCGAGTCCACCAGGTCGCGCAGGATGCCGCGCACGGTTTGCTCGCTGTCATTGTAGAAGCGCCCGAGGATCTCCCCTTGAGTCGCGCCGTCCTTTTCGCGGATGAACTCGAAGACCGCCTCCCAGAGCGAGCCCTGTTCGTCGGTCTCGCTCTCCATCAAGCGCTGGACCTTGAGTTGGTAAGAACGCAACGCCAACCCGAACATGTCCGCGGCCACCTTCTTGCCGACCCCCTGCGCCTCGAGCTCCTTGGAGAGCTCGAGGAAGACCTGATTGGCCACGTGCGCGAGCGGCGCGCGCAGACCCGCGGTGGTCGCGAGCTGCGCGATCAACACCGTCGTCTGACGGATAATCGCGTCGATGAGGGCCTTGGTGTTCACGTCTTCAAAAGCTCCTTTCGGAGGAGGCGCTCCCTGTCCTGGAGCGGCGGATAAATCGTTCCTATTGGACAGCTTAAGGGGCTAGAGAGTCAAAGATAGCGAAAAAAATTTCACCCCCTAAAGAAAGACCCCCAAAACACAACAAAAACACAACAAAAACAAACACCTAAACCAAAATCACCCCTTCAATTGAAAGCGCGATCCTTCAGGAAAAGCCTCGAATATCGTCTGGCTGAGCGTGCTCAGGATGACCTGACCGCCGAGCTCGGCCTGCCAATCGTGGAGCAATCCGACCAGAAGCTCCTGCCAGTGGGTGTGCATATGGAGCTCGGGCTCGTCGATCAAAATCAATGACCCCGGATACCACCAGCGCCGCAGCTCGGCCGAGAAGATCAACATCTGCTTCTCGCCGCTGCTCAACCCCGCGAGGCTGTGGAAGCGCTCATGCTCTCGAAGCAGGACAAACAACTCGCCGCCGCGCCATACGAGCGTCTTTCGCCCCTGCGTGACGCGCTCGAAGGCCGATACGTAGCGCTCGAAGTGCACGGCGTCCTCGGGGCGCCCCTCCTCTCTGGCGTTGAGATCCTCCCACCTGGCCGCGTAAAGCTGCGCCTCGAGCGAATCCCTCCACGCCTTGGGCGCGCTCCAGTGATGGAAGAAAGGGCGCGCCACGTCAGGCTTTCCTGCGTAGCGATACGCGGTCGAGGGGATCTCGAAGGCGCGCTGGCTCGGAAAGTAGACCACCGAGGGGAGCGCGATTTGTTCGTTCTTTGTGGGGAAGGCGCGGCGCACCTCGCGCACCCAGTCGCTCTGATCGACGACGTTGTGACGCGGACGCTCCGATTCGGCGATCACGCCATAGGAGGGTCGCGTCTTGTGAAGCTGGAGGTACTCGGTCGAGCCGATCACAAAGCGCACCGTCTCCATGCCGCCCGGCTCTCCCGCCACGCGAAACTCCACCCAGGAGTCGCGAAGCGGACACAGATCGCCAGGCCACATCCTCGACGCCATGCAGCTCGCGGCGTTGGCGATGAACTCGAGCAAGGTGGTCTTGCCGCTGCCGTTGGGTCCGCTGATGACCATCAAATCGGGGAGCTGCGCGCCAGGGCTCAGCGGCCAATCCACAGCCTCGAGCGCCCTCAAACCCTGGATACTGAGCGCGGTAGCCTTGATTTTAGGAGTCGTTTGCAATCGAGCCCTCGGTGGCAAAGTTAGATCTGAACCGTATAAAACTCCGTGGGTAGAGTACCACTATCCTACCCTGCTGGCATACCGGCGCCCGACGCTTCACGCGAACGAGTGAGACATGAACAGAGATGAGATCTTCGGGGAAGTGCGCAGTCTGCTTGGGCGACGCGAGCATGATGTCGCGTGGACAAAACAGTTGCTCGACCTCGCGAGAAAGGCAAAACGCGAAGCCCCCGAGTTCCATGGCGAGCAGCTCGTCCCCTACCTCGAAGGGCAGCGCGTCGACTGGCCGGAGCCCCTGCTCGAGGTCCACCTGAACGACCTCGAGGACGCTCGCGAAGCGCTCCCGATGGCCACCTTCGAGCTCGATTTACGGGATGTGTTGTTGGTCGGTGAGCCCGAGCCAGATTACCTGCCCTACTTTGACGACGAGCCCCTGAAAGTCAGGAAAAACAACCGCGTGCTGGCCAACGTGAGCAAGCTTCGGCTGGACAGTAGACTTGCCTTGCAGCCTGCCATTCACGCCCTCTTGCACTCCCCGGATGCCACGGCGCTGCGCGACTTCACGATCATGAACCACGACACGCACCCGCGCTCGATACAGCACCTCTCTGAAGAAACGCTCGGCTCGATCTGCGATGCCCCGAGCGCGCCTGACTGGCGCCACCTCACGATCCGACAGTCCAGCCTGTTCTCGGGGCTCTCCGAGCGTCTTTTCTCCAACTTCCCCGGAGAGTCACTGAGGACGCTGGACCTCTCGAACAACTACGTTCGCCAGGCCTCTCCAGCATCGACGCCGTGGTTGGGACAGCTGGAAACGCTCGTTCTGCGCGCTTGCGGCATCCAGCCAGAAGGGCTCGAAGGGCTGCTCTCCAAGACAACCTTTGCCAACCTGAAGAAACTCGCGCTCAGCGACAACTTCGCCTCGGGCCAGGGCATCGACGCGCTGAAAGGAGAGGGCAGGTTTCCAGCACTCCGCGAGCTCGAGCTCGGAGGTTGCAAGCTCGGCCCCACAGAGATCGACACGTTGCTCTCGCTCGACCTCCCCTCGCTCGAGCGCCTCTCGATCGATCGCAATGAGCTCGACGCTGACACGCTCGCGAGGTTTATCACCTCGCCATTCACACGCCATTTCAAAGGATTCGAGCTCTCGTTCACGAACGCGAACGCGCGAGCCTTCAAACCGCTGCTGGCTCACCCGAACCTCGACATATTCGAGACCCTCACCATCGCTCTCGCCTCGCCAGCGCGCATGACGCCCCCGATGCACGCGCCACGATATCCACCACCCAGTTCGCCGCCAAAACAGGAAGATCTGGAGCTTATCAAGGATATTGTCACGAGTATCGCGCCAGAACAGATGCGCACCCTCGTCCTGACAGGTCTGCCAATCGCTGAAGCGACCGCGCTGCATATCGCGAAGATGGAGAACCTCGAGCACCTCGACCTGAGCAACGCACGCATCACCCCCGAGACGATCCGCGCGCTCTTCTCGAAGAGCTTCCCGAACCTCACGTTCGCTAACTTCAGCTCGATCGACATCGATGACGCCTTGATCGAAGCCTTCCTCGATGGCGCCGTGATGGGGAAGCTCGACAGCTTGATACTCTCGCGCAATCGCATCTCGAACCGCGGCGCCGAGCTGCTCGCAGCCGTAGACAAGACCCCGATGTTGCGCACGCTGAGTCTGACCCATAACAACATCGGCGATGATGGATGCGTCGCCTTTATCGAGTCCGAACCTTTTCGGCGTACGGTCAAGAGCTTCGACATCCTGACCAACCCGTTCGAGAATCAAACAGGCACCCGAATGGAGAGGGAGCTGCGACCTCACATGGACGTGACCTGCTTCATGTACATCGGTTGAAGAGGCGATGAACCGGCCCCCTCTTCGCTCGCGAACCACGACGGTGGCCCGCAAAAATGGGGGCGCGGGATTATCGAAGCCAAACAAAGACCTCGCTCGATTCGATAATCCCGCGCCCCCATTTTTGCTCGGCGTCGACACATCGCGCGTAAAAATGTGGCATGGATTCTCCTGGTGGGAGCATCGAAACAAGGCTGGTGTTTGCAAAACTCACTGAGACATCTCTTCTGCACCCTCGATGACGACGGGAGAAACCATGCCACTCGACAAGCTCTTCGGTGAACTGCGCAGCCTGCTCTCGGGCAAGGTCTTTGACCCGAGCGACCGCGACAAACTCCTCGATCTCGTGCACGAGGCCATCAGGCTGGACCCTCATGGATACGAGCAAAAGTGGCTCCCTTACCTCGAGGGCTCGCGCATCGAGTGGCCGGTCCCCTTCGCCACCCTGCAAGACCCGAAGACCGTCGAAAACTGGTCGACGCTGCTCCCCTTTGCCACCTTCGCGCTCGACCTCCAGCACCGGGTTCGCTCCTGGGAAGACCTGCCATCAGAGGATGGCGAACACCCCTTTGGCATCCCACTCGAGCACATCGCCGAGCTGCGCCTCGACAGCATTCGCACTCGCGCGAACACACTCTCCACGCTCTTTAACTCGCCAGGGATGAGGTATGTGAACGAGCTCTGCTTCGACGCGCTCCAACCTGACCCCAGATGGAATGACGAGCTCCCACCGGAGAACCTCGATGCCCTCTGCCGCGGCAAATACCTGCATAACATCGAGCGCCTCACGCTCAGAAAAAACGGGATTCATACGACACAGCTCCCCGCGCTGCTCCGCTCCCGGGCGATGCAAAACCTGAAGGTGTTGATCCTGGAGCGAAACAACATCGGGAACGCGGGCCTGCGCGATCTGGTCACGAGCCCATGCGCAGAAAAACTGCGTGTCCTGGGGTTACGCGGCAACAACATCACCGACCTGAGCCCGTTGAGACAGCAAGCGATATGCACCGAGGTCGAGAGCCTCGAGCTCGGCGGCAACCTCTTTGAAGATGCTGGCGCCGAGGCGCTCGCGGCGAGCAAACTGCAAAAGATCGAGACGCTCTCGCTGGCGTACTGTCGCGTCGGAGATCGAGGATTGAACGCGCTCTGTAACTCGCGAACCTTGCGCCCTCCCAGAACGCTCGACCTCTCCTCGAACCGCATCACCCGCGCCGCGCTCACCACGTTCGCGTCTAGCGACTGGACCTCCGAGCTCGTCCATATCGACATCAGCCACAACGACCTCAGCGAGAGCGGCGTTGGCGCGCTCGTGGGCGCGCCGATGTTGCAGCAGCTCGAGACGCTCGGGGCCGCGGGGTCAGGGCAGCTCTCGACGCCACTCGACATCACGGTCAGGCTGCTCGGGCAACTCGACCCGAGCAAAATCACCGCCCTGAACTTGAGCGGCTCGACCGTTGGAGAGGATGGCGCCAAGCTCATCGCCAGGATGAGCTCGCTGCGAAGCCTCAAGCTCAACGGCACCTACATCACCGAGGAGGGCGTGCTCGCGCTCGCGAACGCACCGAACCTCGGCAACCTCGAAGTTCTGGAGCTCCACAAAAACAACATCGGTGACGCTGGCGCAATCGCGCTGGCGACCTCGCCATACCTGACCAACCTTCGCAAACTCAGCCTCTTCAACAATCAAATCGGGGACAGGGGCATGATCGCATTCACGCGCGATGGCTCGCTCCCGAACCTCGAGTTTCTGAACATGGTCAGCAACCACATCGGAGAAGACGCCTCCAGAGCAATCCTCGAATCCGAGGCCATCCGCAGACTTCACGAGCTCTATCTGGTGGCAAACCCACTCGGCAGCGGGCGAGCACGTGAACTCGAGCGCGTGCTCTCGCCGTACATGCGCATTACCTGCATCCAGCGGATTGGCTGATCTGCGCTCGAGACGGCAACCTCCAAAAGTAAGCGGCGAGAGCGAACCTTCATCGGTTCGCACTCGCCGCATATTTTCAGCGTTCTTTTTGCAGAGAATCAGAGCTTGAAGTCTGCGTCTGCCTCGGCCGCTGGCTCTTCCTCATCGAAGGAATCGAGCGACTTCTCTTGCGTCTTGTAGCCCTTCTTCTTGACGCGAACCTTGTACTTTTTCTTCTTGTCGACGTTGCGGAACCTGTAGTTCCCCGAGGATGTCGAGCGCGTGCTCTGGACGACGTTGCCTTTCTCGTCGACGAGCTCGACCTCGGTGTTTGCCACGCCCGCCATCTGGTCATCACCGAACTGGAGCTGGCCGCCAACCTCGGCGTATCGAGCGCGCTGCGCCTCGTAGCTGTCGTGCACGAACTCGAGCTCTTCGCTCTGGCGCTTCTTGCCTTGCTTGTCGAAGAAGGTCAGGCGCGCGATGTACTTCTTGCCGGACTTGCTCTCCTTCCCCTTGGTGTCCTTGCCATCCCAGAAGAAGGTCATCGCGCCCTGGGTTCCAGCGGACTTCATCGAGCGAAGCTTCTTGTCCGCCTTCGCCACGCCATCGATCTCCTTGGTCGAGTAAACCTCGAGCTGCACGGAGTTCTCGAGCTTCTTGGGGGCGATGTTTCGCAACGAGATCATCGTGCCACCATCGGTAAAGCTCGAGCCGAGTTGCGTCAGGTACACATCCCCCGAGTAGACCTCGAAGCGGCGAGAGCTGACCTCTCCGCGATCATTGATGGCGCGCACGTCGACGATGTGCTTGCCCTCTTCGAGCCCGGTCGTATCCCAGGTATGACCCATGTCATCGCCGCATACCGCGTGGGTGGGGATGTCATCGACGGCGAACTCGATCTTGACGACCTTGGCGCCGGAGTTATCCCACGCCTCGACGCCAAACATCTGGTTGTCCTCGACGTGCATACCGCGCGTGATCCCGACGACCTTGAGCGAGAGCACATCGAGCGACACCAGCCCGAGCACGCCCCACATCGCCTCGGCCTTGCCGAAGCCAGAAGCCGACCAACCGCCGCTCTTCTGTTGCTTCTTCATCAGCCACTCGGTGCCCTTCTGGATCGTCCTGTCCGAATCACTCATCCCCATCATGCGCAGCGTGTAGAGCGTCTGACCGGTCGCGAACGGGTTGGAGTTCCCATCGGAGATCATCGAGTTGAACTTGCCGGGGAAGATGTTCCACCCCTCCTGCTCACCGCGCGGCTTCGCCGTCTTGGTCGACTCGTTGATGTTAAAGCCCCAACCTCCGTCCTCGTTCTGGAGCTTGAGCAAGAGCCCACGCAACATCTTCAACGACTCCTCTTCGGTCCCCACGCCTGCGGCGAGCAACCCGAGGATCGCGTAGTTGACCTCCTGGATGTGTTGAGGCTTGGCCTTGTACCAGCCGTCGATGGTGCGCTGGAGGAAGGCCTCCGACTTCTGCGCCGCGGTCAGCCAGCGAGGATCGGCGGTCCGTGCGTACGATTGCTGCCACGTCTGGATCGCCTGATATGCACCCTGAACACTACCGACACCGACCGGAGGGTTGAGCCAGTCGAGCTTCACCGAGCCATCCTCTTGCTGGTAGGTCAGGAGCTGCTTGGCGGTCTCGAGCAGGTCTTCTGTGGCGGTCTGATCGACCCACTGATCATGGCGCCCGAGCGCCGCGCCACCGAATGCTTTCGAGGGCGCCTGCAACGAATCACCGTGCGCGTAACGCAAACCACTGCCCGTGCGCGTGCCGCCAGGGATCGTCGTCAGGCCATCGAGCGCGACCTTGTAGCTCGCGTCCTTGACCTCGTACTGGTGATGGCGCCCGACGGCAAAGGCCTCGAGCGTGACCGCCTGCACGTGACAACCGAAGCACTTGTGCTGCTCTTGCCAGGCGGCGGTGTTTGTCGCCAAGAAGTCGAGCCCCTTTTGCGCCGCGAGGCGCGCCTCGGGGTTTGCCTCCTTGCGCTTGCTCGCCTCGCCCTCACCCTTGCACTCGAGCGTGAAGGGTTTGACCTTCTCGCCACTCTTCGACGTGCTCACCGCCGCGACCTTGGCGGCTTCCTTGCCCTTGGTCACCGCAGGAGGTTTGCCCTCCTGGCTGATGGCATTGTTGGCGAGACTGACGGTGATAAGGGCTGCGGCAGCGCCCATGGAAAGAGCTGGGAGCAAACGGGACTTCATGATCAAAACCTCCTCGAGATGGCACGCACAGTGTGCGGTGAATAGAGGTTTGAACGAGCACGTCCAAGAAAGGATCTGAATTCTTTCAGGAAAATTTCATCTCTCGCAAGAACAAGAGTGGCGA
>Ga0208061_100275_pt1 | contig 15904 bp, 10 predicted proteins | sample DeeseametaMP0555_FD_184209 | JGI IMG/M metagenome (GOLD analysis project Ga0208061, IMG submission 184209) | Marine microbial communities from the Deep Atlantic Ocean - MP0555 (SPAdes) | ecosystem: Environmental > Aquatic > Marine > Oceanic | place: South Atlantic Ocean | collected 2011-01-23 | reverse complement strand
GCAGTACCCGAAGTGGGCCTTGCCACCAGGCGCGACCTCGATGTTGTGCGGCGCGCCAGTAAAGCGCACCTGCCCGCTGGTGTTGTCGGTGACTGACTCCCAGTTGTTATTGATCGTGCCATCGACCTCGATGATGACCTCCCAACGGACCGGCGCGTCGCCGTTGTTGTGCACGTCGAGCTCGGCGCAATAACCCGCGCCCCAATCATTGCTCGTCCCGCCCGTGACCTCGAGTGAAGGATCATTGGTCGAGAGCAAACCCATGCCAGGAAGATCCGGCCCGTTGCCAGGTGTCGGCGTTGGCGTGGGGGTCGGCTCGGGATCTGACGTGTTGTTGTTCGGGTCCGGCGTATTGTTGTTCAGGTCAGGATCGTTGTTGGCGTCTGGCATCTGCACCGGCGGCTCGGGTTGCTCGCCAGAGTACCAATCCGAAGGCGTCCAGTGAGGAGGCGCGCGGCGCGTGAAGTGTGGCACCTGCGTCATCCCGATGACCAGCTCCTCGAAGCTCATATCCCCCTGAACAAACCTGTCCTCGAGCACCTCGATGGTGCAGCCGTTGGTGAACGTGTCGTCGATGCCGTAGCGATAGCGAACCATCTGCTCGGTGAAGCAGCCGGGGAGGTCGGGGTTGTTCGCCAACGTATCGCGCAATTGCCCCAATCCATCGACCTCTCCGTCGCTATGATCCGAGGCAAAGATCGCTCCTGATGCGTCGATCGGTTTCCCGTTCCCTTCGTACACATCGCGGAATCGTCCCACGCCATCGTAGTGCTCGAAGGCAAAGCCGATCGGATCGACCAACCTGTGGCAACCGACGCACGCGGCGTTGGTGGAGTGCTCGGTGAAGCGCTCGCGCGTGGTGAGGTTCGGGTCGATGGCGCCCTCGTTGATGTCGAGCGCTGGAGGTGGCGGTGGCAGCTCCTGACACAACATCCGCTCGCGCACGATCGCGCCGCGAAGCACTGGCGAGGATCGATCGCCCGCGGCGTGCGTCGTCAGCATCGCGCCGAGCCCCATGATGCCAGCGCGATCCTCGTCGAGCTCCACCAGGTGCGTCTGCCCATCCTCTGGTACGGCACCCGCCGGGAGCCCGTAGTATGCGGCGAGCATCGCGTCCATATGGCGCTCGCGCGAGCCGAACAGGTCGTGCAAGCTCCCGCTGCCTTCGGCGTAGGTGTGGTCCACGTAGGCCTCGGCTTCGGCCAGCATCCTGATGCGGATGTCATTGTCGAACTCGGGGTAGGTGTTCATATCGCGCACCACCGACTCGAAGCGGTTCAGGTGCAACCACTCGAAGACAAAGTCGCGGAACGCCTCGACCCCCTTATCTTCTGCCAACATGCGCTTTGCCTGCGCGGTGATCTGCTCCTGCGTGGCGAGCTCGCCATCAGCAGCGGCCTGCATCAGCGCGTCATCAGGCATCGTCCCCCAGATCAGATAAGAGAGCTCGTTGGCGATCTCGTACGACCCGAGCACGCAGACGCCTGTCTCCTGGTCGAGCGTTCCCAGTTCGAAGCGGTAGAGGAAGTATGGCGAGACGAGCATCGCCGTCATCACATCCCTGATCCCCTCGGTGAACCCGAGGTGCATCGAGGTCTTGTCATACAACCCGAGGTAGCGGTCGATGTCCTTTGGTGTCATCGGGCGCCGGAAGGCGCGCTTGCCAAAGGACTCGACGAACTGGCGCGCGCAGTCGCGGTTTGCTTGTGATGCGCACGAGAGGCGCTGGTCGAGCTCTGGCATGTAGCTCTCGACGAGCAACTCCGCGGTGTTGAGCCATTGCTCGAGCAGCACGGGCGACGCCTTCAAGGCTGCGGCGTTGTTCAGGTAACCGCCGACCTCGGGATCTGCGGCGAAGTTCTCGCCAGCCAGGACCTCTTTGCCGAGCAAATCACTAGTGGTGCGGTTGTACTCGGCGTGCGTCAGGCGACGCAGCCTGCCATGTCCTGGCCACGGGTTCTCGGGCGCGCACTCGTAGGTCGCCGCTTGCGCGCACTCGGTCGCGCCGCCGTTGACGCGCGCGACAAACGTCGCCAGAGCGCGGTAATCCTCGCTGTCGATGTCGATCATCGTGCCGCCGATATGCTCGACGCGGTGGGTTGGCTTGAGCAACAGCAACGAGACGCCCTGGCTCAGATCCTTTGCGACGGTCGTGGCGGCTTCGTAGTTTCTGGCGCGGATGGCGGCGAGCTCTTCTTCTGTGCGTTGAATCGGCTCGTCGCCAACTCGCATCGGGAGCAGCGGCTCGAGCACGAGGCGCGTGCCACCGGCGATGTTTCCTTCGCTGTGACAGCCCACACACCAGTGCTCCATCACGTCATCGAAGACCTTCTCCTCGAAGTAGGCTTCGTGCGGTTCGCAATCCTCGCCCTCTTGAAAGGGGGAAGGGCGATCCGCGTCGATCCCTTCTTTGGTGCCTTCAGGCAAGGGGTTCATGTTGTTGGCGGTCTCTTGGGGGGCGCTGTTATTGGCCTCGCTCTGCTCGCCCATTTCCCCTTTGCAGGCGCTCGCGGTGAGCGCCAGAGAGAGCAACAGGAGCCAGGGCAACCTTTGATCGAAGGGCTGTCTCATACGGATAAATCCTTGTCCTCGGTGCGTTCTCATCGTCGATTGCTCCTTGGCCAAGTCAGCCCTTCAAGATCCCATCGAGGGGACCTGGGGTGTGTTGTGGTTTGCCAAACGTCTGGTCGGTCAGGCCCATGGCCTGGCCGACGGCGACGAGCAATCGTTGGTGAGCCTCGCCATTGAACGAGAGCAGCTGTCCGTGCTCGATGACATCCGAAGCGCCCGCCATCACGAAGGGGACGTCCTTGCAGACATGGTTCGAGCCGTGCCCGAGCTCCTGGCTCCAGAGCACGAGCGTGTGATCGAGCAGCGAGCCCGGATCGACCGGGTCCGGGGTGTTGTCGAGCTTGTCGAGCAGATCGACAAAGCGCTGCGCGAACCAGCGCTCGGCGTCGACGTACTGCTGGTTCATCGCGTGCGAGAGGTCGTGGTGCCCGGTCGATTGATCGAGCCAGGTGAACGTCACCGGGCTCACTGTGTGGGTCCACTGTAAGGTCACCACGCGTGTCAATCCGCAGCCGATGGCGGCGATGCCCAGATCCATCTGAGCCTCACCGATGGCGGGGAAGTCATCGTTCGAGCCAGGGTCGACCTGCCCGAGCATCGGCGGCGCGCACGCCTCGGTCGGTCCGCCACCGGCCATCATCTGTCCCTGCGCCTGCTTGGTGAGGCGATCCTCGACATCTCGGATCGCGCTCATGTGCGCCTGGAGCTTTTGGTGCTGCTCCTGACCGCCGCAGTTGGCGACCTGTTTGTCGATCTCCTCGAGCTCCTCGCTCGCCAGATCGAGGATCGATTTGCGGCGCTGGAAGAGGTTGTACTCGACCTCTTCATTGTTCCCGGTGACGCTCCCGAACAGGCGCCGATACACGGACGCTGGAGAGTCATCCGGGTGCACGAAGTCATCCCCCTTGTAGACCATGCGCGTCTGCACCGAGGCGCCCCAGTTGCTCGTCATCACGCCCAGCTCGAGCGAGCCGAATGGCGAGTCCTTGCCGATGGCCGCGGCGACCTTCTGGTCGATGCTGATAGGGCCATTTCCGGTGAGCATCGCGCGCATGCCCCCTTCGTGGTTGGAGGCTTCTTTGAAGTCGAGCCCGCGAAAGATCAGGATGTCATCCTTGCGAGGAGTGAGCGGCTCGAGGATCGAGCCCGTCTCGAGCGTGTAGCCCGCGCCGCTTCCCATGGTGCCGATACGATCGGGGATCGTGCCGTTGGGCGTGGCCATGATGAAGAGGTACTTTGCCTTATTGCCAGCGGCCGCGAAGGCGCGGTTGCCATAGCCCATAAAGGGAGCAGCGAGCGCCGCGGCGCCAACACCGCGCAAGAAGTTTCGTCGTGTGATCGAGCGTTTCATTCGTTCGAACCTCCATCAAGGATCGTCGCGCAGGTTTGATTCGAGAGGACGTTCGCAAAGCAGAGCGAGCGCCTTATCTCAAGCAAGGTCAGTGGTTCTCCGAGCGCAGGCTGCAAACGCAGCAACGCGTTGGAGAGCGAACCCTGGTCATCGAGTGTGTCTGTGGTTTGAAAGAGCCGGTCGAGCGTGGCATTCAGCGCGTCCTCGTCGCGCTCTGGGAAGAGCGCTGAGGTTTGTTCGAGGTAGGTCTCCAGGTCTTCGCGCGAGACGCGCACCTTCGCGGCGCGCCCCTTTGTCTCGAGCGCCCCAGAGATCGCCGCGGCCATACGCATGCGCTCGCGGTGGAAGTGGTTGACACCACCGACCTCTTCGAAGCACTCGGGCAACGCGCGCTCGCTGCACGAGGCGAACATCTGCTCGAAGCCCGCCCCGTATGGCGAGATCAGGTGCGACAGAAAGAGCGCCTGCAAGCTCGTCGCTGGTTCAGGATGTTTCGTCAGCCAGGTCTCGGGCGCGGCGTCGAGTCGCGCCCAGAGTCCGACAGAATAAATCTCGAAGTAGACGAACAGCAGCGCCGAGCGCGCGAAGCGATCCTCGCCAGCGGTCTCGAGCTCGCCACCGACGCGCTCGGGCACATACTGAGAGAGCGGCTGCACATGCGTCGACGGCTGGTTGCCAAAGCAATCCGAGGAGTCACACTCGAGCTTGCTGGCGATCGTCGCGATCGCCAGCAGATCATCCGGCGAGAGATCGAGTGATCCTTGCCTGGCAACCAACGAGGCGTGCAGCAATCCGATGTGCCAGGACGCGGGCTTATCGGAGAGGTCGATCTCGACGACCTCCCCATCGATCCCTTGATAGGGTGTGCCCGCATCGTAGGTCCCCGAGTGCACATCGCCATCGACGGTCAGACCATCGTGCAACGTGGGGATGCCAGTGATGGTTTCTCCCGTGTTCGGATCGACAAGCTTCGACGCGCTCGAGTGATCGATCACTCGCTCGCCAAGGCACCCTGCGAGCGTTAGCAGGAGGGTGACCAGAAGAAGCGTCGATAAGATGTGGATGTGACGTCGCGGCATACTCGGGACCTTCAGGGCGGCGAGGGTTCGCGCGATATGCGCTCGTCCTCGCCCGCCATGGGTGCTGATTTCAGGGCTTTTACATCTGACCGTGGGAAAAGTTTCCTGGCTTTCCAGGAAAATCGCGCGGTGCTCCAGAGCTTTACTCCGAGCAACCTTCACGCTTCATGCTCTCGCGCACGCTGGAGGCGTAGCGACCTTTGGGGAAGCGCTTGATATGGCGCTTCCACTGCGCGCAGGCGCGCGCTGTATTCGAGCGCGAGATGTGAATATCCCCCACCTCGTAGGAGATGACCTCGCGCGTGTAAGCAGAGTGGGTTTGTTTTTCGAGCGCGGCGAGCTTTCGGAGCGCCTCGTCGTGCTCGCCGAGGCGGCGGAGGTGGCGGATTTCGAGCAGTTGCTTTGTATCGAGCTCGGCGCGCTCCCGCTTTTGTTCTTCGGTCAGCTTCGGTTTGGCAGGAGGGCGCTTCTTCTCGACCTTTTTGCTCTTCGAGGAGGTGGCTTCGAGCCTTTTATCAGGGGGCGTGGTCGCGCCCTCATCCTTTGCCGCGACCTCGACCTCCTCCGCATCAGGGGCGGTCTTGTCAGGCGTGGGGTCGAGCTTTGCTGTCTCCCTTGGCCATGACAACGAGGTCCCTTTGGGGACCGCGACGCGATCTCCATCCTCGAACACGAAATGGATCGTGCCATGGTGCAAGAACACCTCGCCGCGATCATCCTCGCGCTGGGTGATGGTGAACGCGGTGCCTGTGACCTCGATGACGCCAGCGCCGACGTCGATGCGAACGGGCTCGGTGCGCTCGCGCTCGGGGTCGACCTCGACGCGCACCTTTCCCTTGTAGATGCGCATGGCGTCGCCTGCCTTCGCGATCTGGAGAGGGGCATCTTCAGGAGTGAACTCGGCGCTTGCTGCGGGCCAACTCCAGGTGCACTCGCGCGCGATGCGGATGCTCTCTCCATCGGGGGATGCGGTGGCGTCACAATTCGGGGTCGTGTTGATCAAGCCATGTTGTTTGGCCAGCGCGTTTGGCTGGACGATGGATTCCTTGACCTCGGGAGGTGCGCCGAGGTTGCTGCCACACCAGACAAAGGCGCTCGCCGCGGCTGCGGCTGCGGTGATGATGGCAAACGTGGTGCCGCGTTGATCGACAGGAAATGGGAAGACCTGCGCTCCGGCGCGCTCGCCGCGCGCGTGCTGGAGTAGCTCGCGTCGCAGCTTTTTCTCGTGCGCCTTTCGCGAAGGGGTCGCCTGATAAATCTGCTCCTCGGCTTCGCGCGCGGCGTCGAGAAATTCGTCTGGAAGCTGTGTGTCGTGGCTCATTGTTCATCGCTCCAGCCAGCATCGAGCAGGCGTTGTTCCGCGCGCTTGATCAGCTTGTTGACGTACCCCTTGGTGTGTCCGAGGTGCTCGCCGACCTCTTCCTGAGTCATGCCATCGAGGCGATGCATGAAGAAGGCGGCGCGCTCCTTTGGCGGGAGGTTCTGGATAAGCTCGTAGGCGCGACGCACTGATTGTCTGGCGTCGGTCAGAAGCTCCGGGTCGAGGTTGTAACTCTGCTGCTGATGCGTCCTCGCCCATGATGGCAAGAGCGCGCTCCAGCGCGACTCGCGCCGAAGCTTGTTGAGGCATTTGTTCGTCGCGACTCGCGCGAGCCATGGTCCTGGATCGACGCCTTCCTTGAGCGTGTCGAGGTGATCGACCATGGTCATAAAGACCTCCTGAATGATGTCCTCGGCCCAGTCTTGCCGGCCGCCGCCGTAACGCAATCCAATGCGGTAGATGCGCTCGTAGTTGGCGTCATAGAGGGCGCAGATGTGCGCCTCCCGATCTGGCGCGTTCGCCTGATCGAGCATCGTCTTGGTCGACGCCGCCTCTTGCTCTACCGGTTTCACTCGAGGATTGCCTTTGCTCTGGTCCATGTCTCGAGTTTTTCACTCCGGTTACATTCGAGCGAGAGAGAAGTTTCCTAGTTTTTTCCAAAAAGAACCCAGCCAATCCCTATGCCTGCGCCGACACGCAACGCGCCGCGCGTCCAGAGCGTGCCGCTATCGCCTGTGTGCGTGATACGCGCGCTGCTCGCGCCTGCCTCGAGCGTGGCGCCCAGGACAAGACCTCGCCAGGGGTTCCAGCGCAGCATCAATGGCAAGCTCGCGCTCGGGAGGAGCTCGCTGCCGCGCTCCTGCGCGAACATCCAGCGATGCCACCACACACCACCCATCATCGCGAGCGTGAGGTCGAGGTCAAAGCGAGGTGCTTTAAGCAGTCGCAGTGAGAGACCTGCGTGGAGATCTCCTTCGAGGATCTCCACGGCATCCGAAGAGGGGTGTAGCGGGGTGGATTGGAGCGTTGCCACGATCCCCAACTTCTCCCTGAGCGCGAGGTCGAGCAGGACGCCAAAGCGTGCATCAGCGCTCCCTCTCCAGGTCGAACCCGCGAGCGCCACCGTCGTGAAGGCGACCTCGTGTTTGTCAGAGGGTGGCGCGATGACCTCTTCGCGCTCGAGCACGTCGGTGTCTTCGTTGGAGGTTTGGGCGGCGAGGCTCGCATCGAACCGCGCCTTGATATGATCGGTGAGTTTGGCGCGCCACGCCTCGGGCTCGGCGTCCTCGCTCATCGCCCACACGTCGCCGCCGTCGCCGCACTTGCTCTCGGGAGGTTCGTCCAGAAGCTGCACGGCGAACCCATGAGAATACACACACAGCGTGAGGACGGCGTGTGTCGGATCGCCGGTCAGCGGCACGCCAGCCTCGAGCAGCTCGATGGCGAGCGGTTCGATCAACCCATCTGCGCGCGGGCTCGAGGCCCGCGCCTCGAGCATCAGATAAACCGCAGGGGTCGTCGCGGCCTCATGTTTCGGGAGTTGATCGAGCGCGGTAGTGATCTGGTGGTCGATCTCGAGCAGCAGCGTCGGCCTCTCATCGAGCGGCAACCGCGAGGGTTCCTTCAGGTGCTCGGCCTGCAACACGAGCTGCTCGCCATCCTTGGAGAAGGTGAGCGTGGCGACGTCTTTTTTCGTGGGAGGAGAGGCCGAAAGGGTCCAGCCGCGCTGCAAGGTTTGCAGCACTAGCCAACCGAATGTCCTGTCATCGAGGACATCGTCAGGTTGCCGATTCAAATGAATCGCCTGCAACTGCATCACGAGGAGGATGACGCTATGTGCCAACAAGGATTGCATGTTCGAGATCCGCCGCGAACAGAGCTCTGGATGATGACATCCCACCATCACTCCACGTCCTGCTCTTCATAACATCGCAGAAGATCCAGGGACAGAGGAAGTCATGGATATGGCGACAGACGCTCGCGAGCCTCTGGCATCTCGCGTTGCGATGTTTCGGTTCAGAAGTCGGAAGGGGTCATCAGCCAAGTGCAGCGCTCGGTATCACAGGTCACGCCGCCATTGGTTTCGCTGTAATCCATGACGTTGAGGTAATAGGTCACGCCTTTCTGGAGCAGGCAGTTCGCTTGCATCGGATCGGTGCCGATGCGTAGCGCGCCGCCAAACTCTCCGCCAGCTCTGTGGCACGTATACGGGTCGCCCATGCGCATCGGCACCGCCTGGCTCTCGAGGATTCCGCCGATGCACTTGGAGACCGAGACGGTCGTGCCCCGTGAGCTGTTGGGGTCGGCCTCCCATGCGATGTTGAGCCCGACGGAGTCGGGTGTTCCCCTGGGGATGACGAAGGGGAGCGAGACGATCTCGTTTTGGCGAAGGCGTCCTCTGTAGACCCAGCGTTCGCGGCGAGGTTCGAGCGGCCAGGGTCCGAGCAGCTCCTCGAGTGTCGTGGCGGTTTCGTTCGGTCCACCATTGGCGGTGAAGGGGAGCGCGCGCTGCCTGACCGCGCCACGAGGCAACTGCGGGCATGGCTCCGCGGTTGGCGTCGCCATATCAGCCATCCCCATATCGAGCGGAGCCGTGCTCATATCCTGTGGCGCGCCCATGTCACTGGCCATGTCCTGCGATGACGTGTTCATGTCCATCGCTGGCACCGAAGACATATCCATCATGACGGGAGCCTGGTCAGGAGTGTCACTGTTCATATCCTCGGAGGCGGTCGAGCCCAGGTCGGAGCTGTTGTTCGACGAGGAGAGGTCATACTCGGGGATGAGGAAGACGCACTGCTCGGTGACGCAGACGCGACCTCCAGAGCAATCTGTATCAGCCGCGCATTCTCCTGAAGGGGACGCGCAAGAGGACATGGCGAGCGGGATGATGGCGAGGGCACAGAGGATGGATCGATGCATGGCAGATCTCTCGATGGGTTGAACCTCGAAGTCTAAGGCTTTGGCATCGCTCGTGTAAACCGCAGGCCGTCGATCGGTGACGGCAAAATTTTGGCAAAAGAGGCGCGCTGATTCGTTCATGATCACGAGGAAGAGGTCGCGCGTTGCTTTCGGGGTGACGGCGACCGATTTGGGTGAAATACAGGATACACTTCGACGTGAGACAGGGAGTCAAACGATGAATCAAAACCTTTTGGGCGCGCTCTACCACGATCATGGTTCCAAACTCAGCGCGAGGTGCAAGGCGCTGCTGCATGATGCAGCTCGCGCTGATGACGCCGTGCACGATGCCTTCGTGAAGTTCATCGAGAACTACGCACACCTCGCGGACAAGCCGGAGGCATCGAGGTTGCTCGACCGCATCGCGACGAACCGTTGCTACGATGAGTTGCGCCACAGACGTCACCTCTCGGATGCTGACAACGTCGCGATGTCCTCCTTCCAGAACGCCAACCAGGAGGCGTCCGTCGCGTTGGGTCAAATCTGGCAGCAGCTCCCCGAAGAGAGCCAGGAGCTTTTGACGATGCGCCATGTCGATGGCATGACGCTGGCGCAAATCGCGCAGCGTCGCGGCTCCAGCATATCGAGCGTGCGGCGATACCTCGCCGCGATCTCCTCGGATGTCATCCTCCTGACGACGCTCGCCATGATCCTGTTGATCATGTGTCTGGCGGCCTCTCAGGCCCGCGGCGAGGAGCGCGTCGATACGGTGACGCCAGCCGCCAGCGAGGTTGGGCCGATGGAGGACACACCTGAGAAAAAACAGGAGGCGCTCTCGTTCGAGATGCTGTGCCCATCCTCGGATCTTCGCGCCTGCGCGCACCTCGCGGATGAGATGTACAACCGCAAGGATTTCAGGCGCGCGTTTATCCTCGCGCGTGGTGTTTGCGAAGCGCCCGAGACGCCTCGAAGTTATCGTCTCCAAACCTGCCAACGCGCGGGCTTGCTCGCTACCTATCACCTGAAGGATCGTGATCTCGCGCGAGCCATGTTCGAGCGTGGTTGTGAGGGCGATGCGTCGCGTGACAATGCGCTCGACCGCGCGTTTCGTGAGGAGTCTTGTGCTCGGGCCGAGTGAGTCGCGACGCCGAGGAATTCTTTATGCGCGGGTGTTGCTGAACTCTTTCGATTGTGTATCACAGTGATCGCTGGCTGATCGTTTGGAGGCCAGCGCTCGAAAACCTCGGCGCCCGCCTCTTTGAAGGAACACATGCTCCACGCCCCCTCTGCATTTGTTGCCATCCTCTTCTTGTTGTTCGCCACGCTCCTCTCTTTCGGGTGTGACATTTCGCCCGCCGACATGAACGTTCCGCGCGCGAGGGAGGTCATCAGACAACGCGCCAACCTCTCGAACATCGGTCTCCCGACCACAAACAATCCGCCCGTACAGAAGACCTGCTTGCCGGGTCCTGACGGGCTCTGTGTGACCGAGGCGGGGCTCGAGTGTTTGATGAACACAGCCTGCACCTATGACGGGAAATGTCTCGTCGGTGACGACGGCGAGTGCAGGTCGGCTCCTCACTTTATCCCGCCGTGGTGTGAGGTCGGATCATGTGTGTTCGACAAGAAGACCGGGAGCTGGAAGCGGATCGAGGTGTCAGAGGCGCTCCCTTACGATTGCGACGCGGATGACGCGGACTCGATCCGGGCATGTCAGGCGTTCGATTGGAAAGCGTGCGCCAAAAACGCGCTGTTCGGCGGCAATTGTCCGACGTTCGGGCAGAGTTACTGTCTGGAGCAACCTCGCTGTCGCAAAGCAGGACTCTGCACGCACGTTATCGAGACGAGGCATGGCCGCACGAGGCAGTACTGTACGATCAAAAAGGATGAGGACTGCGCGCGCTCCTCGCGCTGCGAGGATGATGGCGAGTGCGCGTTCAAGTCCAAGAGGTGTCGCGTCGAAACGACCGAGCACTGCGAGCAGGCGCGCGTTTGTACAGAAGAGGGGCGTTGTAGGCCCTGGGATGGCAAATGCCAGGCGACCGAAGCAGGTTGCGCGAACTCCATTGGTTGCAAGGAGGATGGCCGATGCTACCTCTATTACAGCCAGAGGTATGAAGGGGATATGTCGGCGCGTTGCATCCGCGAGCCGCGCGTGGCTTTTGCTGACAGGTGCGCGTGGGAATGCACCGAAGTTGGCGAATGCGAGAAAAAGGCTGGGCGGTGTCAGGTCGGTGAGGACGCACACTGCGCGCAATCGAATGCGTGTGAGGAGGATGGTGCTTGCGCGTTGGTCAAGAGCAAGCATGGCCTGCGCCGCTGTCGTCCCTCGACGCCAGACCACTGCCTGGAGAGCGCGAAGTGCAAGGAGTCCGGGGTGTGTCATCTAAACCGCGAGAGCGGCCGCTGCGAGCGTGATGACCGAGGATGCCGCGCGTCCAGACAATGCGCCGTCGAGGGGAAATGTTCGCTGGGGGCGAACGCGTGCGAGGCGCGTTCCGAGAAGGACTGTAAGGCATCCCAGCGATGCCGCGAAGAGGGGAAGTGTAAGCTCGATCCCGGCAGGAACATTTGCATCAAGAGCGCGCGAACGCCTGATGTGTTGTGCACCATGAGCAAGGAATGCTTGGAGGAGGGGCGATGCGTCGCCAACGCGGCGCGCGATAATTGCGTGGCCGCCGATATTGCTTACTGCGAGGCCGCGTTCAGCGCGTGCACCCAACCTGGCGCCGGCGTGCCGGTGTGCGAGATCGAGGCAGGTGCGTGCGCGCTGACGCAGTCATTCTGTGATTCTCCCAAATATTGCAAGGGACCCGGCGCGGTCTGTGAGCCTTATCCTCTCCAGCCAAATCAACGGGAGCTGTGCCGCGTCACAGCGCGCGATTGCACACGCACCGAGGAGTGCTCGAGGTATGGCCGCTGTCGCGAACAGAATGGGCGGTGTGTGGTCGATGAGAGGGCTTGCAAGATGAGCCCTCGCTGCAAAGCCGATGGGTTGTGTGATTTCGATTCGCGCTCTTATACGTGCGTGGGACACACGGACGCATTCTGTCGCGAGCAGCGTGCGTGTAAGGAGGAGGGGCGCTGCGTGGCTGCGGATGAAGAGAGCGGCTTCGATGATGGGTGTCAGGCGATGCTCGATCGCGACTGCGCGGCCTCGCGCGCCTGCAAGGAGCGTGGGGCATGTCACGTCTGGGCCGGTCGCTGTGTCACGAAGGAAGAGATCCCCTATGAGTGCAAGGATGGGAAGGTGCTTATCGATGGCGCCTGCCGTCGACCGGCAGGTTACAACTGCAAGCGCGGAAAGGAGTGCAAGGACTTCAAACAGTGTGAGGGGACAAGGCAGTCATTATGCACCGCTGATGGCGTCTGCTCGAAGCAAAAGTACATGTTGTGTGAGGCCGCCAGGGGGAGCGATTGTGTGGGCGCGCTGGTGTGCCTGGATTCCTATGACGAGCTTGGAGGGACTCCAGGTTGTAACTCTCGAGAGACAAAGTGCGAGCGCCCCGGGGATTGCAAGGTCATGGAGGGAAGTTGGAGCAGCACGGCACATTGCTCCGATCTCGAGAGCGTTTCACGGGGATGTGTTCCCGCGTCCGCCTGCGAGTTGACCGATGGGTGGTGTCGCCGCCAACCAGATTGCGCCACCGAGGGTCATTGCGGCCTGGCGGTCAGCGGCACCAAGGGAGGCGACTGGCTCCACTGTCGCGCCACCAGGGAGGAGCACTGCCAGAGGTCAGAGGCGTGCAAGGTGCGAGGGGATTGCGCATTGGTGCTCGTGTCCGTGCTGTACGCGTGCGGTCCGACGCGCCAGGAGCACTGCCAGAACTCCGAGCTGTGCGAGACGGAAGGGCGTTGCACATTCGATGGCGCAGGCTGCTCGCGCTGACGCGAATCACACCATCGAGAGGAACGGGATCGGCGATGATTCGTTCAATTCACGGTGGGTCGCGATGCGCCATCCTCGCGCGCGGATCGATTCCGCGAGGTAGGAGTTGTGCCAGAACCTGTTCGGCTCCAGGAGCGTGACCTCGTCGAGGGTGGCGTGGTCGATGAGCCCGAGGATATTGTCCGCGAGGGCGCTGTCGGCCGAGATGTAGCGCAGATTCGGGAATCGCGCGCGCGTGAAGAGGTGCACGTTGTCCGCCCGAAGCGGTACGTCGATGTAGACGAGCTCCTTGCACGCATCGAGCATGCGCGCATGCTCTTCGAGGTCGATGCTTCCTTTGATGACGAGCCACTTGAGCTCGTTCATCGCGGGACGGAGCGCCTGCAAGTCAAAGTCGCAGCGGTAGTTTCGCGTCGAGATGTGAAAGCCTTCGAGCGCGCGAATGCCCTGGCCGATGACGTCGAACTGCGCGCCAGAAACATCGCCGTCATCGATCGAGAGGAAGCGCAGTTCGCGCAGCTTCTCTTTTTCGATCGCATCGATCATCTGCGGAACGAACTCCGGGACGCGACGAAGCCAGATCCCGCGAAGCAGCGCGCCCCAGATGAAGATGTTCTCGAGGAACTGCACCTCCATCTTGCTCACGTGCAGGCTGCGTGTGATATCCGGCCAGCGCGAGAGTCCTGCCTCGGCATACGCCAAACACTCCTCGACGATGCGAGGGTCCTCCCACCAGCTGACATTGAGCAGATGGCGCAAGATCTCGTCGAACGAGGTTTGTGAAGGATCGCTGCTGTGGAGCAGGCTGCGTAGGGGGCCAAAGTGCATCAGAAGTTCTCCTGGTAAGAGCAGCCATGATGGCTGCTCGCCAGGTTTGCAACAAGGTCGATGCGCCGAGTGATTTCATGCATCCCGGGTAAAGGGGATCAGCGCTTGTTCTCGACGAGGAAGAACACCAGGCACATCTCGTCGAACGTGCCATCACCCCAGCGTACCTCCTGAGGCTGGCGATCGTAGGGCTGGTTTGCGGCCGAGTTATCGAACGTGCACTCCAGGTGCACGGTCGAGCGCGGCGGGACAATGAAGGGTTCCTTGTACAGGTAGAAGTTCTGCCAGTTGTAGTCCCAGTCGGGGATATCGATCATGCACCCGTCCGGGTTCTCATCGGTCTCGTACCAGACGCGGATCTTTGTCCCGAGGTTGTGCATGTGTGGCATGATGCCATGAACCACAGCGCCTCCAGGCACCGGAATGCTCCTTCCTCCTTTCCCCTCGGACTCGCCCGGTGGAACCACAAAGCTCGCGTCGAGCAAGATCGTGTTCACCAATTCGGTGGTGACGGGCTCCTCGAGCAGCTGCAGGTCGAGGTCGAACTGATCGCTCCCTTCGGCGTCATTGATCGTGTTGTAGTGCATCTGCACGACGATGGCCGAACCCTTTGGCAGCGCCAGCCCGGTCCCTTCGCCAAAGGCGAGCGGCTGCGAGCCGGGGATCCAGGTGCCGACGTTCTGCGCGTCGTTGATACCCGGGCCGCCAAAGCACGTGTAACCGGGGCCAGCCTGAGCCGCGTCCTTTGCCTTGATCTCGTCGACGCGCTCGGGCGGGATGGCAAAAATCAACATATGGTGTGCGACGGCGTAGTTGCTCGGTGTGAAGCGGAAGCCGTTGATATGCCGATCTTCTTCGAGGTTGGTGTCGAAGACAAAGCAGCGAAAGTCATCGAACTCCCCCTCGATGGGGGTGGGCTTGTAGGGCTCGCTAGGCGTGAGCGTGAGGTCAGCGCGCTCGAAGGTCGGGCCCTCTTCCTCGTCGATATCTGCCACAGGTTCGCTCGCAGGATCTCCCATCGCGCGTTCGGAATCTGCCCAGTCGCGAAGGGTGTCGATCTGATCCTGCTCGAGGCCGCGCGCGTGGCGGAAATCACCGCAGCCATCCTGTGGCATCCACGGCGGCATCGCGCCTCGTTCGGCTGCGTTCGCGAGCACCATCGCCAGCGGCTTGACCTGCTCGTAGGTCTCGAGCGCGAAGGCTCCGATACCGCCTGTCGTATGGCACTCCACGCAGTTGTCGCGAAGGATCGGGCGCACATGCTCGTAGTAGGTGAGCCCGGAGGGGTTTAAGGACATATCCGGCGCGGCTTGCCCCATATCTTCTGTCGGGTCGGGCGTCCCCATATCCGCCGCGGTGTTGTTGCCCGAGGACATGTCTCCTGTGGATGAGGACATATCCTCGTCGAGGAGCACCACGCCTGGTGGTGTGGTGGTGTGGTTATCCTCGGCGGGGGTGCTTTTGCCACACGCCGTGAGCGAGAGCGTGGCGATGGCGATCGATGAGCAAAACAGCGCGCGTGTCATGACAACCTCTCTCGAGATCAGTGGGGAAGCATCGTGAGAACAGTCAGTAGTGTCCCAGAGATGTGGGCTGTAGGACAGCCTGCTTCTTTTCTCTGTGCGAGTCGCGACGCCGCTCGCCGGGGGGGGCAGAACTCGAGGCGCGTGCGCATAGACAGATTTGCGGAGAAACGTGTCAGGTTTTGTCGGTTTTGTCTTTTATGTCATTTTTGTCGAACGTTTGTATTGTTGGTTTTTGGTTTAAGTTGTTGTTTTGTTTGTCTTTTGTTGTTTTGTTTTCTGTTGGCCTGGCCCTTGCTGTTTCATGGCGCACGACATGTGCAGTTGACCACAGCGAAAGGAGTAGGTCATGGCGAGGAACGCGACATGCGAAGGCGCATCGATTTTAAGGTGTGTGTTCGCGCTGATGATGAGCTGTGCGCTCGGATGTGGCCCCGAGCC
>Ga0208061_100274_pt1 | contig 15963 bp, 9 predicted proteins | sample DeeseametaMP0555_FD_184209 | JGI IMG/M metagenome (GOLD analysis project Ga0208061, IMG submission 184209) | Marine microbial communities from the Deep Atlantic Ocean - MP0555 (SPAdes) | ecosystem: Environmental > Aquatic > Marine > Oceanic | place: South Atlantic Ocean | collected 2011-01-23 | reverse complement strand
GAGCAGGTCACGCGCCTGATCGTCTACGAGGAGGCGATGTGATGGGACCCTGGCGCAAAGGTTGTGCATTCATCGTGCTGGTCGCGCTCCTGACGAGCGCGCTCGTTGGCTCTCCCCCTGTCTCGTCCGAGGAGCCTGTCAAGAACGAGGTCTCGTTCGAGGAGAGCGCCGCCGAGGCAAAACGCCTCGGCAGGCTCTCGCTGTGTGCGGGCAAGGAAGGCAAGGAGCGCGAATCCTGCCTCGTCGCGTGCGGTGATGGCTGGCCTCTCCAGGAGAAGTGCGCGGACTGGCGACGCTTTGGCGACATCGGCTTCAGGTTATTGCAGGAGGCCAAAAAGGGGGATGACGCCAAACAGCTCGAGGCGCGCGCCATCAAGAAGGGGATGACGCCAGAAGAGGCCCGGCGCCTGCGCTGGTACGCGAGCGCGGAGTACAACCTCCTCGATCCTGATTTGCTGCCAAAGAAGGACCTCGCCGACAAGACGATGGCCAAAAATATCGATGGTTTGCTCTATGGGCCGTCAGAGCACGAGGTCGCGGCGGGAAGGCATCAGGTCGGCAAGTACGAAAAGAGCGCTGGCATCTACGCGATGGTCGTCGGGATGCTGAGGAAAGAGCTCGGCGTCGCGCATTACCGCACCGTGCGCGTGTTGCTAAAGGCAGGGAAGTACTCCTGGTATGCGGGAGATGAGGTCAAGGCGCTCGATTACTTTGGTGACGCAGCCAAGGGCGCCAACGCGATTTTCCCCGAGGGGCATCCATGGCGCGCCGAGTCGAACCTGTATCATCAGGCGCTCCTGCACATCATCGAGCCTGGGCCGAAGACCTCGCTGGAGCTCCTCGAGCAATCACAACGTCAGATCAACGCGACCTATGGACAGGATCATATCCGCGCCACGCGCGCGCAGATGCTGTTTGGCCGCGCGCTCGCTGCGCGCGGTGATATCCCGCGCGCCAGGCACGTCATCTTCCACGCGATCCGGGCGATGCGGCACACCATCTCGGACTCCGCGCCATTCACCGGCCATGGATACCTCGAGTTTGCCAACGTCGCGCTGCTCAATGGCGAGGACTGGCTCGCGAAGATGGCGCTGACCAAGGCGCAGATCCTGTTAGAGCGCTACCACGAGCCAGATCATGCAGGGAGGATTCGATACCACCTCGTCAGCGCGAAGGTGTATCGACGCTGGGCGCAGCGTTGGGTCGATGAAGAGTCGATGAAGGAGGCCGAGAAGCACGCGAAGATGGCGGTCCAGCTGCTCGAGCGGCAGCTCGGCAAGGACAACGCCGCGCTCGCGCCTTACTACATCGAGTTGGCGCTCATCTACCGCGAGCAATACAACGTCAAGGAGTCGCTCGAGTACGGCGTCGAGGCGCTCAAGCTGACCAACGCGACCTTTGGCGGGAACCATCCGCGAAACCTCGACAGCCTGGACAATCACCTCGAGCTGCTCGTCGCCGGAAACCTCCCCGAAAAGGCGCTCGATATGTTGGGGGATGTCTACAAGGCGCGCCGCAGATGTTGCGGTGAGTCACGCGAGCTGATCGACAACCGCCTCGCGGCGATGCGCGCCTATCACTTGCAGGGCAAGAAGCGCGAGGCGCTCGATGCGGGCAAGGAGGCGCTCTCCATATGGCGCGAGTTGATCTGGGATCAGCTCATCGAGGACGTGGATAACATGCGCTCGGCCTTCTTGCTGATGATCGCCTACAGGCCATTGCACCACGTGTATTCATTGCAGGAGGGGGACGAGAAGGCGCGCTTCGAGACGTACCTGAACTGGCAGGGGACAGGCATCGCGCTCGCCAGGGCGCAGAAGCATCGACAGATCGCGCTCTCGGCGCTTGGCAAAAAAGAGAAAGAGGCGCTCGAAGCGTGGGAGGGGCATCGCCAGGGGGAGAAGTTGTTGCCTCTTGCGGAGTATGCAGCGGCGAAAAAAGTGCTCGAGGCGAAGGGGGTCGTGATCGATCCCAGCGCGCCAAAGCTCGCGACCATGGATGAGATGTGCGAGGCGCTCGCGGCGCGTGATTCCACGCTCGTGGCCTATCAATCGACCTTGAAGGTGGACGCCGAGTCGAGCCGTCAGGGGAGGACCTCGGGCGAGCTGTACTACGCGGTCTACACGTTGACGCCGGATTGCGAGCTCGCGCGCGAGGAGATCGGTTCGGTCCGCGAGATCGACGCGATGGTCGCCGCCTGGCGAGAAAAGGTCACCGAGGCGCAGCAGTGCTACAAGAGCAAGGGCTCACCGCTCAAATGCTACAAGAGCTTTTTGGCGATGGAGGAGGACTCCGCCAAGCTCCATGGCGCGCTGATCGCGCCGGTCGCGAAGAACCTGAAGAAAGAGGCGCGGCTGTTGGTCGTGCCTGATAAATCACTCGTGTCGGTCTCCTTCGATGGTCTGGTCGATCCTGTGAGCAAGCGCTACCTCGTCGAGGATCATCAGGTCGATCTGCTGCCGTTCCCGAGCGCGTTGCTCGAGGATGGCGCGCGCGCAGAGACCGCGCGCCTGAGCTCTTCAGGCAAGAAGAAGCGCGGCTCCTCGAAGAAGCGAAAGCGATCGGCGCTCGTCGTGGGAGATATCGATTATGCGTCGAGCCTCCCTTCCTTGATGAGCGCGCTCGAGACCTGGCAGCGGTGCACGAGCAAGGGGTGTGACGAGAGTTTTTCCTCGAAGCTCTCGAGCAAGGAGCTGACGCGACGCGTCGAGCGCGTCGCGTTGCGCGGCGAGGAGGACGTTCCAAACTGTGGCGTCGGGGTGAAGTGGGCGCCGCTTCGGACCGAGGCGAGGGCTGTGGCGGAGATCCTTGGCGCCAAGTTTGGCGGCGAGGTGAGTCTCGTGACAGGGGACACCGCGGTGGAGCCGCTGGTCGCTGACGCGATGCAATCGCGCGATATCGTGCATATCGCCACGCACGGGTTCTTCGCCGACGAGAGGAAGTGCTACGAGAAGATGTTTGGCGGTGATTTGATCTCGGCGCTCGAGCGCGTGTTCGAGGAGGGCGGGGCGTTCTTTGACATCACGGGGTTATCCTCGATCGTGCTGTCTGGCGCAGAGCAGCCGCTCGACGAGAGCACGCCGGGGTTGGATGGGTTGATCGATGGGAGCGAGCTCGGCGCGCTCGACCTGACCCGCGCCGAGCTGGTCACGTTGTCTGCGTGTGAGACCGGCGTGGGGACGGAGTTTGCCGGTGATGGCGTGCACGCGCTCTCGCGCTCGTTCCTCGAGGCAGGCGCGCGCCGCGTGGTCACCTCGCTCTGGCAGGTCCCGAGCGAGCCGACATCGAGGTTGTTCATCGACCTTTATACGACCTACGCCACCCCCAAGAAAGAGGTCCCCCTCCCACGAGCCTTCCGCGAGGCAAAGCTCGCCGCGATCAAGCGCTCGAGAGCAGCGGGCGTGCAACACTCCTCGTTTCTGTGGGCGGCGTTTCCCATGGTGGTGACGCGTTAAAGAGGTGTGGCTTGGCGATAAGGTGCCAGAGAGGTTAGAATCGAGGCGTGTTGATCATCATTGGCGCCACAGCGCCGCCCACTGCTTCGAGGCCCACCCATGTCTCAATCCCACTCTGTACGTGGATTTCTTTCCTCCTTGCCAGCGCTGCTCGTGCTGTTGGCAGGCGTGACCTTCTCTTCGTGTGCTTACGAATCGAGCACCTTCGGGCAGTTCACGTGTGAAGAGGGGGAGAGCGAACCTGGCAAGGAATGCCGTGATGGCGTCCTGGTCACCGTCGGTGGTGAGAACAACACGACCCCTGGCCTCGACGATGGGATGCCGCCCACAGGTGATATGGATGTTATCGAGGATATGCCTGTCCCGATCGATATGGAGCCTCCTGTCGATATGAACCCTCCAGAGGATATGGAACCTCCGGTCGATATGGCGGATATGGGGCCTCCCGTGGATATGGGCGATGACATGGGCGGGGATATGGGGTGCATCCCGGAGAGCGATGAGGAGTTCTGCGCGCGCGTCGCCCCGAACGCCGAGTGTGGTGTGGCCCCGGAGATGCCTGACAACTGCGGTAATACACGTTCGATGGTGCAATGCGCTGCGGAAATCGCGTGCGCGCAGGGCTTTACATGCAATGCCGACCTCGAGTGCATCGAGTGCATGCGCGAGAGCGACGCCGAGCTTTGCATGGGCTTCGATTGTGGCACGCAGCAGGTCGCCTCTCCTGCCTGTGGCGGTTTGATGGTGCAGGTCGATTGTGGCGGTTGTGGCAACAACGAGGTCTGCGAGCAAAACACAGGCTCATGCTGCGTCCCGCTCTCTGATAATGAGATCTGCATGAACGAGACGGCGACCTGCGGGACGGTTCAGGCCAACAATGGTTGTGGCCAGATGGTCACGGTTGACTGCGGCGGCTGCCAGCCTGGCGAGAACTGTGAAAACAACACGTGTGTTTGCCCGACGCCTTCCTGCCAGGGGCTCGAGTGTGGCGAGGTCAAGAACGCGTGTGACGCGATCGCCGATTGTGGCAGCTGTAACGCGCCGAACTCTTGCAACAGCTCGAACATGTGCGAGTGCATCGCCGAGAGTGACGCCGACCTCTGCATGGCGGAGACGGCGACCTGCGGCGGCTTCACCGTGATGGACAGCTGCGGAGTGATGAGGACGCCTGATTGTGGCACGTGCCCGGCCGATCAGCTCTGCGTCTCGCTGGCCTGTCAGAACTCGGTGACCCTCCAGTCCCCGAGCAACATCAAGGCGGACTCGGGCTTTGGTCGCGCGGTCGCGATCGATGGCGACACCATCGTCATCGGCGCGCCGTTCTTTAGCGATAACGGCGGGAACAACAACTACAAGGGGCGCGTCTTCGTTTACAACCTCGACTCGGTCTCTGGCGAGTGGTCGTTCACGACCCAGCTCGCCTCTCCTGGGGTCAACAACGATGACTTCTTCGGGCAGTCTGTCGATGTCGATGATACCGCAGGTCGCATCGTCGTCGGTGAGCCTGGGGACAACATCGTGCGCATCTTCGAGCGCGACGCGCAGGGCAACTGGAGCCATGTCAGTGATTTGACGCCAACGCTTCGTATGAACCACACATCGGGGCGCTTTGGCTGGGATGTGGCGCTCGAGGGAGATCGCGTCGTCGTCGGAGATCCCACCGAAGAGGATGACAGCAACAACGCCGTCGGTGGCGTGTACGCTTTCGAGCGCGCTTCCAACGGCAACTGGGGCCAGATGACCATCCAGAACCTCCCACAAGATACCAACGCGAGGCTCGGTTACACGGTCTCGCTCGATGGTGACTACTTCGCGGTGAGTGCGCCCCTGTTCGACCAGGTTTACGTCTATCGCTATCGCAGCGCATCGAGTGATTGGGACAGGACGAGCAATGTCCCGATCAATGGCATCAGCGGCAGCGTGTTCGGGTTTGGCCTCTCGCTCGATGGCTCCGACCTCGCCGTCGGCGCTCCTGATTTCGATTTGAGCGGAGGGGATGATCAGGGCGCGGCCGGGATCCTCTCGGGAGTCGGCACGTGGTCACAGAGCGCGACCTTCAACGCGCCCTCGAACGAGCGCGCGTCCAATGAGGCGTTCGGTCGATCGCTCTCACTCGAGGGAGACCTCTTGATCGTCGGTCGCCCGAGCCTGGAGGGCGAGATGGAGAGCTCGACAGATCTGACCCGCAACGGCTTCAGCGGGTTGGATCGGGGCGCTCGCAGTGGCGCGGAGGTCTTCCGCGAGAGCGGCGGCAACTGGAGCCGCATCCGAAACTTCAACCCCGCGAACAACGATGTGCTTCATGTGGGCTATGACGTGGGTGTCTCTGGCGCATACATGGTCATCGGAGCGCCATCGCGGGATGGGAGCCAGCGCGATCGATTCTATATCATCCGCGAGCAATGACATCGTTTGAGAAAGCGCCAGGGTTGATGTTATCGTCGCACTGGAACCCTTCGTAGAGAACCTCGGCGGATCATCTGATCCACCCGACCGAACCTTCTTCTCGCCACGGTCGTGGTGAGCCTGGGAGCAGAAAGCCTTGATCCACGCACTCGAAACATCACTCCATCGGTGGGTTTTCGCGCCCGCCTTGCTCGTGCTCCTCTCGTTTGGCTGCACCTACCAATCCTCGACCTTTGGCGACCTGCAGTGTGAGAACGAGGGCGAAACTCGAGGGGACGAGGTATGCCGCGGTGGTGTCTGGGTCGCGACGGGTGGCAATACGACGCCTGTCATCGATGACATGGACATGACGTTTGTCGACATGCCCGATGAGGGCATGATGCCTGGCGAGATGTGCGTGCCAGAAACCAACGCCGAGCTTTGCGCCAGTGCTGGCGCCGAGTGCGGGATGCCTCCCTCGATGCTCGACTCCTGCGGCGTTCGCCGCACGCCAGATTGCGGCACCTGCGCTGGCGACGACAACATGTGCGTGGACAACAAGTGCTCGTGTGTCGGCGAGAGCGATCAGGACCTCTGCATGATGGCGCAGGCAACCTGCGGGGAGCTTGTCGTCATGGACTCGTGTGGCGTCGAGAGAACGCTCGATTGTGGCACCTGCATGGGCGCTGACGAGGAGTGTGATAACAACGCGTGCCTCGTGCCATGCGGCGACGAGACGAGCGCCGAGCTTTGCTCCGGCGCGGGCGCACAGTGTGGCTCCATCTCGCTCGTCAACAGCTGCGGCGATCAGGTCACCATCAACTGTGGCATGTGTCAGGGGGATGGCGAGCAGTGCGCCCCGAACAACGTCTGCTTCTGTGATCCCGAGAGCGACCAGGAGCTCTGCGCCGACGTGGGCGCGCAATGTGGCGAGATCACGACCACGGACATCTGTGGCACCGAGCGCATGCTCAACTGTGGTGGCTGCGCTGGCGCCGATGACATCTGCAACAACAACCAGTGCGAGTGCGTCCCCGAGACCGACGAGACCTTCTGCGGCCGCAACAACGCCCAGTGTGGCACGATCGTCGCCAACGATAACTGCGGCATATCGCGCTCCATCAACTGCGGCGGCTGCAACAACGGCATCTGCCAAAACGACAACACCTGCTCGGTCTGTCAGCCCGAGACCAACAACCAATTCTGCGCGCGCCTCGGCAAAACCTGCGGTGACGTGACGGGGATGGACAACTGCGGCGACTCTCGCACCACGAGCTGTGGGTCCTGCAACAACGATCGCGTCTGCGGCGGCAACAACACCTGCGAGTGCCCCGCGCCATCGTGCAACAACGTCGAGTGTGGCACCGTCACCAACGCTTGCAACAGCACCAGTGATTGTGGCGGCTGCGGCAACAACGAGGTGTGCCAGTCCAATCAATGCGTCTGCGCTCCCGAGACCGACGCCGAGCTTTGCACGGCGAATGCCTCGACCTGTGGTTCGATCACGGTCCAGGATCGCTGCGGCGCGACGCGCACGGTCAACTGCGGCACGTGCTCGGGCGGTCAGGTCTGTGAGAGCGGCGGCAATGTCTGCTGCACCTCCGAGGACAACACCGCCTTCTGCGCGGCCGCCAACGCTGAATGCGGCAACCTCTCGGGGACGGATAACTGCGGTTATACGCGCAGCATCAGCTGTGGTGGGTGCAGCGGCAACGACGTCTGCAACAACAACCAGTGCGAGTGCGTCGGCGAGACCGAACAGCAACTTTGTTTGATGAACGGCGCCAACTGCGGCTCCATCACGGTCCAGGATCGCTGCAATGCGATGCGCACCGTCGATTGTGGAACCTGCCCCACGAACAATGGCCGTGACAACAACGCTTGCAGCAACGGCAACCAGTGCGTCTGTATGCCATTCACAGATCAGGAAGTGTGCACGAACGCGGGCGCGACGTGCGGCTCGGTCACTGGCAGTGACGGTTGCGGTGGGATGAAGACCGTCGCCGACTGCGGCTCCTGTGGCACGGACGAGTCCTGCGTCAACAACGCTTGTGAGTGCGACGCGTTGACCTGCGACCCGAGCTTCGATTGCGGCATGGTCTCCAACGCGTGCAACTCCATCGCGTGTGGTACAAACAATGGCATGTGTGACACCAGCGGCGGCAACGACAACAACACCTGCATGGGCAACGTGTGCATGTGCACGCCGTTCGATGACGCCGAGATCTGCGCGAACGCGGGCGCGACGTGTGGCTCGGTCACCGGCAGCGATGGCTGTGGTGGGATGAAGATGGTCGCTGACTGCGGCGTGTGTGATACCAGCGGCGGCAACGACAACAACACTTGTGTCAACAACACGTGCTCCTGCACGCCATTTGACGCCACCAAGATTTGCGGAGACGCCAGCGCAGATTGCGACACGATCACTGCCAGCGATGGCTGCGGCATGATGGTCGCCTTCGATTGCGGCACCTGCGACACGAGCGGTGGCAATGACAACAACACATGCACCAACAACATGTGTAGCTGCACGCCCTCGACCAACCAGGAGATCTGTGAAGCTTACGGGACGGCCAACGGCGGCGAGGCTTGCGGAAACATCGGCATGCAGTCGGATGGTTGCGGGAACATGGGGAACGTCAACTGCGGAAACTCGTGCACCGCGGGTGTGTGCACGAACAACATCTGCACGCTTTGATGGGCCATTCGGGGAAGTGATGGCGCCAATGCATTGGCGCCGAGCGAAAAAAGCCGCCAGGACATTTTGCTGAGAGGTTGGAGTCGTCTGATTCCAAACAGCAAAATGTCCTGGCGGCTTTTTTCGCGGGCCACCGTCGGTGTTATGCGAGGTCGTATCGAGCTCGGTTTAGCCGAGCTCGACGACGTTAAAGCGGTCTGCCTCGATGTCGAGGAGCTCGAGCTCCTCGATGCCATCGGTCTCTTCGAGGCCGAGGTCGAAGACAGACTCGCGAAGGATTCTATCCCAGGTCTGTGGTTCGATGCCGTCGGCGCGTTTGGTCAGTCCGATCCAGCAGAGCTTGTGGTCGGGTTGAAGCTCCACGGCAATTTCGCCGAGGATCAACGGCTTCTGGAGCTCTCCTCCGCGATCGAACGTGAGCAGCCCGTGCGACGTGCCGAGCGCATCGTTCGGGAAGGCGACCTTGACGCGGATGGGGAGGATGCGGATATCACGCAAGTCCGAGCTCGAGAGCACAGCGTCATCGGAGGCGTAAAGACTTCGCCTGATCACGAACGCGTGCTTCTTTGTCTCGATGTGCCATTCACGAGGGCTTTTGGCGTCGACGCGGTAGGTCTCGGTGTTGCGGCCCCTGGTGATAAGGAACTCACCGTCGAAGGTGAAGTCTCCCTGCTCCTGGCTCTTGACGTGTCCATCCTTGAGCTGGATGCGGCTAAAGGTGCCATCGAGCCTGTAGATGTAGAGTTCGTAGGTGTCGCGCTCGCGCGCCTTATCGATCGAGTCATCCTGGCGCATCATGTACCACGCGCCGCGGATCGCTTCCGGGTAAGGTCTCGAAGTCATCGCTCATCTCCAATCATTGCAGCTGCCAATCATCGCATCTCTTATTGTGCACATGGAGCGAGGCGTGTGCAAAGGCGCTCACTCCTTGCCGGTCATGATCGTGACCTTCATGGGGATGGGGGCGGCGAGTCGGCCGACGACGACCTCGACGCACTCGTCCTGTTTGTTGGCCGGGACCCAGATGTCCGAGCACTGCAACGAGAGCTGCGCCTGGCTGCGCGTGTTCGGGGTTTGGAAGGTGGTGATGACCTCGCCATCGAGGATCATCGCCATCGGCGTGGCGCGCGGGATGGCGTTCCAGGACGCGGTGCCCGAGGAGCCAAAGGTGAGCTGGATAAAGGGGAGGCCGATGTTTGACTGCGCGCGCTTGGCGCTGGCGAGATCCTTGTGCGTGAGGATCGCCTTGCCGAGCAACAGCGTGCGCCAACCTCCATTCGAGTCTGGCACGATGAAGAGCTCTCCCTGCGCCAGCGTGAGCTTGCCCGCAAACTTTGCCAGCGGCTCTCGCTCGGCGCTCCAGGCGATGGTCCCGCGCGAGGTCTCCTTGAGCTCGATGCCGTTTGGCATGATGCCGCCCAGGCCGCTCCAGATAAACGTCTGGTCGATATCGGGGCGGATCTCCATCGCGCCGCCCCCGGCGATGATGCCCTCGATCCAGTGTCTTGGCTTGTGCGTGCGCGCGGTGAGTTTGACGCGACCACGCGGTAGCGCGCTGGCCTGGCTGCGGATACCTGCGGCGAGCAGGCGTCGCTCCATGCGATCGGCGACCTCTTCGGTGAGTTCTCGCAGGGCGAGCTGGTGCGCTCGCTCCGAGATCTTCTCGTTCTTGCCGATGACACTCTGGTCGACGGCGAGCAGGAGGATATGGTCCTGGAGGTCTCCTGGAGAAGCTGCCTGCGTGGTGCCCGAGGGGGCAAGCAGCAGCGTGCATGCGAGAAGCATCAGGAGATATCGGAGGGGGAAGGGGCCTTGCATCGAGGTCTCACCGTAAAAAGCAATCGTGAGGGGGTCGGCAGTCTCGACCCAAGAGGTGGCATAAGTCCACCTCCTGGGTCAAACCGCGCGAGGTCGGTGAGACATTCCGCTCACATCTTCGAGCTGACGTAATCGATGAAATCGATCTTTGTCACGATGCCCACGATCTGGTTGTCGTCGACCACGATCACGATCTTGTTCTGCTTGAAGAACTGCCCGACGATCCCGAGCTTGTTCGAGGGCTCGACGATGGCAAACTGCGACTCGACCAGGTCATCGATCACGTCGCCATGCTCGCCGCGGCCGAGCAAGTGATTGAGGACAGTCGTCTCGTTGACGATCCCGACCACGCGGCCAGCGTCGGTCACGGGCAACTGGCTGATGCTGTGCTCCTTCATCAGCGCGACGACGTCGTCGATGGTGTCGCCAAGCTTTGCCGTGTGGACGCTGCGCGTCGGCTTCTCGCCGAGGATGTCCGAGACGCGCGCCATGTCCTTGTTCTCTTGAAGGAAGCCGTTCTCGCGCATCCAGTCGTCATCGAACAACTTGGTCAGGTAGCGCGCGAGCGAGTCGCACATGATGACGACGATGTTGAGCTCCTTGTTGGGGAAGCGCTCGGCGTACTTGATCGCGCCAGCGACCGCGCCGCCGGACGAACCGCCGGTGAAGATCCCTTCCTCGCGCACCAGGCGACGCGCCATATCGAAGCACTCGCCATCGGTCACGCGCACGACCTCGTCGACGTAGTCGAAGTGCATCGTCGTCGGCAAGAAGTCCTCGCCGAATCCTTCCACCAGGTAGGTCGACGCTTCGGTCAGCTTCCCGGTGCGGAAGTAGTCGTAGTAGACCGAGCCGACAGGATCGACGGCGACGTTGATGACGTTGGGGTTCTTCTCCTTGAGGTACTTGCCCGTGCCGGAGATGGTGCCGCCCGTCCCGGCGGCGGAGACGAAGACGTCGATCTTGCCGCCGGTCTGCTCCCAGAGCTCGGGGCCGGTCGAGACGTAGTGTCCCTTGGGGTTGGAGGGGTTGTGATACTGGTTGGCGAGGAACGCGCCAGGGATCTCACGCGCGAGGCGCTCGGAGACCCTGTAGTAGCTGCGCTCGTCCTCGGGCTCGACGGCGGTGGGGCAGACCACGACCTTGGCGCCACAGGCGCGCAGGGACTTGATCTTCTCCTCGCTCATCTTGTCGGGCATGACGAAGATGCACTTGTAGCCCTTGACGGCCGCGGCCATCGCCAACCCCATACCGGTGTTGCCGCTGGTGGCCTCGACGATGGTCCCGCCAGGAAGGAGCTCACCGCTCGCTTCGGCGTCCGCGATCATCTGGAGCGCGGGCCTGTCTTTGACCGAACCGCCAGGGTTCATGTACTCGAGTTTCAGGTAGATGTTGGCCTTTACATGAGTCGCCAACTTATTACAGCGAACCAGCGGCGTATTGCCCACCAGCTCGAGCACGTTCTCGGCAGCTTCGATCATGGTTGTCCCTCCACGGAAAACGACGGGGTGATTGGATGCAGAGTTGGACACTGCGTGCAACTTGACCCTCCCCTAACACTGCAATTGCGACTTCTCAAGAGGGACCCTTGACGCGCTGCGTCGAAAACATGGGGGCCTGCGCCCCTTTGCTGTGTCGGTAAGCCACGTTGACAGGGCGAGGAATCCTCTTATGATGCGCTGCGTCAAATCGCGGCGCATCGCCGCATAGTGAGGTCTCGCCAATGATGACCTCTCGAAAACCCACCAGAGGTCATCCCCATGCGTCATTTCCTGACTACCGCTGACTGGAGCCGCGAGGAGCTCGAGGGATTGATCGAGGACGCCATCTCGTTAAAGGCATCCCCGATCAACCGCAGGCTCGAGCACAAGACCATCGCGCTCGTGTTCTTTAACCCCTCGCTCCGCACGCGCAGCTCGTTCGATATCGGCATCTACCAAATGGGCGGGCACGCGGTCGTATTGCAACCTGGGTCTGGTTCCTGGCCGATGGAGTTTCTGGATGGCGCCGTGATGGACGCCACCGCCGAGGAGCACGTGCGCGAAGCAGCGCGCGTGCTCTCGCGCTACTGTGATTTGATCGCCGTGCGCGCCTTCCCGAAGTTCCAGGACTGGAGCGAGGATCGCGAGGATCGCGTCATCAAGAGCTTCGCAAAGCACGCCACCGTGCCCGTGATCAACATGGAGACGATCACGCACCCGTGCCAGGAGCTGGCGTTGATGATGACGCTCAAGGAGCGCCTCGGGACGACCGATGGCAAGAAGTTCCTGCTGACCTGGACCTATCACCCCAAGCCCTTGAACACCGCCGTGGCAAACTCCGCGCTGCTTATCGCCAGCGCGTTTGGTTTCGACGTGACCTTGCTCACGCCCACGCCAGAGTACGTGCTGGACGAGCGCTACATGACGCTCGGCAAGCAAAACTGCGAGCAGCAGGGCCGCTCGCTGACGGTCACGCATGACATCGAGGAAGCGTATGATGGCGCACACGTCGTCTACGCCAAGTCGTGGGGCGCGCTGCCATACTTTGGCCGGTGGGATGAGGAGAAGCCGATCCGCGACGCGCACAAGCACTTCATCGTCGACGGCGAGAAGATGGCGCGCACGGACAATGGCCTCTTTAGCCACTGCTTGCCCGCGCGTCGCAACGTCAAGGCGACCGACGAGGTCTTCGACGCGCCATACTCATTGATTATCGACGAGGCGGAGAACCGCCTCCACGTCCAGAAGGCGCTGATGAGCGAGCTTTTGGGCGCGAGCTGAAACCAGATAAACAAGATCCAAAACAACCCTCCAGATAAAGAGAGTGAGAGCATGTCTGACAAACGCGTCGTGCTCGCCTTCAGCGGCGGCCTCGATACCAGCTTTTGTGTCCCTTACCTGCGCGAGCAGGGCTACGAAGTCATCACCATGTTCGTCGACACCGGCGGCGTGGATGCAGAAGAGCTCGAGTACATCGAGAAGCGCGCCGAGGAGCTCGGCGCCGCAGAGCATGTCACCGTCTCTGGCGCCGATGACATCTGGCGCGAGGTCGTCGTCCCGTTGATCTGGGGTGGCAAGTTCTACCAGGATCAATACCCGCTGCTCTGCTCGGACCGCTACGTCATCGTGCGTCTCGCGCTCAAGCTGTGCCGCGAGCGTGGCATCAAGTACTTCGCTCACGGCTGCACCGGCATGGGCAACGATCAGGTGCGCTTCGATCTGACCGTGCGCGCGCTCGGTGACTTCGAGATCCTCGCGCCGATCCGCGAGATCCAGCAAGAGGTCGACAACGTGCGTCACTACGAGCGCGAGTACCTCGAGGAGCGCGGCTTCTCGGTGCGCGCCAAGACCACGCGCTACACCATCAACGAGAACGTGCTCGGCGTGACCATCTCTGGCTCCGAGATCGACCGCTTCGAGGCGCCCGGCGAGGAGACCTACCAGATCACGAGCCGCCCCAAGGATTGGTCCGATACGCCCATCGAGGCCACGCTGACCTTCGAGAATGGCGTCGCCACCGAGCTCGACGGCGAGGCGCTCGAAGGCCCCGAGCTTTTGTCCAGGCTCAACGCGCGCTTTGGCAAGGCTGGCGTCGGTCGCGCGATGTACACCGGTGATACGACGATCGGCCTCAAGGGCCGCATCGTCTTCGAGGCGCCCGGTATCGTCTCGTTGATGGTCGCGCACCGCGCGCTCGAGGAGGCGATCCTCACCAACCACCAGAACAGCTTCAAGCCGGTGGTCGCGAGCAAGTGGGTGGAGCTCGTCTACAAGGGCTTCTTCTACGAGCCGCTCAAGATCGATCTCGAGACCTTCCTCGAGAGCTCGCAGCGCTTTATCCAAGGCAAGGTCACGCTGAGCGCCGTCGGCGGTCAGGTCTACGCGGTCAAGGTCGACTCCGATCGCATCCTGCACCACGCTGGCGCGGTCTACGCGCAGTCTGCAGATTGGGGCGCCACCGAGGCGGAGGGCTTCATCAAGCTCTACGGCCAGAGCTCGGCGCTGTCTGCACAGATCAACCCGCTCGACCTGCTCGAGCAGGCGCGCGAGGAGTGATGAGATGACCCTGCTCGAGCAAACGCTTCACAACCTCCGCGCCCTGGTCGCGTGCAATACGACCAACCCACCGCGCGAAATCGATGCCCAGAGCGAGATCTTCGACATCATCGAGGAGCTGCTCTCGGGCGCTGATTTTACCATCGAGCGCGTGGACCTCGGCGATGGATGCGTCTCCTTTCTTGCCACGCGCGGCACGCCCCGCGTGCTGATGAATTGCCACCTCGACACGGTCCCTGCCAATCAAGCATGGAGCAGAGATCCTTTCGAGTTGCTCGTCGATGATAAGGTCGCTATTGGCCTTGGCGCCTGCGATATCAAGGGCGCCGCAGCAGCAATGATCGCCGCTGCTGCTTCGACCACAGGTGATATCGCGCTGCTGTTTACCTCGGATGAGGAAGCTGGCAGCTCGCGTTGCGTGAAAGATTTTTGCATCCGTTATGCGCCTGGCGAGACCGGCTACGAGCTCGTCCTCGTGGCCGAGCCGACGTGTTGTGAAGCGGTGCTCGAGCACCGTGGCATCTTGACTCAAACGGGGTTGTTCGAGGGCGTGCCGGGGCACGCATCTCAACCGCGCGCGCTGGTGGACAGCGCGCTGCACGAGGCAGCGCGCTGGTGTGCGAGCGCCTTGACGCTCGCCGAAGAGCACCTCGAGCAGACCAGTTATTCTGGCCTCGAGGGCATCTGCTTTAACCTCGGGAGGATGGAGGGGGGCGTCAAACCCAACATGATCGCCGCCAAGGCTTCCGTCTGGTGGGGGATGCGCCCGTTGCCAAGCCAGCAGCCAGAGGAGCTCTCCAGATCCTTCCAGCAACTCGCCGCTCACCCCGAGCGTGTGACCTGGACGCCTGGGTTTTACGGTCCCACATTGCCCGCGCCTACCGCAGATGGTGCGCCGGGGAGCGATCGCGTCGAGCGCGCCAGAGAGGTCGCGCTCGCGCATGGTTTCGAGATCGGCGCGCCCGTGGACTTCTGGACCGAGGCTGCGCTCTTCTCGCAGGCAGGATATGACACCGTCGTGCTCGGGCCTGGAGATATCGCCCAGGCGCACGCCGCCGACGAGTGGGTCGAGCTCACGCAGCTCGAGCGCGCCGCAAGGATTTATGCCGATGTGATGAAAGGATAAGGATGTCTGATACTCGCAATGTGATCGTCCGGCTGCTTCGCAACCTCGGCTCGCGCAACGAGGTCGAGCAGTACCTCAAGGAGTTCTCCAGCATCGACTCCCGCAAATTCGCCGTCATCAAGGTCGGCGGTGGGATCTTACAGGATGACCTGGAGAGCCTGGCGAGCTCGCTCTCGTTCTTGCACCAGGTCGGGCTCTTCCCGATCGTGGTTCACGGCGCAGGCCCACAGCTCAACGCCGCCCTCGAAGAGGAAGGCATCGAGAGCAAGCGCGTCGACGGGATGCGCGTCACCGATCAGAAGACGCTCGAGGTCGCCAGGCGCGTCTTCCTGCGCGAGAACCTCAAGCTCGTCGAGGCGCTCGAAGAGCTCGGCACACGCGCCAGGCCGCTGACCAGCGGCGTCTTCGAGGCGACCCTGATGGACGAGGAGCGCTACGGGCTCG
>Ga0208061_100273_pt1 | contig 16034 bp, 9 predicted proteins | sample DeeseametaMP0555_FD_184209 | JGI IMG/M metagenome (GOLD analysis project Ga0208061, IMG submission 184209) | Marine microbial communities from the Deep Atlantic Ocean - MP0555 (SPAdes) | ecosystem: Environmental > Aquatic > Marine > Oceanic | place: South Atlantic Ocean | collected 2011-01-23 | reverse complement strand
AGGATCGCGGCGGGTGGGCTCGGGTGGTTCGCGCAGACATGCGCGAACGCGGTGGAGTGATAGCGATTCAGGCGACGTCGCGTTTGTCCTCGCTGTCACTGTCGGACACGGAATCAGTCGCAGCGAGCGGCGTGACCTTCCAGAAGCTCGACCACGCGCGGCGACGCAGCTCGAGCAACTCCGCGGCGCGCGGGCTCTGCGTCATAAAGTGGTGCTGCTCGACGAGCGCCTCGACGCGCGCGAGATCCTCGTCATTCTTCAAGCGCTCGATGCGCACGAAGTCCGGGTGATAACGAGACTCGAACTTGTCCTCGGGGTCCCAGACGTAGGCGATGCCGCCGGTCATCCCCGCGGCGAAGTTGCGCCCCACTGGTCCGAGGATCAGGACCGTGCCGCCCGTCATATACTCGCAACCATGCGCGCCGACGCCCTCGACGATCGCGGTGGCGCCGGAGTTCCTGACCGCGAAGCGCTCGCCAGCCGCGCCAGCGAGGAACAGCTCGCCAGCCGTCGCGCCATAAAGCACGGTGTTTCCTGCCAGGATGTTGATCCTGTCAGTGTGGTGGTAGTCCATGGGCCGAATGATAAGCTCGCCGCCGCTCATCCCCTTGCCGACATAATCATTGGCCTCGCCCTTGAGCCTCATCCGCACGCCATCGACGAGGAAGGCGCCAAAGCTTTGCCCGGCGCTCCCATCGAGGTCGAGGCGAATAGTCGCGCGGGGCAAACCGCCGAGCCCGTAGCGCGTGACGATCTTGCCAGAGATCCTCGCGCCGACGGTGCGGTCGGTGTTGCGCACATGATAGGAGCGCGCCACCGGGATGCGATGCTCGAGCGCCTGCGTACAGTCCGCCACGATGCGGTCGTTGAGCGATGGCTGGTGAGGATCTTCGAGCAACACACCGCTTCGGACCTGACGATCGGGCATCGGCGGCGCGGTGAGTTTTTGCAGATCGAGCGTTTGCGCCTTGGGGTGATCGGGCAGGTCGCGCTTTTCGAGCAGGTGCGTCTGACCGACAAGCTCGTCGAGTGAACGAACGCCGAGCAACGCGAGGTGTTCGCGCACCTCTTCCGCCACGGCGATAAAGAAGGCGACCAGTTGGTCAGCGTCTCCATCATAGCGCTCGCGCAGATCCTCGCGCTGCGTGGCGATTCCGACAGGGCATGTGTTCGAGTGGCACTGGCGCACATAACGACACCCGAGCGCGACGAGCGCGGCGGTGCCAAAGTTGTACTCCTCGGCGCCGAGCATCGCGGCGATGACAATATCGCGCCCCGTCTTGAGGCCACCGTCGGTGCGCAGCAAGACGCGCTCGCGCAGGTTGTTGAACACCAGCGCTTGCTGAGTTTCTGCAAGCCCCAGCTCCCAGGGCGACCCCGCGTTCTTGATCGAGGAGAGCGGCGAGGCGCCCGTGCCGCCGTCATGTCCACTGATAAGGATCGTATCGGCGCCAGCCTTGGCGACGCCCGCTGCGATCGTCCCGACGCCAGCCTCGGCGACGAGCTTGACGCAGATGCGCGCATTCGGGTTGACCTGGCGCAAGTCATGGATCAGTTGCGCCAGATCCTCGATCGAATAGATGTCGTGGTGAGGCGGCGGCGAAATCAATGGCACGCCAGGAACACTGCGACGCAGGCGCGCGATAAGGCCCGTGACCTTGTGACCTGGGATCTGACCGCCCTCGCCGGGCTTCGAGCCCTGCGCCATCTTGATCTCGATCTCGTCAGCGCGCATCAGGTACTCGGTCGTGACGCCAAAGCGCCCGGAGGCGACCTGTTTGATCGCCGCGATCGCCTCGGCGCCATCAGGCTCCCTGTAATAGGCGGGATCTTCGCCCCCTTCGCCCGTGTTGGACTTTGCGCCCAGGCGATTCATGGCGACAGCGAGCGTGCGGTGCGTCTCTGGCGAGAGCGAGCCGAGGCTCATCGCCGCGGTGGTAAAGCGGCGCACGATTTCGCGCGCGGGCTCGACCTCGGAGAGCTCCACCGGTTTCTTTGCGGGCTTCCAGGTGAGCAAATCGCGCAAGGTGACAGGATCGCGCTCCTCGTTTGCCTGCCTGTAGATGGCGTACTGCTCGGGGTCGGCGTCCTTTCTAAACTTCTTCATGGCGCGCAGCATGACGGGCGACCAGGCGTGCAACTCGCCATCGCGTCGAAAGCGAAAATGCCCCTGATCATCCAGTGATTCCGGGCGATCGTGCGTGACACCGCGCGCATGACGCGCGAGTGATTCTGCGGCGAGCAGCTCGAACCCGACGCCGCCGACACCGGAGCGCGTGCCAGCGAAGCAGACATCGATCACCTCGTCACTCAGACCGATCGCCTCGAACAACTGAGCGCCCTGATAACCGCGCAGCACCGAGATCCCCATCTTGGCCATCACCTTGCGCAACCCCTTGTGGAGGACGGCGCGCCAGCTCTCGATGAGCGAGGCGACCTCTTCGGGCGCCTGCGCGACCTGTCTGGCGATGGTGAGTTCAGCGAGCCATGGCTGCACGGCGCTCGCGCCATAACCGATGAGCGTGGCCACGTGGTGGACCTCGCGAGGCTCACCCGACTGCGCGATGATGCTCGTGAGGTGGCGTTTACCGACGCGGCGCAAGTGATGGTGCACCGCGCCCGTGGCGAGCAACACAGGGATGGGAGCGCTGTTCTTGTCGACGTCCACATCCGAGAGGATCAGGATCGTCTTGCCGTCATCGACGGCGCGCTCGGCGAGCTGGCAGAGCGCCTCGATGGCGGGCTTCAAACCTCGCTCGCCACCTTCTGCGCTCCAGGTCATCGCCAGCGTCGCGCAGGTCTCCGGGCGAAGGCGCTGGATATGATCGAGATCCTCGAGCGTGAGGATCGGCTCCTCGAGCATGACCTTGTCGGCGTGCTCGGGGAGTTCCTCGAGCCAGTCACGCTGCGCACCGAGCATCGTGCGCGTATCCATCACCATCGCCTCGCGGATGGAGTCGATGGGTGGGTTGGTGACCTGCGCGAAGAGCTGCTTGAAGTAAGTGCAGGGAAGGCGAGGTTGCCTGGAGAGGACCGCGAGCGGCGTATCATCGCCCATCGAGCCGACCGGTTCTTGATGCTCTCTGGCCATCGGCTCGAAGATAAAGCGGTGCTCCTCGGCGCTGTAGCCGAAGACGTTCTGCGCGGCGCCGAGCTCGAGCGAGAGCGATTGCTCGAACTGCTCGAGGCGCTCGAGTGATTCTCGCGAAGGCTCGACGCGTTGGAGATGGCGCTCGAGCCAGGCGGCCCAGGGTCTGGCCGTGGCGAGCGTTTCCTTGATCGCGTTATCGAGGTGAAACTCACCGCGCACCAGATCGACGACGAGCATCTGCCCAGGACCGAGGCGACCTCGCTCGATGACGCGACCTTGCGGCAAGTCGAGGACGCCGACCTCACTCGAGAGGATGACCATACCATCGCGCGTGATCTTGTACCTGGCGGGTCGCAGGCCGTTGCGATCGAGCGTGGCGCCGACGATATCTCCATCGCCAAAGACCACCGCCGCGGGACCATCCCAGGGCTCGTTGATGCACGCGTGGTAGTCGTAGAAAGCGGAGAGTTGGTCGCCAAAGTCCTCGATGGTGCGTGGCGCGCTCGGGATCAACATCGACATCGCGTGCGGGAGGCTTCTGCCGGAGAGCGCGAGCAACTCGAGCGCGGCGTCGAGGCAGGCAGAATCACTGCCGTCGGCTGGGAGCACGGGCAATGGCTCGCCGCGGCTGTCCTCATCCCTCCAGATCGGCGCATCGCGCATCACGCCGCGAATACTCGCCCAGCGGCGGTTCCCGCCGATGGTGTTGATCTCGCCGTTGTGAGCCACGCAGCGAAACGGTTGCGCCAGGTGCCAGGAGGGGAGCGTGTTGGTCGAGTAGCGCTGGTGAAAGATGGCGAACGAGGTCTCGAAGCTCTCGTTGGTCAGGTCCGTATAGAAGTCGCCGAGGATGGGCGAAATCATCAACCCCTTGTAACTGAGCGTGCGGCACGACATGGAGGCGATATAAAGGGGGAGCTCGGCGCGCGTGGCGAGCAGCTCGAGGGTGCGACGCAGCGAATAGAGGCGGCGTTCGATCGTGTGTAGGTCGGTCCAGGGATCGACCATCAGGATAAGCTGCTCGATATCGGGGAGCGTGCTCCTGGCCTTGGCGCCGAGCACGGAGGTGTCCATGGGCACGTGACGCCAGGCGTAGGCGGTCAGCCCACGGCGCGCGAGCTCCTCCTCGACGAGCGCCTTGGCGCGTGGGTAACCGCGCGTGCCGCTCTCGGGGAGGAAAAAGGTCCCCACCGCCACGCGCCTCGTGCCGGCGGGCTCACCGCTCAACCGCGCGTACTCTTCCTTGAAGAAGGCCTGAGGGAGCGAAAACATGACCCCGGCGCCATCGCCCGTCTTGCGGTCGGCGTCCACGGCGCCGCGATGCACGAGGTTACTCACGGCAAAGAGCGCCTCGCGCAGGACATCGTGCGAAGCGCTGCCGTCGAGCCTGGCGACAAAACCGGTCCCACAGGCATCGCGCTGTGGAGAGAGCAACGGGGCGTACATCGATTGGTCTTCTTGTTGCCGCATTCCCATTCCCAATGGTTGGTGTTGCATTCGCTCTGTGTCATGCGCCTGGATGGATACTCCGCGCGTTGACGCAGCGCGTCATGGTACCATGACGCGCTGCGTCATCACAACGTTATTCAAGGAGGTTACGTCAGGAGGAGATCGCGCTGATGGATTCGAAGGACAAACAGAGAGGGAGGAACGGAAACGCCTTTGAATCGATGGGGTGGTTTGTGTATGGTTTGGCGCTCCAAAGCTAGAGAGACAAAGGGGACATGAATTCAACCCCTTGTAATAACGATGAATAATGGAACGAAAGAACTGAACAGGAGGCTCATTCGTGCTTATGAAAAACGCCAAATTCTCCGCGCTCGCGCTCTGTTTCGGGCTGGCGCTGACCGCATCGGCATGCGGTCCAGACGAGAACCCATCGACCAATAACAGCGCGCAGACCTGCGCCGCTGGCGAGGTCGAGATCCCATCCGATGTCAACGACGCCGATGGCAACGTCGCGCTCGCGGCTGGTTGCTACGCGGGCTGCTCGACCAACGTCGACTGCGGCTCGGGCCAGCGTTGTCGCATGACCTCGCTCGGGGGTGTTTGCATCGTGGACGACACGACAAACAACACCACGACGAACAATACGACGACAAACAACACGACCGCCAACAACACGACGGCGAATAACACCACGGCGAACAATACGACGGCAAATAACACCACGCCGAACAATACAACGCCGAACAACACGACGCCGAACAACACGACGCCGAACAACACGACGCCGAATAACACCACGCCAAACAACACCACGCCGAACAACACCACGCCGATGGAAGATTGTGGTAACGGCATGGTCGACGCTGGCGAAGCGTGTGACGGCGACTGCCCGACCAGCGACCTCGACTGCGATGACTTCGACGCGTGCACGATCAACCGCGTCAAGGCAGGCACCTCGGCGGCCATGTGCACCGCGGTCTGCGAGTCGGAGCCGATCTCGACCTGCGTCGACGATGACGGCTGCTGCGCGGCTGGCTGCAACGCCAACAACGACAACGACTGCGGCATGCAGATGATGGACGACACGGGCACCGCCTGTGCTGCGGACGCAGATTGCGGCGCGAACGGCATCTGCATCCAGGCTCAGATGGACGGCACCTGGTCCGGCGGCTACTGCACCAACGCATGCTTCGCGCCTGCAGACTGCGGTGGCGATTCGGAGTGCCTCGCTGTGGATATGCAGGGCAACGCCTTCTGCTTTGACGGCTGCCTCAGCAACAACGACTGCCGCATGGGCTACGAGTGTGTGGACGTCGGCGGACCCAGCGTCTGTATCCCTGAAGAGCCTCAGGTCGCTGGCATGACCGGCGCGGCCTGCACCGCTGACGCTGACTGCGACGCAGCAGAAGGTTGCCTCTCGCCAGCAGATGGCTGGGCAGGCGGCTACTGCACGCGCGGCTGCACCACGGACTCGGAGTGCCCGACCAGCAGCCACTGCGAAATCACTGACCCCAACGCTGGCCAGGGCCTCTGTGTCTCGGACTGCACCACCGACGCAGACTGCCGCATGGGCTATGGCTGTGGCGATCCCGATGGCAACGGCGCCACGGGTTGCTTCCCCGTCGCATCCGGCAACGGCGTCCCCGGTGACGCTTGCGCCACCCTCCAGGACTGCTCCGGCGGCGCTGATGGCTTCTGCGTGAGCGAAGACCAGGGCTTCACGGGCGGCTACTGCTCGATCCAGTGCACCACCGATGCTGACTGTGGCGCTGGCGGCCACTGCTCGACGCTCGACAGCGGCTTCCAGCTCTGCGTCGACAGCTGCACCACCAACGCAGACTGCCGCGCTGGCTACGTCTGCGATGACGCCAACGGCGACAACGTCAACGAGTGCTGGCCTGGTGGCTCGGGCGCTGGCGGACCTGGTAACGCATGCGCAAACGTGGGCGACTGCGCAGGCGGCCTCGACGCCATCTGCCTCGGACCACCCGGAAACCCCGACTTCGCTGGCGGCTACTGCGCGACGACCGGCTGCACGACCAACGCTGACTGCGCGGCTGGCGCACACTGCGGCTTCACCGATCCTCAGACGGGCGAGGGCTTCTGCCTCCCCGGCTGTACCGCAGACGCGGACTGCCGCACGGGCTACGCATGCGCCGATCCTGACGGCGACGCGACCAGCGAGTGCTTCCCGACCGCATCGGGTAACGGCGTCACCGGCGTCTCCTGCACCGCGATCCAAGATTGTGACGGCGGCGCTGACGGCATCTGCATCGCAGAGCAAGAGGACGGCACCTGGTCTGGTGGTTACTGCACGATCGACTGCACCAGCGACGCGGACTGCACCGGCGACGGCACCTGCGTGCTCGTCGACCCACAAGCAGGCACCAACATCTGCCTCGACGCCTGTAACTCGACGGCAGACTGCCGCACGGGCTACGGCTGCGCGGATGTCGATGGCGACCTCACCAACGAGTGTATCCCTCAGTGATGAGGCGCTCGTGATGTGAGCGAGCGCCGAGGCGCTCGCTGCCAGAACGAATGGGAGCGACCTTTCTTTTGAAAGGTCGCTCCTTTTTTTGTGCGACTCGCGGAATGAAACTGGCAAAAACAGACTTAGTGTCACAAATACACTTTAATCCTCGCCAAAGGAGCGACGCGATGACGCAGGTAAATAACACGATCTATTTCTACTCCGTGCACGAAGAACCTTACGGGGTGTTTTCAAACTTCTCGGCGCATGGGTTCGAGCTCGATGGCCACTACTGGCAGACCAGCGAGCACTACTTCCAGGCGCAGAAGTTTGTCGGCACCTCGCACTATCACGACGTGCGCCGGGCCAAGAGCCCGATGGAGGCCGCGCGAACTGGCCGCGACCGCAAGCGCCCGCTCAGGAAGGACTGGGAGTCCGTCAAGGACGACGTCATGCGGCGCGCGGTCTGGGCAAAGTTCACCACCCACGAGGAGCTCTCTGAGCTGCTGCTCTCGACCGGGAAGATGAAGCTCGTCGAGAATACCACCGGTGATTTTTACTGGGGGTGTGGACGAGACGGCAGCGGAAAGAATAAGCTCGGCGCCATACTTATCGAGACGCGGGAAAAACTCGCGAGCGAGCACATGGAGGATCAACCTTGAGCAAGAAACGCAACCAGGGGAGCGGCGTCCCCGTCTTGACGGGGCAGGCTTTGGTGGCCGCGGTCAACGCAGCCGAAGCACCGCTCCTGGGTGATGGGGTCAAACAACTCTTCTTCAAGCAACTCGGACTGGACAGGCTCATGGAGGTCGACTTCGACCTGCTCGATGATGCCCCCGACGCGTCGATCATGGCGCCCGTCTACCCAGCGACCGAGGGAGGTGAAGCATGAGCGCATCCTTTCGCCGGACCCTGGCTGCCGATCTCCATAAAGCCTACGCCTCGGGCGAGGTCTCCCCGGTCGATGTCACTCGCCGCGCGCTCGACTGGGCGACGCGATGTGAGCGCGAGGAGCCCTCGCTCGATGCGTTCGTGATCCTCGATGAGGATCGCGCCATCGAGCAGGCGATGGCCAGCCAGGAGCGCTGGCAGGCGGGCAAACAGCTCGGCCCCTTCGATGGCGTGCCCGTGGCGATCAAGGATGAGTTCCACGTCGCCGGTTATCCCACCGCGGCAGGGACCGCGTTCCTCGGGACGCGCGCGCAGCCCTTCGATTGCCCGATCGTGGCGAGGTTGCGCGAAGCTGGCGCGATTATCATTGGCAAGACCTCGATGCACGAGATCGGCCTTGGCGGGAGCGGCGTCAACCCGAAGGGGTTGACCGCGCGCAATCCCTACGCCTCCGAGTACATGACGGGAGGATCTTCGTCGGGCTCTGGCGCGGCGGTCTCTGCTGGCGTGGTGCCCGTGGCGCTCGGCTCGGACGCGGGAGGATCGATCCGCATCCCCGCGTCCTTTTGCGGGGTGTATGGCATCAAGCCGACTTATGGGAGGATCCCGACCGCAGGCGGCGAGTTGCTCTCGAAGACGCTCGACCACACGGGGCCGCTGGGCGCGTCCTTGCAGGAGTTGGCGGACTTTATCGACATCACCGCTGGCGCTGACGAGGGTGACGAGGCGAGCATGCTCGCGCCAGCGCACGAGGCGATCGGGGAGGTTGTGGCGAAGCCATTCGAGGAGCTGCGCCTGGCGTGGTGCCCGGAGATGCTCTCGGGCGCTCAGGATGATGTCATCGCCTCCTTCCATAACACGCTGGACGCGTTGCGCGAGCGCGGCGCCAAGATCCAGGCGGTGAGCATTCCTTACCACGACCTCATCCAGCCTGTCGGTTATATGACGATCGCCTCGGAGGGAGCGGCCTCGCAGCAACAACGCCTCAGGCGTTTTCGCGACAAGTACTCACCCCCCACGCGCCTGTTGCTCGCCGTCGGAGCGCGCGTGACGGTCTGCGAGTATATGCAGGCGCAGCGCGTGCGCTCGTTGATCAAGCGCGGCTTCCTCGAGGTCCTCGAGAGCTTCGACGCGTTCGTCAGCCCCACCACAGGTTGTGTGGCCAAGCGCCTGACCGAAGCAGACCTGACCATCGGCGCGGTGGACTCGGACTTCAACGCGGCGGTCTCGCAGTTCACCTTCGCGGGCAACATCACAGGTCTCCCTGCGGTCTCGATCCCCGCGGGGCTCGATCGCAATCGCCTCCCATTGAGCTTCCAGATCATGGGGCGCCCGTGGGCCGAGGCCGAGGTGCTCTCGATCGCGGCGGCGGTGGATCAGGTCACGCCCGAGATGCCCGAGCCGATCCACTACCAGGCGTTACTCGCACAGGACGCGTGAGGAACTCCCCGCTCCTCGCCATTTTGCCACATCATGCACAGAGCCAGTCATTTTCTGTGCGCCCGGATCGTGTGCGCCGACCTCGAAACAACAATGTATTATACAAACAAAGCAATCCTCGGCCATATATTTAAAACTATAAATCATCGCGAACTGCCTGGATTGCAAAGCAGATTCGACAGTTCGACAAAGAAAAGAACAGAAGCCTTTTCAAAAATCTCTTAAAAGGGCTATAACGGGCGCTCGAAATCGTCCTGTCGCTTCTGCCTGGGTGCTTCGTTCATCTCTTCTACCCGAGCAAAAGAGAGACACCTACAGATGCGACCGATGGTTTCGGATGGTGCTCCGTGACAAGCGACACCGCTGGCACACGAGCGCCTTATAGAAACACATCGACAGCCCCTCTTCTGGTGGCGTCGCATCACCCATCAACCTGTCCCTACCAGTCCTTTATCCACTCCAAGACGTTCGAAAATCACTGCCGCAGAACGCGCTTCTGGAGCTGGCGGTTCGATTTTATTTGAATCAATACGACCGCCCCGCGTCTTAACGTAGGACCGCGCGGCAAAAAAGTATGAACATGGAACCCAGTAAAGGACAAAAAAGAGAACAAATGAAACTGTATAAGACACTGAAAAATGGAACCACTGCTCTGATGTTTGTCGCGCTCGCTGCTTGTGGTGGAGGTGAAGAAAACAACACCTCGAACGCAGCTGAAAACAATCAGGAAAACGCTTCGACGAACAACGCCTCGGCGAATAACACGACGAGCAACAACACCTCCGCAGGGAACAACACCTCTGCTGGCAACAACACCTCATCAGGCAATAACGCCTCGACCTGTGATGAGACTGACCCGGAAGGGAACAGTTGCTCGGACGCGGACGAGTGCACCGTGGCTTGCGAGTGCGAAAACGGCACGGTGGAGTCGGGAACCTGCGCAGGTACCTGTAGCAGCCCGGATGATGTGTGCGATGACGCATGCAGCGCGCTCGGGCTCGGCGCATGGAGCGGTAACTTCTGCTTCGAAGGGATGGCGTCGACGAACAACACCTCGGCGAACAACACTTCAGCGAATAACACCTCGGCCAACAATACCTCGGCCAACAACGCCAACACCGACGAGATCGGCCAGGAGTGCTTCGGAGAAGAGGAGTGTTCGAGCGAGCTCTGCGCGATCACCGATAACGCGGATGACCTGTGGCACTGCTCGATCGAGTGTGACACCGATCTGGATTGCCCCGACGGCTTTAGCTGCTTGAACAAGAACCACACGGCCAACAACGGGCGACTCGATCTTTGCATCGTCGACGAGTGATTCTCGTCCGGTATAGATCGGAACTCCAGGGGGCACGAGGCCCCCAAACGAACGAGGGCGCTGACGAGATCCGATTCTCGCCAGCGCCCTCGGGTTGTTTTCGGCGCCATCACGCGCGTCGCCGAGCGACCCGAGGGGGCGCGACATGGCCCGACCTGGTGCGAAATGCCACCCAGGTCGGGCCATGTCGCGCCCCCTCGGGTCGCGTGCCGGTCGCGGTATTCAGGGATATTTATGCATCAACGTACCGAAGGCATCGAGGATGGCGCGCCGCCAGGTCTTCGCGCCGCGCCAAATGCCATTGATATGGCCAGCGTCGAAGGTGCGAAGTTCACAACCCCAGGCATCGGCGAGCTGCTCCGCGAGCGCGATCGGGACCACCTGATCGTGTGTCCCGGCGACGACGATGGAGCAGTCGGGATCGCGCGGTTTGGACAGCTTGTCGAGCGAGGTCGCCTCGAGGATCTGACGAAAGCGATCGAACGTCTCGTCCATGGTGTCCGTGGGGAGTGAGTCGTGGACGCCATCCCAATCGACCACATCGCGAAAGAGCGTGTCGAGGTACACGGACGCGGGGTTGGCGCCCATGGCGCAGGGGATCACGGCGACAGGATAATCAGTGAGCGCGCCAGTGTAAGCGCTCCCGAAACCACCGAGGCTGTACCCCGAGACGCCCATGTACTTGAACCCTCGGCGATGGAACCACTCGAACAAGGCGCGCGTCTCCTCGATGGTGATCATGTTCATCATGAGCTGATCAGAGATCGTCTCGATCACGTACTCGCGTTGATAGGCGGGCTTTCGCTTGCCATAAAACGGGCTCATCAGCACGAGCGAGAGGATCCCCCGGCGCACCAGCGGCGCGGCGAAGAACCTCCTGGCGAAGTATTTTTGATCGGTGGTCGCCGCCAGATAAACGCACACGGGCATGTTGCCGCGCTCGAGCTCGTCGAAGGGGACCTCCGGGGGCGCGGAGAGCTCGAAGTAGGCGGTCTCCAGCTCCTGCGGGATCTGCAACCCGTGTTGTCTTGGCGTGAGGAACTTCCCGCGATACGAGACCATGCCCGCGCGGCGAATCGGCGAGCCTGTCCACTCGATCTCGATCCTGGCGGGAGGCTTCGGATCGAAGGCCATCTCGACCATGCGCGCGATGGCGTCCATGTCGCCGAGCCCCTTCGAGAAGAAGGGAGCGCGAGCGAGCGAGGAGCCAAAGATCTGATCGAAGAACTGGTGGTAGGCAGGTCTCATGAGGTTCCTGATTTATCCAAGTTTGCGCAGACGCTCCATCGCCTCCTCGAGCACATCCCAATCCTTGGCGTAGCAGAAGCGCGTGAGCCCCTCGCCGACCTCGGATGAGAAGAACGCCGAGCCGGGCACGCTGGCCACGCCGACGGTTTCGAGGATGTGCATGGCGGCGTCGAGCGAGGTCTCTTTTCCGAGGCCGCGAATATCCGCGAGCACGTAGTAGGCGCCATCGGGCACGTATGGCGTCAAGCCAGCTTGCGTGAGCGTGGAGCAGAACGCATCGCGCTTCTTCTGATAATCACTGGCCATCTCATCGTAGTACTCCTTGCCAAGCCTCGCCATACCAGCGGCGACGCCGTGTTGGAGCGGCGTGGGGGCGCAAACGTAGAACAGGTCGTTGACCAGGCCGATGGGGCCAGCGAGGTGTTCGGGGGCGACGATAAGGCCGAGCCTCCAGCCGGTGATGGAGAAGGTCTTGGAGAAGCCCGACATGGTGATGGTGCGCTCCCACATGCCATCGAGCGTGGCGAGCGAGATGTGCTCGGCGCCATCATAGACGATGTATTCGTAGATCTCGTCGGTGATGGCGATCAGGTCATGCTCGATGCAGAACGACGCCAGCAGCTCGAGCTCCTCGCGCGTCCAGACCTTGCCGCTCGGGTTGGTCGGGTTGCTAAAGAGGATGGCGCGCGTGTTCTCGGTGCGCGCGGCCTCGAGGTGCTCGCGCGTGAGCGTCCACTTTGGCGGCTCGAGCGTGACAAACGACGCCTTACAGCCGCCCACCTTGAGGGTGTTGAGGTGGTAGCCGTAGAAGGGCTCGAAGAGGATCAGCTCGTCACCGGGGTTAAAGAGCGCCTGGATGGTCGTGGCGAGCGCGCCTGTGGCGCCGATGGTCACGACGACGTTGGTGTCGGGGTCGACCTGAGAGATCTTGTTGAACTCGCGCGCCTTGATGGCGATCTGCTCGCGCAGCGCGTCGATCCCCTCGAACTTGGAGTAAACGGACTTGTCCGCGAGGACGGCCTTGCTGGTCTCCTCGAGGATCTCTGGAGGCGTGGGCAAATCACAGATGCCCTGCCCGAGGTTGATCCCGCCGACGCGCTGGCACTCGCGGCTCATGCGCCTGATTTCGGATTGCTTGAGGTGACGGATCCGCTCGCTTCGCCAGTTCTTCTCACTCATGATCGTTCGCGCTCACAGGCAGGCCAGCGACGAGATATTCGAGCTCGAGGCTGGCGGTGATTTATCGAGAAAAGCTGCGGCGAGGGCCACACCTGTCGGTGCGATCCTCGCCGCTACATGATTCAGGCAACGCCGAGAGTTTAAGCTCAAGAGGCGCTCAAGTACAGCTTGAGCAGCTCGAGCGTGGCCTTCAGGTCGCGTTTGTCCATCGTCTCGGTGACGGTGTGCACGTAGCGCGTGGGCACGCTCAGGGTGATGGCGCGTGCGCCCGAGCGCGCGCGTTGCTGCGCTGCGTTATCAGTGCCACCGAGCGGCAAAACCTCGAGCTGGTAAGGCACCTCGTTCTTCTCGGCGAGGTCGATGAAGGTGTCGACGAGCTTGTGATCGCTGACCGTGGAGGAGTCCATGATCTTGATCGCGGCGCCTTCGCCAAGGCGCGTGATGTGATCCTCGTCGGAGACGCCGGGGGTGTCGACGGCGAGCGTCACGTCGAGCGCGATGCCGATGTCAGGATCGACCTCGTAGGAGCTGGTGAGGGCGCCGCGCAGGCCGATCTCTTCTTGCACCGTGAAGACCACGTAGAGGTCATGCGCGGGGACCTCGACCTGTTGGAGGACGCGCACGCCGAGCCAACACGCCACGCGGTTGTCCATGCTCTTACCGCTGACGAGGTGCTCGCCGAGTTCGGTGAATTCCTGCACGAGCGTGACGGGATCGCCGACGCGGATGCGCTCCTTGGCTTCCTTCTCGCTCAACCCGAAGTCGATGTAGAACTCGCTGATGGTAGGGATCTTCTTGCGCTCCTCGGGGCTGGCGACGTGCACGGGCTTACCGCCAGGGTTGAGGTTGCCGATGATCTCCTTGCCATCGCGGGTGCGCACGCGGACGCGACGCGCGAAGAGGTTTCGCGTATCGAAGCCGCCGAGATGCTGGATGCGCACGAAGCCCTTGCTGTCGATATGGCGCACGATGAAGGCGATCTCGTCCATGTGGCAGGCGAGCATGACGCGCTCTGCGGACGGGTCCTTTGCCTTCTTGTGACAGATCAGGTTGCCCATCGCGTCGACGCGATAGTCATCGACGTGGGATTTGATCTGCTCGATGATGAATTCACGAACGAGCTCCTCGCGTCCAGGGGCGCCAGGCATTTCAGAGAGTTTCTTGAGTAGCTCCATCAGGTCCTCGCAAGCGTCACGCCGACAGGGTCAAGTCTTGACGAACGTGACTTCGGGAAAGAAAGGGGTGATGCGCGTGGGGATCGAAGGCGCACCGGAGAGTTATCTGACCACCTGCCCTCCCCTATCGGGCGCAGACAGGATCCCTTTCTTATCGCAGCATCCCGTGGACTTCAAGCGCTCGCGAAGCGATGACGACAACTCTGTCATTCCCTCGGCCGCTTTGTTATATTCGCCCAGTGAAAACACCTCCCCACATTTCGTCCACCGAGATGTCATGAAGACCCAGTCCACCAAAACCCTCTTTACGTTCGCGATCCTGTCACTCGGGCTCGCGAGCGGCTGCAGCTTCGAGCCCACGCCGATCTCCTTCGAGCTGGACATGTCCGCATCTGACGACATGAACCTCGACAAGGACGCGCGCGAGGACACGGATCTCGACGTCCCGGACATGACCTCACCGGGAGATATGCCCGCGCCCGAGGACATGGACACGCCCGACGATATGGCGACGCCTGTGGATATGGGGCCAGAGGATATGACAGGCGAAGACATGCCCGTGGATATGCCTGTCATGACGGGCCTGGGTGATTCTTGCCAGAGCGACAATGATTGCATCAGCGGTCGATGCGAGTTCTTCGACGGCGAGGGCATCTGCATCACGATGTGCGAGTCGAGCTGCCCGGACGATAACTTCGTGTGCTTCGATGGGCTCTGCACGCCCAAGGACTTCTGCAGCTCGACCAACGTCGGCCCAGGCTGTGGCCAGTGCGAACAATGTGATGACTCGGCGACCTGCGTGCAGGTCGAAGACGACTTCTCCTGCGTCTGCGATCAAGGCTACGAGGGAGATGGCTTCACCTGCACCGATGTCGACGAGTGCCGCTCGGACGCGGACAACAACTGCTCACAAAACGCGACCTGTGAGAACACCGAGGGGGGCTTCACCTGCACGTGCATTCCTGGCTACCAGGGAGACGGCGTTCGATGCGATCCGGTGGCAGATCCTTGCAGCGTGTGCGACGCGAACGCCGCGTGCGTCGAAGTCAACGGGCAGATGAGCTGTCGATGCGCGCCAGGTTACGCTGGCAACGGCTTCACCTGTGATGATGTCGACGAGTGTCAGGCGAACCAGGACAACTGCTCGCAAAACGCGACCTGCTCCAACACCGTGGGTAGCTTTGACTGCGACTGCAAGAACGGGTTCGAGGGTGATGGCGTCACGTGCACGGACGTCGACGAGTGCTCCAACGGCACCGCGATGTGCGATCCTGTGGCGACCTGCACCAACACCGAAGGTGGCTTCACCTGCACGTGCCCTGCGGGCTCTATTGGCAACGGCACGAACTGCTCGCTGTACGCGTCCTGCGCGGACATCAAGGCCAATGAACCCGCCAGCCAGGATGGCAACTACACGATCGCGACGCCCGCAGGAGACCTCCAGGTCTACTGCGATATGACGAGCGATGGTGGCGTGGGCTACACGATGGTGCGCTTTGATGACACGGCCAACCTGCAATCCACGCAACAACCCTACAAGGATCGTTGCGCGATGTACGGGATGGACATCGTCACGCCTCGCTCACAAGAGCACATGGACGCGATCATTAGCTGGAACTCGACCCCACCCAATATCGTCAACGTTCACCCCAAGACCAACATGGCGCAGGGGATCTCGAACTGGGAGGGCGAGTGCAGCGGTCAGGCGTGCAGCTTCTACATCAACGGCCGCGACACCGTGGAGTGTCGCTCCTTGACGGGCACAGGCTC
>Ga0208061_100272_pt1 | contig 16088 bp, 10 predicted proteins | sample DeeseametaMP0555_FD_184209 | JGI IMG/M metagenome (GOLD analysis project Ga0208061, IMG submission 184209) | Marine microbial communities from the Deep Atlantic Ocean - MP0555 (SPAdes) | ecosystem: Environmental > Aquatic > Marine > Oceanic | place: South Atlantic Ocean | collected 2011-01-23 | reverse complement strand
GAGCGAGAAGGTGCTCGATTCCGCGCCAGTCTGGGCCTATTACGACTACTTCTTCGCCTACGAGGATGGCAACACCGAGAAGCCTCGCATGAGCGCCGGGATGGGCTTGAATCACTTGCTCCGCCTCGTGCTCGCTTACAAGGGGTCCATCTTCTGGAAGATGGCCTCTGGCATGGGAGATGTGGTGTTCGCGCCCATGTATCAGGTGTTGAAAGCGCGCGGCGTCAAGTTCGAGTTCTTCCACATGGTCGAGGGGCTCGAGCTGAGTGATGATTACGGATTTGTCGAGCGCATCAAGGTCGCCAGACAGGTCGCCATCAAGGGCGGCAAGGACTACGACCCGCTCGTCGTCGTCAAGGATCTTCCCTGCTGGCCGAGCGAGCCTGACTGGGAGCAGATCGTCGGCGGCGAGATCCTCGAGACCAAGGGTTACAACTACGAGGATCGCTTCTCGGATTGGGCGCCCGTGGAGGAGCGCACGCTCCAGCGCGGCACAGACTTCGACTACGCCGTCCTCGGGATCTCGATCGGCGAGTTCCCCTACATCGCCGATCCGCTGATCGAGAACGATGAAGACTGGGAGATCATGGTCAAGGAGATCCAGGCGATCCAGACGGTCGCGCTCCAGCTCTGGTTTAACGAGGACAAGAAGGAGCTTGGCTGGGAGCTCCCGACCACGGTGATGACCGCATACGCGCAGCCTATCGAGACCTGGCTCGACGCTTCGGCGGTGATCCCCAGGGAGGATTGGCCAGAAGGAGAGGGGCCAAAGAACATCGCGTACTACTGTGGCCCTCTCACCACCGAGCCGACGCCGGAAGGGAAGGACCCCGCTTACGGCGAGGAGCAAGATGCGCGCGCCAAGCAGGTCGCCCTGGATTGGCTCTCGAAGAACCTGAACCATCTCTTCCCGAACGCGACGATGCCCGATGATCCGCGCGAGCTGAACTGGTCCACGTTGCTCGATCCGAAAGAGGGGAGTGGGGCGGCTCGGTTTGACTCGCAATACTGGCGCTCGAACTACACCCCCACCGAGCGCTACGTGATCTCGAGGCCGGGCACCAACCGCTTCCGCATGACCTCGAACACCTCGGGTTATGGCAACCTCGTGCTGGCCGGAGACTGGCTCTACACGGGCCTTGGCGGCAGCGTCGAAGGCGCCGTGATGTCGGGGATGACGGCATCACAGGCGCTCTGCAACTACCCCGAACGCATCGTCGGTGGCCTCGAGCGCAACCCCTGGCAGCGCCCCGTATCTGTCTCGCCGATCGTGGATTCCGAGTGATTCCGAAGTCATCGGGGGCCTTGCTGCCCCTGATGACTTCGTGTAGCTTGGCTTTATCGAAATCATATGCATCACACTGGGAGTAGTGCGTTTTCTCGCTTACTCGTTGTGGGGGGAAGCTCTGCTCGATACTCTTTAGTGAGATTCGGGCAGGGAAAACGCGGTCGAGGAAGTTAGGCCTTTTGATTTGGCGTGATCGTGACGTGTGCTATCACGCGTACCGCCAACGACGAGGCCAGAGCCCGGAGTGTTCGAGATGAGTTCAGAGCCAGTTGCAGGAGACAAGGTATTGTCAGGGAGTTCCGCCGAGCGTGCCGGTGAGGACCATACTGACGAGACGCTCGCGTCCTACCTCACCGAGCTCGAGGAGCGAGGTGAGGTGGAGCGACTCGAGATGGCGCTCGCGCTTGTCGAGGTCCTGGCCGCTGCCCATGGCGAAGGGCAAGTGATTCAAAACCTCTCCCCTCGCTCCTTCGTGATCGAGCAACGAGAGCCGCTTGTCGTCAGATTGCGCGAGCAGCAGGGGCGAAACTTCGACGCCTTTGGCGCAGATTTGCTCCCTTATATGGCGCCCGAACAAACAGGGCGTGTGGCGCTGCGGATCGATCACCGCGCGGACTTCTACACGCTCGGTGTGATCTTCTCTCAGCTCTTTTGCGGCCGGCTCCCCCTCTTCGCGACCGATCCGATGGGGTGGGTGCACGCGCACATCGCGCACAGGCCCGCGCCCCTTGGCGAGCAAGCCGCCTGGGGCGGCGCGCCGCTCGCTGCGCTCGTGGACAGGTTGCTCGAGAAGTCCCCGGATGCGCGCTACCAGAGCGCGCACGGGCTGCTCCATGACTTGACGCACATCCTCGAGGATGTGCGCGCGGGCAAGATCCCTGATTTCGAGATCGCGCGCGAGGACATCGCCGAGGAACTGCAACTCCCCGCGACGCTGTTTGGCAGGCAGGCTGCGCTCGAGCAGCTCGAGCACGCCTGGGCTGAAGCAAGCTCGGGCCAGGTCGCGATCGCTTCGGTCAGAGGATGGGCAGGCACGGGCAAGAGCGCGCTCGTCGAGCAGTTGCGCGAGCGGGTCGCCGCGAGCAAGGGGTATTTTCTCTCGGGAACCTGTGAGCCAGGCCGCCGCGCGCTCCCTTTCGAGCCCGTGATCCTCGCCTTCGCGGATCTGATCCGCCAGCTCTTGACCGAGCCAGAGGATCGCGTCCAGATGTGGCGCGAGCGACTGAACGTCGCGCTCGGCAACAACGCGCGCCTGATGACTGACGTGATCCCCTCGCTCGAGGCCCTCATCGGGCAAAGCGAGGCGCCTCCTGAAATCGGCGTCGCCGAGAGCCAAAACCGCTTCAAGCTGACCTTCCTCAAGTTCGTCGAGGTCTTCTGCGACTCCGAGCACCCGATCGTGTTGTTCATCGACGACGTGCACCTCATCGACGCCGCCACCCGCGAACTCCTCGGGTTGATCCTCGCCGACGCGCGCGCCTCCCATATGCTCTTTGTGGGCGCATGGCGCGATGATGATAAGTCCGGCGAGCACGCGGGGCCCTGGAGAGAGCTGCTCGAACAACTCACCGCGTCCGAGTGGGGGATGATCGAGCTCGCGCTCGGTCCTCTCTCGGAAGAGGACGCCAACGCGCTGGTCGCGAGCGTGCTGGGCTCGAGCCCAGCACGCGTCCAACCGCTGACGGAAGCGTTGCGTCGGAAGACTGGCGGCAACCCGTTCTTCTTGCGCCAGATGATGCACGCGATGGTCGATCGCGATGTCCTCTGGTTCGATCGTCGCAGGCGCAGTTGGCAGTGGGAGATGGAGGGGATCGAAGAGATCGCCATCGATGAAGATATCGTCGAACTCTTTGCCAGCAAGATCGCCGAGCTCGATCCCACCACAGAGCGTGTCCTCCAGGTCGCATCCTGCGTGGGCACGCGCTTTGACGCGGCGCTGGTGGCCGGTGTGCTCGAACAACCTCTCGAGGATATCCTCGATGTCCTCGAGGACGCCGCCAATCATGGCCTGCTCACGACGGTCAACGCGACGGCTCGAGAGCGCGACCTGGGCGGTGTGTTCCGCTTCCTGCACGAGCGCATCCAGCAAGCCGCCTACCTCTCCATCGAAGAGCAGCAACGCCAACAATGGCACCTCGCCATCGGGCGCGCCTTGAGGGCGCGCTACGATGAGAGCGAGAACGCCGAGGGGCTCTTCGATGTCGTCGAGCAGCTCGGCCTCGTCATCGAGGATCTCACCCCCGAGGAGCGCGTCGACTTCGCTCACCTCGCCATGACCTCCGCGCATCGCGCGAGCGCCGCGCTCGCGCCTGAGTTCGCCGCGCGATGCCTCGAGGACGCCTACGGCGCCCTCGGTGATGATGAGCAAACCCGTTGGGGCGAGCACTTCGAGCTGGCGTTTCAGATTGTTCTGGCAGACGCGGAGAACCGCTATCTTTTGGGTGACTTCGAGCGCGCCGAGGCGCAATTCTCGCTCGCTTCTCAGAAGGCGCGCGATGATCTCGAGCGCGCGCGCGTCGCCATGGGGCAGGTCGAGCTGCTCGGACACCTCGGTCGCCACGAAGAGGCCGTGTTGCTCGGCGTCGATGCGCTCGGCGCGCTCGGTTACAACGTCCATCACGATCCCTCCACCGTCGCCGTGGTGCAGGAGGTCGCCAGGGTGCGCTGGGCGCTCGGGCGCAGGAAGCCGCAGATGTTGGCCGATTCGCCCGAGATGCAGGACGTTCGCATTCAAGCGACCATGCGCCTGATCTACCAGGTCGCCGCCTCGGCAAACTTTGTCCGAGAGAACCTCTTCCCGCTGCTCGCGTTGAGGATGACCTATCTCTCGCTTCGCCATGGCAACATGGAGCTCTCGAGCTTTGCCTACGCGTCCTATGGCTTGATCCTCGGCGCCGTGCTCGGGAAGCACGAGCTCGGCACTGATTTTGGCGTCCTCGCCATGAACCTCGCCGAGCGTTACGCCGACACGCATCCGGGCGCGCACGTGCGCGTCCTGTTTCTCTTTGGCTGCATGATCAGCCCATGGACACAGGACTTGCGCCGCGCGCTCGATCTGACGCGCGATGCCGTGAGCTTTGGCATGGATTGCGGTGATTTCCTCTACGCGGGGTACGCCGCCACGCTCGTGGCCTATGACCTGCTCGCGCTCGGTGTGCCGCTCTCCGAGGCGCTCTCCGAGGCCGAGCAGCTCGATGTCTTCCTCACGCGAGGCAAGGATCAGGACTCGATCAACATGGCTCGCGCGGCGTTCCAGGCGATGCGCGCCATGGCGGGTCAGACGCACGCGCTCTCGACCATGAGCAGCGACAGCTATGACGAGGACGCGCGCCGCGAGGAGATGCGCGCGCTCGACAACGGCAACCCGTTCTACTTCCAGCAACTGTACAAGATGCAACTGCTCGTCCTCGATGGGAAGTTCGAGGAGGCGCTCGACGTCGCCGAGGTCACACGCGTCGCGCCTGAAGGGACGCTCGGGCTCGTAGCGCCGCTCGAGCACGCTTTCTACGAGGGGATCGCCGCCGCGTGTCAGCACGCACTGGCGCCATCCAGTGAGAAGTCCCGGTTGCTCTCGAGGCTTAAAAAGAGCGCAAAGGCGCTCTCCGGAGGGGCCAGGAAGTCTCCTGAAACCTTCGGCGCACGCGCCATGTTGCTCGATGCCCTGGTCGCCGCCTCGCGCCAAAATCGCTCCGAGGCGGTCGCGCTGTTCGAGTCGACCATCGAGACCTCACGCGTGGCTGGACTTCCCCACATCGAAGCGCTCGCTGCGTGGATGGCCGCGAGGTTCTTCGAGGCGAGCAGTGAGCTCGCCGCGCGAGGTTACATCGAGCGCGCTGTCTCTTGTTGGGCGACCATGGGCGCGACCGCTGTCGCCGAGAGGTGGCAGCCTGGTGTGGAGGTCGGGAGAGCCACGGCTGTGCGCGCGACCAGCGAGGGCGATGGTCTGGCGAAGGCATCCTCGAATCACTCGCTCGATCTGGCCACCATTCTCAAGGCAAACCAGGCGCTCTCTGGCGAAATTCAGCTCGATAAACTGCTCGAGCGCATGATGGCGATCACCATCGAGAACGCTGGCGCCACGCGAGGGGTGTTCCTCTTTCAGACGCGTGATGGCGGCTTCGTGGTCGACGCGGTCGGTGTCGCGGGCAGCGTGATCGAGGTCATGCAGCGCACCCCGCTCGAGGCCTTCCCACAGGTGATCGCTGGCGCCATCGCTTTCGTCGTCAGGACCCGCGAGGCGTTGGTGGTCGAGGACGTGACACAGCATCCTGACTTCGCGCGCGATGAATGGGCGCTCTCGGATGGCGTGCGCGCGCTGCTCGTGATGCCGATTATTCACCAGGGCGATCTGACCGGGATCCTCTGCCTGGAGAACAACCTGACGGCCAACGTGTTCACACCCGAGCGCCTCCAGGTGCTCGATGTGCTCTCTGGCCAGCTGGCCATCTCGCTCGAGAACGCGCTGATGTATGAAGAGGTCGAGGCCGCGCGTCAGGAGCTCGAGGAGCGCGTCGCAGAGCGCACCCAGGAGCTCGAGGATATCAACGTCGAACTCCAGCGCGAGGTCACCGAGCGCGAGCGCGCGCAAGCGCAAGCGATCGAGGCGAGCGAGTCCAAGAGCATGTTCCTGGCGAACATGAGCCACGAGCTGCGCACGCCGCTCAATGCCATCATCGGCTACTCCGAGATGCTCTCCGAGGATGTCGAGGAGGAGCTCTTTGACGCCGAGGCGATGACCTCCGATCTGGACAAGATCTCGATCTCGGCGCGTCACCTGCTCTCGCTGATCAATGATATCCTCGATCTCTCCAAGATCGAGGCGCGCAAGATGGAGGTCGTCCTCGAGGAGGTCGAGCTCACGAGCTTTATCGACGAGGTCAGCGCGACCGCCAGGCCGCTCTTTGACAAGAAGCAGAACGCGTTCGTCGTCGAAAAGTGCGCGGGGGTGATCGAGGCGGATCGCAAGCGTCTGCGTCAGATCTTACTCAACTTGCTCTCGAACGCGGCCAAGTTCACCGAGCATGGCGAGGTGCGCCTCGAGGTCGAGCACGTCACCTCCGAAGAACCTCCTTGCTTCCGCTTCCGCGTGATCGACGATGGCATCGGCATCACGCCCGAGCAGCAAGAGCGCCTGTTCAAGGCGTTTAGTCAGGCCGAGGCGACGACCGCCAGCAAGTTCGGCGGGACGGGGCTCGGGCTCGCGCTCTCTCGCGAACTCTGCCGCTTGATGGGCGGTGATATCTCGCTCGAGAGCGCCGAAGGGGAGGGCTCGACGTTTACTGTCGAGATCCCCGCGTGAGCACTTGAAACAATGCCCGTCAGGTCTTTGGCGGGTACTTCTGTAGCTTGCGCTGGAGCGAGCGGCGGTGAATGCCGAGCTTCTTTGCCGCGTGCGTGATGTTGCCGCCACAATCACTCAGGACGCGATTGATATGCTCCCACTCGGCGCGCGCCAGCGATGGCGCCTCGTCGTAGATCGGCTCGGGAGGATCGAGCGGCTCGTGCTCGCTGCGCTCGAAGGCGGTCAGGATATCATCCGCGTCGGCAGGCTTTTGCATGTAGTTGACCGCGCCGAGGCGGATCGCATCCACCGTCGTCGAGATCGAACCATACCCCGTCAGGACGACGATCTTGAGGTTGGCGTATTGCTCGTGGAGGTCGCGCACGACCTCGAGCCCACCCTTTCCGGGCATCCTCAGATCGACCACGGCGAGCTCGAAGGGGTGCTCGGCGGCGGCCTCCATCGCTTCATCGTAGTTTGCGGCGGTGGTCACATCGAGACCGCGCTCGCGCATGGCGCGGGCGAGTCGTGGTCTCCAGATGTCATCATCGTCGACGATCAGCATCTTGGTCGCTTGCTCGGTCATGAGGCTTTCTCCATGTCTGAGGTGGGTTGGTCTTGTGAATCTGGCGCTGATGCTTCGGTTGTAGGCGGGGAGGCGGCGAGGGGGAGCTTGAGCGAGACGGTCGTGCCTTGGCCTTCGGTGGTTTCGATGGAGAGTTCGCCATCGAGCCGCTCACACAGCGTGCCTGCCAGGAACAAGCCGATGCCCATTCCTCGCCCTGTGGGTTTGGTCGAGAAGAAGGGCTCGCGCGCTCTGCGCGCGACCTCCTCGCTCATCCCTCCGCTCTGGTCGATGATTTCGATGATGACGTGTTCCTTTCTCACGTTCACGTCGAGGGCGACATCGACTGGCAATCCTCGCTCTATGGCGGCCTCGCGCGCGTTGCGAATGATCCCCTGCATCGCGAGTGACATCGCCCTCGGTCCGATCAGCGCGTAGGTTTCGAGCGCTTCTTCATCTGCGATGATACGCACTCCGTCAGGGTGCATCAGCTCGTCGAGCGCCTCGTCGAGGAGGTCTCTGATGCGCACTCCTTCAGGCAGCTCGCCCATCGCCTCGCCAGCGTCCGCGGCCATCGACTGGAGGATGCGTTGGCAGCGATCGACCTGACTTCGGATCAGCTGCGCGTCCTCGATCATGGCGCTTTGTTCTGGCGCCTTGCGTTCGATATCTCGCTCGAGCTCCTTGGCGACGAGCGCGATGGTCGAAAGAGGCGTCGAGAGCTCGTGCGCAGCTCCGGCGGAGAGTGTCGCGAGCCCTGCGAGCCGCTCTTGCTTGGAGCGCAGGTCAGCGAGCTGGCTGATCTGGCGGTCGCGCTCGTAGAGCTGACGGCGAATCCTCTGCACGAAGGCAACGATCGAGATGCTGGTCAACCCCATGGCAAACCACATCCCCTTGAGGTGCAAGTCGAGCAAGGAGCTCATCCCCGCGGTGTGCGCCGAGGTCTGTGGATCTCCGATGAGAAACAACAACCCGTAAGACGCCATCGAGAGGCTCACCAGGCCCCAGGACCAGCGCTCTCCGACGGTCACGCTGGCGAGCGCGATGTGCATCAGATAAAGCACCGAGAATGGGTTCGAGGCGCCGCCGCTCAGCGCGAGCAGGGCGGTGAGCAGCATCACATCGAGCCCGAGCACCGCGCCCAAGCTCCACTCCGAGTCGACGCCGCCCTCGCGCTGACTCCAGAGCCAGAGCAGGATGTTGCTCATGGCGATCAGCCCCAGCATGGCGGTCAACGGTCCGATCAACAGCGGCAGCTCGATCAGCAACCACGCACCATAAATCACCACGACCTGTCCGGTGATGGCGATCCAGCGCATTCGGAGCAGCGCTCCGAAGCTGAGCTGGTAGGTTCCCTTGGGTTGGCTGATCGTGTTCGTGCTCATCTGCTCGACAGGGTTCGATGGGGTTGTCAACGGACACGTGGTCGCATCGGGCTACTTCAAAGTATGGTACCCGGGGCGCGACAAGCAATGGCAGGGGAGGGGGGAAGAGGTGTGGCTTCTTGACGCGGCGGGGGTTTCTTTTGCCAAAGTAGAGGTTCGAGAGATACACTTGGATGAATCGTTCCCCCACTCATGCCTTGGTGAGTCCACGATGACGACGCCCTGTGATCCGGTTTATCCACAATACCCCGCTTACGCCGTCGGCTTTTACAACACCCACGTGGTCAATGTTCTCTATGATAACGACGTGATCGATGGCCTGCTGCCTGATGAACTCGAACGCGCGCCGCAGACGCTCTCGGGGCCAGGGCAGCACCCGGTGACGTTTCTCTTTGGTCGTCACTCGCATGTGCGGCCAAACTTCATCCCGTTCGGTGGGATGAATTATTACGAGTTCATCTTCGCGATCCCCTTCGTGCAGTGGAAGGACCCCGACGCGTACACCTACCGCGGGCCGTTCGCCTACATGCCGAGGATGTTTCTCGACAAGCTCTTCCCGACGATCCTCGGGCATTTCTACGCCTACCCCAAGGAGCTCGCCAGGATTCACGGCGGCAACGACTACGACGTGCACAGCCTGTTGCTCGATAAGCCCTTGCTGCGTGGCGAGTTCAGCCCCTATGGCGCGACCGCGCCGCCCGATGACTTCGCGAACTTCGCCCCCATCCGCGAGATCTTCGAGCTGCCGTTTATCGGCCAGTGGGAGTTTGGCCCCTACGTCTGCTCGAAGTTGACCTTCTTGCTCGACGAGTCGATGGCCAGACCGTCCGATGCTGTGGTCGAGATCCAGTACGAGTTCCTCCCCGGCATCACGCCGAGGTTGTTCACGCTCCCTGGTCTGGACGTGACCCCGATGGGCTCGTTTTCACTCGCGGTACCTTGGAACCTGACCTTGCCATTCTCCTGCGGTTGCATCGAGTGTTCGCCGTGATGCCTTCGCGCGACGCCCAAAAGAGAGGCGTTATGTAGCTCTCGATATTCCTTATTGTGTCGATCATCGAGGTGATGATGCCTGTTCTCGGTGCCAATGGTGAGCCTGACGCGAGCGCGACTTACGATCGCGCGAAATCGAACCTGCGTGACGCGATCGAATACAATGACGGTGTGCTCGCCGCTCGTGACGGCACCGAAGAGGTGCTCGAGCAAGTCTTTCAAGACCTCGTGTGGGTGTGGGAGCGATCCCTCGACTACCAACTCTCGATGGCGGGCGTGCGCTCGAGCTTTATGCTCGGGTCGTTCGATAAGTTGTGTGAAGTCTACGCCCCTGCGCGAGGTTACCTCGAGCAGCAGCTCGACCTCCTCGAAGAGAAGCTCGAGCGCGGCGAGTTGACGCGTTTGCAGGCGTTTGATTTGAACGCGCTGTTGCGTCGAGCGCAAGATCCCACCCGGATGGCCGCGCACATGCGCAGGTTGCAGGTCTCACAACCCGAGCTCGCCGACGAGGTCGGCCACAAGCTCTGGTCCACCTGGATCGACGCCGAGGATTGGGAGCTGTTCGAGATGTATCCGCGCGATCCCGAGGATGAGATCGAGTTCGTCGCCATGTTCAAGGGGCGTCTGGCGAGGCGAAGAGATGATGAGCTCGATCAGTTCTATGAAGAGCGCATCGATGCCTCCTTTCGGCTCATCGATGAGAGGCTCGATAAGGCGCAGCGCGCCTACGAGTTGTCCGGACTCCCCAGGTTAGGTGAGACGTTTTCCAGGCTCAGACAGGAGCGCGGTCTGTGAGTGAGAGAGAGGTCTTCGGTGATTTGCGTTCTGCCTGTCACAATGGCGATTTGATTGGTGCCGTCCGTTGTCTCGATGAGATGGACGGCGAGGATGCTGTCGTCGCGTACGGCTACGCCATGAATCATTTTCAGGGGAGTCATCTTCTCGCCTGGATGGCCATCGAGAGCCTCGAGGTACTACGTCGAGCATCGATAGTCTCGCTGGCGCTTGATTTTCACAACACGTCCTCACGCAAACACATCTATGCGTTGATCGAGGACGATGACTTGCGGACACTCCTGCTGGAGCTCGACCGCTACTCGGTGCGTGGTTGGTCTGCCAGGATCGCGGAAGGGGAGCGACTCCTTTCGTTTGGAATCGATGGGGTCAGTGGATCGATTGGTGGGTTGGATCCAAGCTCGGTTATCGATAGAGCCGCGAAGTCATCTCCGACCACTGCGTTGGAGTGGTCACAGCGAGCTGACAAGAAACTGCCTACAGGATTGCTGCCCCTGCTCGGGATAAGTCGCCGTAGAAGCGCAGGTGAGGTCTGGTGGCTGGTGTGCAATGGACCGCGCGCTGGGTACATGGCCCGTGCGCGATATGCCTATGGGCACACGACCGCAGATGGTGAGAACATCCATTGGCGGGAGCTGGTCGCCAGGTACTTCAGGTTATTGCTCACGCAAGAACCAAACGAGGTCCTCGCCAACGACCCCAACCACGAGATGCGGTTAGCGTTTTGGGAGGACCTCATCGATCCGAGCAGGGATGTCGAACTGTTCAGGCCGTGAGGCCCGTTCGCGCACTCCGAGACTTTTACCATCGGACTTGTGTGCGACCTCGAGGTACTCGATGCAACGCGTCTACGAGTTGTCCGAGCTTCCCAGGTTCGGTGAGAAATTTTCCAAGCTTAGACAGGAGCTCGGGTTGTGAGCGAGAGAGAGGTCTTCGGTGATTTTCGCTCTGCCTGCCACGACGGTGATTTGACGGGCGCCGCGCGTTGCCTTCGCCGGATGAATGGTGAGGGCGCAGTGGTGGCCTTCGATTATGCGGCGAGGCATTTTCAGAGGGCGGAGCGCACGGCTTGGTTTGCGATCGAGACGCTGGAGCTGTTGCGAGAGGCGTCACTCGCTGACGTCATCCTGGGGAGCCACGGCTCGCCGACCGCCGAAGAGATCTGCGCGGTGATCGAACCGGATGAACTCCGTGTGTTTATGCGCGCTATAGCGCGTTGCTCGATACACGGTTGGACAGCCTCATTCGAGGGCGGGCAGCGCGCCTTCCTGTTCGGCCTCGAATCGGTCAGGCGAAGCCTGGACTGGCTGTTTCCATACTCGCTCGTGCGAATCATGAGAGACGCCAGGGAAGAAGCTCCCAAGGAGCGCGTCCACTGGTTTCAGCGGTTCGAGGAGCAGATGCCTCCTGGGTTGCTGCCTGTCTTCGGGACGACCAGCCCTCTTATCTCGGGTGAAATCTGGTGGCTGGTGTGCAACGGCGAGAACGCCGGAAAGGTCGTGCCAGCGCGTTATGCCTATGACCATACGATCGCAGATGGCGAGAACATCCACTGGCAAGAGCTGGTGGCCAGAGCGTTTCGCTGTCTGCTCACGCAAGAACCAAACGAGGTCCTCGCCAACGACCCCAACCACGAGATGCGGTTAGCGTTTTGGGAGGACCTCATCGATCCGAGCAAAGATGTCGAACTGTTCAGGCCATGAGCCTCTGTCAAAAGCTCAGAGGCTCTTGCCGTCGAACTTGTGCGCGGCCTCGAGGTCGTGGACGTCGATGCCCTCGATGCAGCGCGCGTTGATCACGCAGCTGTCGTTGCCCTCGGAGTCCTTGCCCCATCCGATCGTGCGCACTCCGCAGGTCGAGCAAAACGGGTGGTGGAGTCGCTTCTGGCCAAATTGATAGTCGGTCAGGTTCTCCTCACCTTCCATGTTTTCGATCGCGTCTCGCGGGACAAACAACATCAGCATCCCCGCTCGCCCGCACATCGAACAGTTGCACGCGCCGAGCCCCTTGACCTCGACGTCCACGTCGAAGTTTACAGCGCCACAGTGACAGCTCAGGTGGTGTTTGGGCATCTCGGGTCCTCCATGATCCTTGGTAAAAAAGAGAGCGCGAAACACACCCGTGTTTCGCGCTCTCTGTATCCCCTGCCTGGGATGGCAGTGTCAAGTTTGTGCTGAACAAAATATCAGCCGAGTTTCCGCTCCAGGTCGCGGCTGAATAGGGATGGTGCTTCGTGAACCACCGAAGCGGCTCGGGAAAAGAGGGGGGGCGGATTTTTACACGAGACGTTTCGGAGCGCGCGGCGCTGGCGTGTAAAAATCCGCCCCCCCTCTTTTCCCTCAGGCACCAGCGGTCGGCGCCTGGGGTGTTGGCCATATCTCGCTCTCCGCGACACGGTATTGCAGTGAGTTCTGGTGTCGCGGAGAGCAAGATCGGTTCGCTGCGATCATGCTGCCGGGCATCGAAAACGGCAGCGCGGAATCAACCGCCGATCGCGCCTTCTCCTTCCTCGAGCGTGCGGATGCGGATGCACTCTTCGATGGGGAGGATGAAGATCTTGCCGTCGCCGATGCTTTCGGTGCGGGCGCCCTCGATGATGGCGTCGATGGTAGGGCGCACGAAGTCGTCGTTGACGGCGATCTCGATGCGCACCTTCTTGAGGAGGTTGATCTCGGTCTCGGCGCCCCGGTAGGACTCCTGGTAGCCGAGCTGTGAGCCGCAGCCGAGCGCGTTGGTCACGCTCATGCGGGTGATGTCGCGCTTGTGGAGCGCGTTCTTGACGTCGTTGAGCCGCTCGGGCTGGATGTATGCGATCACGAGTTTCACGGTGTGCTCCTGCTACCAATAATCAATGCGTGGTGAAGATCTGGAAGCCCGCGTAGGCTTCCTGGCCGTGCTCGCTGACGTCGAGCCCGACGAGCTCCTCCTCGCGGCTCACGCGCAGCCCGATCGTCTTCTTGATGATGAAGAAGATCAACAGGCTCGATGGTAGGCAAAATGCCATCGTCAGCGCCACGCCCGTGAACTGAGTGAGGAGAGACTTCTCGGGGACGAACAACCCCACAGCGAGCGTCCCCCAGATGCCACAGACAAGGTGCACCGAGATGGCGCCCACGGGGTCATCGAGCTTCAAACGATCGATCGCGATGACCGAGAGCACCACGATCACGCCAGCGATCACGCCAGCAACACAGGCGTAGAGCGGTGTAAAGAGGTCTGCTCCAGCGGTCACGCCCACCAGACCCGCGAGCGCCCCGTTGAGAATCATCGAGAGGTCGGGCTTCTTCTGGATCGACCACGAGGTCGCCAGCGCGCCGACGACGCCCGCGGATGCGCCGAGCGTCGTGGTGACGAAGACGAGCGAGATGGCGCCTGGTTCTGCCGAGAGCACCGAGCCGCCGTTGAAACCAAACCAGCCGAACCAGAGCAAGAAGGCGCCCAGGGCCGCCAGCGGGAGGTTGTGCCCCATGATCGGGCGGATCTGATCGCCGACGTACTTGCCGTGCCGCGCGCCGAGCATGATCACACCTGCAAGCGCGGCCCACCCGCCCACCGAGTGCACGATCGTCGAGCCCGCGAAGTCATGGAATCCTCGCGCCGCGAGCCAACCTCCGCCCCAGTGCCACATGCCCACGATCGGATAGCAGATGGCGACATAGATCGTGGAGAACAGCAGGAAGCTCTGCAGCTTGATCCGCTCCGCGACAGCGCCCGAGACGATCGTGGCCGCGGTGGCGGCGAACATCGCCTGGAAGATGAAGTCCGTCCAGTAGGTGTAGCCCGGATTATAGGCGGCCGTGAGCCCCGCCGCGTCCGTCCCGATCCAGAACCCCGCGAAGCCAAAGAGCGCACCCTTGTACGCCTCGCCGGGGTACATCAGGTTAAAGCCCACCGCGGCGTAGGTCAGGATGCCGATGGCCACGATGGAGACGTTCTTGACCAGGATGTTGACCGTGTTCTTGGCGCGGGTGAGCCCGGACTCGAGCACGGCGAACCCGAGGTGCATCAAAAACACGAGCGATGTCGCAAAAAGCATCCACGCGTTGTGAATCACGAAGAGGATCTCGGTGTCGCTCTTTGGCGCGCCTTCCCCGCTCGCCGCGATGGCGAGCTGTGGAGAGAGCGCGACCAGCACGGTGAGCGCGAGCGCGAGGGTGAGTCGGCCTGCATCGGTTCGGACAAACTTCATGGCTTGCTCTGCTATCCTTGGGAGAGAAACAATGTCGAAATGACGCGCTGCGTCATGAACGTGCGTTCCACTCTCTATAAAATGACGCAGTGCGTCAAGAGTGGTCCGCAAGTTGGCACAATTTCGGCATGTTCTCCCTGTCGAGAGCTCGGCGAGTGGTTGGGTTTGGTGCTCCTGGTCAGCGACGAATGTCGCCGTGGTGGGCCTTGAAGGTGAGGGCAGTTCGAGGTGAGGTCACGGCTCGAGCGGTTTGTATTTTGCCCGAAGATGCAGCGGCAACGCCTCCGCCTCATAGAGCATCCGCCGACCCTGCTCGCTCAGAGGGTTGTTCGAAAGATCAAGCCCCTCGAGCTGCCCCAGCCATGGCGCCTGCGCCAGCGCGCGCACGCCCTGAACGGTGATCCCGCACGACCTCAGATCGAGACGCCTCAGCGAGGGTTGATCGCGCGCCGCGAGCGCGATGATTCCTTCATCTCCCACGCGCGAGTAGTTCAGAATCAAGCGCGTGAGGTGTCCCAGGGTCGGGCTCGTCGCCAACGCCCTCACGCCGCGCGCGTGAAGTTGCGTCGAGCTCAGATCGAGCACCTTCAGGTTCTCCAGCGGCTCCGCCCGGCTCAAGATGTAGGCGTCATTGTCATCGAAGGAGGTCCCCTGGAACGAGAGCTCCTCGAGCGCGCCCGTCTCCCAGGCTCGAAGCTCGGTCAAGAACCCCGCCTCGCCATGCGTCGAGCCGAGGTTTAGCACCTTGACCTCGCGCATCCTGGGCGAGCCCAGCAACTGCCTCAAGCCCTCGCCGGTGATCGCGTTCCCGAACAGGTCGAGGTGCTCCAAAAGGGGGCCGTCTGCTCGCAGGATCGGCTCGAGCGCCCCCGAGGTCAGCCGGTTGATCGAGAGGTGCAGGCGCTCGAGTTTTTCCGTGTCACACCCGGCGATGATCCTCTCGAGCCCGCCATCCGAGAGGTGATTGAAGCTCAGGTCGAGGTCTCTCACCTTGGGGAAGAGCACATCGGGGCCATCTGTGGCGTGACCGAGTTGATTTCCCGACAGCGCGATCGAGGACATTCCATGAAAGAATCGCGCTCGCGCCAGCAGCGCGACGCTATCCCACCCGAGCTCGCCGCCGCGAGCGTCCAGCGGCGCGCCGCCCAGGCCAAAGTGTTCGAGCTGTTCTGCCCAGGGCGCGGTCAGGAGCGCTTCGGCAATCAATGGCCCCGGGCTGTTGTGATCGAGGCGAAGTGTTCGCAACTTCGGCAGGTTCTCCGACTCGCACAACAACTCCATCCCCGCTCTCTCGAGCCGGTTGTGCGGCAGGTGCAGCTCCTCGAGGTTCTTCGTGGCCGGTTGATCCACGAGCCACTCGACCACGCCATCGCCGAGCTGTGATTTCTCGATGTGCAACTTCTCGAGGTTTGACAGCAGCTCGCGCGAGCTGCCCAGACCTTCGATGTGTCGCTCGCCCAACCTCCCGTGGATGCTCAACCGCGCTGGCTTTAAATGCGCGCCGCGCGAGAGCAGACCTTCGAGCTGCGGATGTGATGGGCTGGCGTCATCATCGCTGTTGATCGCGCGCAGCGTGTTGCGGCTCGGGTATA